>Ga0209541_10001432_pt1 | contig 47504 bp, 50 predicted proteins | sample RifCSPlowO2_01_FD_184027 | JGI IMG/M metagenome (GOLD analysis project Ga0209541, IMG submission 184027) | Groundwater microbial communities from Rifle, Colorado - Rifle CSP2_plank lowO2_0.1 (SPAdes) (version 2) | ecosystem: Environmental > Aquatic > Deep subsurface > Groundwater | place...
ATTTCTTCCATCCGATAATGAAAGAGGACTGGTTCTCGTACATGCCGCCGGCAGCTTCCCGGATACGGAGAGGCAGAAGGGAAGAAGAGCATCGGTGAAAGAAGTTCAGACTATGCTTTAAAGTGTGTTTAAACGTGCTGTGTTGCATAATTATTCTTTGATTATAATCACGTAAGCTCTTTTTCCAATGTATTTCTTTGGAGCATCTAATTTTCCAGAAGTTCCAAACTTGGTTACAACTTTCTCATACACCACTTCCACTTTTTCTTTCAGGATAAAATCCCCTTCTTTTAATTGAATGTGCCTCATACTTTTAAGATATATTTAGATATATTTAAATATTTGTATGCTTTAGCATACAAATCATGGTAAAAACAAAAAGATGGGGGGATACTTTTATCGACCGACGCAACTGGTGCGCGTACAACGAACAGCTCGTTAAGAGAGGGGAGTTCTTTATTGATCTCAACTTTGTTGAGCATTGGCAAACAGAACTTGCCACTATGAATTTGGGAAAGCGGGGAGCGCCCTATCTTTTCCCAAATTCACTCATCGAGCTACAAGCAGTGTGGCACGCAAAAAAAATTCCTTGCCGGATGATTGAGGGGATAACCAGAAAATTATCTGAACTTGGAAAAGTTCCAGAATACAATGATTACACAACGGCGAATCGTCGTATTAACCAGCTGGTATACCAGCTTGTTGTGCCCGCAGGCAATAATCTTACTTTGTTTAGCGACGGAACTGGCTTGCAGGTAGTAGAAAGCGGCGAATACCTCCGTGAGAAGTATGGCAAGAAAAATCGCCGCTGGGTACAAGTAATTATTCTAGGCGATCCTGAATCAAAAGAGCCGGTCAGTTTTGAAGTGAATTTGATTCAAAGTTCGGAGTTAGACTCGGCAAAGCGACAGCTTGCCGAGCTGAAGAATAGGCATATCGGCATTGATTATTTTGGTGGCGATGGCTCGTATGACGAGATTGCTCTCTGGAACTGCTTGGTCTATAACGGGATTGAACCCATTATAAAACCAGACAAAAATGCCATAGTTCCATCTGGAAGTAGAGAACGAGATAAGAATGTAAAAGAGCGAAATGATTTAGGGTATGATCTTTGGGCAAGGGAACATGGGTATGGACATCGCTGGACAGCAACGGAAGGGATTTTTAGCGCAGTGAAGCGCATATTTGGAGAGAAAATTCATGCTCGATCAGAGAAAGGCATGATTCAGGAAGCAAAAATGAAATTTTGGGCATATCAGAAGATGAAACGCTATGGACAGGCGTAGCAAAAGCTACGCCGGAATTATGCAACACAGCAGTTTAAACGTGATTATTTTTTCTGCGCACTTTTCCACATGAAGTCAAAGTAACTCTTGTAGGCTTTTGCTGCAGCAGCATTCTCAATAACAATCCCTTCTGGCTCATCCGTCCAGATAATGATGGCGATCTTATCACCATAGATGTTCGTGACTGCGGGGCTTTCCGCAACCGGCAAATAGCGATGTTCGCTGGTTATTGAGTCTTTTTCCTGGCGGCCTTGGCGGAGAATGAGGTGGGCTTTAGTATTGCTTTCCCTCTTTAGTCGTTCGAATTGCTGCGCAAATTCGGGCATTCTTTTGGAGAACTGCCCCTCGGAGCCAAATACATAATTATCTGCTCCGCTTCTGGCGATATCCAGAAAGATGGACTTGACCCCTTTATTGCCTTTAAACAGCCGCACCTGCCCCTCAATTTTCGCTATTTTATGGCGGGCATGCAGTTCCGGCAGTATTTCTTTCACCTCTTCTTCCTGCTCTTTCAGGTAATCCAGCAACCGCTTTGGTCCGGTAGCCTGGAACCATTTGACTTTTCCAATAAGCACGTAGCTCACTAAGCCTTTTTCCAGCAAGGACTTCAGCGAATTATAGCAGCTGCTTCTATCAATCTTGGCCAGCTTGGCAATTTTGCCTGCCTTGGTGGAGCCGTGATCATTCAAAGTCAGGTATACTTTAATCTCGTTGGGGCTGAAGCCGAGTTTTTCTAAGGTTTTTTGGATGTCGGCCATCACTCGCTGAAAGCGTGCTTTCTTTTTAAGGTTTTCTGTTGTTGTATATTATTCTACAACAATATTTCATATAACCTGCTTTTGATAATCCCCTCCCGGAGCATTAAACAATGAATCTAGGAACGAACGGGGCTACGATCACGGAAGAGAGCGTTGCTTCAGAATTCCTTTTTCGCGGGCTCAGTACAAAAGCACATGAAGATTACCTAACCACTGGAATGCTTCTGCCCTACGAAGGTTCTCTGAGCATCGGAAAAGCGGTCTGCTTCAGTAATCGTCTGGAAACGGCTCTGAGCTTTGCTGCCAGCGGAGTTCTTATCGTTACCATTAGACAACTCCTTGATCCAGAAAGAAAAGCCATAGACACGAGAGTGCCCGGCTATGATGAGCTTTTCTACCAGCGGCTAGAGCTTTCGAGGCATAATCCCTCCGACGGATATAGAGTGTGGGAAGAGATACAGAAATATGACACTATCCTTCGAGAGGCAGACGGAAGCATAACCTATGCTCGGAGGGAACCGGTAAGAAAGTCCGAAATTGTCACGGTCCTCCTAATAAAAAAGTTGTAGAATATTCTACAACACATATTGAAATACCAGAGCTCAGTTTTGGGTAGTAATGGACGAAAAAACAAAACAGCAACTCAGTGAACTCCACCACCGGCTTGTTCAGACGCATCTCAACTGGCCGGCAGGAAAAGCCGAGTGGATCGCGAAGAGGATGCTGCAACTCATCTGAACCATGAATCTCGACGAACACCTCGCTTGGATAATGCAGGCACATGCTCATTACGCCAAGAGGCCCGGAAAAGCTTTCCGGAAATGGAGAAAGAAAAATGGCTTTTAAAATTGGAAAAATTGGATACCCCTGCAAAGATGAGCCTCAGCTCTGTCTGTTTAATCAGGAAGGAGAAGATGTCATGTTTTACGGTGTGAGGTCTCTCTCTTCTAAAGATCAATGCAGGAAGATCTGGAAGAGTGGCAAGCTGCCAGAATTAGACTTAGAGTTCTATACAAAAAAAGGCTTTTCCAATATAGTGGTGTGGGGCTATGTTTGGCGCAGTGAAGGGATGTCTAGTAGTAGCTCGTCGAGCATCTTATCTCTGTACAGCTCAAAGTCGTATGAATTCTTAGAAATCGGGGCTCGCACTTTAGATGGGGAACTTGTACCGAGGGCAATTTTCCAGAGTTTTAACCAAGACGATAAACTACGTAAAGCCTACGAAGACGCGACTATAACATACCAGGAGCTCTGGGGACGACTGGAGAGATTTCAAGACCATTTTTGTGAGATCCATTGTTATGAGACTGCTGGTATACTGGACGAAAAAGCTTGGATAGAGAAATATTTGCATCCCCCCAGTTCACCATTGGAGCAAGGATTGTGTTCTAAGCTAGAGGATTGTGAACGCTTTGGCATGCTGGAGTACGATGCCGGCAAAGAAGTGCCTCCGTTGGAAGACGAGGAAGCCAATGAACGTTTCGGCATGCTAGAATATGACTGAAACACGTGCAGCTTTGCTGATGTAGAAATCCAAAATAAGTCAGCTATCATCCGTATCCATTTTTTTCTCGCAACTTTTAAATAAACTCCACCAAAAACCTGCTTTATGAAACACTGGTGGATCTCTCTCCTCGTCCTTCTAGCTCTTGGCGCTCTCTCTTTAGGAGTCTTTTCCCTCGCAGAAAACAGCGTTCCAGAACAAGCTTCGCCCAGCGACTGGCTGCGCGAAGACCAAATTCGAGTCTATTCCGACAAAGTCATCCTCGACGTCAGCAATGCAGCCTGGTTCCATTTCACGGACACCAATTCCATGGACCCTTTTCTTGACGAGAATAGCAACGCCATCGTTATCCAGCCATCGTCGCCAGACATTATTGCTGTCGGCGATGTTATCACCTACCGCTCCATCGTCGGCACGATCATCCACCGCGTCATTGAGAAAGGAGAAGATGCTGAAGGGCCATACTTTCTCGTCAAAGGAGATAATAATACCGTTCGCGATCCGATAAAAGTACGCTTTGAAGATATTGAAGGGGTAGTGGTCGCTGTCATTTATTAACCGGAAAAAGTCAGCAAAAATGAGCCGAAACAAAACATATGCTGCACTGCTCTCTGCCGGGTTAAGCACTCTCTTATCCTGTAGTGCCCCCCAGCGCCTCTATGAACAACTTCCCATTAAAGAGTATATTCTCTTTGCTGCTGAAAGGCAGGATTCCGGTGCTGTTGTCAATCGTGCCGGAGATATAGAATTGCTTCATGAGTACGAGCATCTGGAAGCAGCATTGGTTCGTGCTTCCTCCGAGCAGCTTGAGCGCCTGATGGTAGCAGGCGAAGTGGAATTTTATGCGCCACTTCACGTCATTGAGGAAGAAGAGCGCTCTTTTCCGGAATTTCAGAGCGTGCAGATGAATGATGATGAGGATCCGATTTCCGTGATGGCACCCGAATGGGCCTATCAGTCCATCCATGCGGAAATGCTGCAGGAATATGGGCTTCTCGGGCAAAGCTTTCGTATAGGGATTCTCGATAGCGGCATTGATCCGAACACTGCTTGTGCCCACCAGCAGCTGCGGAGATTTACCGATGTGGTGCATTATCAAACGGAGCCGTATGATGATTCATCTGAGGATTTTAGCCACGGGACTTTTGTTTCCGGTATCATTTGCCGGGTCCTTCCGGAAGCCGAGCTGTTTGTGTACAAAATCTACAATGCTGCAGAAGAGGCGCATCTGCTCCTAGACATTATGGAAGGGTTAGATGCGGTTCTTGCAGACAATATTGGTGTTATCAATCTGAGCTGGGGGCTGGGAGTGCCTGAAGACTTGGAAGGCATGGCGTGGGAGGATGGCAATAGGGTTCTGGAAGAAGCTTTAGAGCGCGTCGCGGCAGCCGGAACAATAATTGTTGCAGCCGCCGGCAATGGGAGCTATGAAGGTTCGCTGGATCCCCAACAGCTTCCCCAAGGTAGCCCCGCCGTTATCAGTGTGGGAGCCACCACGCAGTATGGAGAAGTTGCGCCATTTTCTGATCTGGATGCACATCTCTTTGCACCAGGGAAAGGGGTGTACTCTGATTACACGGCGGCAACTGCTGGCTACAACAATGGTACGTCGTTTAGCGCGCCATTCGTGACGGCAGCGGCTGCGGTTATCCAGCACGTGCGGGAAGGCAGTGGAGAGCAGCTCACTCGTGATACGGTTCTGGACATTTTACTTGCAGCTTCACGACCGGAAAGCAGCACCATTACTTTTTCTGATGGAGAAGAAAGAGCGTTTCCGTTTTTGCTGCTGGATTATGGGCGGATAGTTTTGCAATTGCCCGAGCTAGGCGAGAATAGAAATCAGCCGCTAAAAGTTGTTATCCAAGAGGGTAGTGCGCATATTTGACTGATTGGTTGTTGCTTTTTATGCCAGAATGAGTTCGATGTAGCAGTCATTTCCACACACTGCCTTGCGCTTTAGTAGGGCACAGCTTATTCCCTTCCCGTGCCACGTCCACCAAAGAGTTTTACCGGTATCAGAGAGAATTTGTGAGAGAAAAGTTTTGAAAAGCGAGAAATTTCTTAGGAGACGCTTCCATTTAGCGTTCCAATAGCCATTTCCAGGTCGGGATAATGCGGACATTCTCCCAGGAGTCTTCCTGGTTTAAAGTTAAGATGACGCCTTGGGGCACTTTTAGTTTTTTCATAGCGTCTGTCAATCCCCCCATCTCTCGCTCTTTGTTTTCTTCATTAAGTTGGGCGCACACTTGGATCACTGCAGTAACTTTACCATTTTCTCTAATCACAAAATCACATTCTCTCTCTTCTCTGTAATAATAAATATCTTGATATTTTCTGCGCAAGTGCAGGAAGACAATATTCTCCAAAATACGTCCTCGGTCTGCAGAAAAAGAAGCAGAGTTAGCTCTGGCAAACCCCACATCAATGCTGTACGCTTTTTTCGGGCTTACTAGCTGTTTTCCCAAAGAGTAATCAAACCGAGGAATGGTGAATATCAGGTAACTATCTTCCAAATAAGATATGTAGGAAATAATGGTGTTGACAGAACCAACTTGGCAATAGGCAGCCAATTTGTTATATGAAAATTCTTTCCCTATATTTGTCAGTAGGTAGATCACCAATTCTTTAATTGTTTTTGCTTCTTTAAGGCCGTGTCGGATGATAATATCTCTGGCAATACTATCATTAAGCAGTTCTTGGAGCATCGTTATTTCATGATGCTGGAGGTACTCGGGGAATCCTCCATTCTTGATGTATTTTTCAAAACTCTTTAGCGAAGGTTTTGCAGAAGCTAGTTTTAACATTTCCGCATAAGAAAAAGGAAATAGCTCATAGGTTAAATGCCTTCCCGTCAGCTTGGTTCCTAATTCTCTGCTCAGCAGAGAGGCATTCGAGCCGGTAATGATACACTTTTTCTTCTGATCTAATAATTTTCTCACGAATAATTCCCATCCGGCAACCGTTTGAATTTCGTCGAAAAAATAATGTTCATTTTTCCCAAACTCTTCCCGAAAGATTTCCTCTAGTCTTTCAAAGTCCGCTAACTCAAAATTGAAGATTCGCGGATCGTCCAAATTAAGATAATAATGACCACTTATTTTGCTCATAAGCTGCTGCAATAGCGTGCTCTTGCCGCAGCGCCTGATGCCGGAAATAATGATAGCATGGGGCACTTTCACTTTGATCCCTGAAAGCAATTCTCTCAGGATTCCCCGGTTTCGGGCGGCTAATTCTGCTTTTTGTGCTCTAACCACGGCTCTAAGCGTTTCTTTGAGGATCATGCCCTGCAGCAGGTCACTCGCATTTATAAATGTTTTCATTGTAAATGAACACTATTGTGCATCAGCAATGAAAACTTATGGGGGAGGGAACAGATGATGAAAATGGCCATGGAACGCATGTGGTTTCTATTGTTGCTGGCACTGGTGCTGCGTCTGGTGGCGTCAATAAGGGAGTAGCGCCAAAAGCGTCGTTGCTGGATGTGAAAGTGCTGGACAAGACCGGATCCGGAAAGTTAAGCGATGCGATCGCCGGCATCGAATGGGCAGTATTAAACAATGCCGAGATCATTTCCCTGAGTTTGGGAGCTCTCCTCCCGTGCAATGGGTTGGATACGACTTCTTTGGCTGCCGACATCGCTGTAAAACGAGGTAAGCACGTGGTCGTCGCTGCAGGAAATTTAGGGCCGCTGCCCGGAACGATTACCAGCCCCGGCTGTGCGCGGGAGGTTATTACCGTCGGTGCGGTGGACCGGCTGGATGCAGTAGCGCTCTTCAGCTCGCGGGGGCCGACACTTGACGGAAGGGCGAAGCCGGATATCGTTGCGCCCGGCGTTTTGATTCTTGCAGCTCAAGCGGGTGGGAGTTATGTGCCGATGAGCGGCACGTCCATGGCAGTGCCCCATGTTTCTGGTGTGGTTGCGTTATTGCTCAGCCAAAAGCCGGGATTATCGCCGGAACAGGTCAAAGACGTATTGATGACGACGGCGTTGGATCTCGATGAGGATAAGAATACGCAGGGCACAGGCCGGGTGCAGGCGTACGAGGCGTTCATAAAAGCGACGGGCCTGCAGCCGCAAGAGCCGCCGGCAGAAGAGGCTCCTCCGGAAGAAGAGAAAGAAGAAGCAGAACGAAAAAGCAAAGAGAGCGGGCACATCGATGCCGTGAAATCCGTGCGGGAGAAAGAGCAGCAGGGAAAAGAGTATTATGTCGTTGAAGGGACAAAAGAGGGAAACAACAAAATCATTCGCGTGTGGGTCGATCAGGAAACAGGCGAGATTGAACGCGTAGAAGAAATGGGGGTTCTCTATTGGGTGTGGATCTCTCTGCAGGAGTTTTGGGAGTGGGTGAGAACCATGCTATCTTCTTTGTTTAGCGGATAGGAAAGTATAAATAGATTCCTGCAGTTCTATCTCTCGAGAAAAAGAGGCGAAAGTGCGGGCATGAAAAATCTCGAAATCGTCAAAATCCTGAACAATATCGCCGACATTCTGGAAATTCAGGGCGTGGAGTTTAAGCCGAATGCCTATCGCAGGGCAGCCCGTTCTATCGAAGGATTGGCTGAAGATATTGCCGAAGTAGCAGAGCGGGGCGAACTCCAAAATATCCCCGGCGTGGGTGAGAGCATTGCCGAGAAGATTGATGAGTATATCAAAACGGGCAGGCTGCGGTACTATGAGCAGCTGAAAAAGCAGATGAAAATAGATGTGGAAGCGCTGAACAACATTCCGACGCTGGGGCCGAAAAAGATCAAGCTGCTGTACGAGAAATTACGCATCAGGAATGTGCAGGATCTGAAGAAAGCTTTGGCTGCCAAAGAGCTGCAGAAGCTGCCCGGCTTTGGAGAAGAAACGGTCAAGAATCTGCAGAAAGGCATCGAGCTGCTAGAAAAGCGGCCGCTGCACTTCCTGTATGCGCAGGCGTTGCCCATGGCTTTGGACATTGCGAAAAAGCTCCGCCAGTCAAGGGCCGTCGAGAAAGTAGAAGTAGCCGGCTCTTTCCGCCGCGGAAAGGAAACGGTGGGCGATCTTGATTTTCTCGCCATTTCCAAAAAGCCGGAAGAAGTCATGCAGCGCTTTACGACGCTACCGGATATTGACACGGTGCTCGCGAAAGGCACGACGAGAGGATCAGTTCGCTTCAAAAGCGGCCTGCAGGCGGACCTGCGCGTGCTCAAAGAAAAAGAATTCGGCTCGGCTCTGTTATACTTTACCGGCAGCAAGGATCATAACATCGAGTTGCGCAAGCTGGCTCTGAGCAAGCAGTGGACGCTCAGCGAGTATGGCTTGTTTACGCTGAACGAGAAGAAGTGGCTGGCGGGGGGAACTGAAGAAGAGCTCTACAAAAAGCTTGGGCTTTCTTTTATCGAGCCCGAGCTGCGCGAAAATACCGGAGAGATTGCTGCTGCGCAACGGAAAGCTTTACCCAAGCTGATAACGGCAAAAGATGTACAGGGCATGTTCCACAACCACACCACGTGGAGCGATGGCAATGCTAGTATCCTCGAGATGGCCAAGAAAGCTGAAGAATTGAAATTCCGTTTCATTTCTTTCAATGACCACTACGGGCATATCGGCATCACCAATCCGCTGAATGAGCGGCGCCTTTCTACGTATGTGAAAGCCATCGAACAGGCGCAGAAAAAGACGAACGTCCGGCTTTTCTCCGGGGTAGAGATCGATATCCAGAAAGATGGCTCTCTTCCTCTCTCGAAGAAAAAGCTGCAGGAGCTGGATGTGGTCATTGCTTCGGTGCATATCTCGACGAAAATGCCCGAGAAAGAGATGACGCAGCGGGTTATTTCGGCGCTTGAAAATTATCCTGTGAATATTCTCGGGCATCCAACGGATCGTTTGCTGCAGCAGCGGGAGCCTTTGGCGCTGAACCTGGAAAAAGTATTTTCGGCAGCAAAACGGAGAAATACTTTCTTAGAAGTGAATGGCTCTCCGGGCCGCATGGATCTGCCGGGCGAGCAGGTAAAAGCAGCGTTGCAGGCCGGCTGTAAAGTGGCTTTAAGCTTGGATGCGCATGACCCCGGCCATCTCGGCTACGGCCAGTTTGCGCTGCAGATGGCCAGGAGGGGGTGGGCAGAGAAAAAGGATGTGCTGAACTGCTGGACGATGCCGAAGATGGAGAAAGCGCTGCGGAAATGAAATTATCGATTATAATCGTTGATTATTTGCAAAATTGCCGGTTATAATCTGGCGTTTTTTCGCAGACCGGAGGGCCCCTTGCGCACCAAAAAATAGATCGTACCAAAAAAACCGCGTCTTTTGGTTCGCGGTGAGGCGCTTTTCCGCACTTTGTTGACTCTCGCTGCTTCTCATATCGAAGCAATTCTTTTATAAACAGCCCCCCCAGTAAATACCCAAAATCAATGGCCACCCTCACCATAAAAGGACATGAATTCAATGCAATAGTAGCACGGGACTCGTATGACCGGCGAGCTTTGCTGTACAAGAACAGTATTATCGCTATGCTGAGTAAAATCGGCATTGTCCGGGATGACGTCATCATCGATCTTGAACCAGCGATAAAACGTGCTCCGGCATTTGCCACCTGGTACGGTGATGGCTATCGCATGTATTATAGTTATAAGTCTGCTGCCCGATATGTTGATAACTTATATGTGGTCTACAAAGTCATAGAGCTGGAAGTAGTTGACCTGCTTGCCGGGAAAAAGACCTTTGAAGAATTTCTCTTAGAATTTGCTGAAAAGAATGATGTGGAGCAGATGCGCAAAGAAGCGCGGGAGATACTAGGTGTCGAGCCAGAGGTTCTGGATATGAATGAGATCGACAAGAAGTATAAAGAATTGGCCAAGAAGTATCATCCGGACATGCCGGGTGGGGACACTGAAATGTTCAAGAAAATCAATAATGCGCATAAGATATTAAAGAGGGAATTGCGGTAATTTTACTCAAAGCTCTTCTTATATAGTAAGCCATTTCTTCTCCCCAGTAAATCACTCCCTCTACCAGGACTTCCTTCTTTCGGATCCCCTCTTTTTTTACAGGCTTTCGGCGTACTCTTGGGCACAGAGCTTGGAGCAGAAGACGTGCTTTTCCCCTTCGATATCTTTAATCACTTTGCTTTCGTCTTCCACGGCGCTGCCGCATTCCTCGCATTCTGTATGGCGTTCGTCTTCAGCATACCCTTTCATAAAAGCATCTTCTGGGCCCTCGTCGTCAAGCAGCTCGTCATGGCTTTTTTCGTCAAAGACAAAGTTGTCCATAAAACAAGAAGGTTTTTTTTCGCTCTTTTAAAGATTTTGGTGGTGTTTTAGATATAGTCGTTCTGTGATGATGCCTTCAGCGCCGTCAGTGGCGGTGCGACGGAAAAAATCTCAGCTTCGCTTCGATTTTTCCCTATTCGCCATCCCGTGGGGGGCCCGCCTCGCCACACGCCATGACGGCGCAGAGGCGTGCAGCTAAAATATTTATCAATTCTTTAGAAACCTCCATCTACTCTTTCCTATTATACGCCTCTTTCAACAGCCGTTTAATCTTATTAATGGAGCGTTCCCAGGAAAAGCCATATGCAACGGTTTTGCGGGCGTTTCGGCCCAGCTTTTGGCGCAGCTCCGAGTCTTTGCGCTGCTTTTCTATTTTCATGGCCAGCATGCCCGCACTATTCCGCGGGAAGAACGTGCCGTTATGGTCTTTCACGATATAGCTTTTGATGAAGCCTACTTTGGTAGCGATAACCGGCAAGCCCGTGGCCATGGCTTCCAGCGTCGCGAGAGATGTTGTTTCTGTCAAGCTGGGCATCACAAAGAGATCCATGGCTTTGAGGTATTTCTGCACGTCAGGAACGAAGCCGGTGATGGTGCAATTTGGAATCTCCCGAAACGGCTGCACTTGGTCCTCCGGCCCATCGCCCACAAGCAGCAGGTGCACATCTTCCTGTTGTTTCAGCTTTTTGAACGCTTTAAGCAGCACTTCTGCATTTTTTTCTTTGGAAATCCGGCCGACGTAGCCGATGACGAACTTATCAGAAGCGATGCCTACGTTCTGCTTGCTGAGCCGCTTGTCGGCAGGCGGGGAAAAGCGGGCAATATCCACCCCTAACCGGGCTACAATGATCCGGGTCTTCACCCCTTCGTGCTGGAGCTCTTCCCGCAATTTGCGGTAGGGAACCAGAATGACGTCGCTGCGATTATAAAAGAAGATGGAAAGGCGCTTGATAAGATTGAAGAAAATTCTGTTCACCAGTGGCGGAAAGAATTTCTCAAACAACTCCCAGGCAATGGTGTGCGTGTAAAAAATAGTCCTCTTGCCGGCCTTTTTGCTGAAATATATGCTCAGATAGCTTAGCAGGGCGGGGCCTTGGATGAAGATGATATCTGCCTCTCGTATTGCTTTTTTAACTATTTTGATTGTCGAGAAAGAAAGCCTGATGCTGGGATAGCCGGAAATGGTTATTTTCTTGTAGGTCGGAACGTACGTAACGTGCTTGCCTCCCTGCTTTTCAAGGAGCGGAACGAGCAGGGAAATAGCGAATTCCTGCTGCGAGCGCTTCAGGAACTCTTCCATGAACTTCAGCGTGCCGTCTACTTTGGGATAATAGGTATCAGCGACGAGCAGCAGCTTCAGCTTTCTGTTTGTCGCTTTTTCTGGTTGGTTTAACGTTTTTTGTGCTTCCATAGCTTTCTTCTTTCAGTGGCGTTCGTTTTTTTTCTTGTTCATCCTTTGCTTCTCTCTAGCGGATGCGAAAAAACCGTTCCGCAAAGAGCGTTCGTATCTTAAATCCATTGAGGACCGCTCGGAAGAGCAGCAGGAAAAAAGGATACACAATATGCAGCCGCTGGCTGCGGAAGGCTTGCAAGGCTTTCAGCTTTTTGGAAAAGGTCTTGGTGACGTTCACATACAGTGCCGGGCATTGCGTTTTGAAAGAGACGGGATTCCAGACGGAATAGGTGTACAGCTCTGGCTTTTGCTGATTCTGTAATGCTTCCAGCAGCTGCAGCACGATGCGGTGGCTGGCTTTATGGTCGGGATGGGGGTCTTCAAAGCTATGGACGAACAGTTTGGTGGGTTTCTCTTTTTCCAAGAGCTTCAGCAGTTCCTGTTCCACTTCCTGTTTCTCACCGTCTTCAGCGAAATGCCCTTCGCGGAGATCGAAGAAGCGCACCCGGCAGCGGAGTATTTTTCCGGCTTTGATCGCTTCTTTTTCCCGCACTTTTTTGATAATCTTCTGCTGCAGCCAGACATGGGATTTTTCTCCATAGGAGAAGATGATGCATAGCACTTTTTTCTTTTCTTGCGTATACTGGGCGATCGTTCCGCCGGCGCCGATGACGAAGTCGTCCGAATGGGCGCCAAAGACGATGATGGTCTCTTTCGGGGGCATGGGAATGGAAAGAGAATATGTCTATAAGAAGGTTTTGTTTGATAGAGAAAGGAACGGCTAGCTATGAAGGGCTTCTCTCTGTTTTTCTGAAGATTTCATCAATTTCATCTTGGTATTTCTTGGCGGCTTTTGCTGCCTCCCCTCGAGCGCTTTCTCCCTCTATAAGCAGTCTGCGAAAGTAATGAAGCTGTTGACCGGTATATTCAAAAGCATCTCCCCGGTTGAGAAGAACATCTGCTTCGACTTGAAAAAACGCATCATGTTCCTTTTCTTCGACACGGAGAGTCGCAATATATCTTTTATTTTCCCTGGTCAGCTCCATAAAACTACAGCCCCTGAGGCGTTCTTCTATAGTCGTTTGAGGATCAGTATCAGAGTCATCCCTGATAGTTTCTACTTCCCAGTTCCCGGATTTTATTAAATCATGCATGGTGCTGGAAAAACTGAAGCGTATTTAAAAACATTTACCTAAGATTTTTAAAGGGCAGCATGCTTCCCAGAACTTGTGAAAATCCTGACCATCCATGCCGATTTTATCGAATTTGCCGCCAAAAAGAAAGCACTGAAAGAAGCCGAAGCAGCGCCGAAAGAGCCGATGCGGGTAGAAGAATGCCTCGTCGTTTTTACCGCAGTCGAAAAAGCGGATGAAAAGAATCTTTCGGGAACCGTGGAGCGCTATGTGCAGGAGATCCAGAATGTAGCCCAGCAAGTGAGCGCCAAAAATATTGTTCTCTATCCCTATGCGCATCTGAGTGCTGATCTTGCAAAGCCCCAGAAAGCCGAGCAGGCCTTGAAAGAAGCAGAAGCGCTCTTAGTTGGCAAGAAATTTAAAGTCACCCGGGCGCCATTTGGCTGGTACAAGAGCTTTACGCTTTCCTGCAAAGGGCATCCGCTTTCCGAGCTGAGCCGCTCTTTTACGGTTACGGGCGATGGAAAGAAAGGACCAGAGCCAACAAAAGCAAAGAAAGAAAGTGCGGCCGCAGAAGCCGAAGAGAAAGTTGATCATGAAGCTTTGCTCAAGAAGATGGGCAAAATCCACATGGCTACGGAGCGGGGAAAAAGCGGGCTGAAAAGCAATGTGGAGCTGGGCAGGGAATTAGACCTCTATTTTGTGAATGAAATCGTGGGCAGCGGCTTGCCTTTGCTCACCCCCAAAGGGGCAGTCATCCGGCGAGAGCTGGAGCGCTTTATCGTCGATGAAGAAATAAAGCGCGGCTATCAGTTCACGTACACGCCGTTCTTTGCCAAAAGCGATTTGTATAAAATCTCCGGCCATTGGCAGCATTATAAAGACAATATGTTTACGTTTACTGTCGGCGAAGAAACTTTTGCGCTCCGGCCGATGACTTGCCCGTTCCAGTTCGTGATTTACAAGAGCAGGACGCACAGCTATAAAGAGCTGCCGATAAAACTCGCGGAGATTTCCACGATGTTCCGCAACGAGAAATCGGGGGAGCTCATGGGCTTGACGCGAGTCCGGCAGTTCACTTTGGCAGATGCGCATGTCATCTGCCGTGCCGACCAGATTGAAGAAGAGTTCCGAAAAGTGGTTGACTTGATTCAGTACGTGAAAAAAACGCTGCAGATGGAGGGCCTCTGGTACCGCTTTTCCAAAGGGGATTCGAAAAACAAAGAGAAATATATTGACAATCCGGCTGCCTGGGAAAGCACGCAGAAGACCATGAAGCGCATCTTAGATGGCCTAAAATTGCAGTATATCGAGGCCGAAAATGAAGCGGCGTTCTACGGGCCGAAACTGGATATCCAATATGAGAATGTCTTTGGCAAAGAAGACACGCTGCTCACGGTGCAGATTGACTTTGCCCTGCCGGAGCGCTTTGATTTATCGTACATTGACGAGAAGAACGAGAAAAAACGGCCCTTTGTCATTCATCGCTCGTCCGTGGGTTGCTTGGAGCGGACCATGGCATATCTGCTGGAGAAGACGCAGGGCAATCTGCCTCTCTGGCTGAGCCCGGTGCAGGTGAAAGTTATTACGGTGACCGATAGGGCGAATGCTTTTGCTCGAGAAGTCACAGCAACTTTGCAGGAACAGGGGCTGCGGGTGGAGCTGGACGATAACCCGGAAACCGTGGGCAAGAAAGTCCGGGAAGCGCAGCTGCTGAAAGCAAACTATATCGTTACTATCGGCGACAAAGAAGTGGAGAAGAAGAAATTGGCGGTCCGTTCTCGGGATGGAAAAGTGACATTTGACGTGCCGATGGAGAAGTTTGTGCAGGGGCTGTTGGAAGAGAGGGAAATGAGAGCGGCGTCATGAAAAGAAGGAAGACCCCGTTAGTCACTATTTCTTTTTATAGCCAAATTTCTTGTCATACTCTTTATGGTCAATAATATCCAGTACAAAGTCGATGACCTCTACCTCATTTGATTGGATGGTGTAGATAAGCCGCCAATAGTCTGATAGCTCGATTCTCCAAAGATTTGTAACACCATATTTTTGGACATAACAGTTAGGGATTTGTCCTTTCTTCACTTGGTCACCAACAAAAGGATTATCTTTTAGCCAGTCTTTTACTCGTTCTATCGATCTGAAAATGGATTGATGAACTGAAGAACTTACTCCTCGTCGTAATTCATCACCAACAATTCGGTTTAACTCGTTATATTCTTCGGTAGCGGCTGCTGACAGGACTACCCGCACCTCTTTTCCTTTGAACGTCATATTTCTGTTCCACGGCTGATAGCTTCCCGGAGCTGGGGGCTGTCGTTATGCGTCCAAAGAACTCCTTTGTGCCCATCAAGGATTAATCCTCGTTGCTCCATGTAGTCTAAAATGACATTCAACGTTTGGTGCATAACTTGTGTGGGCAGCCGTTCTTTGATCTTCTCTCTGGTAAGGGTTGTTTCTGCGTCTTTTAGTACTTTTTCTACCATAAGCATAGTTTTCAGGTTTGGGTAGTGGATTATTTCTGGCATGATCTCACCGATTATATCAATTTGTACCAATAATTATATAACTCTATATAAACATTTCGCCACTTTTTGCTGTTTTTCACAGAATGTCAAAATATTGATTGTAGAACTTGGTAATTCCCTGATCCGCTTATCGACCCTATTTGAGCAGTTTTTCTACTCCGACGAGAGCTTTTCTGCTAATTCCTGCGCAAGGGCTTCCAGGCGCCCGCGGGCTTTGGCTCTGATTTCATCTGGGAAATCTGCATCTTGAGTAATTTTCTCCCAATCCTAGTTCGGAGTAACTTTCGAGTAACAAGATACGCAAAGTTTATATAGTGGCGCTATTTTTTTTGGTCATGGAAAAGAAAACTAAAAATCCAGAAAGGGTAGCGCTTGTTGCTCAGCTTGCAGAGCAACTTGGTGTAGATTTAAAAGACACTTCAGTTGCTACGGCGACGGCAAATCAGAGCGCCAAAGCAAGGATGTACGACGGCTCGTTGGAAGCCACAGTAGTTTCGAGTCGGCGTGGAAGCGTATATATCGACTCCCCTCGATCTCCTAGTATTTTCATAGAATTAGTTGATCATCAGCGAGATGCTCTTGCTCCAGAAGGGGCAATCTATTGTATTCAGGCTACCATGCCTAAAGAAAATCCGTATGGTGAACAGTATTATGAGTCTCTCAATGGGGATGTGTTCAATGTGTATGTTGGAATAAATGGAATTATTCTTGATGACGCTGAGAGAAAGCGTGCAGCCAAACTTTTTAAAAAGTAGAGGTATTTTATCTTTTCGCTCATCTCTTCTCACCTCCTCTTAAACTTCTTTTCCAGCTCTTCGACAGGCAGCTTGATGATGATGGCTCTTCCGTGCGGGCAGGTGTACGGCAAGATGCATTGCTCCAATTCTGCCAGCAGCTTTTCCATCTGCGGAATGCTGACTTCATCGCCCGCTTTCACCGAAGCCCGGCAGGCCATGCGGGTGATGATGGCTTCCTGCGCCTGTTCCAGAGAATTCTGCTGTTCTTCCAGCGTCGCCAGAACATCGTGCAGCAACTCTTTGGGCTGCACTTTTCCAAAGATAGTGGGAATGGTCTTTAGCACATAGCTTCTCTTGCCAAAAGGCTCCAGTGCGAAGCCCAGCTGTTCCAGCTCTTCCCGCTTTTCCTGCATCAGCAGGCTTTCTGCTGGAGAAACGTCCAGCACTTCTCCCTGCAGCAGCTGCTGCATCGCCACCGCTTTGTTCATATATTGTTCCATGAAGCGCTCGTACAAGATGCGCTCTTGCACGACATGCTGATCGATGAAGACGATGCCACCGTGCGTTTCCGCGACAAAGAATGTCCTGTGCGCTTGGCCGAGCAATTTCAGCGGCGGCAGTTTTCTGTATGGAGATGAGCGTTTCTCTGGCTCTTGCTGTGTTTCTTTATGCTTTTTTTCTTCTTCTGCTGCATTGCTTTTCGCAGGTGTTATGGGGATGGAAAGCCTCAGCTTGAGTTCTTCTTTATTTTTTTCCGGAACAGTGGCCTCTGTTCCATAACTGTCCTCTCTCTGTGCATCTTTTACCTGCAGCACCGTCTGCTGGCTGGGTTCCAGCACATATTTTGCAACGCCCGTCACCTTTCTTTGTTTTTGGTGCTGTGCTTCTTTTTGGTATGCAATTTCCTGTTTTTTTCCGGCAGAAAAATCTACCTCCTCGCTGGCAATGGTCATGGACGGGACAAGATTATGCTTTTCCAGCGTCTGGCGAACGGCCTGATGCACGGCCTGGCAGACCCGTTCTGCCTGCTCAATTTTCACTTCCGTCTTTTGCGGATGGATATTTACGTCGATGGTCTGAGGATCCAACTCGAGCGCCAGAAAGAACACGGGATGCTGGTGTACGGGCAGAAGCGAATGGTACGCATCGGCGACGGCTTTCGTGACGTACTCGTTCCGCACCCAGCGCTTGTTGACAAACAGCATCTGCTTGCTCTTGTCTTTCCTGGCCTGCTGGGGCTTGGCAATATACCCTTTGATGCAGATCCCTGCTTCTTCAGCAATGACGGGCAGGCAGTCTCTGGCCAGCTCTGCGCCAAATAAAGAGGCAATTCTTTCCCGGACTTCGCCGACCGGCGGTGCATGGAGCAATTCTTCCCCTTCATGCAGCAGCCGGAACCCGGTCAGGGGATTGCTGAGTGCATAGCGCAGGATCACATCAACACCGTGCCGCAATTCTACTGCATCGCTCTTCAGGAATTTCTTTCTCGCCGGCGTATTGAAAAAGAGGTCTTTTACCTCAATGATGGTGCCTTGCTCCGCTGCTACACTATCCTTGCTGATGTTCTGCCCGCCGATGGCCGCAATACAATATCCTTCTATCTTGTCTTCCTGCTGGGTCGTGAGCGAGAGTAGGGAAACGGCAGCGATGCTCGCGAGCGCTTCTCCCCGAAAGCCGAGCGTATGGATAGAAAAGAGATCGTCTGCCGAGCGGATCTTGCTGGTCGCATGGCGCTCCAGTGCTTTGTGGGCATCCTCTTTATCCATGCCTTCACCATTATCAGTAACACGAAGCAGCGCTTTCCCGGCCTGTTCCAATTCGATGGTGATTTCTGTTGCGCCCGCATCCAGAGAATTCTCGATAAGCTCTTTGACGATGGAAGCAGGCCGTTCTACCACTTCGCCGGCAGCGATTTTATTGATGACTTCCTCCGGCAGCAGCTGGATCTTTCCCATGGAGCTATTGGTGGGAAAAGGATATTTAAAGACTGTTGTGGTGAGAGTATATTGTTTAAGCAGTGAATAACCTCGCCGTTAATCTAAATTTTTGTAAATGTTCTTTCGATGTCCGATAAGCGTTATTTTTATGGTGTTGTTCCCCGGATCAAGATCGGCAATAATCCTGTAATCCCCCACGCGAAGCTTATAATCAGTTCTTCCTGTTAACCGCTCGAAGAAGTGGAAAGGACTTTCTTTCGTCGCAATGATCTTTTTGAATATCCTTTCTCTTATCTCTTGGGGCAATTTCTGAAGAAAGTCTATTGCTTGCTCATCAAAGATCACTTCATACATGAAGACCGAGCCTCTTTCGTGCTTCTGTCTCGGTCAGAAATTTCCCTTTTTTAATTCTTTCCCGTGCTTTTTCAATGGCTCGGATGGTTTCTTGGCTGAGCTCTGGCTCGGTTTTGCAGGTTTTGGCTATAAATACCACTTTCTTGATAACCTCATCATAGCTCTCATTTCGATATTCTCGAAAATGGTCTAATTCTAGCTTCGTATCCTCATGAATTTTGAGAGTTGTAGTGGGGGTCATAGTATTGTTTACTTGAGTATACCCTGGTATATTTAAGCTTTTTGCTGGGATTTTCATTCGAGGGTTCGATAGTTTAAAATAGCAGATAGGCGTCTGTTGTCGTTATGGTTAACCTCATCCTCTACCAACTCGACGGCTGCCCATACTGCGAACTGGTTCGGCAGAAATTGGAAGAAAAAGGGCTTTTGTACGACACAATAACTGTTCCCCCTGACCGAAGCGACCCTCTGCGCCGGGAACTGCTTGAGAAGAGCGGCGTGCTGACGGTTCCGGTGCTGAGAATCGATGATTTTTATCTGGGCGAATCGGCGGAGATAGTGGCGTACGTGGAAGAGCAGCTTTGAGGCGTGTTTACTCTCTCCAGCCGTCTCTTAATCTTTTTTTTCAGCTTTTCCAATTCTCCACTGATATCGTAGTTGGTGAGTAAGATCAGGTCTTTTTCATCAAAGATGTCAGAAAAGAATTCATATGCTTCTCCCATAGTCTCTCCCGAAGATACGTCTTCATCAAAGAGGACGATGGGTTTTCTTTCCGCTTCTTTCCGTAAAAAATCCGCTTCCCGTACCGAAACGTGGGGGGAGATGTCACTATGTTTATCAGTCGAGAAGCGCACCACATAAAAGAGCGAGTTTCTCTTTCTTCGCTGCGTCGCCTGCAAATACACATCCATGCCCGCTGCTACGCTTCCGTGCCCCAAAGCGATGAAAAGGACATCCGCCTTTTTGGTCTCTTGGGCAAGCCGTAACGCGGAGGCTTGCGACAAGTGAGGGGCAGACGCATCCCACGTTGTCGAATCATGCCGTTGGCTGATGCTTGTCGACAGGAGCATTTTCTCGTGTGTTGTGGTTTGCAGATATTCTCGAAAGGCTTGGGTAGCTGCTCGGAGTTTCTGCGGTTCTTGGTACGCTCTGAGGGCATAGGCAATAGCTTTCTGCACTGCATCCTCTAACTGATGCTCGGGAAATTGTATTTTCTGGTTCACCACCGCTCGGATGACCCGGGGTGGGTGCAGAACAAAATCGGCGTAATCCGTCGTTGTCCATTCTTTGGCAGATGCGATTGATTCCAATTGAAATAAGGTGTTCTCTAAAGAGCCGGAATATTGCATACGTTCAATGCCGAGTAAGCGGTAAGCGCTTTGCAGGGGTTCGAAGGGGGAATGATAGGCCATTGTTTGAAAGAGTGTCTCCTCAATAGGCCTCAGAAAGAGCCACTTTTTAAACTTTTCTTAAATAACTACTAACGAGTAGAACACGGCTGCTTCACTTTTCATCCCCAAACTTCCACAACAAAACCTGCTCTGGCATCTTCTTTACCTGCAGTTTCCGCAGCATGTCATCATCGCGCTCCAGAATCTCCTGCACTTCTTTCGCTCTCTGTACAACGCCCTGCGGCAATCCTGCCAGTTTCGCCACATGCACGCCATAACTTTTGTCCGTGCCGCCTTCGATAAGTTTCCGTAAAAAGATGATTTCACCCGCCGTTTCCTTGACGGCCACGTTGTACGTCTTAATCCGCGGGCATTTTTCAGCCAGCTTATTCAGCACGTGATAATGCGTGGTAAAGAGCGTCTTGGCTTTTATCTGATTATGCAGATGCTCGGCCACACTCCAGGCAATGGCGACGCCATCAAACGTGCTCGTGCCCCGGCCGATCTCGTCGATGATCAACAGGCTGCGCTCTGTCGCATTGTGCAGGATGGCTGCCGTTTCCTGCATTTCTACCATGAACGTAGATTGCCCGGCTGCTAAGTCATCAGATGCTCCCACCCGCGTAAAAATTCTATCCACAATGCCCAAGACAGCTTTCTCTGCAGGAACGAAACTGCCCATCTGGGCCAGCAGGACAATCAATGCGGTTTGCCGCAGGATAGTTGATTTCCCCGCCATGTTCGGCCCGGTGATCAGCAGCATCTCGCCGGGATTCAGCAGCACATCATTCGCTACAAAGCGCGGCTCTTTCTGCTCGACGACCGGATGCCGCCCTTTGGTGATCTGCAGCACGTTCTCCGACACGAATTGCGGCCGCATGTAGCGCTGCTCTAATGCCACTTTTGCGAGTGAACACAGCACGTCCAGCAGGGCAATAGCCGAAGCGGCTTTCTGGATAGCTTCCGTTTTTTCCGCGCAGCGCTGCACGAGCTCTTGAAATAATTGGTACTCCAGCACCTCAATTTTTTCCTGCGCTCCCAGGATTTTCTCTTCTTCCTGCTTCAGCTCTTCCGTTATATAGCGCTCGCCGTTCACGGTGGTTTGCTTCCGGATATACTGCGGCGGGACCAGATGCACATTTTTCTTGGTAATTTCGATATAATACCCGAAGATGTTGTTATAGCTAATGCGCAGCGTCGGAATACCCGTCTTTTCCCGCTCTTGCTGCTCCAGCGCCTGCAAGTATTGCTTGCTGTTCGCCGCCAGTTCCTGCAGCCGCCGCAGCTCGTCATGGTATTCTTTTTTTATCATGCCGCCTTCTCGCACGGAAATAGGCGCATCTTCCCGCACGGCAGCTTCTAGCAGGGCGGCCAGCTCTTGCAGAGGATCAATTTTAGCAACAGTTCTGAGCAACAGGCTGCGGCACTGCTGTATTTTTTCTCGCAGTTGAGGCAATTGCTGCAAGGTATTTTTCAGTGCCAGCAGATCTCTTGGCGAGGCAGTTCCATAGTTCACCCGGCCGATGAGCCGTTCCAAGTCAGCGGTCCGTTGCAGCACGTCCCGCAGCTCTTCCTGCAGGATAACTTGCGATTTTAATTCACCAACTGCATCTAACCGCTGCTCGATGCGCTCCCGCTGCAGCAGCGGGGCTTTCAGCCAGTGCTTAAGCAGGCGCCCCCCTAAAGCCGTTACCGTTTTATCCATGATAGAAAGCAGCGTTCCTCGCGAAGAGCCATCACGTATATTGGTGACGAGCTCGAGATTTCGGAACGTGCTGCTGTCCAGCAGCATGGCGGTACTGTTGCTGCGAAGAGAGAGTGTCTTCAGGTGCGACAAGCTGTTCTTCTGCGTTTCTTTGAGATAATGCAGCAGCGCTCCTGCTGCTTTCACACTTGCCGGCTGTTCCTGCAAGCCGAAACTTTCCAGCGAGGAAATGGAAAAGTGGTCAAAGATAGCCTGCTTGGCTTTTTCCAGCGAGAAAAAATAGTCTTCCATTGGCTGTAAGAAGCAGCCACTTGCCTGGAGCCGCTGCACCAATTGCTGATTCACGCCCAAGCTTTCAGGCAGCAGGCATTCTTTCGGCTGCATTCGGGCAATTTCGTTGAGCACGTCTTGCTCCGTGGGCAGTATCGTCGTAAAAAATTCTCCCGTCGAGAGATCGCTGGCGGCCAGAGAAAATCCGGTATCCGTGCTCGTTATGGCCATGATATAATTGTTCTCCCTTTCATCCAGCAACGATGATTCGATGACCGTTCCGGGAGTGACGATGCGGACTAAGCCGCGTTTGACCAAGCCTTTGGCCTGCTTGGGGTCTTCCAGCTGCTCGACGATAGCTATCTTGTAGCCTTTCTTAACGAGCCTGCCGAGATAGGTTTCTAAAGCATGGTAAGGAACCCCAGCCAGGGGCGCCTGCTTTTCTCCTTTTCCGCGGGCGGTGAGCGTTATTTCCAATTCTCGGGATGCGGTAATGGCATCCTCATAAAACATCTCATAGAAATCACCCATGCGCAGCATGACGACGCAGTCCGGATGCTGCCGTTTCACCTCCTGATATTGGCGCATGCCGGGGGTGAGCTGCTCTGCCGGGATGGAAAGGACACTTTCGGCTTGCTTATTTTTGGTGTTTTCCATGTGGTTTTCCATATGCATACTAGTTATGCTGTTCACCTGCGGTGGAGGAGAAAGGAATGATTTAAAGATTGTTATAGAAGACTGGCGGTATCGGCTTGCATATACATACCTGATGGCAGGAGAAACGATTTTTGAACACGAGACCACAAATCTTTATAAAAAGAAGACCTTCTGGAAAATCCTATGGCACCACTCGTTCTGCCCACTTATGCCTGCCTGGTTCCGGATAGTGTTTATGGCAGAGATGCAGATATTATGTTTTCTGAACAAGAGAGTATGCCTGCCACCCAAATCACCCGGCTTTCCCGGTTTGTCGTGCCCTCCTGCGATGAAGTTTTGGCATATCTCCAAACCACGGCGCAAGGCATCCCTCTTGACGGCCCCGGGAGCGAGCCGCAAGAAGATGATTCAGACCTAGTTTATTCTTTGAAAATGCTGCCTTCTGATGCCATTCCGGATATCGCTCAAGGCGAGGAAAGAACAAGGCATCTTCTTCAGAGGACTTACAGCCCTCATCAGTTGCAGTCGGGAAGGATGTATCTCCTTTTCTCGTCAGACTTGGTGCCTCAAGAGGCCCTCTCTGTGGTTAAAAAGTATTGGGAAGAGCAGGGAAAAGCAGAAGAGGGGGCATTGGTCTACAAGGTAGCTATCGAGGAATCCAGAGAAGCATTCGGTGCAAAAACGCAATCCTGGGACACTCTCATACAGCTCACAGAAAATGGTGCTTTCCCGGAGCGTTCCGAGCTGGAGTATCTGTTGGCTCGGGAAGTGCGGGATTCTGCGGTTATCCGTATCGACGGAGCGAGTAACAACTATCCAGCCGTCGTCGAGCATATGGGCTATCTCTCTGCAGCACTTTCTTCACCGGAGATGGTTGCTCAGGTTAAGGATCGTTCCTCAGCGTATCTTGAACAGGAAGCCACCGGAATTATTAAGAACATCCTGAGCCGGTGGGCTGCAGGACAGTTTGTTCAGGAAATTGTTGGGGGCTCAGCGGATGCTTTTCAGCAGGATGATGCTTCAATACCACCGCTTGATCCGGCCGATAAGAAGAACCTGAACTGAGGCCCCCGCCGGATAAAAACATTTAAATCCTTTCTCTCTTTTATTCTCGCTATGCCGTGGTATGAGAAAAAGTGGTGGAAGAGGCTGGTGGGCGGGAAGGCCGAACGGGAAAAGCTCGAGCCTTCGAAAGATATTCAGGCTTTATTGGAATTCTTGGAAGGATTACCGAGAGAAAGCCAGCGCCTGCACGCCGAACTTCGCGCGTTAGAAGAGTTGGAAAGCGAATATGCCGTGGCGCGGAAAGAACTGCAGCAGACAAACCTTAAAGCACAAGCGAAAGTTCTCGATACGTTGTTGGAGCGCACGGAATTCTTCGAGAATGATGCGGCTCTGGCAGGCATCCGCATGCAGCGGCTCGCCGAAGCGTTCCTGCATCGGGCGCAGGAAGCAGGATTGAAAGGATTAGTTAAAGAGAAGAGAAAGAAAGCGGCGTGGAAGTTACGGTGGTGAGGGTTCGTCGAGTGCGCGGTGTTCGCTTTTTGGCTCGGAGGAATTAGTGGTCATTTCACTCAGGCAATTCTTTTGGAAATTTAAACTCTTTATCCGAAAACACAATTTCTTCACAAGTAGAAATACACCTTTTGCACACACCCATCATAAAGTTATACTTTTGTATGATCTCCTCACTCTGAACTGAAGAGCCGTATCTTGCTTTTTCTCGTTCATCCACGTCTGTCTCTTCCTCTTTTTCTTTGTACACCATAATTCTGTCAATAAACTCATCATCATAATCAATCAGGCCTTTATCTTTCACATAGCGCAAAAATAAAGCGGTGCATTTTTGACTTCTGCTTTCTACACCAAACTTTGCTAAAATGGCTAGAGCACAATAATATTGACTATAGAACCATTCTTCGGGGATCTTATAGTCCATCCGTTGCTTTTTGTACAGTTCGCACAACTGTAAATTTACTTTTGCTTTTTGGACATACTCCTCGGCTCTCTTATCATCTCTGCCAACAAAAAGCAGTCCTTTGTGCTTTTTTCCTTTTTCTTCTTCTTTCCTCGCAAGGGAAAAGCACTCAAAAACTTTTGGTTTGATTGTCATTTTGCCATTCCCTTCATAAACATAACAAATTTATCTTGTCCAAATAGGATCACTCCTTTTTTAACGGCATCTATAAAAGCTTTGTTTTGCTTTTTGAGTTCTGCTTTAAACTCACTCTCTATAACATTAATGGAATGAATTTTTTTAGATTGTGTTTTCTGGGCTTTCTCAAGAACCGTATGTATTTTAACTAAGTTCTTCTTAGAAGCGATCCCTAAAATATCAATATCATTTGCCTGTTGTGGAGATGGTAAAATACTCCCATACAGAATTACAAAATTGGTTACTCTCTCTAAATCTATAAAATTAACCTGCCACCGCTTCTGCTTTAAAGCTTCTTCTGTTAGATAAAGAGATAACAATTTCTCAACCAGCGGATTCTCCCAGTTCAAGGTTATTATAAAAGCACTTGTTTTACCAGTTCCGACATTTTTTAAGAGAACATATTTACTACTCTCGAACTTTTTGAGAATCTTCCAAATCCCAACACGGCTTAAGCCCAATTCTTTTGCTAAAAGAGAAATGGTGTGCGTACTATAAAAGTCTTTTAAGAGATGAAGGAGTACGCCTTTAGTGGCTACATTGTTTGTTACCATATTGTTAATAACTGTTAACTGTTAGTTAATATATAAAGCTTTCTATTACCCCTTCTTCCACGACTACTTTTTATTTTTGGTGCTCATCTTCTCTTGTTAGCAGGATTGAGATGGTTAGTTAAAGAGAAGAGAAAGAAAGCGGCGTGGAAGATGCGGTGGTGAGGGTTCTTCTGCTTCGCTGTGCTTGCTTTTGAGTTCTGGGCGATTAAATAACTTTTGAGCAAGAAATCACCACGCTTTAGCGTTGGGGATGAATTGCGAAAGATAGAAGTTCTGGCTGCTGCTATTTTATTGTCTTGGTAAATCGGCCACATCACTCTGGAGACTGCAAAAGAATACGTAAAAAACCACAAGGATCATGACGCCAAAGACTGTCGTCGTAGTCGTCGTAGGAATCCCCGCCATTTATGGCTGGGGAGGAGGTCAATTCCAGTTAGTTGCAATTCGGTTTCGGGCACTTTAGGATGCTAAAGCTAACCTATGCAGGGCAAAAACTAACTATGTAAAACTAAATTTACGGCTCTCTCGTTAGAAAACATTAAAAGTAGGCCATTGTTAATATATAATTATGGTTCATCATATAGATTCAATTGGAGAATTTCGCTCGCTACTAGATTACTATGCCTCTTGTTTAGAAAAAGAAGATATACTATCTCTTACTTTTAACTACAGATTTGAGGGTAAAAAATTTCATTCAAACATTTTCAAAAAAGAGCAATTTTTCCTACAGAAGAAGGAACAAATTCTAATTAAAAAAACTCCTGAAATTGAAAATATTTTCAAAAACTATAAACTTTTTCAGAAAAATACGCCCATTTTCTATGGTTATCCATTGTTTATTGATTCAAATGGAAATGTTAGTCCTATTTTCTTTGTTGAAATTGACTTTGAAGAAAAAGATGATACCATTATTTTTACCAAACAATCTGTAATACCAGAATTTAACCATTATATCTTGACTAAACATGATTATAATGTAGAAGAAATAGAAAAGATTCGTTCAGAAATTAAAGAAGAAAATGATTTTTCCATCAAATTTCAAAAAATAACAGAGTTGCTTAAACTTGATTCAAAAATCAACTCTGAACTTGATGAAAAACCATTGATTGTAAGACCATCACTTCAATTGATAAACAAAGCAATTTTATATTTTGGGGGGAGAATGGGCTTTACTAGGGGATTAATAGATGAATTAGAAAAACTCAAAAAAATATCTCAACATCAATTAGAATCAACATCATTAGGAATTTTATTTGATAAAGAAAAATCTGAAAACCCAGAAAACAAAAAAGATCTTCTGGAGATATTCCATCTAAATGAATCACAAGAAAAAGCAGTTAAAAATTCTTTTTCAAGTAATGTTAGCGTAATTACTGGACCCCCTGGCACAGGAAAATCGCAAGTAGTTCTTAACATTATTGCTAATGCAGTTTGGAATGATAAATCGGTCTTGTTTGCAAGCAAGAATAATCGGGCGGTAGATATAGTAAATGAGAAACTTAAAACAGTTTTATCTAAATATCTAATTGTGAGAATGGGTTCCAGTAAACACAGAAAAAACGCTAAATTACAAATAGATAAACTATTTCAAGAAAAGAATTCCCTGAAAATCTCTTCTAACTTTGAAGATGATACTAAGAAAATCAAAAATATCAACAAAGAAACTAACTCTCTTAAAGACCAGTTAGAAGATATGTCTAAAACCAATGAAGAAATTGAAGAACTGCAAAATCAAGCCGATAGTTTAGCAAAAAACCTCCCTGAAAAACTCTATAATAAATGCAAAGAAGACAAGTTTGAAGAAATTGTTAAGTTTAAATTAGAAAGCGATATTAAGAACAATTTTGAAAATATAACTTTTATCAAAAAAATAATTACAATTGTATTACCATCTTTCTATCAAAAGAAAGAACAGGCAATTTTTAAAAAATATTATGGTAGTTTAAGTAATGATTTTAGAGATTATTTAGACCAAAATATTAAATTAAATACTGAAGAGATCAAAAAATCTCTGAAATTGATGTTATTATTTAAGCAAATATCTCTAGTCAGAAATGAAATAGACCCTTTAAAACAAAAATTAGCAAAATTTGATTCCATTTATATTATACAATCTAAAATAAATAAATTTCAAGAGGAAAGAATAAAACTATCCAGGAATCTATTTGAAAATTACTGGTTCAAAAAACTAAAGAAAACCTCCATTCATGATGAAAACTATGTTTCCAGATATTTTGATGCTTCAGAGAAATTGGAAAAATATGTCGCTGATAAAAGCTTGTATTGGAACTTAGTAGGACAACAAGAAAATGAGATTAAAGAATTGTTATCATTTCTTCCAATTTGGATTGTAACTAATCTATCTGCAAAAAATAGCCTTCCACTAAAAGAAAATCTTTTTGATTTGTTAATTATTGATGAAGCCTCACAATGTGATATCGCTTCTGCCTTGCCTTTGTTCTACAGAGCAAAACAAGTAGTTATTATTGGCGATCCTAAACAATTAAAGCATATTTCAATACTTAATGAAACAGAAGATAAGAAAGTTGCTTCAGAAAATAAAATATCTGGGTTGTATTTGGATTATGCTTATAGTAAAAATTCTCTTTATGATATTACTGAAAGAATAATTAAAAGTAAAAATAAAACACCAAAATTATTAAATCAACATTATCGGTCTTGCAGAGACATAATAAGCTTTTCAAATGAATATTTTTATGAGAAAAAATTAAACATAATGACTGATGAAGATAAATTAATTTCTAACAGCATCTACCCCAGAGGGGTTAAGTGGATAGATGTCCAGGGTAAAACTAACCAAACTAAGAGTCCATCTAATAAAGAGGAAGCAATAGAAATAATAAAGATTCTTAAAAGTTTTCATAAATCAAAATTGAAGAAGATTTCTTTCGGAGTTGTAACCTTGTTTAGGGCTCAGATGGACTTAATTGCTGACATGATTAAAAAAACCAAAGAACTAGAAAAAATGGATATTACGGTAGGAACCACGCATAGATTTCAGGGAGATGAAAAAGACATAATTATCTTCTCACCAGCAATATCACAGGGTATAAAACAAACAACACTTAACTGGATTCATACAACTAGCCAATTACTGAATGTTGCTATTACAAGAGCAAGAAGTGTCCTAATAATTGTAGGTGATAAGAAAAAATGTAATGAGGCAGGAGGTTTTCTTAAAAGTTTATTGGAACACGCTGAATCTAGGAAAGAGTTAGACATTGATTTTGATTCGCCTATTGAAGAGAAATTATTCAAACAACTAACTAAAGAGGGAGTTAAAGTTCTCCCCCAATATGAAACAAAAATAAGAGGGGGAAAATTTTATAGGCTTGATTTTGCTTTGTTCATAAATGACAATAAATATGATGTTGAAATTGATGGCGATAAAGCCCATTCTCAAAAAATTGAATCTGATATTTTAAGAGATATTCATCTAAGAATTGATGAATGGAAAATAAGAAGATATCAAGCGAGCGAAATTAATAATGATCTTAAAAGAGTTGTAGAAGAAATTAAAAGACTTTGTTAACGAGAGAGCCCTTAACTAACGGTAAAACTACAAGTGTTTCTGCCCTTAACTGAACGTGATAATGCTTGTGAGTGCCCTACACCGAACTTGCTCACTACGTTCGCACCCAGACATAAAGTCTGGGGGACATAACATCATTAACCGCACCTTTCAAAAAACCAAAAACAGAAAGAAAATAAAAAAACACCCCAGAGCCTTTCGGCCCTAGAGCACAATCATCGGCGACATTTTGTCTTTGTCTTTCTCTTCGTCGAAGTCCGTGACGATGGATTCCGTCGTCAGCACCATCGCCGCGATGGAAGCAGCGTTCTGCACGCCGCAGCGGACAACTTTCGTCGGATCAATCACACCCGTCGCAAAGAGGTCTTCAAAGACGTCCTTCTTGGCATTATAGCCGACATTTTCGTTCGTTTCCGTGCGCAAGCGAGCGACGACTTCCGCACTCTCTTTGCCGGCATTGCAAGCGATCTGGCGCAGGGGCTCTTCAAGCGCCCGGCGCATGATATCGACGCCGATCTGCTGGTCGCCCGGTAAGGAAAGCCGCTTCAGCACTTTGGCCGCATGCAGCAATGTCAATCCACCCCCCGGAATGACGCCTTCTTCGACGGCGGCTTTCGTGGCGTTCAGCGCATCGTCGATGCGCATCTTCTTCTCTTTCATCTCGGTTTCCGTGACTGCGCCCACTTTGATCACGGCCACGCCGCCGGAGAGTTTTGCCAAGCGTTTCTTCAGGTCTTTCTTTTTGTACTCCATGTCGGCTGCTTCGACTTGCATCTCCAGCATCTTCCGGCGCTGGTCGATATTACTTTTAGCGCCTTTGCCTTCGACGATGATGGTCTTGTCGCTTTCGACTTTGATCCGCCGGGCGGAGCCCAGCCATCCCTCATCAAAGTCCTCGAGCTTCATGTCTTTCTGCTCGCTGACGACTTTCGCTCCAGTCAAGATAGCAATATCTTCCAGCATCTCTTTCTGCTCGTCGCCAAATCCTGGTGCTTTGACCGCACAGACTTTCAGCGATCCGCGGATGATGTTCAGGATCAACGCCGTCTGCGCCTCTCCGTCGATATCCTCAGCCACAATGAACAAAGGCCGGCCTTCCCGGGCCACTTTCTCCAGCACCGGAATAAGCTGCTTGACGGTGCTGATCTTCTTATCCACCAGCAGGATGTACGGCTCTTCGAACTCGGCGAGCATCTTCTCGTGGTCCGTCACCATATACGGCGAGATGAAGCCCCGCTCGAACTGCATGCCTTCCACCAAGTCCAGGCTGGTTTCCATGCTCTTGGCTTCTTCGACGGTAATCACGCCGTTATTGCCCACTTTCTCCATGGCATCGGCAATGAGCTTGCCAATCTCCTCATCGTTATTGGCTGAGATGGTCGCCACTTGCACGATCTTCTGCTTGTCTTTGACCGGCACGCTTTTCTCTTTCAGATTGCGGACGACCTCTTCCGTGGCTTTCTCGATGCCCCGCTTCACATCCATAGGATTGGCTCCAGAAGTAATATTCTTCAGCCCTTCGGTCACCAGTGCTTGTGCGAGTAACGTTGCGGTAGTTGTTCCATCACCGGCAGTGTCCTGCGTCTTGGAAGCCACTTCTTTCACCAGCTTGGCACCCATGTTCTCAAACTTGTCGCGCAGCTCGATCTCTTTGGCAATGGTTACGCCGTCATTGGTAACCAGCGGCGTGCCCATCTTGTCCAGAACGACATATCGGCCTTTTGGGCCGAGAGTAATCTTAACGGTATCCGCTACTTTGTTGATGCCCCGCAGCAAGGCTTGCCGGGCATGCTCATTGAACATAATTTGTTTTGCACTCATACGACATCGCCTCCGATCTTTGCCATGACATCTTCAAATTTTATCAGCAAGAACTTCTTGTGCTCAATTTCCAGCTCTTCACTGCTGTAGCCGCCGTAAATAACCTTATCGCCTTTCTTCAGCGGCAGGTCTTTGCCGTCTTTAAACGTGCCGACGGCTACCACGATGCCTTCTTTTTTCTCTTTGCGGGCATCCTCGGGGATGTAAATCCCACCCGTGGTCTTCTTTTCTTTCTCCGCCTGTTCAAGCAAAACGCGCTCGCCAAGGGGCTTAATGGTTGGTATCATAGGATACACCTCCGATTGTTTTTGTTAAATAGGAGAGAGTGGCATGTTCATGGCCTGCTCTGCTATCTTTACTGATATTTTTAGCAAGAGTCTCAGAGCACGAGAGTCTTCATCTATCTTTACTTTTTAACTCCTACAGAACCACGTCCTCAAACTCTGTCTTTTCTGGAGGTGTTCTTTATAAACTTTATGCAGGGCAAAGGCATCTTTCGCATGGCTCTGCGGAGCAGGCTGCTCTGGGGCAGTTTTTTTCGTCTGTTTTTTTTATCTGTAGCCCTCTGCCAGCGCTTTTTAAAAAATGTTTTGAAAAACTGTTCTGGAAAAAAGTTTAAGCTCCTCAAGCACTTTTTCTCCAAGAAGATTTTAATAGGAGCTGTTCTTTGGAGCGTCATGGATATGTTGGACACTTCTCCGATTAAAGACGCAGCAGCCGATTTGGAAATGCTGGTGAAAAGCCTGGGAAAGAAACGCTTTCGGCGGAATGTTCGCCATCTCGGCGTTCTGGCTGCTGGGGGCCTGGGCCTGTGCTTTACGCCGGCTGCACCTCTTGGCTTGTTTTTTCTCCCTCTCTTTTTTGTGAACGGGATGAAAGCAGTGCAACATCATCTGGAATATCGCTTTGGAAAACGCTTTGATCGGTTTAATGACGTAGTGGCGGTTCATGATGACAGTGTTGCTGTGGCGATGGAGTATCCCTCCTTGCCGATGTTCTATGCTTCCCGGCCTCTGGAAGAGCAGCCGGAAAAATATCTGCCATACCAGATTGCGATGCATGAAAAAGCGAGAGAAAAGCTGGAAGTGCGCTTGGCGGTCGGGCAATCAACATTACTTGAGCAGCTGGAAGTAGAACAGATTATTGAGAAAAGAGTGCCCCCGGCTGCAGAGCGGGGCATGCTCACCAACTTCTTCGACTTGCTGGGCCAAATTCCTCTTGTCGCTTTTAACGGCGGCTCCCGAAAAACGCTGTTAGGCGAGATGATAGTCGACGGCAAAGTAGAAGTGGCCGCTTATGAGCTCCTGCAGGCTGCTTTTGGATATGGAGCTGAGTTCTTCGCTGCGGCAGAAAAAGAGTATGCCCCTTCATTTTCTCCCGAGCTGCAGGGCCAGCTGCAAAGGTGCCACCATCTTGTTCAAGAAACGGGCTATGCCGCTCGCCGGTTGCGGGACACGCAGCACAATCTTGTCCGCTCTTTTGAGCGGCGCTATGAACATCTGGTGGGGGTTCCCTACGGCACTTGAAATGCTCAAAATCCCACCACTCTCTGAGCGGCGGTAAGAAGTGCCTATCAGAAAGCTACGGGGACTTCCGGCACCGATAGTTCTCCGCGAATAAGCGAGGAGTGAATCTCTTCTGCCGTCTTTTCCTGCTGCAACAATTGCTGCACAAAAGCAAACGCCACATTATGCAGCCCATTTTCTGCGGGCTGTTCGCTGATGAATGCATTCTGCAGCCCGGCAATATTATGCTCTTTCACAACGTTCATCCAGGCTAGGGAGAACGCGTACGCTTTGGCTTCTTCATCGTGCGGACTGGCTAAAGGAAGGGAGAGGGCATGGCCGAGCTCATGGCCGATCGTCAGCAGCACTCTTCCCAGCGAGCCGTTCAGCACAAAGATTTCGGACAGCAGCCCGTGGGGCTTGCGGTTGATGGATAAGCCCACCGTTCCGGGATGTGAAGCGATCTTTCGGAAAGCGTTCTCGTCAAGGACGCCGAGCATGATATCAACGGGAAAAGGCTCGTTGCACATTTTTGAAAAAGCCTCTTCGACGAACGGGCGGATCTCTTCGGCTTTGCCGACGAACTTACCTTCTTTGCCGGGCTTGAGGAAAGAGGTGGGGTTGAAGTGATATTCACGATGGATGGGAAGATGCACAGGAGATTCTTCACTACGATGTGCCATCGAGTACGATAGTTGTTGCGGTTCTTTTGGCGTGCCATAAGAGAGGGCAGAAGAGTGCAAAGCCGGGAAAATGGAAGCATAGGAAGCGAACGGCGTGTTGGCGAGAGCTGGCGCATATGCCGGAAATGGTAGGAATTCGCTGGCTTCATACGTCTCGTGGGGCACGCTGGAGGCCGAATAGGCAATGGTTTCCAGAGCGCTATAGCTGCTGCGGCCACTTTCTGCTCCGGAATATCCTTCTGCTGGTCCATCGCAGGGGGCATAGGACTGTCGCATAGTATACATAGTACCCCAGAGAAAGGCTTTTCAGGCTTTTAATGTTTCGTAAGAAAGTGAGACAGAAAAGTCAATAGGTCTCTTCGGGGGTCTTACGATGAAAAGAGCTTATTCGACTACAACTCTCATCGGTATCATCGTCGTCCTGATGCCATCAACGATCGTACAGGTCTCCGGCTCGTTGAAAGTCCACGAGAAACTATTTCCGGGCTTAAAGACGGTGCTCTTGACATCCGCGCAATTCCGCACGCCAATAATCATGGCGCCGGTCAAGCTGCTACTGCCCGTTCTGACATTTTTCCAGACGAGAGTATCGCCGACAGAAACGGTAATCTGATCAGTGCCAAACTTATCGTTCAAAATTTCAACGGTTTTGGGGCCTTCTTCAACTGCGGGTGCTTCTTCAGCTGCCGCTTCATCTTCCAAGGCTTCTGCGCTCTCTTCAGCAGGAACCTCTTCCAGCTTTTCTATGATTACAGGAGCATCTTCCGGAACCTCTTCGGCTTCCGCAGCGGTAGTGGTGCCACCGCTGGGGCTGGTATCGTTGCCGCAGCCGATGATAAAGAGGAAGAGCAGAAGAAAACTGCCCACCAAGAGAGCTTTACGGGAATACGGCATCATACGCGTAGAGTACCGGTATTTTTAATAAATCTTTTCGTTCCGTATCAGCTCACTACTTTAAAATACTCAATGTTCCGAAAGCTTTATATAGAAGTACCTCTTTTCGAGTAGTTAACATCTATCACCTCTTTTTCCCCGAAGCAAGCCATCGGTTCGCCGGTGGTTTGCTCAGGGGTTTGAATGGGAAGTTATTTTGTTTTTTTTAGGTTTTTGATGTTTTACGAATATACTCTCCCAAAAGATGATGAAATACTTTGTATTTTCCCCTATCTGTTCTAATAATTGCCCCTTCCTGTACTAGTTTTCCTAGATGAGGAGAAATTTCATTGCTACTTCTATTGAGCTTAGTACTTAGTTCGGAGAGATGAATCTCTGTATTTTTGCTCTGTGCAATCTCTGAGAGTATATTTCTACTTCCTTTTCCAGCTTGGTCGTAAAATCGGGAAAAGAAAGGTGCCAACACTCTAGGAACAAATTCAATATCCGCAGCTGCAAAATGTTCGGTTTTAAGTTCTGACTCATTGTCTTTTAGTTTTGAATAAGCTGTTGCTAAATAAGCTGTGAGAACAAAAGGATGACCTTCTGTAACTTCATGCACTTTCTTGAGAACCGGTTCTGTGATAGCTATACTTGCTTTACCTAACTTTCTTTCTATGAACATTTTACTTTCGGGGTAACTAAAATTTTCTAAAATGACAGGAGGAAAGGTTCGGACTAATGGAGAGAAACCAGTGCCGGAAGGTCCCGTTATAGTTAATTTTCCTGCTGGAATGATCATTACCGGTATTCTGTTAATCTGTAATTGCTCTAGCACGGCTCTGAGATACAGTATTAATTCGGCACGGTTTCTTTCTAGAATTCTGGCTTCGTCTATCAAAAAAACAATAGCTGTTTTTATTTTTTGTAAGTCTTTCCAAGCAGCGGTGAGTGCCGATTGAAGATTAGGGAAGATGTTCTCTTTTAAATCGCCGATGCTCAATTCTATTCCACTCTCAGTTTTTACTCTTATTCGCTTAAGTGCCCCCAAAACGCTTGAAGAAATTCTTTGAAGGATAACTTCCTCTTTTACTTTTTCTTGGACTCTCTCTATGAGTATCTTTGCCAGCATTTCCCTACTAAACTCCCCAATTTCATTAAGGGAAAAATAAATGGGAAGAGCATTCATGTCTTCAGTGATGGCTTTGCATTTATGAAGAAAGGAGGTTTTCCCGATACCGTAACCTCCAACGATCGACATACTTGCCAAAGAACCACTCGTAGTTTGTCGAAGCTTTTGTTTGAAGTCTTCTAAGTACTGAATTCTGCCAGTGAAATCGTGGGGGTCAACAGGAGAACCCGGATTGAACGGATTTGGAGGAACCATAGCCATTTTTAAATTTTTAATAGTATACAAAAAATGTTATACTATATAAATTTTTCTTTCCGGTCTGAAATAATTCTTTGGGGTTCTGTTTCACTTTTTTCTTTGTTTTTTGTCTGTTTGAATAAAAAGCCCTTTCCGTTGCCTCCCCCACCACCAAACCGCCACCATCACCAACACCCCCATCACAAATCCCCCACTTGCAAACAGCCATTCCCGGGGCAGCTCTTTGATTTCATCCAGCGGGCTTAGGCTCGGCTGCTCTTTTTCTTCCGGGAAATACATGCCCAGCTCGCTCATCTCTAACGCGTACTCCAAATACAAGAGTGCACTCCCTTTCTCGTCCTCTTCCAAGGCGTTGGCGTACTGGTAGTACGAATACCCCAAGATCGGAAACATCCCTTCGGCACTGTTTTCGGCAATAACGCGTTCCACTGCCTGCCGCTTGCTGGCAATGTAGTCCGGCAGGGTGGCGTTTTCCAAGCCCAGGGAGCTGAGGATGGCGCTCGCTTCGGCTTTCGTCTGCGCAGCCGTCAGCAGGCACACGCCATGTTGGCCGTCATTTAATGCTTTTTTGGCGGCATCCAGATTCTTATGCGTCGCCGCCAGATGAAACGTGCCGAGGAAAAGATCTGCATACTGCACCATCTCTTCGGCTTCCGCAACTTTCTGCTGGCAGGATTGCTGCAGGTGCTCTTCGTCTATCAGCAATCGTTTTCCGCCCATGGCAAAGAACTCGCTCCAGGCGATGGCTGAGAAAAAGCGCTCTTCGGCATAGCTGAGTAGCGAGTATTTCTCTTGGAGCGTTGCCGCTTCTTCTAATTCAGCAAGCTTTTCTCGCGCATCGCTGAGGCGTTCCTGCACAATAAACAACGTCTGCAGGTCCGTCAGGGTATCGATCTGTTCCAAAGAAATTTTTTGTTCCTGCGTGGCAATATCTTTTTCAAGCTTGGCAGCGGCAATGGACACTCTCCCGTCAGCGAGCTCTCTTCTCTCATAAAAAGCCGTGCGGGCTCGAATCGTATTCGCAAAGCAGAAACTGGCTGCTGAATAATAATTGCCGACGGCTGCGGCAGCTTCTGCCCGTTCTGTTCCCTCTGCAAGAGCTTGCTGCACGTCGTCAGGAAGCGTCATCTTTTGCTCATCAATCTCTTCCAGCAGGTCGGCCGTCCTCGCGCAGAGCTTTCCCTGCACGGTATTCATGAGAGCCCGATATCCTTCGTTTTCCATGATCAGGACTTCTTTGCTGTTCAGCTGCTGGCCAGTAAGGTGGAAGAGCACGGCATCGAGATCGATGACTTCAACAATTTCAATGCCTGGCGCTTGGGCGCTGCTGTGCTGCAGCTCGGTCTCATTGAGCTGAGAGCCGAGAGGAATCAGCACTATCTTCATGCCGGCAGCTGCGGCCGCTGCCAGCTTATGGGGCACGCCACCCACGGGGCCGATAAGCCCACCAGAATTGATCGTGCCGGTAACCGCTACATCTTCGCGGTACGGTAAATCCATAACGGCAATCGCCGTCAGGGCTGCCATGGCTGCGCCGGCACTGGGGCCGCCGACGATATTGGTGTCTGCTTTAATCGTATAGAAAAAATCGTACGTCCCGCAATCCAGATGGAAATGTTTACAGGCAATCTCTTTGGCAAAGCGCGTGGAGCCCTGTGTATCGAGCTTGGTTAGCAGTGACGTTTCTAAGAATACCCGTCCTGAGCCGCCTTCCCGCAATTCGAGGTAGAGATCAGCAGCGCTGCCGGACACATTTTCTCCATTTTCCTGCACGGCCAGGAGCTTGAGGTGGTAGGCTTTGGGCAGTTCTGCAGCAGCTGGGGCTCCGGCGAGAGTTGCAAAAGTAATAACAACGAAACAAAAGAGCCAAAAACCACCTCTTTTTTGCATGGCGGAGAGATTATTTTAAAGTCTTTTAAACTTTTGCTTTGCCGCTGAAAGCTTTTTTTTAAACCAAAACATTAATAAATTATCCCTCTTATAGAAAAGATAAATGGCACGAACATTCCATGTACTCATTGAGGCAGATAAAGAAGGGGGTTACATCGGTAAAGTCCCTGAATTATCAGGCTGTCTCAGCCAGGGAGATTCTTTGGATGAATTGATGAAAAACATCAGAGAAGCGATCGAACTCTGCCTGGAAGTGCAAGAAGAAGAGAAACGAAACATTGCTGAAGAGCATATCACTTTTGTTGGTGTTCAAGAGATTATGGTATAATGAAGCTGCCTCTCCTCTCTTCTAAAGAAGTTTGTAAATTCTTGGAGAAAGAAGGATTTCAACTGATACGGCAGAAAGGGAGCCATTGCTTTTATCGGCATCCGGATGGGAGAACGACGGTCATTCCTGTGCATAGCAATAAAGATATTAAGCGGGGCCTTCTGAAAGCAATACTAGAAGAGATACGGATAAGCCGCGAGGAGTTTTTTAAGAGATATAGGAGGAAGCGTTAGTCATTTGAGATTAGTTTATGCATCTTTTAGCTGTTTCCCAGATGATTTAGTGATCAGGGGAAAAGCAGATAAAACCCCCCGTCTTTCTCTTAGAAAGAAGAAAACACTTTGTGCAAAATAGGCTGCTTCCTATGAAAAAAAGAGGAAAAGAGGGAACTTCTCAGAAAACGTTCGGCCTGGCTTTAGGCGGCGGCAGTGCTCGGGGCCTGAGCCATATCGGCGTGCTGAAAGTCCTTCATCAGCATAAACTGTTTCCTAACTATCTGGCAGGAACGTCCATGGGCGCGGTAATCGCTGCGTTGTATGCGGCAGGCTACACACCCGAGCAGATTCAGGAACTTGCCAAGACCACGGACTGGCACAACATCGTGGATTTTACTGTTCCCAAAGCGGGCCTGATTCGCGGCCAGCTGGTAGAAAACAAGCTGCGGCAATTGCTGCAGAACAAGACCTTTGCGGAGCTGGCCATCCCCCTGCAGTTAGTGGCGTACAACCTTACGAAGCGGCAGCAAGTGGTCTTCTCGCAAGGCGATGTTGCCAAAGCCGTGCGCGCTTCTATTTCCATCCCCGGCATTTTTACGCCGCTCCGGATCGGGAATGATTCCTATGTTGACGGGAGCATCAGCAATCCGACGCCATTTGATGTGGTGCAGAAGCGGGGAGCAGATGTTGTCGTAGCCATTGACCTCTTTAAAAGCGAGAAGCCTTCCCGGGAACAAAAAGCCCAGCGCGGCGGCCTCTTTTCCGAACTGAAGAAAGAATTCATCCTGGCCGAATTCCTGAATGTGGAGAACTATCTCTTCCCAAAACGCTGGCCGCATTTCTTTCGCCGTATCGGCACATGGGGTTTTGAGAAACTGCTTTCTCCAGCCCGCTTTCTGAAACGGTTAGCAGGAAAAGAACTGCCGGACATCGCCAAGGTCATGAACCTCTCCATTGGCTGCCTGATGAACAACCTCGCTAAAGAGCGCTTGCAGCATGCAGATATTGCGCTGAAAATAACGCCGTCTTTCGGGAAATTGCACTGGAGCGATTTTGACAAAGTGGATGCTTTTGTGGCTATCGGCGAAGAAGCGATGCGGAAGGAGATGAAACGGCTAAGGGAGCTGTTGTGGGGATAGAGGGGGGATTATTTTCAATGACGTGGTTGACTTATTGACCACTTGGTCGGAAAAATGACCATAAATGGCGCTTCATACCAATTATTCTTTTCTTCTCTTTATCCCCGCCGCATCCTTAAACTTCACGTGCATTTTCTTCCCCGTTGCATCCTGCCGGAGAAAGATGTCTTTGCCGAGCAGCAGCACCGTACAGGGTTCCCCTTTATAGAGCACCTGCTGGCCTTTCCGGAACGGCAGCCCCCGGAAGAGAATCGTAATGCGATAGATGGTGTTTCCGCCTTTCATGCCATAAACGGACTGGGTCACTTTATGCTCGCCGCCAAAGCGCTCCTGCAGCTGCTTGCCGATCGTTCGGGCAACACTCTTATCAGCAAGGTAAATATCAATGCCGCCTTGCACTTTTTTAATTCTTGTTATGGGCACGCCTTTTTTTTTGATCGCAGCGAAAGCGAACTCTTCTATCTCGGGTACAATATCCCGCAGCTGCAGAATTGCCTCATAGTACAGCGGATGCTTGCCTTCCATGGAGCGGACCATGAAGAAAGAGAAAGAAAAGGCCTTATTTAAACCCAGCGTAAGCCTTATAAACAAAGCTTCCAACAGAGCGCCTATGGCAACGGAAAAAAGAGCGGTTTTTACTGCCCAAGAAAAGAGCATCCTGCGAGCGCTGGTCGTGAAAGAGCTTGCTGCCCTGAAAAGAGAAGAAAAAAAGATGGCCATTGCCAACTCTCCTTTCCTCGGAAAACCGGAGCGGAGCGACGATCTGGCGTTCCTGAAGAGCGAGAAGCTGGCGCAGCAGTTTTTAGAACGGCTGGCACGGAAGCTCAAAAAGGAGTAACTGAGGCAGAAGCAAAGAGGAGTATAGAGAGAGTACGAAGAAAAAGTTATACCCATGTCACAGCAAACCACCGAAGCAATTATTGAACAGAAGTATGCAGAATTCCAGCAGCTGCAGCAGCAAGCCGAGCAATTACAGCAGCAGGCGCATCTCGTGCGGGAGCAGGTCATTGAGCTGGATACGTCCCTCGATGGCTTGCGGGAATTGGAAAAAACAGCCATCGCCACCGAGATCCTGGCGCCGCTGGCGAACGGCATTTTCGTCTCGGCGTCGTTGAAAGAGAACAAAAATGTTCTGGTAAATGTCGGCGCCGATACGGTGGTTGAAAAGCCGGTGCCCGATGCCCGGCAGCTGTTAGAAGAGCAGAAGCGGGAGCTGCTGGAGCAGCTGGTGGCCCTGGAGACAGTGCAGGCAGAATTTGAGCAGCAGGCAGTGAAAGCATACAAGGAAGTGGAGAAGCATGTTCGGCAAGCTGAAAGAAAAGCTTAAGGAAACGCTTTCGATATTTTCTCGGAAGGCGAAAGAAGAAGCAGAAGAGAAGGTAGTTGAGAAACCGGTCGTTGAAGAGAAAGCCGCAGAAAGAGAAACAGAAATTATTTTGAGCAAAAAAGAGACGATAGAAAGAAAAGAAAAAAAGAAATCAGAGAAGAGAGAGCCAAAAAAAGCGCCGAAAGAGAAAGCAAAAGAGGAGGAAAAAGAGCCCAAGAAAGAAACAGCAGAAGCTCTTCGAGAAACAAAAGCCAGAGAGCCTGAACAGAAAGAGATTGTTAAAGACAAAAAAAGAGAGAAGGAAGAAGCCACCACGGAAGAAGAGGAAGCAATTTCTCAGCCAGCCAAAGAAGGACCGGAAATTCCCCAAAAAGGCTTCTTCAAGCGCTTCACGGAAAAATTCACGACCAGAACCATCTCTGCCGACAAATTTAACGAGCTGTTCTGGGATTTAGAGTTAGCTCTTCTGGAGAATAATGTGGCCGTCGCGGTGATTGAGCGGCTGAAAGCTGATTTACAGGCGGAATTAGTCGACAAGCCCCTCCCACGTAATGTCGAAGAGAAAATCAGCGAGACCTTGCGGAACAGTTTGCAGGACATTCTTTCCTTTGAAGCCCAGCCTTTGGAAAAGCTCGTGGCGCAGAAGAAGCCTTTTGTCATTGCGCTCTTTGGCATCAATGGCTCGGGGAAAACGACCACGGCAGCGAAGTTAGCGCATCGCCTGCTGCAGCAAGGCTTTTCCGTCGTTTTGGCAGCCTGCGATACGTTCCGCGCAGCCGCCATCCAGCAGCTGGAAGAGCATGCGCAGCGGTTGAATGTCAATATCATCAAGCATACCTATGGCGCCGATGCTGCGGCGGTGGCTTTTGATGCCATCAAGTATGCGGAGAAAAATAAGATCGATGTGGTGCTGATCGATACGGCCGGCCGACTGCATTCCAATGTTAATTTAATGGCAGAATTGGAGAAGATCATCCGCGTCGCCAAGCCGCAGCTGAAGCTGTTCGTTGGAGAAAGTATTACCGGCAATGACTGCGTCGAGCAGGCGCAGCAATTCCATCAGCATCTGGAGATGGATGGCATCATCTTGACGAAAGCAGACGTGGACGAGAAAGGCGGGGCGCCGCTTTCTATTGCCTATACAGTCAAGAAGCCGATTTTCTTCCTGGGCGTCGGGCAGCGCTATGAAGATCTGGAGTCCTTTGACCGGGAGAAAGTGCTGCAGCAGCTGGGGCTGTGAGATACTTTTTTTTTATTTTCTGAGCGAGCATCTTTTCGTCGGCAACGTTTAAATAAAACCAGCCGTTTTTGCGAATGATGATTCAGCGCGACGTCTACAAGTTTGGGGGCAGCAGCCAGAAAGATGCTGCGGCTTTGGAAAACTGCATCGATCTCTTAGTGAGAGACGACCACCCTAAAGCGGTTATTGTTTCTGCGCCGAGCGAAGTTACCAACCTGCTGATTGCTGGTGCGGAGAAACATTTTGATGGAGAAAAAGTCCCTCAAGAATTTTATCGTATGAAACAACGATATATGGATATTTTCCATAGGATTCCCGGGGCGGTGCAGGTTATCGATGAAAAATATGAGAGCTTATTGCGCAATGCTTTCGGCTCAAAAACAAAGTTCTCACTAGAACAGCAGCCATTTCATTATACCTATATTGTCTCTTTCGGAGAGCGGCTGGAAGAACGGCTTTTCCCCCTGCATCTGCGCCTGCACGGTCTGCCTGCTAAAACCATACCTGCGCGACACATCTTTAAATTGTCCGGTGACTCCCGAAATGCAACGTATAATCGCCGCAGTGATGCTCTTATTCAGGAAGCCTATGCGAACCCTGATATCTTGCCCATCACCGGCGGCTTCCATGGCAGCGATGAGCAGGGGAATGTTCTTCTTTTCAGCCGCGGCGGTTCCGACTATACGCAGACGCTGGTTGCGAGAGCAATACATGCACGAGCCTGCTACAATTGCACGGATGTTCCTGGCATTTATCCTATCGACCCAAAGCTGTTTTCTGCAGACGAGCGGCAGCAGCTGGAACGGGAAGGCAAACTTCGCCCTATTCCTTTTCTCAGCTACCAAGAAGCTCAGGAATTAGCGAAACAGGGTGCGAAAGTTATCCATCCCCAAGCGCTCGATGTTTTAGTTGATGATGAAATTACTTTTTACGTCTTAAACACCTTTGCACCCGGCGCCGGCATGACGGAAATTGGTTCCCTAAAAGACCCCACTCCCCGCGTGACGGGAATCACCGGCAAAAAAGGGCCGTTTCACTCCATCAGTTTGCGTTCCGGGGAGATGGAAGATTCTTCCGGCTACCTCAGCTTTGTCGGAGAAGCATTCTCTGGCGTGAATGTGGAAACCATCACGACGTCCCGCGTGGGCATCGGTGTCGGATTTTCTGATCCCAAAGCTGATCTCGAGCGTCTCACTTCCCATCTTGCCCAAAGGGGGCGCGTCGAGCAGCATAACGATTCGTCTTTCATTGCACTCGTTGGCATAAATCTGGGAAAAGACCCAAACATTTTGGCGCAGTTTTTCTCGACGTTAGCCAGAGAAAAAATCCCCGTCGGGCAGGTTTCCAAGATGTCTTCCAACTTTTCTTCAGAAGGCACGAGCGCTGATTTCTCCCTCTGGGCAGAAGTGCCCGTGAAAGACTATGAGCGGGCGCAGAAAGCGCTGTATTTCTCGATGGTACTGAGGGAACCCCATTTATCAAACTTTTCCATATAATTTATATATCACCCCCTGTCGTGACGCAATAGGGGGAGAGGATGGAAAAATAACGAATGGTGATGCTCCATGAATGAACCAAGAAAACTCCAAGCAATTATTCTCGATTGGGCCGGCACGACCCTGGATTATGGCTGCTGTGCGCCTGCAGTCGTGTTCCAGAAAGTCTTTGCGGAAAAAAGCGTGCCCATTACCATGGCTGAAGCACGAGAGCCCATGGGCGCTCATAAGAAAGTGCACATCCGAAAAATAACGGAAAATCCTGCTGTCCTGGAGCGATGGAAAAGTACCTACGGGCGGCTTCCGAATGAGAACGATGTCGAAGAGATGTTTGCTTCTTTTGTTCCTCGGCAGATGGCCTGCCTGGCGGATTATGCAGATCTTATTCCGGGAACGTTGGAAGCACTGGATGCTTTTCGAGGGCAGGGATTGAAAATCGGCTCGACCACGGGCTACACCGGTGAAATGATGCAGCTGCTTCTGAAAGAAGCGAATGATCGCGGTTATGCGCCCGATGTCACGGTCTGTTCAACAGGAGATTATGCGGTACGACGTGGGGGTAATTATGAATGGGGCAAAGTGCAAGGGATTGGAGACAGTTGGAATATCAGCCGGCCGGCGCCGCATATGTGCAATCTCAACATGCTGCTGCTGGATGTCTCTGAACCATTCTTTTGCGTTAAAGTTGATGACACCCTTCCTGGCATCGAAGAAGGGCGAAAAGCAGGCATGTGGACCATGGGATTGGCGCAAACTGGGAATGAACTTGGCTTGAACGAGAAAGAAATTGCTCAGCTCTCACAACCAGAATTTCTCCAGCGGCTCAAAGAAATCTACAGACGGATGTATGGCGCAGGTGCCGACTATGTGGTTGCGGGCATTGGAGATGTTCCAGCTGTTGTGGAGAAGATTAATGCGAGTCTGGCAAAGGGTTGGCTTCCCTATCGGTCTCTTTTGTTAGCGTAGTGTATAATTCTTCCAGCTCTTGGAGCGCTAGGCCCATTTCATCTCCAGAAAAGAACCCATATCGCTGCAACAAGCGGATTTTCTCTTCGATGCGGGGAATACTTTCGGGAATTAACCCGATCTCCAGATAATCAAAGCGTATCCGCATGGTTTCCAGAACGTCTTTTCCGTGATTGGGAAAGCCCAGCACGAAAACCTCCGGATGATTCAGCACATAGACAAAACCAGCCAGTTCTGCCACGTCTTCAAACTCGTTCTTTGCCCCATAACACGTTACAGAGGCGACGGATGCCATATACTCCAGGCAGCTATTCTTGACGCTTTCACTGGCTTCTTCATAATAGCCGATGCCGCTGAGCGTCCACCACTCTGCCCAGAATTCCGGGCTCACTGTATAATGCCAGAGATGCGCCAGCTCATGCACCAGCGCATCGTCCGTCATGCATTTGGTCGGGCCACAGTACGTCGTAATCGTTCCATCATGGCCGGCAGTGGCAATAACTTCTGAATGAACGTTTCGAATGCGAATCCGGTTCACCAGGGTAAACTGTTCTGGAAAAAAATCCAAATGCTCTTGCGTTTCATGGTAGACTTCTGCAAAATTCTCCACACGCTGGCTGCGCTCTTCGCCTCGGTCATCCCAGTTGAGGTAGACGGGAACCCCGATCTCTTCCTGGAAAGCAATCTCTTCTGGGGTGGCGAACAGGATCTCATCGAGCAGGCCGTCTCTTTCCCGTGCGGAAGCTATGAAATACACGCTGGTTCCTAAAGCCAGAGATGTCGTTCCCATCAGGAGCGCTTTGCTTTTCTTGCTCATTCTTCTTGCCCTCTCTCTTCTTCACTCTGTTCATATGCTTCTAATTGGTGCAGTGCATAATCGCGTTCCCGCTCAGAGAACGCTCGGTATTCTGCAAGAAGCTCAATTTTCTGGCGGATGCGGGGAAAGCTTTCTGCGGAAAAGTGGATTCCAAAGGTCTGGCGCGGCTCTTCTTGCAGGGTGAGGTCTCGAAACTCTGGCTGCGGCTGGGGGAAGCCCCGAAGGGACCGATGAGGGTTATTCAGGATATAGACGAACATCATCGTTTCTGCAAGGTCTTCAAGCAGATGCGTTGTGGCATAGCAGCTTACCGTCGCCAAGTTTCGGCTGGCCGTCTCGCATGCTCTCATAAATTCGCAGTCGCCCAAGAGCATTTCTGGAGCTGAACATTGGTATTCGCCCCGGCTTATTGTTTTCCATTCGCTGCGAAGCTGCTGCTGTTGTTCAGCGGAGAGAGCAAAATACCAGGCGTGCCCCAGCTCATGGACAAAATCATCATCTTCTATGCAATAGTGGGCATCTTCCGTGCAAGAGAGGGAAAGCCCGTGGAAGAGCGGGTTGTACCAGCCTACCTCAAAATCTGCATCGAGCTTTTCGATGGATATATAGCGAATCGGGGCAAAGTGTTCTGGGAAAAAATCCCAATTATCGCGTGCTTCGCGGTAGGTCTCTACAACCCGCTGAGTGAATGCAGAGCGCTCTGCTCGCTCGGATGTTTCGTTGAGAAAAATGGGAACACCCATCTCGCGCTCAACGCTTCTTTCTTCGGGGGTAGCAGAGCACGCCTCATCGCCAAAATGATGGATATAACTGCTTAGAAGGACGGTGCTTATCGCTCCCTGTGCAAACCAGGAAATCTTTTTCCTCTTATCGCCCACGGAGAGAGGGAAAGAATTGATTTATAAAAGGCTTTGCCTCAAGCTTTTTGGCTCACTTCGTTCGCAAAACGCTTGGATCTAAATGCGCTCTAGTGAGGCTTCATTTCATTCAGCCTCACGACTCAGTCTGGGGGTGCACATATTTGACTGATAAGTTGTTGTTTTTACGCAAGAATTGGCTCAGTGTATCAGTCATTTCTACACACTGCTCTCAGTCTAATGTGTCAAAACTTGCTTAAATGGGGAAGAGAAGCACTTCCCAATGTTCATAACGAAAAACATTCTCCACGAAAATAATAGCCTCCCGATGAGACTCGGCGTGTATCAAAAAAGCCTGAAACTTTTTAAAGTACTCATTCTCCCAACCACCCATGACCCGTATTTATATCATGACCCAGGGCTGTACGGCCAATATGGCGGACAGCGAGTACATGAAAGGCATCCTGAAAGAAGCCAAATTCGATCTTGCCAACAGCCTGGAAGAAAGCGATGTGGTTATCATCAATACCTGCACGGTAAAGACGCCGAGCGAGAATGAGCTTTTCCGCACTTTGGAGAATATTCGCAGAGAGCATCCGTACAAAGTTATTGTTCTCGCGGGCTGCCTGGCGCAAACAGAGCCCAAGAAGCTGAAAGACTATTGTGTCGTCGGCACGAGCCAGATTCACAAAGTTGTGTCCGTCGTCGAAGAAGCCCTGCATGACAATGTGGTGCATGCCCTGGAAACCGGGGAAATGCCGCCCCTGAACCTGCCGAAAGTCAGAAAAAACCCCATTATTGAGATTATTCCTATCAATCGGGGCTGCTTGAGCGCCTGCACGTTCTGCAAGACGAAGCAGGCCCGGGGGAATCTCCGGTCGTATCCGGTTGCTGATATCATTGCCGTCGCTAAAAAGGCCTTGCGGGAAAGCGTGCAGGAGTTTTGGCTAACGTCGCAAGACACCATGTGCTATGGGTTTGATCTCGACACCAACTTGGCCACGCTGCTCAAAGAGCTTCTGGCTCTTCCCGGGAAATTCAAGATCCGCGTTGGCATGGGAAATCCCGTGCACCTGAAAACGTTTAAAGATGAGCTTTTTCCACTGTTTCAGAGCGAGAAGCTGTTTCAGTTCCTGCATCTTCCGGCGCAGTCCGGCAGCGATGCGGTCTTAAAAGAGATGAAGCGGGGAAATTCTGCGGCGGAATTCTTATCGCTCGTCGAGGAAGCCAAGCAGCTTATTCCTCGGCTGACGCTGGCGACGGACATTATCATTGGGTTCCCGGCAGAAAGCGACGACGATCATTGGCAAACGCTGGAACTCCTGCGGAAAACCAGCCCGGATGTCATCAATCTCTCCCGGTTCTGGGCGCGGCCGAAAACGCCCGCCGCATTGCTGAAGCAGGTTCCCAGCGACGTCATCAAGCATCGCTCAAAAATCGTAACGGATATTGCGGAGAATATTGTTACTCTGCAGAACGAGCGTTGGATGGGCTGGGAAGGGGAGATTCTTATCGACGAAGAAGGAAAAGAGCCGGGGCAGTGGATCGGCCGGAATCCCAGCTATAAGCAGGTCATTGTGCACGGGGATTTCAAGCTGGGAGACTGGGTTCAGGTACGCATTACTAAAACGACCGTGTGGGATTTGCGGGGGGACGTGCTTCGTTAAGATTTTTTTTTCTTCCTTCGCCACCGTGCTTTTAGCTTCTCCTGGAACCTCTTTTTTGGCTGAACTCCCTCCTCCTTTTTTGTTGCAGAAATTTCTTTCTTCTTTTTCTCTTTCTTTTCTTTCCTTTTTTTTTTTTTATTTT
>Ga0209541_10001436_pt1 | contig 47406 bp, 42 predicted proteins | sample RifCSPlowO2_01_FD_184027 | JGI IMG/M metagenome (GOLD analysis project Ga0209541, IMG submission 184027) | Groundwater microbial communities from Rifle, Colorado - Rifle CSP2_plank lowO2_0.1 (SPAdes) (version 2) | ecosystem: Environmental > Aquatic > Deep subsurface > Groundwater | place...
TTGCCCCAGATTTGGGAAGTGGCGGTGGTTGATGTGGCCAAGAGATTTCCGACAGTCAGTTGAGGAGTGCCTGTTGCGAAAAGGTTTGAACCGTCCCATGTGATGAGACCGTTGGTTGAGAGACCGGCCACATTGAGACCGATAGTTCCTGAAGTGGTGATGGTCCCTCCTGTTAATCCATTGTTGGTGGCTATGGATGTGACGGTGCCAGAAGTTGAATTACTTGAACTTCTGGATATCAAATCAACAATTCTGTCATTTTGATTAGTAATATAATAGCGATTTACATTTGGAGCTGATGCCGAAATAAAAGGTAAAGCTAGAAAATATTTTTTGAGTTCATCTATTTTTAAATCTACATATTCTTTGCTAGAACCAGCAACGAAAACCGTTCTGGCTATACCTTCCCCTATTGTAGAAGAAGATTGGGATGAATTATTATTTTCATTGACCAAAACGGGTGTATTTTTTTGTAGCCAAGGTTCTACAATTTTATAACCAATATTTTTCAGCCAATCAGAAGTAGATCGCCACCCTTGAGCAGAAAATAAAGAAGAAGCGAGCTGACTACCACCTTGATTTATACTAAAAATATCCTTCTTAAATTTCAAATAGTTACTTTGAAATTCATTTGCATATGGTCCATACAAAAAAGACACTTCTTCTTTCAGATGACTCCCAAAATTGGAAGGAACGAGTTTGCTAATATTTTCTTTTTCAAAAACAAAACCAAAGGTAAAAAGTAAAATAAAAGAAACTACAGCGGAACTAAAAGCAAATCTTTCAATAAACGAAGTTTTTTTAGGTCTAATCAAAGATTCCTCTAGACTCTTTAAAGCAATATATTTTGCACCTCCGTAATCAAATTTTTTAACTACCTTTGGGAAAAGTGGCTCATTGTCCCTAATGTAATTAATCTTTATCGCCTCAGATTTAGGTTTAAATACACTTGATTCTCTAAACGTACTAGGTTTAAAGACTTTACTTATAACTTTTTTAGTTTTCTTATTATCTCTGGTAAAAACAGATGGAGATTCTCTAAGATCAATATCCGAAGATTTTTGAGAATTCTTATACTTTAAGATCTCCTTCTTTGAGACATACCAACTTCGTCCGATTAACTTTGCGTCAATCTTTTTTGAACGGCAAAGCTGACCAATATAGTCACTTGTATATTTAGTTATTTCTGATGCTCGTCTAGCCGAGATATATTTCTCGCCATGGAGGTTAATAGCCTTATCCATTAAGGGTATTATACAATCTCGGATAGACGAGATAAATTAAAAAAGTGGGGATAAAACAGTATTTATAATTTAGTACTTTTAGACAAAAATTTTCTAAATTTTAGTATCACCTCTTTACTCACCTAACTCGATTCAATAGATCTCCCAAATTACCCTTAATTACAATGAAAATCTCGTTTATCTACTTAAAACTATACTATGCTGATTTATCTATAATATCATATTTTAGATTATAATACCCAAGTTATCCACATTACTATACTTTCCTATTTATATATATCTATACTATAATGTTTATATAGGTTTTATAATGTATAATTTTAAATAATAAATAACATGAACAAGTATATAACTATAAAAGATGCTTCCAATATATTAGGTATGTCCAAGATCACTCTTAGGAATTGGGACAAGTCCGGGAAGCTCAAAGCTCACCGTCACCCATTTAATAACTATAGGGTCTATAAATTAGAGGATATTGACAAAGTATTAGAAATGATTGAGAGTAATATTTTCATTGTAAAAAAGAAAAAGAACGAGATTCGTAAGCTAGCTGTCCAGCATCTAGAAGAAATCTAAAAATAAGGTTAATAATGTTTAAAAAATTTTATAAAAGAACAAGCCTTTAGGTTATATCTATTTTATCTTTATATACCAAAAAACATACCTAAACCTTCCAACTTGAAAAAATGTTTTTAGTGCAAAAATAATTGACTTATCCCCTACTATCTTATGTTATCAATTTAGAAAATATCACCATAACTTTTGACTTAATTCCAACTAACATTGTTTAATATCACTTCATTTTTATGATCTATATTTCCCCAATAAATTACATATCACTAGTTCTAATTTGTACTAACTTATCAAAAAATCATTCAAAAATTTTATAGCTTTGGTACCATTTCATCACCATTTCATCGATACACCACACACTGATTATACAATATAACACTACTAAATACTATACTAAACGCTCAGCATCTAATATTAAACGCTGAGCGTTTAATAGTTATCCACAAACAAAAATAGTGTAATTTTTGATCTTTGCTACACTAAAATATCATGAGATACGAAAATTTTGCACCAAATGAACACTATCATATATTCAACAGAGGTTCTAAGAAAGAAAAAATATTTATTGATGACCATGATAAAGCAAGATTTATATTTTTAATCACCCACTTCCAATCCCCTATCAGGATGCACAATGTATCTTGGTATACAGGAGGGTTCATCAAGAATGGAACTTTCAGCACTAAGGAAGACAAAATTAGTGAAATAATCAAAAAGAGAAACATTGAACTTGTTACCTTCGCCCTGATGCCAAATCACTTTCATCTTCTGGTCCAAAATTTGGATGATGGTATATTGTCTGTTTATATGCACAGAATTCTTACCGCCTATGGTAAATATTTTAACGCTAAATACCACAAAAAAGGCCACATCTTTGAAGGGCCTTTTAAAGCGGTACATATAAAAAATAATATTCAATTACTACATCTTTCCTCTTATATTCACAAGAATCCAAAAGAAATTAAGGCTTGGGAAAACACATATGATAAGTACCCATACTCAAGTTATCAGGATTATATAGGTTCAAACAGATGGGGTAGTTTTCTCTCCACTAAAATAATCCTAAAACAGTTCAAAGACCAAGCAAAATATAAGGATTTTGTAACCACTAGCACTGCCAAAGAGAGCTCAAATGATTTTCAAAATGAGATCTTTTAAAACACTTGGATTTGCCGAGCCACCCGTAGCTTTCATGCATTGCCCGACTAAAAATTGTAAGGCCGATAATTTACCAGACTTGTATTCATTAACTACTTTCTGATTTTGAGTTACGACATTCTTCACTACTAAAGTAAGCTCCGCCTCATCGTTTTTTTGGATAAAACCCCCTTTCTCGGCAATGATATATGGGTCTCCTCCTTCGTGGGCTAAGATTTGAAGAACATTTTTTGCCCCCCAAGATGACAACTCGCCAGAAGTTATCATTTTAATTATTGAAGCCATTGACTCCGGATTTACACCAAAAGCCTTCTCTCCTAAACTGGTCAGATCGCTTACTATATAATTCGATAACAATTGAAAATTTTTTTCCTCCGACACAGAGAGAGCGGTCTTCTCAAAGAATGCCCCTAGTTTCAGATTTGAAACATAGAAATCAATATCGCTATCTTTTATATTGTAATCTTTTTTAAATCTTTCTCTTTTTTCCTCCGGAGTTTCATTTATTTCCTTGCTTAAAGTTTCTCCACTAAGGTCTTTTATTTCACTCAATACGAGTTTTGGCAGGTCCGGGTCAGGGAAATATCGATAATCATGAGAGTCCTCTTTGGACCTTTGAGAAAAAGTGGTTTGTTTCTTCTCATCCCAACCTCTCGTTTCCTGACTTACTTTTTCTCCTTCTTCCAAAAGCTTAGTCTGTCTCTTAATTTCATACTCTACAGCCCTTTCGGCAGAACGGAAAGAGTTGAGATTTTTCACTTCTACTTTAGTACCAAATTTGTCATTTTTACTTAAGGAAATGTTGGCTTCGAGTCTCATCTCTCCCTTCTCCATATTGGCTTCCGCCACCCCTAAATACTGCAAAAGAAGTCGCAATTCTTCGCCAAATTTAACAACTTCGACAGATGAATGCATGACTGGCTCGGTTACAAGTTCCATAAGCGGCACCCCAGCTCTGTTGAAATCAACAAGACTATACCCATCTGTGGGCGAGGCATGGTTGTCGTCTCTTCCTTCGCTTAGTTCAGGATCTTCGACATGACTCGACTTTGCTGTATCCTCCTCTAGATGAATCCTTGTTATTTTAACTCCTAAAAGTTCCCCCCCTGATACAAGCGGATGCTTATATTGGCTTATTTGGTAACCTTTTGGTATATCCGGGTAAAAATAGTTTTTGCGATCAAATTCTGAAAAATCGGCCATTTTCCCTCCTACCGATAACCCGACTTTCAAAACATGTTTTACCGCCTCTTTATTTATAACGGGTAAAGTTCCTGGATGCCCCAGACAAATAGGACAAATATTCACATTCGGCCTTTTTTCGTCCATATCATTCTTACAAGAACAAAACATTTTTGTCCTAGTCTTTAATTCCGCATGAATTTCAAGCCCTATAGTGGGTTTATATTCCATGGAAACATTCTATCAGATTTTGGAATTGTTGAAAGATTTTATTTTTTTATTATATTCAATAACTGTATGAACAAACTCGGCGTGACTCCAAACAAGCGGCATGGCGGACAAAAACTCGCCTGTGTAAGGATTAAGTTGTTCGGATAACATACCTGATTTTGCGAATTTGACCACCCATTCTATGTCGGAGGCTATTTTTTTAAGTTCTATTATAGAAACAGCTGTCGCTATTTTGTATTGAATAAACCATAAAGATGTAATGACCCATGGGTTGCCGGTAGAGTCACCTGGAACATGGCAATAAGTATCACTTTCATAGCGAGCAAAACCGCCAATACTAATACCCCTTCCTAATCGAGATTGTAAAATCTTAAATCCTTCTTTCATCCTGGGATCATCAGCCGATACCACACCAAAACGGAACGGACCGTAAAAACTGCTAGCATCAAGATTTACATCTTTTTCAAGTTTATCGCCAACCAGTTTGAAAAAATATTTCCCTTCTTCATCCCAAAGATAAATCATTATTGATTTACGCAAAATTTCCGCTTCCGAATAAAATTTGGCGCAGTCATCCTCTTTACCTAAAGTCTTGGCAAAATTCCCAGCTGCCATAAGACCGCCATAAACTACCGAAGCGGTAAATGGAGAGACAGTATATTTTTCCTCCCACAAATCATAACTAAGCAACGGTAGGCCGGTATGCATATCCCGGTAACGAATTATAAAATCAGCTGCTTTTTTGATAAAGATATTATAAATACTCTCTATAAACTCCAAATCTCTGGCCCTTATATAATGCTCCCAAAGGCCAACCAAAAGGATTGCTGTCTCATCCTCTTGGATGGCAAGCTGACGTTTGCCGTCCTTAACCCAAGGATGCCATGAGCTCCCCAAAGAGTGGTCAGGTTGATATTTATGTAAAACATAACCTTCTTCAGTTAAAACATCACTGATAAAGATATAAAACTTTTTTGAGTCATCATAAAAACCAGCCATATCAAAACTCCAAGCGGTAAAGCAGGCATCCCTTGGCCAAATATACCCATAAGTATCTCCTCCATATTGGACATTGCCAGAATCAGCCGAAGCCAAAATACCACCTCGGTCATCTGTATGGGCTCTCATTACCAAAAGCGAATCATAAAACAAATTTTTAGCTTTTTCTGATAATCCCTCAAATGAGATAGGAACTTGATTGAGCCATGCCTGCCAGAAATTTGTGGTTGATTCAATCAAATGCTCCGGAGTTTTTCCAAAGATATACTCAAGAAGCCCACATACTTCTTTATAAGTTTCGCCTACCGCCACCCAATAATATAAAGTAACTGAATTATTTCCAGGAATATCTTTGCCCCAACTTATTACCGAATCTACTACCCCGTGTTCGATAGAATTTTTTGATAAATTGCCGTCTTCGGCATCTTTCCAAGTGCCTTCCTTACCTTCTATGCCGCAAAAACCGATACTGTAATCATCAAAAGGCTTGTTGTCTAACAAACCACCAGTAAGAAACACTCTCCTGCCTTTATAATGAATGATAGACTCAATGGTGCTTGAGAAATAAGCGGTATCAGCATGATTGGTGTCCCCTATTTTAAACTGCTGATTTAAGAAAATTTTTATATTGCGCGTCTTTTGGTCTTTATTGGTCAGAATAACCTTTCTCAAGAAAATATTTTTTTCATTGTAGACTATATCACTTGTTTCTATGGAAATTTTAGCTCTTTCATTAAGAGCTTCCATTTTTGATACCATAGAATTCCTCTTATATTTTAGATCTATATTCCATTCTCCATTGTCAATCCAACTCATTATTCCGTCAACAAAAACACCAATCTTATGTACTTGATTTGGTCCTATATGATTTTCCTGCCCCACATAAGGAAAATAAAAATCCCTGACCTGTCCGAATTTATCAAGACAGACCATTATGTTGCCATTACCCAAAACCATTGAGCGTGCCATATCAATATTTTATCACAATTTAATTACACTTCACTAAATCTTAGGGGTTTTACTTTATGTAGAAAAACTTCGTGTTCCTGTCTTTTCTTGGCATCGGAGAGACGCAAACGCATATCCTGCATGACGTTCATATAAGCTATGAAAGCTTCATAAGGAGATTCGTAAGGCGAGAAATATTTATGGACATCGCCGTCATTCCACCATTTGGTGCACATATAATAGAAGTGGTCTGAAGTCTGCAGTTTTCGCCAATCTTCAATGAGAATAGGGTCATCAACATGTATTATTTCCTTGCCCAAGGCATAAAGAGTATCCAGAGCTTCTCTCTGCAAATCGTTTGATATCCAAGCTGACAAGTCCCGTTCGGTATCAGCCCAAGAAACATGATGAGGGACATCGAGTTCCCCTTTCGCTTCATAACGGTCAATCGCTTCTGATGGAGTGATAAAATTGTTGTCCGGATTTTTTAAAATTTCAGCCGGCAAGTATTTTAAGAATTCAAATATACCGGTATCTTCCCATTGATGTTCGCCGAATGTTTCGTAATCCATAAATAAATTTATGGTATTGGCATTGCCATTATGTGACGAAACCCAATCAGCGAATTTTGGAGCAGTGAGCGGCCACCCTTCCCAACTTCTTTGGCTGAAACGAAAAGCAATATCATCGGAAAGGCGATAATGCTTGAGCAAAAGTTTTATTTTTTCAGTACCTATCGGCTTATAAACAAAAGTGGGGCTTCGCCAACCTAAAATATGGTCGGCTCCTTCGGCTAAAATACCACGGTAGCCCATTTTCTCCGCCATTTTGGCTATCTGGTTTGAATAGATAAGCTCGGTATTACGAAAAACCGAAGGGATAACTCCAAAAAGATCTTGAACCTTTTTGCGATGAAGCAGAACTTGATTTATAAATTCTTCTTCGGAATAAATAGAGGCCAGAGAGTGATAATAAGTTTCTGACAGAAGCTCAACATTGCCGGTATCAACCAGTACCTTAAAAGAATCAATCACTTCCGGAGCATGTTTTTCAAACTGCTCCAATGCCAAGCCGGAAATAGAAAAGCTCGCTTTAAATTCCGGATTGTTTTTTATATTTTGAAGGAGGACTGCATTAGCCGGAAGATAACATTTGCCTGCTACTTTTTTTATTATAGCCCTATTGTCCAAACTGGTACCGCTTTCATCGTTAAAATAGGAGCTGTTTTGGCCAACATCAAAGATACGGTACTTGCGCACTCGCAGTGGCTGATGAACCTGGAAGTAAAAACATACTGAAGGCATTGTCTAAGGAATTATATAATGAAATCAAAGAATCCGCCGCCTTTTTCCAGTGGATTGCTTTTACTTCTTGGTTGCCGTGAGCAGAAAGATTATTTTGCAGTTTACTATGGCGTAAAACGCTTATCACTTTGTCCGCCATATCGTCTGTGTCCCAAAAATGAGACTTTAGAGCAGAAGACAATATTTCACTTACTCCAGATTCTTTAGAAACAAGCACTGGCACTCCCGAAATCATAGCTTCAAGAGGCACTAGACCGAAAGGTTCGGAGACTGACGGCATCACAAAGATATCAGCAGCCTTATAAACCCTGTCCAATTCCTGATCCCTTAAAAATCCGCAGAAAATAAATTTTGAAGATAGTCCCTTATTTGCTACCATCCTTATCATTTGTCCTTCAGTGTCGCCACTACCAGATACTACAAAAAAAGTGTTCGGTTCGTGTGAAAGAACCTTTTCAGCCATAGATACAAAATAATCCGGGCCTTTTTGTAAAGTTATACGACCAACAAAGAGTACTATTTTGTTTCCATTTTGTTTTAGACAATCCAGATTACGCTCAATTATTGCCGAATTGTTTTTAAATTCAATCCCGTTATAAACCACTTTTACTTTTTCAGCTGGAATACCATATTTGCTAACCACTTTCTTTTTGGTGCGCTCAGAAACTGCAACTATAGCATCAGCTTGTCGGAAACCTTCAAGCTCAATATTGTAGATATCACTATTCACATTATCACCGCCGCTTCTATCAAATTCGGTGGCGTGAATATGAGCGACAAGAGGCCTACCGGAAACCTCTTTAGCAGCAATACCAGCCGGATATGTAAGCCAGTCATGAACATGAATGACAGAGTGTCTATTTTTCTTGGCAATACCACCTGCCTTTAAAGCATAAGACCTCACTCTTTCTATTATTTCTCCGGACACAAAAGCTGGTAAACCGTACTTTTGGGATGGAAAAGAATCAGAGTGGCTAAGATAGCCGGAAAATAAGCTTCTTATTTGGATATCATTCATTAAATCGGATGATTCATCGGCAAACACAAATTTACACCAAGGAACAGAAATAGGAATTTTAAAAGGCAAAACAAAAGTCAATGGAATTCCACTTGAAGAGAGAGCTTTGGAGAGGCCTTCGCAAGCAACACCAAGACCTCCGCTATTGAATGGCGGAAATTCCCACCCAAACATCAGGACACTTGGTAATTTAAAACTAGCCACTTTATTTTAATTTATTTGTCAGATAACAGATTCATTTTTATAAGACATGATAAAAGGATAAATTTTCATGAGAGCAATGAATGCACTCACAACCACAGGACCAATCAAAAACCCAATTACACCAAACATCTCAACCCCGCCAAAAATTGAAAAAAGTATAATAAGTGGATGGACCATTATTTTATTTTTCAGGAAAATCACTGAGATAACATTATCAATCAGACCAACGACAATGGCTCCCCACAAAAGAAGCCCTATACCTGCACCAACATTATGGGAAAGAAGTAGGAAGATAACGGCCGGTATGGTTATTATTGAGGCTCCTAATATAGGCACAAGGGATGCTATACCGCCCATAAAGCCCCAAAGCACAGGAGAACCAACCCCAAAGATAGCAAGACCAATCCCAAGAAAGACGCCTTGAGTAATAGAAACTAAAATACGCCCATGTAGTACGGCATTGATTGAAGATTTTAAAGTTTGTATAAATTCTTCATCGTATTTATCAGGTAAAGGGCTCCAAGCGATGAGGCCTTCTTTAATCTTATCTCCAAAAATAAAAAGATAGTGAGTGGAAATAAGCATCAGTATAAAATTGAAAATACCTCCAAAAACAGTGATGAAAATAGAACCAAAGTGCCCTATTATCCAATCTAAAGCCCCTTGAACATACAATTCTAAGTTGATTTGGGAGTCTATTACCCCGGATGGAAACAAGGAACCTATTTTTTGAACAAGTGCATCAACTTGAGATATAAAATTTTGAGATCCTCCACCAAGAGCTATTGAATTATATAAGCCGACAGCTTCCCTTAATAGAAAAGCAGACATTATAATAACAGGAATAATAACAAATATAAGGATGAGGAAGGTCGTGGCAAAAGCGGCTAAATTCTTTCTTCCGTTAAATTCATTTACTAATTTTTCGTATACAGGATAAAAAACGACCGCAAATATTCCGGAAATAAATATTACACCAAGATAAGATTTGAGTATAAAAAATAAAAGTACAAAAAGACCAGCCGTAATTACGGCAAAAAATGAAATTTGTATTGTTTTTTTGGACATTATACGCAGAAACAATAGGATAAATTTTTATTTTATCCCTCTAGTCTGCTATCACATTTTAACACAATAAAAACCATCCGAGTCAAAATGAGTGGAAAACTAGGTTATTTTTTAGATTTTAAGTTGAAAAGTACAGGTAGAATTGATAGGAAAATAATAAAGATGATTATCGGTAAAATGTATTTTTCAATTCCAGGAATAACTGAGCCTAAGAAAAAACCCAAGAGAGAGAGGCCAACTGCCCAAAGGAAAGCTCCTATTACGTTATAAGACAAAAATGTCCTATAATTCATTTCCCCCACTCCAGCTAGAATGGGGGCGAAAGTCCTGACAATCGGTATAAAACGCCCGATAACCACGGTCATTGGCCCATATTTTTCATAATATTCTTTGGTTCTTTCCAAATATTTTTTGTTAAAAAATAATGAATTTTCTTTGGTAAATATTTTATGGCCAATTTTTGAGCCAAACCAATAGCCAGTGTTGTCTCCAAGTATGGCAGCCGAAGCAACCACAAAAACCAGCCAGTATATATTAAATAAACCCTGGGAAGCCAAAAGACCCGAGGTTAAAAGGAGGCTGTCTCCCGGTAAAAATAAACCAAAAAGGACTCCAGATTCGGCAAAAATAATGCCAAAAATTCCCAGATAACCAATAACTTTAACAAGTGCAACAATATCTAAATTTAAAATACCCATAAACCTAAATTATATCACAGTGCTTAACGTATTATTTACCGATATATTCAAATCTTGGGATTTTCTTTCCGTCTTTTTCAACTTTTTCTAAGAACATTTTAATAGGTCGTACCCAAAAATGTTTCTCCCCTTTCCGTTTACCGGTAACATGCTTATAAACAACAAATTCTTCTAGGTTTTCGCTATGCAATCCTGTTCCAATCACTTTCATCACATCTCCCTTAAAATGTTTATATCTTCCTAATTTAATCATATTATCTTTCATGACACTACAAATTATTCATAACCCTTAAAGCAAAAGGGTTAAAATACAAAGATATTTGATTACGATCTAAAATAGATTCCTTGCCACCCGAAATCAATTCTACAAGAGATCTTTGTAAAATATCCATTTCAGTATTTGCACTTTTATTACCAAAACTTTTTATTCTTTCAATTATAGAAATTGCTCTTTTATAAGCATTTTGCGTTGCTTCTTTGTCTCCTTTTTCCTTCCAAACAAACATTCTCTGAACTTCACTTCCCAAATTAGCAACATAAAAATATATAGGTTTTTCTTGGGTATTTTTTTGCATATTATTCAACTAAATTATTTACTATTTCAAGAATTTTTTTCTTTATTTCTTCATTTTCAATCTCCATATTTCTATTTCCTTGTCTAGGCTTGATGTTTATAAGGGAATTATATTCTAGCATTTCTTTTCTTGATTTATTTAGATAAATGTTAAACCCCCACAAGTTTTCTTGATTTGACCCGTCTTCTATTAAGACCTGGTTTGCGTCCATGTGCCATTCTCCACCCAAAGCAATGGTACCCCTTTCAATATCGGCCACCCCTTTGATCATTTCAACATAAAACTCTTTGGCTAATTCTTCCAATTCTGATTTTGTTATCTTTTCTCTGATAATCCTTATATCCATACACTTTCAGTTTAATAGAAATTAAACATTTTTGCCATGGCACTTCTTAAACTTTTTACCTGAACCACACCAACAAGGGTCGTTGCGACCGATGTCTTTATTTTGGTTTGGAGTGCTTCCAATGTTTTGGGAGTTTGTAACACCGGTTATCTTAAGAGCTTGGTTTTCTATATCCCTTTGGGCTGAAAGGTCAGCTACCGCTTCATTTACACGAGCAATATTTCCCAAAATAGCATTCTCGATTGATTCTTCCATTTCTTTAAAAAGTTTTAGACCTTCTTTTTTATATTCAACCAGCGGATCTCTCTGGCCGTAAGCACGAAGATTGACACTACCTCGCAGATAATCCATCACTTCCAAATGTTCTACCCAAAACATATCAAAAGTCTGGAGACTAAGTTCTTTTAAAGTTTTTATAAAATTTTCCTCTCCAAGTGCTAATCTCTTATTAGAAATCGCTTCTTTAATTTCAGAAGTAGCATCTTCAGATATTTTTTCAAGATAATCTAAAATGATTTTTTGATCACCCTCTAAAATATTCCTTCTTCTTTCATAAAAAGTCTTCCTCTGGAAATTCAAAACATCATCATACTCCAAGATATGTTTACGAGCATCAAAGTTAAGACCTTCTATCTTTTCCTGAGCGCTTTCCAAAGATTTGGTAATAAGCCTATTTTCGATCGGTTCATCCTCTGGGATACCCATCCGACCCATCATATTTTTTACCATATCTGAAGCAAAAACTCTCATAATATGATCCTCCATTGAAACAAAAAATTGTGTTTCCCCCGGATCGCCTTGGCGGCCTGATCTCCCGCGAAGTTGATCGTCTATGCGCCTAGCATCATGCCTTTCTGTTCCCAAAACAAAAAGACCTCCTAAACTTTTAACTTTATCATAAGCTTCTTTTTGGAAAGTTGCTCCCCCCAGTTTTATGTCCACTCCACGGCCTGCCATGTTGGTCGCTACTGTCACTACGCCCATTCTACCGGCCTGAGCGATAATCTCCCCTTCTCTCTCATGATTTTTAGCATTTAGCATTTCAAAACTTACCCCTTCTCTCTTTAAGTATTCCCCCAGTAATTCATTTTTTTCAATTGAAATAGTACCAATAAGCACTGGCTGACCGTTTTTTTGAAGCTCTTTTATTTTTCGAGCGATAGCTAAAAGTTTGCCGTTTTCCGTCTGGAAAATTAAATCATTTTTATCGGTCCTTCCGGAAGGTTTATTAGTAGGGATGGCGACAGTGTTAAGTCCATAAACCTTGTAGAATTCCTCGGAAGAAGTAATGGCCGTACCGGTCATACCGGAGAGTTTTTCATACATTCTAAAATAATTTTGGTATGTAATTGAAGCAAAAGTGCGGCTTTCTTTTTGAATGCTTACATTTTCTTTGGCTTCAATAGCTTGGTGCAAACCTTCAGACCAACGCCTACCGGGCTGGAGTCTGCCAGTATAAGAATCAACGATGACTATTTCGTCTTCCTTAACTACATAATCTTTATCTTTGTGATATAAAGTTTTGGCTTTGACCGCGGTTTCCAGGTGATGGACAAGTTTTATACCCCCTTCCGCATAAATATTTTGCAGACCCAATATTTCTTCCGCTTTGCTAATACCTTCATCAGTCAAAAGCACAGCATGCATTTTTTCATCAACGGTATAATGATCGTTTTCTGTTAATTTGTCAGCTACCGCGGAAAACTTCTTATAGTAAGAATCAGAATCTGTAGTAGGTGCGGAAATAATAAGCGGAGTCCTGGCTTCGTCTATTAATATAGAATCTATTTCGTCTACAATGGCAAAATGGTGTCTTTTTTGCCTGACACTTTCGTATTTATATTCAAGGTTGTCACGTAGGTAATCAAAGCCAAATTCGCTATTGGTGCCATAAGTAATATCGGCTTCATATGCCTGTACTCGACTGCAAGGTTTTAAAAATTCATGAACGATATGGAAAGAACCCTTCTCGTCTCTTTCTTTGTCTTTGTCGGTATGCTCCGAGTCATAAATAAAAGAAGACTCATGAGCAATGACGCCCACTTTTAATCCAAGAGCATCATAAATCTGCCCCATCCAAGCAGTATCGCGGCGAGAGAGATAATCATTGACTGTAACCACATGTACCCCTTTGCCCTCCAAAGCATTGAGATAAGCTGGGAGTGTTGCCACCAAAGTTTTACCTTCTCCCGTACGCATTTCAGCGATACCTCCTCTGTGCATAATTATGCCTCCCAAAAGTTGAACATCAAAATGTCTTTCCCCCGATGTTCTTTTAGATGCTTCGCGTACGCAAGCAAAAGCTTCCGGCAAAATATCTTCCAATGTTCCCCCTCTTGAGAGTCTTTCTTTGAATTCAACTGCTTTCCCTTTCAGCTCTTCATTGGATAATTTAGAAATAATTTCTTCAAAACCATTTATTTTTGGAACTAAAGGTGATATTTCCTTTATATAACGTCTGCTTTGGTCTCCGAATATTTTGTTCAAAAACGACATAATAGACCCTATAATACCATAACTACTTAAGGGATTTTTCCTTTATATTTATAAGAGTATGTTGTGGCGTGGACGGCGGGAGCTATCTCCAAAACAAATGTCTATGTGAGTGCGAACCGCCGCCCGCGCCACAACACACACCCATTATATCAAACAAAATAAAAACGAAAATACCACCCTTCGGTGGCACTTTCGTAGACATATTTGTGCTGAAAATTGCTTTCCCGCACTCACCTTGCAAGTATATCACAAACCAAGACTAATTGCAAATTTTAAACTGGCAAACTGTGTATAAATAAAGTTATGGATTTTTGCCCGCTTTTATTTGATTTATGTAGTACTCTCCTTGATCTTTAAATGAAGGCTCCAATTTTATCATATTTTCCAATGTCTGTATGGCATCTGCCCTATTTCCCACCTGAAGATAGGCCGCGGTGAGAGTAATACTGTGTTGGAAATTCTCCGGGTCAAGTTCAATCCGTCTTTTTGCCACTGCAATTATCTGGTCATATTTTTTAAGAGCCAAGAGTATATTCAAGTATCCATCATTGAAGATGATATCGGATTCTAATACTCCTTCTAAAATTTGGTCTGAGAGAGTTTTCTCACCAGAAGCAAGGAGGACCAGACCGTACAGAAGTTTGGTTTGATTATATGACAGATCAAGTTCGTAGGCTATCTTGGCATCCTGCAGAGCTGCATCGGTCTTACCATCGAATAAAAGATTGTTAACAAGTTCAAAATATATCTGTTGTTTCTTAGGAGAAAGTTTCTGGGCATCGGTAAGTTGCTCCACAGCTCTACCATACCAGCCAAATCTTGAAAGAAAAATTCCATAGAAAAGTTTGTAGCGAGCATCGTCTGGGTCAACTTGCAATTGTTTTACGAAAGATTTATCTATAAGATTAAAGACTTGCTGTTTTAATTCGGTGCTTGCATTTGAATTTGCAGCAATACCCATAGCCGTTTGCGATATGTGCTCTAAACTCTCTGAAAAGCCCATACCATAACCAGCAAGTGGTTTAGTATAAACTTCTATAGCCTCCAAAGTCCCTGCACTATCTAATTTTAAGACAGCAAGAAGGTTTTTGTTTTGTTGCCACGGCAAATAAATAACAAAATATATAACAGCTGCCGTCAAAATAAGTGTTGATGCTTCTATGACGGGCTTCATTGCATCATTCTCAAATATTTTCCTAATTCTTATGGAAATTTTATCCCACAAGGATAGATTTGTTTCTGGAGAATGGGAATGAATATAGGCAATAACAGTGAAAAATAATATGTAGCTACTTATCTGGTCAAAGACAAAAAGATTATTAAAAACGTAAGCGGAGATTAACCCGAGCATTATGGCTTTTTCATTTTTAGACAAATTTTCACCTTTGGATCTAAAAATATAAAAAAGCAAAGCTAAAAAGATAGAAGCGTAAGCAAGCAAACCTAACGCTCCGCCGGCAATAAGCCAATCAAGAGGAGTGCTATGAGCACGGTCAAACCAAGGTTCTTGATTATACATTCGTGGGTCATAATACTTATTGAATACAAAATTGAATCCTTCTTGTCCCCAGCCCAACACAGGTTTTTCTATAAATCCTTTCCAAGCCATCGGCCAGACGAAATATCTACCCTGAGTTTCAAGCTCGGAAAAGGAAAGAGAAGCAAACCTGCTAAGTACCGGGCTCCTTTGAACAAAAGAAGTATTTTTAAGTGCAATAAATAAACCTATAAAGATGATAAGGCCGACAATCCCAATCAAGGCAACTTTTCTTATCTTATCTCCTTTTTCTGATTTAAATAAAAGATATATAAAAGTTACTAAAATTCCTCCGATAAGACCCAGTATAGCTCCTCTGGTTGCTGTAAAATATAAGACGACTAGATTCATTAAAGCAACGACTGCAAGTAAAATCTTTTTCCATTTGTCTTTATTAAATCTGACGAAAAGAAGCAAAGCGAAAAAGATATGGAAAACCATATAAATGCCAAGATAAGAGGCATTGCCTAAGGTGCCATCTACTCTCACTCCGCCTTGATTGATGGTGACCTTGCCGGCAATTTGAAGAAAAGAATAAATCGCCATTATGACCGAGGCGCCAAGACTGGTAGCCAAAAGTTTGTTCCATACCTCTTGAGTTTTCAGCATTGACCCCATCACAAAGAAAAGAGCTCCGAGGTGCAAAAGAGTTATATACCCTTCCATTCTTTCGTAATTGCTCCAGAAAGCTTTGAAAGAATTTACACCAAAAAAATCAGCCACACCCATAACCACAAGAAATGTAACTAAAGCCCCTAATATCCAAGAAAATTTTGGGCGGTATGATTCATCTCTTATGGCAAGAACCAACCAAGTAGCAAAAATTATTTCAACTATGAGTCTGAAAACAAAAGCTTTGCCGGTAATAAAGGGGAAAAAAAGCGAAGAGGCGACAACAAATGGAACAAACGGTATGACAAATAAACCAGTTAAAATAATATAACGTAGGTGATTGTTGGACATAAATCCTATATTAACACAAAGAGACAAATATGCTAAGGTTGTCTCATGAAAAAGGCACTGATAACAGGCATCACTGGTCAAGATGGCTCTTATTTGACTGAATTGCTCCTTGAAAAAGGTTACGAAGTGCACGGTATTATTCGCCGGTCTTCCAGTTTCAATACTTCTAGGCTTAGCCACCTCTATCAGGACCCTCATGAGAAAAACAGAAAATTAATACTCCACTATGGTGATTTGGCAGATGCAGAGAATATAAGAAAAATTATTTTTTCCGTTAAACCGGATGAAATATATAATATGGGAGCTCAATCACACGTCAGAGTATCTTTTGATATTCCGGAATACACTGCCAATATCACTGCCTTAGGGACACTTAGAATACTTGAAACCATAAGAGACCTCGAGAAAGAGTCTGGAAAAAAGATTAAATTCTATCAAGCAAGTTCCAGTGAAATGTTTGGTGCGGCTCTCCCTCCTCAACATGAGAAAACCCCTTTTCATCCACGTAGCCCATATGGATCTGCTAAAGTCTTTGCTTTTCATATAACCAAGCTTTATCGGGAAGCTTACGGGATTTTTGCTGTTAATGGAATTTTGTTCAATCATGAGAGTCCTAGACGAGGAGAGACTTTTGTTACCAGAAAGATAACACGAGGTATCACCAGGATAAAAGCTGGTTTGGATAAAAAAATATATTTAGGAAATCTTGAAGCCAGAAGAGATTGGGGTTACGCTCCAGAATATATGGAAGCAACCTATCTTATGATGCAGCATAAAAATCCAGATGATTTTGTTATCGGTACCGGTAAGAGCCACTCGATCAGAGAATTTTTAGAGATTGCTTTTAAAGAGGCTGGCCTCGGAGATTATAAAAAATATATAGGTATAGACAAAAGGTATTACCGTCCAACTGAAGTAAATCATTTGGTCGCTGACATATCTAAAGCTAAAAAAGTTCTTGGCTGGAAGCCTAAAACATCTTTAAAAGAGCTCATCAAAATTATGTTGGAAGCAGAAAAAGCAGATCTTAAATATGAATTTAAAAAATAAAAAAATACTTGTTACAGGTGGAGCTGGGTTTCTCGGTTCATTTGTTATGCAGGAATTAATAAAAAAAGGAGTCTCTCCAAAAAATATAACTATTCCAAGATCAAAAGATTGTGATCTTCGTATTTTCAAAAACTGTCTGAAAGTAGTGAGAAATCAAGATGTGGTCATTCATCTAGCAGCTAAAGTAGGGGGTATCGGTTTTAACAAAGAGAAACCAGGTGAATTGTTTTATGATAATTTGATAATGGGAGCTCAAATGATAGAAGCAGCTAGACAAGTAGGTGTTAAGAAATTTGTCGCTATCGGTACTATTTGCGCTTACCCAAAGTTTACCAAAGTCCCATTTTTAGAATCTGAACTCTGGAACGGTTACCCGGAGGAAACCAATGCTCCTTACGGTTTAGCTAAGAAAATGCTTCTGGTTCAGGCTCAAGCTTATAGGCAACAGTATGGATTTAATACCATTTATCTTTTACCAGTCAATCTTTACGGTCCGGGAGATAATTTTGACCCCAATAGTTCTCATGTCATACCAGCACTCATTAAGAAGGTTGCCGATGCTCAAAAAGCAGGTAAAAACTTCATTGAAGTATGGGGTACAGGTAAAGCTTCCAGAGAATTTTTGTATGTAGAAGATGCTGCCAAAGGTATTGTCTTAGCTACAGAAAAATACGATAAACCAGATCCTGTAAATCTCGGCGCAAGTAAGGAAATAACTATCAAAGATTTGGTAAAAACAATCTGCACCCAGATGAAATTTAAAGGCGAGATTCACTGGGACTCTACTAAGCCAGATGGCCAACCACGACGAAAACTTGATGTGAGCCGAGCCAAAAAAGAATTTGGATTTATTGCCAAAACTTCTTTTGAAACAGGTCTTAAGAAAACCATTGAGTGGTATAACAAGGGGTAGAAAAAATCTGTTATTTATGTTATTATGCTTTAAATTATGGAGACAACGGTTATAAGACCTCGCAAGACTTTTAGTTTGAAAGATATTAAAGAACTCTGGCAATATAGAGAGCTTTTATATTTTTTCACATGGCGAGACTTGAAAGTGCGCTATAAGCAGACATTTATAGGAGTGGCATGGGCCATATTTCAACCCTTTATTACTATGGTGGTCTTTTCCATATTCTTCGGCGGACTGGCCAAAATACCATCCGATGGAGTGCCTTACCCAATCTTTGTTTACGTCGGCCTTTTATTTTGGCAGTTTTTCTCCAGCGCTCTTTCAGATACCAGCATGACTCTTATCAGCAATCAATCCATAATCACCAAAGTTTATTTCCCTAGACTTATTTTGCCTGTTTCAAGCGTTATAACCAAATTGGTAGATTTTTTTATAGCCACTTTGATACTAATAAGCCTTATGTTTTATTACGGATATATGCCACATCTCTCCGGTCTTCTTATTTTACCCTTGCTTCTCCTTATTACTTTTATGGCTTCCATAGGACTGGGGCTTTTCCTGGCGTCCATAAATGTTAAATACAGGGATGTGAGGTATGCTTTACCATTTTTTATACAAATACTTCTGTTTCTCACACCGGTTATTTATCCCGCATCAATTGCTGGAAAGTATTCATTTATATTGGCATTAAATCCTATGATGGGCGTCATCCAAAGCGCCAGAGCGGCCTTACTTGGCACTGCCCCCATCAATTGGCTACTCATAAACATCTCTCTCTGGGGCACATTAGTACTTATGATATTTGGGACATATGTTTTTAAGAAAACCGAAAGATATTTCGCAGATATTATATAGATATGGATAAACCTATTATAGAAATAAAAAATATTGGGAAGAAATACAACATTACCCATCAACGGGGTGGCTATGTGGCCTTGCGTGATGTCTTGATGAATGTGTTTAAGTCCCCTTTCTCTTTTCTAAAAACAAAAGCCAAGCAAGTATCCGGCTTTGAAAAAAAAGAAGAATTCTGGGCATTAAAGAACGTAAATTTTACTGTCCAAAAAGGCGAAGTTATCGGTATTATCGGCGGCAACGGCGCCGGTAAATCAACTTTGCTTAAAATTCTTTCCCAAATCACTCCCCCAACAGAGGGCGAGATTGTTTTGCGGGGTAAAGTGGGCTCTCTCCTCGAAGTCGGCACTGGATTCCACCCGGAACTTACGGGCCGAGAAAACATTTTTCTCAATGGTGCAATCTTGGGTATGAAGAAAAAAGAGATAGCTAAAAAATTTGATGAAATAGTTGAGTTTGCCGGTATAGGCAAATTCTTAGATACTCCAGTCAAATATTATTCAAGTGGCATGTATGTCCGCCTAGCTTTTTCTGTAGCTGCCCATATGGAGCCAGATATTTTAATGGTTGATGAAGTCCTCGCTGTAGGAGATGCGGAGTTCCAGAAAAAGTGTCTCGGTAAAATGGAAGATATCACCAAAAAAGAAGGTCGCACTATTCTTTTTGTTAGCCATAATATGGAAGCCGTAAAACAACTCTGTCCAAAATGCATGCATATAAGTGAAGGGCGAATAAAAAATATTGGAGACACTAAAGAAGTCGTAGCAAAATATTTAGGAAAAAATCAGACAGGTCAGACTAAATATTTTGATTCCAAAAGAAAAAAGAATGAAGTAGAAATATTAAAAATGACGATAAGAGATGATGAAGGAAACATCAATTCAAAATTGGATATGTCAAAACCATTTTTTATTGAAATCGAGTACCAGCTAAAAGTTGAGCTTCAATCTTTCGTAGTATTAAAAATATTCAAATCGTCTGACCCAAGCACATTTATACTTTTCAGTTTGAGCAATGATAACAACCAAAAATCGCTAAAAGAACCAGGTTTATATAAAGCAGTAGCAAAGCTTGACCCACTCTTAAATTCAGGTTCTTATTCAGTCCTGGCTGGTATTGCAACAAATGCAACAAATTATTTGGATCGTGTTATAGAACACAATATCATATCTATATACAACAGTGGGAAGTTTGCTTTCCCGGTTGTTGAAACTACTAGAGAAAATTCGCTGACTATCATACCTTTAAAATGGAGTATAGAGAGAATTAAATAAAATTTTGTAAAAATCATACATTGTGTTAGATTGCTCTAGTCAAGATTTTAGAAGTCTCTCTGAACTTAATGTTATACTAATACAATTGCTCAAATGAAGAACGGCACAATATATAAAACTTATAAAGTAGAACTGGATGATAGCCGTTATAATATATTAGTCGGAAGAAATTTATTGTCAGAAAGTTTGGTGGAAAATTTGAACAATAAGACTAAAAACAAGAAAGTTGTGCTAATTTTTGATCCATTTTTTAAAGACAAGGTCTACGGCAAAATATGCCCTACCTTAAAAGATTCTGGATACGAAGTATATACGTATGCGCTGAAATCTGGTAAACACAACAAAACTATAAACAAAGTCGTTGATATCTATACACTTCTCGAAAAAAAGAACTTGTCACGCGATTCAACTATCGTAGCCATTGGAGGAGGAGTCATTGGCGATCTGACTGGTTTTGTAGCTAGTACATATCTTCGTGGCATCAACTTCATACAAGTCCCAACAACTATCATGGGAATGATTGACAGTAGTATTGGAGGAAAAGTTGCTGTAAATTTCGGTAAAACTATTAACGCAATAGGTAATTATTACCACCCCATATTAAATATAATTGACCTTGAATTACTGGAATCTCTGTCAGAGAGAAACTACATATCCGGATTGGCAGAAATTATAAAGTGTGCGATTATTTCAGACAGAGAACTGTTTGAATATCTTGATTCCAATTCTCAAGCAATATGCAACAGAAAGCAGGATGAGCTACTCCATATTATGTGTCGAACTGTCGAGATAAAACTAGAACATGTTTCCGGAGATACTCGAGAACAAGATAAACGTCTAAAATTAAACTATGGGCACACTATGGGACACTCAATAGAAATATCTACCGATGTTTCTAAAGAAGTATACAGGCACGGAGAAGGAGTATCACTTGGCATGGTGGGAGCGGCATTTCTGGCAGAAAGATATTTTCCTAAAAAAAATAATGTCTTGAAAAAACATGAGGCAATCTTGGCAAAATATGGTTTACCGATAAAAGTTGACTCTAAAAAGATTGGATTTAAGCGCGACCGCCTTATTAAAGAATGTCTAGAAAATATCCTCAAAGATAAAAAGAGGAAAGACAACCGATTGAGATTTGTGCTGGCTGAAAAAATTGGACTGAGTGGAGTTTACAGCAACATGCCGGATAGCTATATAATAGAAGCTTTTAATTATCTAATCACATAAGTTCTATGCTACAAGAGCAATTCTCATTAAAAAACAAAGTCTGCATCATAACAGGGAGCGGAAAGGGTATTGGCCGAGAAACAGCGAAATTGTTTTGCGCATCTGGAGCAAAACTTGCTTTGATGACGAGAAATGATGACGACTTGCTGACACTCAAGAAAGAGGCTGGGTTTGAAGATGGCCGTGTGTTATATTTCTGCGGCGATGTCTCCAATGAGCAAGAGGTTGTTGAGTTTGTAAAACAAACGATAGATAGATTCAAAAAAATAGATGTGCTTATAAATAACGCCGGTATGCGATTCAGGAAAAGATTTCTTGATACTACGACGGAAGATTGGAATAAGATAATTAATACTAATCTAAATAGCGTATATTATTTTTGTAGAGAAGTGGGTAGGTATATGGTTTCTGTAAAAAGAGGTAAAATTGTTAATATCGCATCAATTATAGGGACGTTGGGCCTGCCTGAATTAGCTGCTTACGGTACATCTAAAGGGGGTATGATTACCCTAACTAAATGTCTAGCTACAGAGTGGTCAGAGTACAATATAAACGTCAATGCTATCGCCCCCGGTTTTTGCGAAACATCATATGCTGAGAACTTTAAGAAGAAAACTGACTTATATAAATTTACTCTTGATAGAACTCCTCAGGGAAAGTGGGGGTCTTCGCTCGACGTGGCCAATGCGTGTCTTTTCCTTTCATCTGATGCCTCAAAATATATAACAGGGGAAACTTTGAATGTTGATGGCGGTTGGAGTGCGTGGTAATTTTTTAGTTGCAATTAATGTAGAATGTGTTACATTGGCTTTTGTTAAACAACTAAAAACGTTGAAAAATAAAGCTAAAAACCTAAAGATAATCGGTGTTATTCCGGCTCGATTTACTTCAACCCGTCTACCAGGCAAACCGTTGGCTGATATTTGTGGCAAGCCGATGATTTGGTGGGTGTATAATCAAGCCTGTAAATCTAAATTATTAACAGAATCAGTCATCGCCACTGACGATGAAAGAATAGCTAAAGTGTGCAAGAAGTTAAAAATTCCATACATAATGACAAATACCAGACATGCGACAGGCACCGACCGAGTAGCAGAAGTGGCCAAAAAAATTCCTGCTGATATTTACATTAATATCCAAGGAGACGAACCTTTAATAGATCCTAAAGTCATAGATGCGGCGATAAAGCCAATGATTGACGACCCATCAATTCAGGTTGTTCATTTAATGTCAGAAATCACAAGAATGCACGAGTTAGTCAGTACTACCGTTCCAAACGTAGTGGTTAATCATAATAATGAAGCAATGTTTTTTTCTAGATTTCCTATTCCTTATCCAAGAAATCTTGTTTCTAAATATTTCAAAATAGTGGCTGTATATGGTTTTCGGCCTGAAGCTTTGAAAAGATACGCTTCTCTTCCAAAAGGTCTGCTAGAACATAGCGAAGAAATAGAATCTCTACGGTTTATTGAAAATAAAATACCTATAAAAATGATTGAGGTGGTAAGTGAAAATATAGCAGTCGACACTCCTTCAGATCTAGAAGAGGTGCGAAAAATAATATGCAAGAAAATAAGCTAATTCTACATGATCCTCTTGCAATAGCGGATGTGGGCGCGAGTGGAGGGCTAGACAAACGCTGGAATGATTTTAATATTAAAATATTTTCATTTGAACCAGACGACAGAGCGGTTTTCTTACCAGATTTAGAAGTTTTTAAAATAGCCCTTTCAGATATCAAAGGCAAGAAAAAATTTAACCTCTGTCGCAAGCAGACTGTATCGTCTTTTTATGAACCAAATATGGAGTTAATAAAACAATTTCCAGAACCGGAAGAATATGAAGCAAGCAGGTTTGATGTACTTAAAAAAATAGAGATTGAAACTGACACTCTAGATAATGTTTTGGAAGGAAAAGATGTAGATGTTCTAAAAATAGATATTCAGGGATATGAACTGCCCGTACTAAAAGGCTCAATCAAAACTCTCAAGAATGTAATCGCTATTGAAACCGAAGTAGAGTTTATACCTATTTACAAGAACCAACCTCTATTCAAGGATGTGGATAGCTTTATAACTAATCAAGGATTTAGTTTAATAACTTTTAGGAAACTGCAATATTGGGGTCAACAACTTATCTGGACCGATGCTCTATATTTTAGAAAACCAGAATATGTAAAGGGCATGGGAGAAGATAAAGTTCTGAACGCCATAAAAATATATCTGGCCTATGGATATTTTGACTACGCAAAACAACTGGCAGATGCTAAAACATCAGACTATATTAATGGATTTATCAAAAAAGCAAGAAAAAGAAGATTTAAAGAGAGATTTTGGAAATATTTGTGGTTTATTAAAACAAAACTGTTAAAATGAACATCTACGACACATTATTTACGAATAAAGAAACACTACTTATAAAATGCAGTATAAAGAAATAATAAGGATATTAAATAACATTGAGGATAACGTTCCTATATCTAAGATAGAGTACAAGAACCTAAAAATCTGGCCTATTATCCGACTTGAGATGTGGAAAATTCTTTATTCCAGATTTAAAAATTCCGGGGAGGAACCTGCAAAAAAGAAAAATTTGATTGAAAAAATTGTAGAGAAAGTGAATATCTATGTGGGGTTTATTTTATATAAATTAAACCCAAATAAATACAAAGAAACTGATGTGGTTTTTCTTATTGCTAGGTTGGAGAGAACAATCCAGGTGGAGAACAAATATTTTAGCCGTTTTTCTAATAGCTTGCAAGAAATTTTGAAAGAGGTCGGGGTTGATTCAGTCACGCTAGACCTTTCCAGCAAGAAAAAGCCAGTCTGGGGTAATACTTATTTCATAGATAGAGAAAAGATTTTTAGCTTGAAGCAAAAAGTGGAAATACAAAATTGGGAGAAACTAGAAAAATATCTAGAAAACAACTTCCCAAATATAAAATTAAACAAAGATTTTATAATAAATAATATCGAAGCTACCTTAGAATACGAGAAAATATTTGAGAGAATCTTAAAAAAGATTAACCCGAAAGTCTGTTTCTTAGAATGCTATTACCACCCTACAGGCTGGGGTTACATAAGAGCATGCAGAAAACTTAACATCAAGACAGTTGAGGTCCAACATGGAGAACAACATGGACTCTATAGAGCTTGGAATAATATACCTGCCGGAGGTTATGATATCATGCCCCATCTATGGTGGTGTTGGGGAGAGGAATCTGCTCGGGAGATAAACAAATGGTCAGAAGCTGTCTACCCGGAACACCAAGCATTTGTTGGAGGCAATCCATGGATATCACGATTTGTATCAAATACGAATAAGGATACAGGAGATAAAAAACGGAGTTCCAAAAATATTTTGATTGCCTTACCGAATAAAGACTTCCCAATCCAATATATTTTAGAGGCTGTAAGAGGGTCTCCCGCAAATTGGCACTGGCAAGTCAGACTTCATCCCATGAGAATAAAAGATCCCATTATTAAAGAAAAAACTCTCAAAGAATTTGCGTGGACCGGTAACTCTAATATAGAAGTAGAGAAATCTTCTAGCATGCCCCTGTTTGATATTTTACTTAATACGGACTTTCTTATAACGCCCTGGTCTACGGTGGCTTATGAAGCACTAGTCTTTGAAGTGCATCCCATAATTACAGATGCAGAAAGTATGGATGTTTTTGGAGCCTATGCAAAAAATGACCTCTTTAGTTTCGCTAATACAAGCGAAAAAATTTTAGAAATATTAAGAAAAGACAAATCAGAATTTAATTTTAAAGAAGAAATTCCATACATTGAAACTGATAGAGTAAAAATGAAAACTATTCTGAAAGATCTTGTAAAATAAAATGAAAAGAGCTACAAACTTCATAAAAAAATGCGCGGAAAATTGAATTACTATCTAGTCAAATGGAGACTTTTTGGATTCGGAGAAAAATGGAAAAACATCAATCTCTGTGGCGGTGGAGTGCGAGTAGAGACATTTGCAGATGTAGATATATATCCAGATGCAGACATACATGTAGATTTGGAAAAAAAATTATTACCATTCGCATCTAACTCAATTGACAACATCATTTGTATATCGGCTATAAACTATTTCTCACGAGAAAGGGGCGAGATAATAGTGAAAGACGTATATAGGGTTTTAAAAAGTGGAGGTATCGCTAGATTTGCAACCCAAGATTTGTTTGAAATTTCAAAGAAATATGTCAATATGGATAAAGATTTTTTCTTTCAAAAGCTTGCTGGCAACCGAGAGCGTTTTTATGGCATAACAATGGCTGATAAAATAAACTCTTGGTTTTATGGATATAAGACGACGGGAAATAAAGTCTGCAAATACTTTTATGATTTTGAGACTTTGGCTTTACTTTTCAAAGAAGCTGGCTTTACTACCGTCGAGAAAAAGGGATACCTGCAGAGTAGACTCCCACATATAGACACAATAGATAATCGTCCTGATCAAATGTTTTTTCTTGAAGCAATTAAATAACAAAGTGAAATGATAAAAAAAATTTTATATTTTTTTATAAATAGACTGAATTATAAAGAATACAAAAAACCTCTTTTTGGTGAACCAAATGAACGTCCTCTTGAATATAGGTTTATTTTTGAGCAAATTAGTACATACTATCCTAAACATATACTTGACGTTGGCACAGGAATCACAGCTTTACCACATCTTATGGCTAATTGTGGTTGCAAAGTGACCGCAATAGATAACATTAAAGACTATTGGACCGATGGCATGTTTAATCGACATTATCACATCATAAACGACGACATTACCAACTCAAAATTAAAAGATACTTTTGACATGATCACGTGCGTCAGTACTTTGGAGCATATTGAGAAATGCGACCAGGCAGTTAAATCAATGTTTTCCCTTCTAAAAAATGGAGGAATTTTAGTGCTTACTTTTCCTTATAATGAAAAAAGGGGGGTTTCAAACGTTTATTCTCTTCCCGATTCAACTGCAAAAAATCTACCTAAATATAAAACAAGAGCTTATTGTCGAGAAGATCTGGATAGGTGGCAAAAACAAAATAATGCCTATTTAATAAAGCAAGAATATTGGCAATTTTTCACTGGAGATTATTGGACGGAAGGAAAAATAATCTTACCTCCCCAAAAAGTGGAACGAGAAGACAAGCACCAGATTTCCTGTATATTATTCCAAAAAAGATGAAATCGGTTTTTTTGAGAAAAATAGCATCAAAAATGCACCAGGTTAAAAGTAGCCTGTTGGTTTATTTAAATTTTCCAGAACTTAGGTCTACTCGAAAAGCTTCAAACGAAGAAATTCACCTAAAAGCGGCTATGGCGTGGCTATGTTTGGCCCAAGACGAATCAAAATGCGACGGAATTCTTTCCTTATATAATCTTGATAAAAAATCATGGGGCAAGCCATACAGAGAGACTACCGGATATATTATCCCCACCTTTATAAATTATTCAAAAAAAAGCGGCATAAAAGAATTTGAAGAGAGGGCTTTGCGAATGGGAGAATGGGAGCTGAAAGAGCAACTTAATGATGGTTCATACGGAGAGGAAACCATTTCTGGCCAAATAAGAAAAAAAGTTTTTAATACTGGACAAGTTATGCTTGGTCTTTGCTCGCTATATGACCATACAGGAGAAGAAAAATATCTGAAAGCGGTAATCAAATCAGCAGAATGGCTCTTGTCAATACAGGAAAATAATGGTTCATGGCAACAATTCACTACAGCAGGAGCCCGCACTTACCATTCCAGGGTGGCGTGGTCTCTTTTAGAAGTTTATAAAAGGACTGGCAACAAAAAATACAAAGAAGCGGCAGAAAAAAATATTGAATGGGTTTTAGCACAGCAAAATGAAAATGGTTGGTTTGAAAATACAAGTCTTTCTAATCCATCCAAACCATGGACCCATTTGATTGCCTATACTATACAAGGACTGATTGAGAGTGCGTCACTTCTAGAATCAGACAAGATATTTCAATCTGCCTACAAAACTTCTCTTAAGATACTTCGATATTATGAAAATGAAAAAAATAACAATTTTGATTATTTGCCAGGCACCTTTGATAAAAAATGGCAATCAAAAGATGATTACACCTGTTTAACTGGAGACGCACAAATTGCTATTACGTGGCTAAAAATTTGGAACATAACAAACGAGGAACATTTTAGGTCTAGAGCCTTGTGCATTATAGACCAGATAAAAGAAACTCAAATTATTAATTCTTCCCATCCAGAAATCACTGGTGGTATAGCCGGTTCCTATCCTTTTGGCGGAGAATATGCTAGTTTTACTATGTTAAATTGGGCCACAAAATTTTTTATAGATGCTTTGCTGTTGAAAAACAATCCGGAATTTTCTCTTTTAGGATAATATGGTACAAAAAATAAAAAAAGAATACGCCAGTATTTTTTCGTCTATTTTTGACATTCTTAGGCAATTAAAAACAGAGTATAAAAAAAATATGGGCAAAATGCAAGACATTCATTTTGTTGCACCAAACTGCCTCTATCGTGGAGTTTTTGATAAAGAAAGTATTATTGTGGATGTCGGATGCGGTTTTGATGCAGACTTCTCGGTATATATGATTAAAAAATATGGACTTAAGTCAATTGGTATTGACCCAACAAAAAAACACGAAGAAAGCCTCAAAAAAATATCGAGAAATACAAACGGGCGATTTACTCATCAATCAATTGCCATAAGCTCAATTGATGGCAATATATATTTTAATGAAAGTAAAAGTAATGTAAGCGGTTCGCTTTTGGACAATCATAGAAATATAATGAACGACCCGACTGAAAGATATGAAGTAAAATCTGTAAGCATGGCACAATTACCGAATTTTTTGCACATGAGGCGTATTGAATATATAAAACTAGATTTGGAAGGAGCAGAATTCGAGCTTATACAAAATCTAAAAAAGGAAAATGTTTCAAAATATGGCCAGATTTTTGTTGAATTCCATCATCATTGCACCAATTATTCCAGAGCTGATGCCGACCGATGCATTCAAAAAATGATTTCTTTTGGGTTTCGCCAGTATGCTGTAGATAACCGTAATGTTCTTTTTTATAAAAATTAAGGTCTGCCATTATGAAGAAACCCCGAGTTATATTTGAAGAATATGTTATGCCCCACTACAGAGTCCCCTTCTTTGAGAGATTGTCAAAAGAAGTTGAGTTGTTAGTTGTTTTAAGCAAAGACAAAAAAGTTGACGGGCTGCATGATGTCAAAGAAAACCTGCCTTTTGCATCGGTACGGCTCATTGAGGAAAAAAAAGGACCTTTTCATCCGGAACTTATAAATACAATCAGAGAGTACAAACCTGACGTCCTGATATCTTTTGGCACCGCTCTTAGAACATATACACTCGACAAAAATACGTACTCCGCATTCAAAGAGATGGGCTTAAGGACTTTGTGGATGGGCTGTGATGGTTATATGGTGCGAAATATGTATGTTGAAATAATAAAAAATCTTTTACCGTGGAGAATCTGTAGAGAAATCAAAGATATAATTGCTCACAGAAAAGTTGACGGCTTTATCACCTACTCAAATCACACCCGAAGATATCTCCACATAACAAAATGCGTCCCGCTTAAAAAAATATTCGTGGCTCAAAATGCCATAGACACTAAAATTTTATCCGACGCTTATAAAGAATTTACAAAAGCCGGAAATACCCGCGGCAATAATATTGCTTTTGCTGGCCGGCTATCCGAACGCAAGAGAGTGGATATTCTTATAAAAGCTTTTGCAGAAGCAAAAATTCCGGCAGATATTAATCTCTTAATAATCGGCGAGGGTTCACAAGAAGAGAAACTAAAAAAACTTGTTACTGAACTCAATATAGAAAACAGAATTAAGTTTCTGGGACCGATCTATAAAGATGAAGATATGGCAAAGGCTTTATTTGATGCTTCCATCTTTGTGATGCCCGGCTTGGGAGGTCTTGGATTCAATACTGCTATGGCAGTCGGGTTGCCAATCATTTATACTCACGCAGATGGAACCGAGGAAGATATATTGGAGAATGGTATCAACGGGTGGTATTTTAATGGTACTGTAGAGGATTTAAAAAACAAAGTGGAAATAGCTTTCTCTGATGTGGAGAAATTACCATCTATGGGTCAAAAATCAAAGAATCTGATTACAAACACTTACAATTTGGACAATATGGTCAAGAGTTATATGCAGACCATACGAACTTTAATATGAAAAAAATAAAAATACTCAATATTGTCGGAGCCCGGCCGAATTTCATGAAAATAGCCCCTCTTTTTCGTATCTACAAAAAATACCCACAAATAGACTCAGTACTTGTGCACACCGGCCAACATTCAGATGACAATATGTCAGGAATGTTTTTGCGCTCTCTTAATGTACCCAACCCAAACTATGTATTGAATTTAGATAAAAAGACTCCCATTTCTTCCATATCAAGTATAATATCCGGCTTAGAAAAGGTATTTTTAAAAGAAAAACCAGATCTGGTTGTTGTGGTCGGTGATGTTAACTCAAGTTTGGCAGCCGCCTTGGCGGCCCACAAAGCAAATATCAGAGTGGCTCATGTAGAAGCGGGGCTTCGTAGCCGAGATAAGAGTATGCCAGAAGAAATAAATAGAATAGTTATAGATCAGATATCAGACATACTTTTTGTAACCGAACAATCTGGTATAAATAATTTGAAAAAAGAAGGAATCGATGAATCAAAAATATTTTTTACCGGCAATGTAATGATAGATAATTTGATATTCATGATGCCTCAAATAGACCTTTCGCCAATTGTAGAACAAACTGGTCTCACAGATAAATCATACATAGTAGTAACTATGCATAGGCCGATAAATGTAGACACAAAAGAAAAATTGCTTCTTATTAAAGAAATACTCGAAAAAGTTATAAAATCAACTGGATTAAAAATTGTATTTCCCATGCACCCGCGCACTAGAAATAATTTCAAATATCACAACTTTTTAGAAGAAGTTCTTGCCTTGAAAGGGCACATCTTAACGGAACCCATGGGCTATATAGATTTTGTAAAGCTTGTAAAAAACAGCTCTCTCGTCCTCACTGATTCTGGCGGCATACAAGAAGAAGCCGCCTTTCTAAAGGTTCCCACCATAACTTTGAGAGAATCGACTGAGAGGCCAAGCACTATAGAATCTGGCGCTAATATGCTTCATCCCATTGGAGAAATAGATAATCTTATGAAAAAAATAAAAACATCAATAAACACAAATCGTAATTTAATCAAAGATATCCCCTTAAATGATGGCAAGGCAAGCCAGAGAATCGTAGATATCATACTGAAACATTCAAAATGAAGAGTTTTTTAAAAAAGATTGGCTTATATGACGCTATTAAATTTTGTCACAACAGATATAAATATTTCCTGCAAAAAATTTTAAAACTAATTTTTAATAGCAACATAGTACTGATTTACCACAGAGTGGCAGATGTTGGCAGCGACCCACACAAACTTTGTGTTTCTCCAAAAAACTTCAAAGAACAAATAAAGTATTTGAAAGAGAATTTCAACATAGTGCCACTTTACGAGGTTATTCAAGATCTTGCAGATGGTCAAATAAAAAGTGGTTCTGTCGCAATTACATTTGATGATGGCTATGCGGATACACTTCATGCAGCGTTGCCTATCCTCGAAAAATTTGGCGTTCCAGCTACAATATTTGTGACAGTCGGAAGTATTGGATTGCCTGAGTCATTTTATTGGGAAAAAGGGACAGAAATCAAAGACAGAGGCCGTTGTCTTACCAAAGAAGAATTAATAAAGCTAGCGGAACACCCTCTCATAGATATAGGAGCCCACACAATGACCCATCCCAATATGGCTAAATTGGATAAAAAGAAGCAAGAAGAAGAAATAATGTTGAGCAAAAAAAGATTGGAAGAAATTGTGAATAAAAATATTTCTCTATTTGCTTATCCATTTGGTTCAAAAGATTCTTTTACTTCAGAAACCACCAGGTTGGTAAAAAATGCCGATTTTATATCAGCGGTATCTTCTAAAAAAGAAAAAGTGTTTAATTTTTCAAAATTGTTTGCTGTGCCGAGGATAAACATCAGAAATTGCGATCTTGAAGAATTTAAAAAAATAATAGAGACAGCATGAATATACTCACAATAAGTACAATAGATACTAGGGGTGGTGGGTCGAAAATACCATATAATATTATGGATGGTATTAGAAAAAAAGGTCACACAGTTTCAATGTTTGTAGGATATAAATATTCTAATGATCCTGACGTGCATAAAATACCTCTCAATCGTCTTTATTATCGCTTGTCAAAAATATTCGCAAATGATCTGAGATTTGCAAAAAGTGGAATGATTTTTAAGACAAAGGAGTATCAGGACGCTGATATAATCAATTGTCACAATATACATAGTGGTTTTTTTAATTGGGCTGATTTTAAAAGAATGACTCGAGAAAAAAAAGTGATATGGACTATCCATGATTTGTGGCCGATTACTTCAGGTTGTACTAATATTTATGGTTGCAGACAAGATAAGCCACGAAGAGTTTTGGGATTCCTTTGGGATAACCGAAATCATCTGCTGAATGAAAAGAAAAAAGTGTACGAAACTTCTACTTTTGATATAGTAGTCCAATCAGAATGGATCATGAACCAATTAAAGAAAAGTATTATAAATAACCAAAAAATGCATTTGATAAATTGCAGTATAGATACTAATAAATTCAGAGATTTTGAAATGAACCAATCAAGAGAAGAACTCGGCTTACCGAAAGATAAAAAAATAATACTTTTCATAGCTGGTCACGGACTCAGCCACCAACTGAAAGGATCGGATTATGTAAAAAAAATGATATTAGACTACTCCGAAAACAAAGATATATTATTTGTAGCAATCGGTGGCAAGAAAGATGAGGAAAAAATAAAGAGCAATCCTAATGTCCACGAAACTGGATATATTGAAGATGAGAATTTGCTTGCTAAATACTACTCAGCATCTAATTTTCTACTATATCCATCGCTTGGAGACAATCTCGCGCTAGCAGTATTGGAAGCGATGTCATGTGGCTTACCCATAGTCTCTTTTAATACATGTGGCATTCCAGAGGCTATTAAAGATTTAGGATATGTGGCAGAATATGAAAACATAGTAGATTTACGCAAAGGAGTAGACTATATGCTTTCTTTGAGTACTGATCAAAAAAAGATTTTAGGCCAAAGATGTCGAGATAACATTGTCAAACATCATTCATTACAAAAGATGGTAGACGAACATGAGATTCTCTATTCGAAAGTGATAAATGATGAGAATTCCACATAAAAAGTGGGTCCGATATACATCTCCATCTCATTTGCAATATCTTTTTATTTATATTAGTATTCAATAAATTATGCCCATAAATAAGAAGAAAATAGATAATTCAGATATAAAAAGGGACACTAGAAGAATCGACGTTATAAATACAAAATTTCTTATAACTGGCGGTAGTGGCTCTCTTGGTAGAAATATCATTAAAAAACTACTCTCCGATGGAGCCACAAACATAATCTCCGTAAGTAGAGATGAGGCTCTTATAACACAAGCCAGAATAGATATAGATTCCCCATTTGTTAAATTCAAATTAGGAGATATAACTCACAAAGAAACCGTCGAGAACCTTATGAAAGGAGTAGATGTTATTTTCCACGCTGCAGCAATTAAACACGTATCTCTAGCTGAACAAAACCCCCGAGAAGCCTACCGAGTAAACGTTCTTGGGCTTATAAACCTACTTGATTCAAGTTCCTCTGTCAAAAGATTTATCCACATTTCATCGGATAAAGCAATTGGAGTCATGAACTGTTATGGAGCGACAAAACTTCTTGGAGAATACTTGGTTGATGAAAGTAATAATCTTTACAATAAAAATACTTATTTCGTCACCAGATGCCCAAATCTCTTAGATTCTCGTGGTTCTGTTACTGACATATGGGCACAACAACTAAAAAAATTCAATAAAATAATGGTTACGGATCCAGAAATGACTAGATACTTTGTGACATTGAAAGATGCGGCAAATTTTGTAGTAAATGTAGGGCTTTCTGGTAACATAACAACAGATAAAAAACACTACCCGCTTAACTATACAAAAAAATATAAACTAGAAGACCTAGCTACTGCATTTTTGAAGATCAAAGGTAACAAAAATTCAAAAATAGAGATAACAGGAGCTACATCTGGAGAAAAATCTCACGAAGATTATATAGAAGACGTTCCTTTGTGCACCATATCAGAACTTATCTCTATAATAAAAAGTGACAAATAACATTTTAATCATACAAAGTTTGATATACTTGTTCTATGATACATAAGTATTTTCGGAGATTTATACAAAAATTCGGCTTGGATATTCATAAATATAGCCCCAGGCCGGATAAATTTTATTATTTACAAACTTTTGGTATTAAAACGGTGTTAGACATAGGCGCCAATGTTGGACAGTTTGCCAAGGAAATAAGACAAGTATTACCTGAAGTTAAAATTTATTCTTTTGAACCAATAAAGGAATGCTTTGAACAATTGAATGAAAATATGAAAACAGACAAAAATTTTGAGGCTTTTAATTTTGCTTTGGGAGATAAAAATGAAACCATAAAAATGAACAGAAGCTCCTATACTCCGAGCTCTTCAATTTTAGAGATGGCAGACGCACATAAGAAACTCTTCCCTCACACAAAAGAAAGCAAACCAGAGCAGATAGAAATAAGAAAGCTTGATGATATCATCAATTCCATATCTTTAGAAAAAGAAACCTTAATAAAGGTTGATGTCCAGGGATTTGAAGACAAAGTCATCGCTGGAGGCATAGAAACATTTAAAAAAGCTAAGATAGTTTTAATTGAAAACTCCTTCATAGAACTATACGAAGGCCAGCCTTTTTTTGATGATATTTACGAGAAGATAAAATCTTTGGGTTTTGTATATAAAGGAAATCTACAAGAAAAGTTAAACAAAAAAACAGGGCAAGTAATCTCGGAAGATTCTTTATTTATTAAGTCTTCCTAACTTTTATTGACTTTAGTAAAGAATTTAGCTAGTCTTTCTACAAAAATTTCTGATGTACATTCTTTTAAAATAAACCCCCGTGCTTTTCTACCAATTTCTATTCTTTCTTTATCATTCTTAAGAAGCCTAACTATAAGAAATCTCATCTCTTCTACATCCCCTGTTTTCACAAGAAAACCGTTTTCTCCGTGAGTTATATATGACTCTGTAGTGTCAGTACGAGTTATGATTATGGCTTTACCCATAGCCATAGCTTGGACTAAAGTAGAAATACCGGCAGTTTCGTTTAAGCCGTCTTTAATATCTAGAGGCAAAACAACTATTTTTGATTTAGAATATTCAGTCAAAAGTTCACTATCTGTATAATATTTAGAACTAACAAAATCAGGGACTTTTGACATCATCGACAATTTTCTAGAAGATGTCGCAATTAATTTAACACCTAAACCATCACATGCAGCAAAAAGAGTGGCATAATCTCTGGCCGGATCTTTGCCAACTGTAATTATTTGGTTTTCTTCAGAAACATTTTGTGGTTTCGAAAAATTAGTATTAGTGCCTAGCGGTATAAATTTAATAGGTTTTCCAGGGAAAAGTTTTTTTAGTATATCTTCTTCTTTTTTGCCTATAGTAACTATGCCTCCAGCATGATTTGTTGTCCATTTTAAAATTCTGCTTGATAAGCCACCTTTATTTAAAAGACCGGTCAGTGACCAGTCTAACATGACCCATTTTGGTCTTCTTAAACCAAATAATTTAAATATAGAATATAACGTTTGAATACCAAAAGCACTAGATGAAACTATGATGTCGTAACCAAATATTTTCCAAAATATGGGAACTTGCACAAAATAAATAGGAACGTATTTCCTTATTATTTTACATATCCATTCAGGATAAACTTTTTCTAATTCTTGAAAATCACTATCAATGCCAAGTTTTCTAAGTTGAGGCATGCCATCCATATGGTCGCCATGACCTTTGCCTTCTTGAAAATCTTTCATAGTCTGCGAACGAATACCGTTATAGAAAAACAAGACTTTCATTTGATATAAATTAAAAAATATTTTTTATAAATCTAAATCTTACTATTATCTACTTTTGCAACAATACCGCTTTCATCATTTTTTATCAAATCAATTATATCTTTAGCCAATTTCTTTGGAGTAAATCTCTCTTTATAAAGTTTATAGCCATTTTCTGCTATCCTACCCATTAAACCAGGATCATTTTTTAATATTAGTATTTTTTCAGCTAAATCTTTTGGGTCAGCAGCATTTACAAAAAGAGAGCTTATGCTGTCTTTCAGTATTTCAGAAATTGCTGGTGTACGAGCTGTAACATAGGGCAAACCCATAGCCATAGTTTCAAAACATTTATGCGGAATAGTTCTCTGGAGCCTCTCGTGGTCTTCAAATTGTCCCAAAGAAACATGAGAAGAGAGCATTTTTTCTCTCATTTCTTTAAAACTTAAGTACTCTGATATGAGAGTGAGGTTATCTGGTCTCATTTCGTTTATTAATAACTTCACCTCTTTTTCCAAAAAACCATTGCCCATAACTAAAAAATTTACTTCTTTGTTTTCTAAAATCTTGGCTACCTTAATAATATATTTTACTCCAGCTTCCGGTAAAAATTTACCCCTAAAAATTACTGTGAATTTATCTTTTTTTATTATATTGTCATCTTTATAAAAAATATCATTATCCGCACCAATATAAATAACTTTGTATTTTGGACTTTTACCAAATCTTTTTTCAAAATATTTTTTTTGACTTTCACTTTCCACCAAAATAATGTCGGCACATTTTACCGCAAACCAATCGATAAATTTTATATATAGACTTTTGATTCTCAACATCCCAAATTGATGTCTAGAAATTATGACCCCTTCATACATAGTGCACAATGCGTCAAAAACGATAGGCTTCTTGGAAATAAGTCTTGCAAGCCAAACTAGGATATGGCCCGGATAGCCCACTATCAAGTAATCATAACTATTTCTTACTTTCCAGTGTTTAATAAATAACTTTATAAATTTAAGAGGTCCCCAAGAAGTGTCTCGGCATTCAATTATTTCCACCCCATTTTCTTTAAGGCCTTTTATATAAATCTTATTTCTTCCTAAGTCTGGGTCATAAATTCCGAAGTAGCATATTTTCATTGTATTATCTCTTTGTATAACTTCTCTATTAAAGCATTTAAACTGTGGTTTTCTAACACATATTTTTGGAGTTTATCCAAAGTTTCTTTTCTCTCTTCATCATTTATATTTATCCAAAAATTTATACTTTCAGCGACATTATCTGGAGTGTCATTTTTTATTATCATTCTTTCATCAATCTCTCCGGAAAGTGATTTGTTCGTTATTACCAACAAACAACCACAAGCAGCTGCTTCCAAAATAGTTTTATCAAAACTTCCAGAAGGAGTCAGGTTTACAAAAATACTATGCTCATTGTATATTTTTGGTGTCTCATAATTTGGTACTCCATTATAAAAATTTATTTTATTTTCTAACATTAATTCTTTAACATTGGCCTTGAGAGAATTATAATAATTTTGGTCTTTAGGCAATGGGTCTCCATAAAAATCCGCCTGGAAAGATACACTCTTTTTATCTAAAATCAAAAGCGCTTCAATAAGCAAATCAGGTTTTTTTATCGGACTCATTCTCCCCAAAAACAGTATTGAATTTTTTACTTTATGAACTTTTGAATTTTTAAACTTATCTATATCTATTCCTACCGGCATCAAAATCGTTTTTTTATATTTAGCGATAAATGCAAATTTAGAAGTACAAAAGACTTTATTGGAGAGCAATACAGAAATCCGAGTAAATAAATTACCGTAGGAGTGATTTCTCCACATAAATACTTTTTTACCAATGATTTTCCAAAAAATACCGCCTAGAAGCACATACTCTTGGTTCATGTGAACAAAGACAGAGTCGTACTCTCTATTAAGTCCCAGTATGAGATTCATAAAGTTTTTTAAATATTTCATTTTACTTCCGTCAGACTCTTTGCCCAAAGAAAATACCTTAACATTTATGGGTAAATCGAAACTCCCCTTTTCAAGACAAATGACAGAAATTTTTTCAAATTTTTTTGAAAGTTCCAAGATCCAATTATGAAAAAATCCTAAAATTGGGTCTTCTGTATCTACCTTTTGCGTAATAATCAGAAGTTTTGTCATTTTTTTGGCAATTCCAAATTATTTGCAGTCCTTATAATAGAATCCGCATAATCTCTAAAATAATTATCTTTGGAACTTAAGTGTCTATGGGCAATTATTTTGGCAGATTGGCCCATGTTTTCAGCTAAATTTTTGTCTCTATAAATTTTCAAAATACCTTGAGTAAAACAGGTCAAATCTTTGGCATCACATATAAAAGCAGATTCGTTTTCTCTAAAAATTTCTCGCGCTGTTCCAGTCTCCGAAAGAATCAAAGGTTTTCCAGAATAAGCTGCTTCCACAGTCGAAATACCATATCCTTCATACAAAGAAGCTGAGATAAAAACATCTGCCATCTTATAATATGGTGCCAGATTATTTTTCCATCCTGTAAAAATTACTTTGTCTGAAATACCCATATTTTTAGCCATTTTTTCAAGATTAGATTTCTGCGAACCGTCTCCAACCAGACAAAGGCCTATATTTTTTTCTTTCAGATTTTTGATAACCTTGAAAACAGCTCCTATGTTTTTTTCTTTCTCTAAACGACAGACCGCAAGCAAAGTAAATGGGAATGGTTTTTGTGCCCCCTCTCCAAGATTATCAAAAATTTCTGTCTTTATGGGTAAAACATCAATATTTTTGGAAAATCGACCAATTGATTTTTTGATTCTTTCGGAGACTGCTCTTACCCTATCTGCATATCTCAATATAAATTTGGCCATAAAAAAACGGAGCCTGTTTAATAGAGACGATTGTCTAAAATATCTATGCATCAAATCGGTATGAACTTGGACATGTAGAGGAAATCTATAAAAAAACTTGATTAATACCCCGACAAGTCCCGTCTCAAAAGGATCTTGAGCAGTAATAATAGAGTTACTAGCCACTAAATTAGAATTATGAATAACCTTTTTTATAATCCTAAAAGCATCATATATATAAAATAATTTTAAAGAAGAATTTGTAGGATAAATAAAAATATTTTCTGCAAGTTTCAAGTTGTCAGACCCTAACTTTAAGTTTTTCCTTGTAAAAACAATGATGTCCATCCTATCAAAATATTTACTATATCCGAGAACTCTCCGCCTCACATTAGAGTCTTCTTCAAACAATCTTCTATCTGTAGTTATTGATAAAAGATTCATTCTGATAATAAATTATTGTACATAGTAATAAACTCTCCTACTTTGTATTCAAGATTAAAAAGTTTGGAACGTTCAAATGCTTTTGTGGACATTTGGGTACGAAGCGGAATATCAGTAGCCAAACGACGCATAGCTTCGAGTACCCTCTGGTGATTGGCCGGCACAAACATATAGCCAGTTTCCTTATCAAGGACCAGCTCTTTTGACCCGCCTTCATCAGTAGCGATGACTGGCAAGCCATAATGCATCGCCTCGATAAAAACATTTGGAAATCCCTCCTCAATGGAGGTAGATATATAAAAAGAAGCTTTTGAAAAACGTTCATAAACCTCTTCTATTGGTAATATCCCAAGAATTTCAATCTTATCTTCAACTTTAAACTTTTTTATAGCCTCCTTAACAATCTCTATTTCTTTTGGATCTCCACCACCAATTAAGGTGAGGTGGCTATTTGATATATTCATCTCAGCAAACAATTGCACCATAAATGCAAGCCTCTTGTGAGGTATAAATCTGTTTGCGGATACAACAATAACAGGATCATCTTTTTTCCAAGTCCGAGCGCCTCCACCCTTAAGCAGAAGGCAATTATTGATAATTATAACCTTATCATCACTACCGAGGAGCGACTTTATATTCCCTCTTCTAAATTCAGAGACAACCCATATTTTATCAAAGAGATTTAGTCCCATTTTTTCTATCCATGTCATAAAACGGGCAGTTAATGATTTTTTGTATATTTCTTCAAAATTTTTAGCTTGTAGTTTATTGGTAGAAAGAGTCTCCCAGACCCAATCTCCGGCAAATTTCAATACTCTAGGAATACCCATTATTTTTGCTACAAAAGCAGAGATAAAAGTGAGGACGCTTACGCTATGACAATGCAGTATTTCAGATCTTTCCTTCTTCAACATATATACAATATAGAAAGGGAAGATAAACCACCTTAATACTTTATCAATCGGAGTGTAGGTATACTGAAGCCTAAATGTATAAACTTTAAAACCATCATCCTCCTTCATGCTGAAATTTTTGCCATAGGTAATAACAAACGGAGTCTTTCCCTTAGCGACAAGAGCTTTGCACAAATTGAAAGCTTGAGTGGATGGCCCTCCAATAGCCGGAGGAAATATAGGACAATACATGCATATTTTCATAAAAACATCTTTATAGATTACTTAAACAAATAGAAAATCTTGCGATATAAAATCCTTGCTATGATTTTTAGACTGGTTACCAAAGAAATCTCCGGAAGTTGCCACTCCGAATACCATTCCGGTAAAACATTGTGCGTTTTCTGTAATTGTTCATGAAGACCATTAGATTCCTTAATACCAGATATAATAGATGCCTCAAATCCTTTTTGTTTCTGTTTATAGATAAAAGCTGAAATATCTTTGGGCAGACAATGCCCCCCGAAAGATTTGCCGTAACGCACATATGACCCTCCGCCTAAGACAAAATCTATAATTTTTTTACTGGCATCAACATCTTCCCGTGTTGCTGGTTTTTTTATTGAGTCTCCAAATTCGTTTACAAAAGCTATTTGAGTAGCATTCCATATATTGGAAAGATATTTAATATATGAGGCTTCTTCTGGAGTACCTCTAAATACCTTGTGAGCAGATCTGCTCCATTTTTTAAAAAATGGGGGCTGTTTAGAATCCTTTATTCTTTCGCCAATAACAAAAAAATGAGGTTCTATACATTCTTCCACTGCTTTTTTTTCATGCAAAAATTCTGGAATATAAAAATCAAATTTCAAAGATTTTAGACTTTCTGGTAAAACGGTTGAGCGCAATATTACAGTACCTTTTGTTTCAGAAAGAGAAGTAAGAGCGGATTTTATGGCGGATATATCCTGCTGGCCGCTTGGCAATGTCCTATCTCCTACACATACAAGATAACAAGTATTTTCCGAGTCTTGTCCTAGTGGAGAAGATAACGAGGTGACTCTGCCATATACAGCCGAGTATCTGCTTGAATAATGGGGTTTATAGGCCTGTATATCATAATAATAGACCTTTTCTCCCATTAAGGTCAAAGCGAGAGCGTTTGCTTGGCCCACCCAACCATAGCCTATAATAACGATTTTCATGCCCTTAATTATATGATTTTTATCGTTTTTGGCAACTTTTTTTAGATGATTTCAAGAAAGAAAAATCTTCTATAAAAGTCTAACACCGGAGTTGACTCTTTAATTATTTTGAAATTTTTGAGAAGATCTGACCTAAACTTACCTAAACTTATAGTGTGACCATTATCAATCTCCCAATAATGCTGCTTCGAGACAGCAAAACCGAAAAAACGTATGGGAAAACGGATACTAAATATCAAAAAATCTTTTTTCAATAGAGACCGAATAAAAGGAAACTTAAATACTATTTCAAAACCCGTTCGACGATGCGGCAACGATATAACAACATTTTTTTTGGAAACCCGAATAATTTCTCTCAAAGCGGGATTAACATCTTCATAAGGTATATGTTCCAAAACTTCAAAGACACATACTAAATCAAACGATTTATCGCCGAAAGGCAAAGATCTTATATCAGCGACAACATCCGGATTAAGGCCAGGATCAAAATCCAAAGTTGTCACTTCATATTCTCCACCCCGTTTTAAAAGATGCGGCACTACTCCATCACCCACACCAATAAATAAAATCTTTTTGGGATTAAGATTATATACAGAATGAACTTGATAGAAATAAGAAATGAATCTCTCTATTGATGCATATTTTTTACTGAAATGGTAGCTTGATGGAACTTGCTTCATATAGATATTTTTTTTATTTTATCAAAAACCTCTTTCATCTGCGAGGCGACAATATCCCAGTCATATTTTTCTTTTACCATTTTGTAAGCATTTTCTATTATCTCATTTTTTTGATTATCAGATATAACCCTCTTTACTGTTTCAACAACACTTTTAGGATTCTCAGGCTTACAAAAATAACCTGTTTGACCCCGCCCGACTTCGCTATTCGGGCTAGCTTCAAAAACAAAGTCAGTGATACCACCAACAGGCGTAGCGACGACTGGCAATTTAGCAGCCATTGCTTCTATAAAAGAATTACCCATACCTTCGGACAAAGAAGGGCGAATAAAAATATCACAAGCTTTTAGATATTTTGGCATCTCTGAATGGGAAACATGTCCTCTAAAAATTACCCTCTCTGAAACTTTCAAATCTTTAGCAAGTTTCCTCAATCCTTTATCAAGATGTCCTTCACCAAAAATAATAAATTTAGTATTTCCCGGTAAATTTGGTAAGGCTTTTATAACATCCCCTACTCCATTTTTTAGAGTTAAACGTGAAGTGGTAATGAGAGCTATGTCTTTTTCTTCCAAACCCAACCCTTTTCTTATTTTTAATCTTTCATCTTGAGACTGATTAATATCAAATCTTTTAACATCAACACCGTTTGGAATTATTTTTATCTCTCCTTTATATCCCAATCTTTTAGCTCTATTCCCCAAATATGAACTTATTGTAGTCAAAATATTTGTATTTTTTAAAGCCAAACGCCAAGATAAATTTATGAGTCCAAACCAACGAGTTTTAAAATGCTCTTCCGAGTCACCCTCCTGCAAAGTCAGTATTATAGATGTCTGTTCCCAAAAATGTATCAGATTTACAATATAGGCTGCCCCACTCCCAAAAGTTGCCATGATGCACCAAAAAAAATCGTAGTGGGTTTTTCTATTCAAATTTAGAGCTAATATCGCTCCCCAAAAAGGTAACAGTAATTTATCCAAAATTGAAACACTTAGACCAATTCGGTAAACATTTATATTTCCTATTCTTTGAAATTTTGGTAAATCTCTTTTGAATCTTGCCGTAATTAAGTCAAATTCTACACTAGAAACCCTGTCTGTAATTTCTTTGACAGCCACCTCTGCCCCCCCAACAAATGGATAGTATGCGGTTGAAAATATGAGTATTTTTCTTGATTTTTCCACTCTCCTATGGTATCAAAAATCCAATATTTGAGCCACATACCCGCCAATAGGTATGTTACTCTCCCTTTAGGATTTTCCTAAGAACTTCTTCGGGTACTTCTTTCTTTTTTTCATCCTTTTTCTCTTTGACTTCACTTTTGATCTCTAAATTCTTTGCTTTTTCAAGTGCTTCTTTTAGAGCATTTATATGTTCAGGCGACGGTTCTTTATTTTTATTTTTCTCCCCATGTCTTAACTCTTGTAATGATACAGTTTCCCCGCCCGAACGACTAACATCGTTCAGCCGGACGGGTTTTTTTTCTTCTATCTTGATTTCATTTTTTGTCTCTTTTGCTTTGACAGCTTCTTCTATAGCTTTTGCCAAAATATTTTTGGATGTCTGATTTTGAAATTCTTTATGAACTTCTTTGTGCCCCTCACCCGACTGGCTTCGCGATTCAAAGCGTAATGGTACATTTTTTTCCGATAATTTGGTTCGTTCAAATTTTGGTTCTATTTTTTGTTCTGGTTCAACTTCTTTTTTATGTTCTACCTTCTTTTTCCTTGGTTCATGATTCATACCACCAGATTCACTCTTTTGTTCCTGCAAGTGCCATTCACTTATAACTTTTTCCACCTCAATTTTTGGATTAGCATAATTTTTCCTGGACATTTCCATTACTTTGTCTCTGAAGGAGACCTCGGGTTTTGGAAACGGCGACAATCCTACCGCCGAGAAAGGCTGAGAAGCCACACCATCTATCATCAATTTTAAATAAACCTGATACAAACCCAGATTAACAATGTCTTCCATGGTAAAGACCGGGGCGAATTCTTTTTCTAAAATTTCCGCATCATAAGAACCAACCCGAAAAGTTATCATGGTTCCCACGTTGCCAAAAACTGCCGCCCTCACCTCTTCGGCCATCTGTTCGATATATTGATGAGTAATATTTAGGCTTAATTTATATTTTCTGGCCTCGGATAAAATATCGGCAAAACTTTTGTTGGCAAAAGATTGAAATTCATCAACATACAGATAAAAATTAGGTAGTTTTATAAGTTCTTGTGGAGAGACATCGGCTCGAGACATAGCTGCCAAATATATTTTAGTGACCAGCATCGCCCCTAAAAGATTGGCGTTGCCTTCGCCCACCAATCCTTTTGATAGATTCACTATCAAAATTTTCTTCTCATCCATTATCTTCCTTACATCAAAAGAAGATCTGGGCTGACCGATAATATTTCTAATGAGCGGATTGGAAACAAATTGGCCAACTTTGTTCTGGATGGCTGGGGTAGCTTCAGCGGCAAATCTTTCTGTATATTTGGCAAATTCTTCGGTCCAAAATGCTTTGGTGGTTGGGTCCTTTACATTATTAACCACTTTGCTCCGATAAATTTTATCCGTAAGCATTCTGTTTATGCCGAGCATTGTCGCTCCTGGATATTCTAAAAGAGCAGCTAGGGTATTTTGTAGAATATAAGCCATTCTGGATGACCATTGATCTTCCCAGATTTTTTCAAAAGCGCTCATCAACCCCGAAACCACCAGATGTCTTCTGTTGGGACCGACATCTTCCATTACATTAAAAGAAATAGGAAATTCGGTATCAAAAGGGGCGAAATATATGACATCTTTTATGCGATGCTCTGGAACATAATCAAGCAAAAGGTCGGCTGTCTTACCGTGGGGATCTAGAAAAGCTAGACCTTCCCCATTTTGAATGTCTTGAATGGCCATATTTTCAAGCATAGTTGATTTACCCATACCTGTTTTCCCGATAGAATAAATGTGTCTCAACCTATCTTCCGCCTTAATACCAAACTTCACTCGCTTACTGCGCGCATCAGTTTCAGCAAAATAGGTTATTTTTTCTTCATTACTCATTGTATGAATTATAACACTTTATTCCACCAATAACGCTTCTTTGGTATATGTATTCCCAGGATCCCAGAGCATCCAACTTGATAATCCGGCATCATAAGTAGCTTGTATCTGCTTGCGTACCATCTCAGCTGTGTAATGAACAGGATAATCGTTATCCTGAAGCCAAGGACGCAATTGTAGAGGGTTTATACGCTTCATAAGGCCAATATCTGGGGTAGAGCTTACGACTTGCTCGTCAATTATGATAGTACTCGTAGCAATCTCGGAATATAAAAACTTATTTCTGGCAACCGCAGCGTCCATGCTAAATTTTACTATTTCATACGGCACTTTGTTTGGGTCAGGCCAACCATTGAAAGCAGGCGGATAATGAGACGGATAAACCATCGGGGAAACATAATCAAAATTCATAAGGGCGTATTCCAAGACTTGACCTATGCCAAGATCATCGGTATTAGTAGTAGTCATGCCAAAAAGATCTGCCGATGTTACGATTCCAGTATCAGAAAGATTTTTATCAACATATTCAAAAAAATGTTTGAGCATCTCTCTCTTTGTGGTTGTCCCGGTTTGAGAGAAGTAAATATCTTCCATATCTCCATCGGAAGGATAGCGGATATAATCAAAATTTATTTCATCAAAGCCCACGGCGTAAGAGGAAGTAGCTATAGCGGTTATATAATTCCAAAAAGACTCCCCACCAACATCTATGTAAGAAATCCCTTTTTTGTCTTTCCAAATACCTCCGTCGCTTTTTCTTTTAACCGCCAATTCTGGATGAGCTTTTACATAAACAGGATCCTGAAAGACTGTTACTCTGCCTATGACGTAAATATTTTTATTGTGTAAGCTTTCTACAAATTCCTCCATATCGGAAACTTTGCATCCTCCGCCAACTGACAGACTTGCCAAAGAATCAATATTTTTGTTTCCGGTAACAAAAGAAACAGTGCCGCTATAATCTTTTACATCAATTACCACAGAGTTGATTTCTGTTTCGTCAATAAGCTTTACCACCTTATCCCTGAAACTAGGAGTCCCGGCAACACATTGAGTCATGTAAACTCCTTTTAGTGGCTCCGGAGTTTTCAAATGCTTTACTTCTTTTTTCTTTACGGTTTCAGGCTGAGATAGAAAATAATCATTGTTATAAGAAATTTCTGAAGAAAAAACAAAAGAGGAAATAAAAAAAACTAAAATAGTACTTCCAATAAAAATACCGCTAACCCTGCCTATTTTTCTCATATTTCTTTTTCTGCTTTTGTCTGCAATTTTTTAAGGATAATTGGACCAAGAGAAATCAATATCAAAAATATACCTGAAATAAAAATGAGGGTGCTTTTCCACGTCCCTGGGATACCAAGAAATGGCAAAATTGCAATCCAAACTCCAAATGAAATACAAAAATTATTCTTGTGCATAGGGATATATTATCATAAGAATAATTTATAGTGAAAGAAAACCCCGCCGCTGCATAATACGCAGACGGCGGGGCGTTACCCTCATGGGCGAAAAGATCAACTACCGGTAGAAGTAGCAGCCAACTCTGGAGCCTTCTGTTCCGAAATAACCGGCCTCACTACAGCATTTAAGTCACCGACGATCCGAAGTCCACCGGCAAGTGTTGTGGGACCACCTGTGCAATCAGGAAGAAAAGATTGAATCTCCCTAATCAAACGGTCAGGACCGTCTACCCCCTTTATTAACCTCAAGAGGTCGTCAATCTTGGCCATGTCAAACTCATCCATCTGACATTCGATGGCCGAAAGTGCGGCGACCAGAATCCAGGCCTGAGCAACAAGCCGTGGAATCATCTTGTCGTCCTTATTGAGTTCACTGATTCCAACCATTAAGACAACCATCAAACCATCTTGGCCAAAAACAAAATCATTGACCAGGTCTGATGGAGCTTTCGCAAACCCATTCTCAGAGGATGCCTTGCTATTGAAAATTGGCAAACCACACCTCGCCGCTTTTTTCATAGCGACAAAAAACTTCTCCCAGTGTTCACGGTCCAACCTGACACCTGATTGAAAAATCGAGGTTGTGAACGCGCAAGTCTTGATTGGATCGATTCGTTTGCCGTCCAAAAAGCCCGACAATATCCCGAGCCAAACATCACGACGTCGTTCAGGAGTTTTTTCTTGAGCCAATGTTCTCGGCGGTATGGTAGCGGTAGTTGAAATTATCGGTCTCGTCACCGGAGATACAACGACAGGTGCCAATGATGCGACGGAAACCTTCTTTCGATTAGTCGGTTTGGTCAACTCGAAAAGCTCGGCCCAAAGAGCTTGGTTGGCGACAAAGAGAAATCTCATCACTCTCGTTTTTTCA
>Ga0209541_10001438_pt1 | contig 47381 bp, 42 predicted proteins | sample RifCSPlowO2_01_FD_184027 | JGI IMG/M metagenome (GOLD analysis project Ga0209541, IMG submission 184027) | Groundwater microbial communities from Rifle, Colorado - Rifle CSP2_plank lowO2_0.1 (SPAdes) (version 2) | ecosystem: Environmental > Aquatic > Deep subsurface > Groundwater | place...
TGAAATAGTCATGCGAGTGACTTTTTGAGCAAGTGCAATCTTGCTTGTTTCTAATCCTTTCTGCCATTGCTTTACTATCCAAACTCTTTTTTCAAATGTCAATTTGTACATAAACATCACCGAGTGAGGTTTATGTGTAAACTAATAATGGGATAGCACAGAGAGAGAATGAGCCAAGCTAGTTCAGGTCTTCCTTCTGATAGGAGAACGCATTAGCTCACGATGCATGTAGCAGGACATTGCCAGCGCATGTGCATCCTCCGGTATTTTTACATAGGCCAAGCTGCCTGTTGCAGATATGGTTAAAAATCTATAATAAATTGAATCTCGATATTCTCGGAATGGCTTTTCATGCAACCTTCTCACACTGGTCTCGATATTTATCACACGACACACTTTACTTTCTTGGAATTTGTCAAACCATATTATTTTCTCGACTGTGCTTCCAAATTCAGCTTGTAATGCTGTGTACTCCCCTTCTTCAAACGTACTAAACACCGACTCAAGGTATATTCCTGGAATCTCATTGTTCCACCAATTCCAGAAATAGCTTGATTTTTTTATCCTGTGCACGCCAGCGCCATCAACTTTTTTAATAATCACCTGTGGCTGAACCACAAACTCTTCATGATTTCCAGCTAATTTCTGATAACTTATTCCGGGAAAATACAATTCTCCATCCATCTTGTTGTAATTGCTTCGCATGCATCTTCAGGAAATAACCGTCCTCACAATTCCAGCCTTCGAGCAACTTTGTCATTTCAAATCTATATGCAGCAATTCTGCATACATTTTTGCAGCTGCCTCGCTGATATCCATTGTCCTGACATTTCCCTGCGTCCTCAAATAACCATCTGTTTGTTCGGTACCATAATTCATCTTTGGATCATACTGTTTCAGCTCCAAAGGCAATTTTCCTTCTCTGAGCTTATCAGCAAGGACCTGTCGTGTTACAGCTTCCCTAAATTGGCCAATCAGGTCAGCCTTTATATTGAGAAAATCGTCGATGAACAGGCTGTCATCAGCTTTTACGACTGCACCACTATTAGCAATAAAATCCATGCTTAAAGACATTTTATTCCTATCTATAGAAAACTTTTGCCTAGGCACCACAAATGTCTCCATCCTGAAAACGCCATTTTCCTCTTCCTTAACCGGAAAATACTGGATTTCGCTTCTGTAATCCGTAGCGTCAACTTGTTTTGTCATTTTCACACCCCTCAATTAATTTGTAACTTATTGGTAGTAGTAATAATCTTTATCTTAAATAAATAGCTTTTGCTATTTTTTTGCGCAAAAAACGATAAATTTATAATAGATACACGTATTTTGCGAGAATATGGAGAAACAAAGCTTTCCTGAAATAGAACAATCAAAAAAAGATTTACTGGTTTATGGTCCGCACCACAAGTTCGACAAGTTCGACAAAGCCATAATGAAAGCACTGAATGAAAATGCCAGGCAAAGTCTTGCAGACATTTCTAAAAAAGTTGGCCTTTCAAGGGATGCAATTCGGAATCGCATAACAAAGCTGATAAAGGACAAGGTTATCTCAAATTTCAAGCCAATCCTGAACCCTCCGGCCATGGGATTTCCAATAATAAACTATGTCTTTATTTCTTTACATAACCCGACGGAAAAAGAGGAAAAAAAATTCATTAGTTACATGAAAAGCCACAAAAATATAACTTATGTTGGAAGCATCATAGGAAAATGGGATTTCATCATAGATGTCATGGCTGAAAATCCGGGGAAATTCAACGACGTTATGAAGGAACTGAGGCAAAACTTTGCGGATCTGATAAAGGATTATGAAATTTACGGCGTGCTTGAAGAATACAAATATGAGGAGATAGCTGGGCTGCTGTCGTGATCATTTTCTCTTAAAGGTATAACAGCTGACGCCTATCCTTTTAATCCTCGAAGTGTGGTATTTCATGGTATTTTTCAGGGGGAAAGAAAATTTCTGCTCGGAAACAAGCTGAAAGCCATGCTGCTCTGCGAATTTCTGCAAGAATTCAGTGCTTTCACTTTTGTGAAGGCTATACACCACATCCGCAATCTCAAAGGCTTTTTCAAGAAAAATTCGGTCAGCGTGCCTCCTTTTCACGCCAAAAGGTGGATTCTGGAAAACCGTGTCAACTTTTGTCCTGAAATTCCTTATGTCGTCAAATATGACCTCAAACGGAAAATTTGCCAGGTCTTTCCGGGTTGTTTCAATGTTCTGCTTTAGGATGTCAATCACTCTCTCATCCTTTTCAACAAAATAAACTTTGCAGGCGCCAAGCAACCCACCGCCGATGCCGAGTATGCCAGGCCCGGCCCCAAGGTCCGCAACAACCTTTTCATCAACATGCCCGGCCATAAAAGCATTCCACAAAATAGTTGATGCAATTTCAGAATCAGTTTCATACTGCTCGTCGACAAATTTGGGCAATCTGAACTGGTGCAATTTGGACAGAAGAATCGCAATGCCTGATTTTGTCAATTTCATAACCATACTTAAGCCTTCCACTTTATAAAAAATTTGATTTCATTTTTTCAAACTATTTTTTCCGGCATACAAATCTTTTTAAATTAAGTGGCTGTGCTAGAACCGGGGGTGAAGGGACATTAGGATACTTATCAATCTTGCCAGACGAATCTTCCCATGGCAAACAGGCATTGACGAGGTCAGGAAAGAGCTGGACGAGCATCTTGTGACGCTGAATGAAAATACCAATGAGATGCAGGCAAATTATGAGTATTTGATGGAGCTTGATTCTAAGATACAAAAGCTCAATGAAAGAATAGATGAGCTGCATATGGTCATGAATCCTAATTTTAAAAAGGACAAAGCTGTTTGCGCATCACCGTTAACAAAGCTTGAACAAGAGGTTTTCCTGATCATTTTCACGACGACAGACACCCTCCTGACATACAAGGATATTGCCAACAGGACAGGACTGTCTGAAACAATGGTCGAAAAGTATGTCACAAGCCTGGTTGTCAAGGGCATACCTGTCATAAAGATTTACAGAAACACTAGGACATATCTTAGGCTGGATGAGAGATATAGGCTCCACCAGGCTAAAAATGACCTTCTGAAGCTTAATGAGGCCATAATCCAGCGAATGTTTTGATGAATTTGGCTCTGCTTACGCTATGACTCACTTTGTGACTTTTAACAATTTTTTTTCCTCGTCGGAAGTCATTTCTGACTTGCCCAATATCTTTTCAAACCACTTTTGATTATCCACGCACTTTCTATTGGTTTCCTAGTGCCTAAATGGAAAATATTGTTTTTTTAAAAATCCAAGCCTATTTTTGCTCCAACTCTCACTTTCCATATATGGAACTAAATTATTTATATATGATCCTTAAACTGTACATAATGCAAGTCCTTTTTTCTGTAATAACCACGACGCTTTGTAACATAATCCGAGAATCATGGAACATTTATAGATAGGGCAGATCTTGGTTCTATATTGTCTTGCTTGCGGATGATTTTTAATATATCTTCTTAATTAATTATAATATTGAAATTAATTAATTCCTGAGGATAAGCTCAAATACTATATAAAACCTATTATCACAATATCGACAATTGAAGATATAATTTCAATCAATATAATTTCTAAATATATTGTATGATTATTAGAAAGTATTATTATCCCTTCATTATTCTTGTATAATAACGAAAAAATTTCTATTTTGATAAAATAAGATTAAAGATTTTAATCAATAATTAAAATTTTTAAGAAATTAATCTATCCGTTAATGTCTTTGGCCTTCATTCCTTGGCTGATTTTCTCATTTTTAACTGTTTTTTGCAGCTCTCCAATATATTTGGCCGTAAAATCAAGGTTTGAGTTAATGCGATTTCTGGCCTTGTCAAATGCATTTTCCAGGGTACTACCATTTAGCTTATACCCGACGACAACTTTATTGTTACCACCAATAAAGCTGGTTTTAGATATGAAGTCAATTGCAAGCCACCGTTTAAGGTAATCATACATAGTCTGCCTGGTGATGCCCGCCAATACTGCCATTTCCTCGACGGTAAGCACGGCTTCAGTGGGATTTTTCTCCCGGTTGGCCTTCTTAGCCCTCTCATACAGTTCAACCAAGACCATATTCATGCGCTCTGTGGAACCTTTTTTCCTTGGCATAAGGCCCATCCTGGTCACAACAACATTTGCCAGCTCGTCGGTAGAAGGGTTTATGCCAGGTTCAATATCTGTTAGTATGATCTTGTTCATATCCTTGCCAATAACTTCCATTTATAAAAATGTTTGCATTATACCGACAATTGTCTATATTTTGGGCCTTATATCATTTAATTAAATATTTTAATTTTTAATTGAATATTATATATGATAATTCCTTATTTGGTCATGGAATACTACTATTAGCCCGGCTTTACCCAAATAAGGGAAAAAGCACATTAATCAATCAATTTTAACCAGATAACTCAAGGATTAGCAATATTTTCGGCAAAATCCCGAATCTTAAATTCGCAATAAAAGGGCAAATTAGTGCATAATTGCTTACGGGTCGGGATTATATCCTACTGTTAATCCATTTTGCCGACAAATTAGTTTAAGGGGTCTTTGCCCACAAGGCACCATTCTCGACTGAAAATATGGCAAAAGTCGCATGAATTGACAGGTTTTATTATCTTTTCGGCATTATCTCGAATTTGGTACGAGTATGGATTAATATGGCGCTTTATCGACGATAAATGGCATTCATGCTTTTCTAAACCCTTATCAAATTAATTTCATATACGGATCATGGCATCTCCTACATCTCCCTATTCACCAAATTCAACTTTTTTGCTATCTTGCACTATTTTTTTATGTTGGATTTTACACTTTTTGCATAATTATTATTTCTGTTATTATCGACGATATTTTATATTGAGTTTTTAAATAATATACTCTGTAGCATATAAAATAAAAACTAATTTTTTTAATATATTGTTCAATATATATTTAATATAATAGATAACTAAAAATATGTTTTATATCATATTCGATATAACATATATTCTGTAGTAAATATTCAATAAATTTTATCTATATTGCAAATAAATACATCAAAAATCGTATTTATTATCATTATACTTAGAAAGTGAGAGTTCATGCATATTGGCAAGCTGGTTTGAAGAGCTGATGTTTCGTTTTGATGTAGACTCTGGTCTAAAAAATGGTTAGGCACCAGAAACTTGATTAGAAGTTAACTCATTTGTCGTCAGGTAAATAATTCAGGTTAAGCAAAGTAGCCTACCCCACATATGACATCATTTTCTTTTCTTTCTGTTCCTGGGCCACCTTGCTCTTTTCCAGGAGGCCTTTAAGCTTGCGTTCGAATACTTTTGCTGACTCAATCAATGGCGCTTCGTCAACACCAAGCCCAAGAAGCTTGTTTAAGGCTCCAACAAGGCTTGCAGCAGCATGGCTGTCAGGCATATCAGCATGGCTCTCCACGAAAAGTGAGGACAAAGGCTTATCCAGCTTAACCATCAGAGCTGAGGTCACCCCTAGGATTATGCCTTCATTCATAGCCTCAAAACCCAATGCACTAAACTTTGCCTTTTTATCGTCGTGCTGGCTAAAGTAGAATATTTTTGGATTTATGCTGGGCTGGGCTGTGCCTACACCCTCAAGGGCAATCACTTCATAAGCATCAAATGCATCTGCAATCTTGACTATTTCCTCTGCAAGCTGCCATTCCGAGCCCTGGCCTGCTGCTATTCCGTGAATAATGACAATATTGTGCTTTTCATCGTAAAATACGCCGATTGGATCAACCAACGTCTGGTTATGCACTGCAACAATAGCCGGCGCATCTTCGAGCCATATCTTGCCAATGGATTCAGTTTTCAAATGCTCTATCAAGAATTCTGTTGCTATTGTGCCGACCAAGCCAAAACCAGGGAATCCTGTAATGACAATCGGCTTTTTTGGTGTTTTTCTCAGCTTATGCATTTTTTCACTCTTTTTCTCTTTTTTTTATTTCCATGTTTCCCATTAAGACCTTTCTGTCAACCATACCTTTTCTCAGGCCGCCCGCAGCCATCCTTCCTGACCGTTGCCCATGTGATAGATTTTTTCCTTTCTTGCCTCATGATATAGCCAATTGGACAATGACTCCACATCCATGAGAGCATTGTGCAGCGATAATTTCAAATCGTCAAATGTTATCCTGTCCAACTGATCCTTTTGGGCCAATTTCGCCAGTTCGCCAAATTTTTGCCATAAATCATAAACCAATATCCTATGCTTAAGCATCATCTGGTAAACATCCGTTATTTCACTGTCATAAATTTGTATTAGATCCTTAATCCCCTGAACATACTGCTCAAGGGTTCCGTTTTTCTTCAGCCTATTCAGCACCTTGATTTTTGCCTTGCTTTCCTTTGCCAAATCCACAATCTGCTTTGCCATGACCTTTTCCAAGCGAACAAGCTTCTCAACATGCTCAGTGTCTATGGCAACTTTAAGCTGTATTCCATCAATGGCCTGCTTTTTGGCCAGGTCCCAAATCATCCTGAGGCAGGCTTCCACTTTCCTGTCAAGGGCATGCATCCTGGCTTCTACCTGTTCCATTGCCTCTTTAAGCCTGGTTTCAGCCATAAACCTTTCCGCTTCAGACTTGGCCGTAATTTTCAATTTGTGGGCAAAGAACAGGAGATTAGCGCCCAAGCTTTTTTCAAACCGCCTAACATCCTTTAGCTCCCTGAACGCAAAGGTCTGGCCGCGATAGTCGACCTTCTTAACCTCCTTAATCTCCCTATTCAGGTCGCCTCTAATCTCCTCAAAGCATTTTTTTATTCTTGTCCTTATTGCAGTAATCTGGCCGCTGACTGCCTTGTGCTCCTCATGGCTTTTCATATCAGCTTCTGCAAGATGCGACAGGTGCCTGAGCCGGATTATGGCGTCCTCGAGCATTTTTTCGAGATCCCTATCCTTCTGCAGCTTGGCCTTGAGAATCCAGCCGCTGTGCCTAATCTGGTGAGCCAGAAACTTGTCTGGAAACGGGTTTAAGGCATAGAATTTTGGATTTAGCTTCCCCATACAAGCCAAAATGCAAGAATACTATTTAAATTTTTTTCAGTCCCTGCAGAGCGATTACAAACTTTACCGCAGGAATCCAGCGCCAAAGAAGCTGGCAAGAAACTATAAGAAAAAAACAAAAAATTTACAAATTCATGGCAAATGTGGCAATCATGAGGAATATGCCTTCTATTGTGAAAATCACATAATAGATGGTGTCCTTGATGAAGTCCAGGGCAAACCAGCTCATTCCCAAATCGTGCTTGCTCAAGACCTGCAAAATGCCAGCTGCCATTATAACCACCGCTATAATGAACGAAACCCAGCCAATTGCATTGCTGTTTGTTATTTCAATGACAGAATTTACCATGAGATAGAACCCGCCTATCGCCACGATGTACGCAAATATTTCCAGTGGCAGCCAAGGCAGCTCAAACCAATCCGGCCCCATGCCGAAGCTGTGCAACAGCGGCAAAACGCCCGTAACTGTCAGGACCAGCCCAACAAAAAAGCTTATCCAGTCTTTTGTGTCTATCATCTTATCACCTTTGAAATGGGTATAATTCACTTGGCTTATGCGAAATGATTATTTAAAATGTTTGGAATTTTCCACTAGTTTCTAACTGGTGGCTGGAAAGCCAATGTCAAACTTTCAAGTGAAAAATTCCTAACATCATGAAAATCGCATTTTTGAATTGCATAAAGCGATTTTCAGGATCCTGAAAATGCTTTGCATTTTCATGATGCTCAAGTCCTCAAAAATTGTGAAACAATTTTTGGGACACTGGAAAATGCACGGCATTTTCGGTGCCCTAGAAACCGCGAGGTTTCTATGGAGTTTGGAATGCGAAGCATTCCAAACTAACCACGAGGTCTGTGGAACTAAACATGACATTTCACCAGTCTCTGACCGGTGGTTCTTGACAGTTGCGATGCTTAGGCAGCATCTTTCTTTGCATCCTGCGCAACTGAGCCGACCGCCTGCAAGGCTTCATACTTGGCCGCGTCCCTGATGGCAATAAGGATTTCCTTAATCCTGAGCTCCATCTCCTTCGCAAGGTCCCTTGGTATCTGGTGTTCTTCAGCCAGCTTTTCCTGGTCACGGTACATCTCATTCAGGATCCTAATCATGCCAAACATTATAAAACCAGACCTGAGCACCGCGCCCATGCCCTCCTTAAAAGCAGTTTCCACCATCTTGAAGATCTCATCTGATTTCTTATTCAATTTATCAATGAAATCAGTTATGTGCTGTGGCTCCAGGAATTTTGGCTTTTTCTTATCCATATACTGTTCATCAGCCAGTCTTCGCAGCTCGACTATGTCCTCCACAATCTTTCTCCTGAGGCGCACAACTTTTCCATAGTCCCTTATGACATCCTTAACGCCCCACCTGATCATCAAATACTTCCCGAGGCTGGCAGATTCATCTTTTATCGTTGATATATACTTGCTCATCAAAGTTGCCGCATCCTCCCTTTCAACACTCTTAATCATATTCAATAAGTAACCATAATCCTTTTTCAGCAATTCCATGGTCTCGCCTATAAGCTCATCTCTATGGTGCCTCACTGAATTCCTGGCCCTTTTGACAGCATTTATCATCTGCTGCAATTGCTCGCGCGATTCCTTCACTGTTATGCCTTTCAGCTTTTTTTCAAAATTATTCTGTATTTTTCGAAGGTAAACATCATAGCTTCCTGAATTTGGCAGCTTTCTCAAGAGGCTGTCCATATAAAGGAACAATCCCACTGTCAGAAAATAGTAATACTGCACCGCAAAGTGGCCATTCTTGACCATGTAAGAATCATTGACTTCAATATTTGATAAATCATGCAAGTGCTCGAGCTTTTCATTTTTTTCAAATGCCTGGAATACTTTTTGTGCACTGTGCACAAATTTAGGGGTTTCAATGGAGCGCAAATGGAACAGGTTGATAAACCCCATAACCCCTTCAAGTTTGCTGGTTGCCAATTTTATCTTGAATGGGCCATAAGTGTGCAAAACAAAATGCCTATGCAACATATCAGTATCTGCCATTATCTCACCTTGTCCTTTGGTTGTTAACTTATTTTTCTTTATATATATTTTTTGATTTAAGCTGCCTTTTTTGGAATTTCGGGCAGCTTTTCAGGCTTTTTCTGAATAATTACGGGAGCATTCGCATTCACTGCCCCTGGAAGCTTAGCCTGTGGCTGGTAGTCAGCAGCCATGGCGGATATTAACTGATTATAATCAACAGCCTTCGGAATCCTCTGCCTTATGTTTTCCAGGACTTCATCCTCAAATTTAAGGTCATGGGTCACATAATCCTCAAGCTCTGCCATCTTGTCATTGTAAAATCCAATGAGCCTCTGAGCCTTGTTCTGATCGGCAAGGCTTCGCTTGATTTCTTCGTGCAGCCTCACGAAATATTTGCCTGCATAGCCCCTGAGGCCCTCATATCCGCCCGCCTTGCCCTTCTGGGTAAAGGCCAGCTTGAACTTGTCCCTGTTCAGGCGCTTGCCGTACTCCTTCAGTATGTTGTCAACTTCACCCAGCTTCGCCAGCCTGTCAAATTCTTTCTCAGTCATCAGGCCTTCACGGAAAACGTATTCCCGCTTGGCCAGGCTTACAGCATCAGGATGCCTCCTGATTTCAGCCTGTGCATGGTCTTTGAGCAGCCTCAGCCTCGCATCCAGCTCTTTCTCAAGGTACATTGCATTTGCCCTAAAATCCTCATACATTTCATGGGCAGCCTTTCTGTCCAGCTGCCTTAAGATAAGCTGCTGCCCGTAAAAGCCAATTATATGGAAAGAATGCCTTTGCCCCTCATAATCATGGATTATGGTCTTTTTGGCTGCCTGAATCTTTTTGTTTATCACATTATACATGCCCTGCGTTTCTGCTGCAGTTGCCTTGTCTTTCAGGTTTCTTCCTTCAAGCTTGTGGTAAAACCCCCCAAAAACTGCGCTTGCTTCCCTGGATGTGAAGCTTTCCCGTTCCAGTTCTTCCCGAATCCTTTGCATTGGAGGCAGCAGGTCCTTCTCAGCCTTTACAACAACATCAAGATACTGCCTTATGTCCTTCACAATCATCTCAAGGTTATGGAAATGAGGTATAAGCTCCTGCGCAATATGATTTGCAGCCTCATACCATCTGATTTCATTCTGCAAATCCTCATTGAGCTCCCTGTTGAATTTTTTCAGGTAGTTTTCGATATATGCATCATCAATAATTACCATATTTCCCGTGATTCTGCTTTTTGCATCATCGGCAAACCTGTCAAACCTATTTTTGCCATCTTCATTCCTCATTTCATGGGCCAGCAGGCTTTTCAGCTGCTTGTAGGCATTTTCCTGGAAGGACAATGCACGCTGCAAATACGGGACAATTTCACCGGCACTCATCTGGCCATCCCGCAAAATCCTTTCCAGGTGCGGCTTAAGCTGACTGAAATTTTCGATTATTTCCTTGGGATGCTTTATCTCCATCTGTTCCTTCAGGACATTTTCCTTCACTCTTTCAAGCGCTTTTTTAAGCGGTGTTTCCTGCGACTCTATGCTGTCAAGAGCCTTGAGAATTTCCACATTTATTGCCTTGATCGCAAGGGCAATTTTGCCTGACCCGTCCATCTTTTCCGCAGGATTCGCATTTTCTGCCTTGGAGATTAAGGGCGCCGATTCCTGCCCGAATTTCACAACCAATGCCTGCTTCTGCTTTATCAGGTCCGCCATCCTTATCAGGTGAGAATCTTTTTTCTCCTCAGCTTCTTTTGCCGTATCAACATTGTGGATTGGGCTGGCAAGCATCCTTCTTTTTCCAAACCCGTAAGCACCTGCGCCCACCAAAGCCAGTCCTATAACAGCACCAATGCCCGCCATCTTTGTGGTGCCAGAGCCACTCTCTTTGCCCGCGCCTGTTTCTATCTCAGTAATTGCTGAGGCCACGCTCTCCTTAATTGCCACAATCCTTTGATCTGCATTGGCAGCATATTGTCCATTGTCAAGAATCTGGTGAAGGGTTCGCAAACCATTTGCATCATCATTGGTCCTCAGCTGATTTCTCAAGGACAAGGCAAGATAGGCATATTCCCCCTCATAATTGGCTGCGGCAGAATTTGCAATGGCAAGTATGATTACCATTAATGCCGCGAAATTCAAAATCCCCAAACTTTTCTTGCTCATCATTTTCTTATCATCATCTCTTGTTCTGTCAATCTCATTTGAAATTCCTATAGCCCTGCGCTGAGCAGCTTCCGCTCCTTAGGTCCAACAGAATCTCGAACTGGGTTTGCATTGGAAGGCTCTTGATGTACCTCCTTTCATCACTGGTGTAGCATTCTTTCTCTCCAGGATTGAGGGTTGCCAAGCTGGTTTCTGCTCCCATGTCAGGCGAATCCACGCCAATTGCATCATTCCTTTTATCAGGCCAGTCAATCAGTATCTGGTCAAGCTCTGACATCCATGCTTCGCATTTGCCAACCATTTCATATTCCTTGCTCTGCGTCGGGCCAGGCTCCAGGTTGTTTGCATTTTCCCTGTATTTCAGCGTGCCGTCGCTCAATTTCTTAAGCAAAGTGTCAAAGGTGTCAGTTTTTCTAAGGACTATGAATTTGCATTCCTGTGCAGCGCCTTCGGCGATTTGCTTCAGCCTGGCATCGATTGTGGCTTCAGAATATACTGTTACAGGCGGCGTTTTTCCAAGGTCCTTCAGTTTTTTAACATATACAGCATAGGCATCAGAAAATTCCTTTTCGAGCACTTGGCACCTGGTCAGGAAATCCCTGTTTGCAGGAGCGTTCTCATAATCCGGTGTCCTCGAATTGCTTAGCCAGGCGCTAAGGTCAGAATTGACCTGCCTCAATTTCTTGAGGGCGTCAGCATAACTGTCATCATTGATGATGGGCGCCCTGCATTCAATCCTTGCCCTGTCCTTGTAAATACCCAATTCCTTTTCCAGCTCAATTATGTCTTTTTCCAGCTGGGCTTTTTGGTCGGCAGTCAGGCCATCGCCCTTAACTGCCTTGCCTCCTGTCGCTTCGCTTATTTTCTCGGCGACTTTGCTGCTTACAATAGTCGGGCCGCCAAAGTCCGGAACCTTGAAAGTTTCTTTTCCAAAACTCGGCAGACTCAGTTTTTTTCCTGTGAAAAAGATGCTGCCAACATTGAAAAGTATTACAGCCACTATCACTGCCAAGATCAACGAGAGGAATTTGCTTTTTATGCCCATCCTTTGGAAGAGGAAATACAATGCTATTATGACGAGGAAGAACAACAAATTCTTGGCAAATGGTATGAAAAAGGAAACACTCAGGCCAGCCCTTATGACTGCAATAGCCATTGCTGCGCCAACTATTATTGCCAAAGCCCGAACGGCTCTGCCAGCTCCTCCTTGTTTGATATCTTCACCCCAAAATTTTGATAGCCCAATATAGACTATTGCAACAAATATTCCAGTAAATATCAGAAAATCAAAAAACTGCGCATATTTGTCATAAATTGGAAGCCCTGTGGAACTCGTTGCATCTGTCCCTTCAACTCTGATGCCAACCAAGTTCCCGAGATCCTCCAATTGTGCGAGGACAGGAGTCAAAGCCAGGGCAAGCGCAGCTACAAGGACGAGCCACTTCGCGTTTTTAGCCAATCTGTTTTTTATCATCTTGCCCTCCTTTGCAAGGCTTTAATCAAGAACTCTGACCCAAACAGGATTGTCCCGGACTGTATCATGCCTGAAATGTGATTGTCCCTGGACAAAATCCCAGAAACAAATTCATCATCGGACATCACTCCTAATTTATCCTCCTTGAATATTTTGGCAGCCGCAGCTTTTGCCTGTTCAAGACTGTGATGACCTGTCACTACCAAAATTCCATTCTGATGCTTTAGAACAAGCCTTGTGAGTTCGGACAGTTCTTTTACATCTTTTTCATCGGTTGATGCAACAAAACATGCCAGATGAAACGCAGATGTCTTCCGAAGATTGATATCATAGAAAAGTCCAGTGCCAAGCTTTTCTGCAACAACAATCCCCCCTTTTTCCATTTTTTTGAGGGACTTGTAAGAGCCGGCCGGGCTAATCTTCAGTTTTAATCCAATCTCCCTTGTGGTAAATCTAGAGGCATAATTCTTTATGAGAAATGCAATAATTTTCTGGTCATTGTCGCTTATGGCAATCATATTTAGTTATTACTTTTTCTCAATAATATACTATTTTTAGTAATTAGTCTACTATATAATGGTATTATATATAAATTTTTTGCTATAGGGTATTTTTTTTTGTATTTTAATAAATAAAAAAAGTAGTGAATTGTATGAAAAATAAAATTTGATAAATTAATTTAATAATAAGATATAGATTATAAATTGATATATGTTTACTATAAGTGAAGAAAAACCTGCACTATGGTTTTTTATATGAAGACAATAATCATATCATATTTTTGCTATGCCTCTATATACCTTATATTGCTAAAGTATTAATATTCAAGAGCCCTTTTATCGTCTATAAAATACGAGCAACTACACTCAGGATAGTTGGTAGGCCTTTGAGCCCTTATTTTTTTTCTTACAGTGGACCGAAAGACTTAAATACTTGTAAAAGTATATTAGTATACAAATAGATATACTAAGGTTAATTAGATAGGTTGAGAAAGATGATAACTATGCTACAACCAAACCAATCCTCAAACAGAGAATCAAATCTTGTTAGGATTATTAATCAGACAAATGCAACAACCCTTCACAATGGGAGTGCTTATCATCCGATTCTTGACGTAAACGATAATCCGGAGTATTTTGCGAAAAGGAGACATGTTACTTACAGCCCACCAAATTTCGAATCTCCTGAAGAACAAGAGGATTACAGTAGTACATCACCACACGGTGGATATTGGTACATTCCCCATCCAGTAAGGGCTTGATTTAGACTAAGATCTGAGACTAACAACTATGCGTTATTATAGCTTGCTTAATCTTTATCGCTCACAGGAAGCTCTTCCCATTGCGATTCAACAAGGTCTGCTTCAGACTCGGGAGCATTAGCCGTAGCAACATCGACCCGCAATGGATTCATTGGGAATTTACCACCATATGGCCTGGGCCCATAGTCATAACCATGTATCTCCTGGCCAATCAAATCAAAATATTGATTCATTCTCTTTGAATAATGTGTTCTGGACAAGACTGTGTCAATCATGTATATAGCCAGGCCTCTGGTGCTTATGTGCGGGTCATCATCCGGGTCAAGAATATCAGAATTTATCCCATCCGTTGTCCAATGATAGAATATCCGGCCAGGATGCTTCCAACTTTTGTATCTCGCATCATTTGTGACATGGCTGTGTTCCAATGCCCTTAAATCAAAGCAAGGATTCAGATTAGATGGCCTTCTTTCATCAATCCATGGTCGGTCATACTGCCCTGAACTGCCAAGATATGAGTATTGCCCATCAGCTTTATTCAATAAGTACATTGTGAACGACCTTGCCTCGCGCACATTCTCTAAGGAAACTTGCACAGTTGTATCAATTCTATTTAGCCCTCTGTGAGGCCTTGCTGCACCTTCATGCTCTCCATGTTCTCCCTCAATATGCTCTTCGGCCTCATCATGTTCCTCAGTTAGTGTATGGCCTTTAATCCTCGGGGTTATCTTATGCACTCTTTTGTGCATCCTGGCCAGCACATAATCATAAGCATTCATGCTATAAGGGTGGTATCTTCCATCCCTAAGATCATCCCTGAATGCATCGAATTCTCCATCTATCCACATTGCCACGTCAAGCAGTTTTTGGTACATATGCGTGTGCTCATCATAAAATTTCCTGTGGGGATCATTGATGTACCTCTCTTGGTCCGGAATACTGTATTTCTCTATCAATTCTCTTCTCTTCTCGGCCATATCCGCCTCAGAAACGCCATGGAGCCGCCATCTTTTTTCTGAATTCTCAAGCAATTGCCTTTTGTATTTATCGGCAAGAACAACAACCCTGTGTTGTACATCATCATATTCCACTTCAAGGGGCATATTATACTCATCCCTGCCCCAGCTCATTTCATGAGGCAATTTGACAAAATTGCCACCATGTGCCCTCACAGCTTCCCTAATAATATCCTCTGTCTTCCGGTTTCGTCCTGTGCTCCACCTGCCAAGCCTTCTCTCTTCCCGGGTAGGCAGAGGCGCATTTGGCTGATTTGGATTATAAGTATCCCCTCTTAGATCCTCATCATAATCCGGGCTGTAGATTACACGGTAAGTTCTCCTGCACACAATGTGCTGCTTGGTGTGCACTTTGTCCAAAAATGTTGTCATGCTCTCAGCCAGATTATCAACTTCATTTTGCCAATAGAAGCTGAATGCCCAATCTGATTGTTTCCTGAGATCCTGCTCATATTTGCCAATTTCAATCTGGAAGACTTCATTTACCATGTCAGTATATGCCTTTTCCAACGCGTCCAGATTGGTCTTAATTTCTCTATCATAAGTTTCCTTGCCAAACTCCCGAATTAAGCCATTCTTATTGGCCGCGTATAGTTCCCTGCACGCATTAATGACCTGTGATACAAGTTTTTTATGGATGTCCTTGAATTCATCTGCATACCTATAACCATATATCCTAAGATATTTTTCAATTCCATCATAATAGAGAATTTTATGCTCTTTTGGAATTCTGAACGGGAAGAACCTCGTCTCCTTCCTATCACCGGGCAGCTCAAAGTCAAATTTGACCCATACAGGTTCCATTGCTTCAATCGGAGGCTGCGTTCTGTCCAGCTTCTTCCTGCCAACAATATTGCCTTCATTATCAAATATTTCAGTAAGCTTGTCGAAGTCTATCTGGTATTTTATGATAGCCCTCTCATAATGAGTGTTGATTCTATCAGTGAAAGGCCCCACAATAGTGGTTGATTTATGCTCAACGTCATTCTTTAACTTGTTCCAGTCCTCACCCCAGATTTCTTTTTCTATTTTTTTCAAAAGGTCCATCCTGGCAGAGCCAACATCAAACAATCCCATAAATTTCAGTTCCCTGATTAGCGGCCCCAGTGAAGGCTCAACATCTTCTGTAGTGTCTTTTGCATTGCGGACAAACCGGAATTTTACATTGTTCCAGAGCCTAATTGGCATTTCCTGAAAAAGAGACCTGAAAATGCCTGCCAAGTCCTTGTGAGATTCCCCTCCTCCTCCAGGTTCTGCCATTTTATTCACTTCTCATTTGTTTTTTCGGTTCTTTCTATCATTTTCTTACTAACACCTATTTATTTTTGTTGGATTACTTTGGATCCTTCAATTTGTGGGGAGGGACCAATAGGGGGTTTCTTTGCAATTTCATTTGCCTTTGCAACGGATTCCGGGATTATCTTTTCCATGGTTCCCGGTGTATTGATGCCTCCCTGTTGCCAGGCATTTCCAGCCTGTTCATTCACCTTGGCACTTTTTTCCATCTCCACCAACAGCTCTGTAAGCTTTTCTACGTCAAAATGCTCCTGTACCAATTTCCTGACATTTTCACCAACACTTGCGAAATGCACCTCAATTTTCTGAAGCAGGGCCACCAAATCCTCAATCATGGCAAACTTGTTTTGCAAATTCCTGTACATTTTGCCAAACTGGCCCCCTATGTCATCTGCGATCAATTTTATGTTTCGATATGCTTCAATCTGAACCCTCGCCACAATCGCTGCATCATGGTATTCATTCTGGGAAGTTGTTGCACCCATAAGCTGTCCAGCATATGCCTGCCATTTTCCGGCAAGTGAAAAATCACTTGATATTCTCTGGAGGCTTGGCACCCAATCACCTTTAGGCATTGCATCAAATTTTTTCCGGAATTCCCCCATGCCAAACCATCCATCAATCAGCATGAGCTCCAATTTTTTTGCGATGGGCTTCCAAGTCGCTATAAATTTTTTCTCCCTAGCATCAACTCTTTCAAGGAAGCTTTCAACCTGCCTTTTGCTGGAAGAAAGCCTCTCTTCAACAAGGGCCCGCATTGTGACTATCCCTTCAACCATGTCCTTTTCCAAAATATTGATCCTGGACTGCAGGATCTCCTCAATTGACTTTTCAACATTATTTGAAATCAGCATAAGCTGCTTTTTCCTGCTCAAGAACAAATTTCTCAATCCCTGCACCCCCTGTGAAAAAGCCTCCAGCACCTTTTCCTTGTTGTTCACTTCTGCAGCAATCACCGACTCAATCTCTTTCATCCAGGCCTGGATATCATCCCTGTGCCTTTGCCGGATTTCAACAATCTTATCAGCGACTTTTTGGTCTGCAAATTGTTTTATAATATATTGCGATTCAGCTTTGGCATTTCTGGCAACAGCCAGGAAATCCTTCCAGTCATTTTGCTGGTAGCCCTTGGCAATCAGGGCCTGCAGCCCCATCTTTGTTTTGCCATCTCTCCTGTCCACATAGGTGCCTGGTCCCAAATATCTGTATTTGTCAACATAAAACAGCAATTTCCTTATTGTCTGATCCTTTTTCAAGTCTTCTGCCAGCACATTATCCTTGAACTGCTGCAGCAGGCCTGAAAGAAGAGCCTTTACCCTATTGACATAATTAAACAATAATTGCACATACTGGCTTGTTGTCCCGGTCTCAGAGCTGAATTCTGCGAGCCATTTTTCCAATTGCAGGATAAATTCGTCAAGCAAAACAATTTCTTTTTCCACATTATCATATTTTCTCTGCATGTCCAGGACTGTTTTCAGTTTCCTGACAAGAATCGCATCATTTATCCTGTATTTTGCCTGGAGCTCCTGCTCAAGGTGCTGCACATAGACAAACAGATTTTCCCGGATATGCGGGGCATTCTGGTTGCCGGGCTTAAGATCCGCCTTATTCATTTCCCGCAATTCCTTCAACTGCTCCCTGAGATAGGCATTTTCTATACTGCTGATGACCTGAACCAATCTTGCAATGCGATTTGCCAGGGCAACATCAGGAACTCTTCTGATGCTCTCCATCAAAGGGCTGTTTCCGCTTTCCACTTCGTGCGAAAGCTCGTTCCTGAAATAGCCTGAAATTGTTTCCTCAGACTTTACCCTGAGCATGCTGTGCAATTTCAGCAGCAGAATAGCTTCATTTTGCTCTATACTCTTCAATTGTCTTATCTCATTTTCAAGAGGCCGGTCGTATCTGCCTATTTCCGGTGCCATGGCTTTCAGGTAGCTGATGAATTCCTGCGGGCTTGAATTGTAGTTTCTTTTCGCTTCCAGAACCATTCCTAGGCCAATTGTGGCCTTATGTGCCCTTATTGCCAGAGCAGGGTCTGTCAGTATGACTGGCAAATCATCGTTGGTTATCTGTTGCAAGAGGGTTTTCAAATGCTCTTCCAACTCCCTTCTCCTGTCTTCATACATCTTTGTCAATTCAGGCCATCCCATTCTGGCTCCCTTTTCTTTTGTTTCGGCCATATTAATCACTTAGGTGCCTCCTGTTTTGCCGGATTCAGCGACTCGTCGCTGTAATAAATGCCTGGCTCTGGCCCACCGGAATCCTTTACAAACCATGACAAATATTCATTAACTATGTGCTCATCCTGTATGGTGTTCTCAAAGTAAAACTTAAGGAACTTGGATATTCCCAATGTGCTGATTCCAGGATAAGGTGTGGTGTATTCATAACTGCGAATTGCTTCGTTGCTTGTTTCGTAAAATCTTTTTCGGCCAAGGAACTGTACATGGTAACGTGCAGGATTCTTGAAATATTCCAAGTCAACAGCCGGATGGGAAATATCAGGGAACTCAACTCTGCCATTACTTATGGCCTTCCTGACGTTTCTAAAGGCCCTTCCTTCAGCATCTCCATGCAGGAAAGCATGCTCATAGTCTGAGAATGTTCTGCTCGCGCCTCTGTAAGTGCCATATCTAAGCTCTTCAATCCATCCAATCCACTCAATGTCAAGGTACTTCAGTGGATTTGTGAACTTCTCAAACCATGAAATTGTCGGCATCCTATATTCGTCACCTTCAAACACTGGCTTGACTCCCCTGATATAAGGCTGGCCATGATTTCGCCTGAGCCATTCCTTTGCATCTGCCACAGTCCTGTACTTGCCAGTCAAAGCTCCCATGTTAATTTCATTCAAATCATCAAGGAAGTAGCCGTCCCAGCTAACTTCATCCCTATCCTTGACACTTTTCAATTCTTCCACTTCTTCTGCAGCCTCTTCTTCAACTTGCTCAAGGGCTTCCCCTCTCTCGTCAGCCCTGAATGTCTCCATATTATTTTCTGATGTCCTTCTTCTTATATCTTGCATGAGATTCTCGCGCAGATCTGCCTCTTCTCTCCACTTTATACCATCAACGGGCACAGGATGCACCTTGACTGTGTTAAGCCCTGGGCGATGCGCTTCTCTTCCTTCATCGTCACCTGTCACTTTTTCAAATGTGAAGTCAAAATAATAAACAGGCGCGCTGTTGCGGGCCATTAAGTATGTGTGCGTGTACATGCCACAGTATGCATACTGATCGGCAACCAGCTTTCTTCGTGCATTAACCCGTATCAGCAGTCCGTATTTTCTCATGGCTTCAATATATTCCTTGTATTTGCCCGTGATATTCGGGACAATAGACTGCCTGAAATCACGCAAGACCCTCTCCTTGATGTTGGTGGCTCTCGCAGTGACTTCTGTAGCTTCAGAGCCAGTCCTTAACTGGGAAAGAGTCAGCTCGGACTGCAGCCTTTGGAGCAGTGAGAATGTATACCTGAATGTCTGAGTCGCCCCTTTTATGTTGGAGGTATTACCATAATTCAGGTATTTTGAATCGCCATCCACTTCATCATAATAAAAATTCTTGTATTTCATGAATTTGACATTGAACATCCTAAACCTTCTCCTGAAATCATCTGCGTCGATGTTTGTCGGGCTCAAAGGCTGGGTTTCATCAATCTTCTTAACCGGGAACACTTCGCATCTTGGTCCTGATTCGAATAGCACAATCTGAGTCCTGAACCTGTTCTGGGACGTATCTTTGCCAAGCCTTGCACTGTTTGGCCTTGGGACCCCTTCCTGGCCGTATATCTTCCTCATCAGCTCATAATTCTGAATTACTGCGCCGTGCTTGCCCTTGAAAACCTGCAGCCTGAGGAGATAATTCATGAGAGTGAACAGCTTTTCCCTGTTATGCAGGAATTCCAATGGGAAAGTGTTTCCTGGCTCATAACCGCCGGTTAATCCGAATTTTGTCAAGGCACGACCCGTTGGATCATTAATCCCCCTTAACCCTCTTCCAACATGGCGCCAGGCCCACCTCTTCAAATCTTCCATTATTCGGCGCCAGCCCTTGTTTTCCTTATGTGCCTTATCGCCTGATTTCGTTGCCATGCCTGCACCAATCGCCACGATGAAAAGCAACCCGCCAAACACCCAGGCAGAGAACGGCGCTATTGCATCTGCTGTAGAATCCTGGGCGCCACTCTTGAACCACCACCATCCCGCGGCTCCCAATAAAAGCACAATCCCCACCCTGATGGCCATCTTAGTCCTGTCATTCTGAATCCCATCTGTCTTGCTGTAGCCAATATATCCAGCCACACCCAGCGCCAAAAGAATAACAGAGCCTGTCAAAATCTGGCCATTGAACAATCCTGCAATTATGTCAAATGGAATTGCAGTGAATGCATACTCTTCAAAGGCAAGGTCAGCAAGCCATTCAGTGAGAAGGGACGCGAACAAAATATTGATCCATGCCCACTTATCCTTGAAGGTGTCCTGCGCTTTCATTCCCTTGTAAATTACAAGACCAAACAGCACTTCACCAAAGAACACAGCGCTCTTGACAGTAATCCCATTATTGGCTATTGCTGATCCGGCAAGTATAGCAATGGTCCACTGTATTAATTTGAAATCAGTCCCAATTTTCCATGATGTCAGGAAGAAATATACAAGCAGGCTCAAGCCTATGAAAATGAAAATCTGCCTGCCCCGCAGTATTCCAAAGCCCTCGAAATTGGTGCTTTCGGTTGTCAGGTCAGGGGAGTACGATGTTGATACCCCTCTTTGTGCATTTTCCAGTGTTTCTACGGTATAGCAATACCTGCCTGATGTCAGGCTGTCTCCCTCCCTGTTCTGGACAACGCAATTGGCGTCCCCGAGGAGATAATACCTGATCTCTATGAGGCTATCCTGTTCCCATATGTACTTGTAAGTCTTTTCATCATATGGCTTGCCTCCGGTAAATGGCCCAAGTGCAATCGTTGATGCAATAAGCAGGGCAACAGCAAAGATTCCAAAGTTGCCCCATTTTCCAGTCATCTTTTGCTTAACCTGCGGGATGAACTGGGCAACCACCATAATGAATCCGGTAATCAAGCCAAGATTGACAAGAACCTTCAGATGCAGGATGTTGCTTACCCATCCCATCTTCCAGATGTAATTGGCCTTCAAATCCGGGTTCATGAATGCAAGCAGGACAGCGAATGCAACAACCCCTAGCTGCAGCATATTCCTGTACCTGTCTTCTTTAACCTCCATCAATGCAGCCCCGGCCAATAGAAGCGCAGCTATTATCGCAGCGTTGATTCCGGCATACTTGTATTTTGCAACAGCTCCCTGGATTCCGGTTGTCGCAGAATTGAGGGCATCCCCTATCTGCGCAGATGCAAGCCCAATTGATACAAGCGCTATTGCAGCAATAACAAGAAGCATTGCCCACTTCGCATTCCTGGCAGATTCAGTGCTGCTCATTTAGCACCTCCTCTGCTTTTTTCAGGATTTCATCAGAAGGAATTTCATTGAATTCATAGCCGGAATAGGCAAGCTTAATCCATTTTTTCAAAATCGGCTCTGAAAAAGCATATTTGTTGTCCCTCTTCACCAAAATGTCAGCCTGCATCATCCTTTCCAAAAGGCTTTTTGTTACAGGGGCGCTCCTGTAGATACGCCTTGAAATTTCTGTCAGCCTTGGCTCCCTAAGGAAAGCAAGAATCTTGACAACAGTCTTTGGCATTGCCTCTCCGCGGGCGCGATAAAGATAATCATTCAGCATTGACTCAAGGTGCAAAAAAACCGAGGAATTTTTCAGAGTCATCTCAATCAAAAAGGACTTTTTGACATCATGCGTCTCGGAATACCTATTTGCAATGGCATGAACCAGGAAAGGAATGCCTTCAGAAATCGCATGAATCTCATCAGCAACTTTATTGTCTGCTTTGCCAATAATCTTCCCAACCAATTCCTGGGTTTCGGCCTGGCTCAGACCATATACCCGCTCCTGTGCAAAATTCCTAAGGGATTTTTCCAGCAGCACCCTGCCAGAACTGGCCACAAGGTATGAAACATTCCTGCTGCTGAGCGGAATCAGGGACAAAACATCCCTGACCTGGCTGAAATTATTGAGATCAAAAATGTTCTCAAAGTCATCCAGAAGCATGACAACTTTCTTCCCTGATTTTTTTGAAATTTCGTCAGCAAACCCAAAAGCCCTTTGCAGCATTGCCTTTTGGTCCGGTTTTATTTTTTGCAGCTCGTTACTCAAGAAGTCGACTGTATCAGCAGCATTTTTTCCGAGCCTGTCCTTAATGGAAAGAAGATGGGAAATATCCTGGAATTTTACGTAGTCCTGAGAAATGGCGCCCAGGAACCAGAAGCTGATACCGCCAATAAGTTCGACAGAAAAGTTTTCAGGGGGTGTGCTTGTTCTGTTTAGGCCAATATAGACCGGCAATAGATCGTGATGCTTGTCCAGCTTATCCTTGATCTCCCATAAAAGGGTTGTCTTGCCCGCGTACTTCGGCCCAACTATGGCGGTGTTTTTTCCTTGTCTTGCATATTCACTCAGTTTGTCTGAGTAGAACCTTCTGCCGACATGGTGCTTCTGGTTTCTTGGGTTAGCCAAAAAAAACATGCTGTCACTTTGTTGCTGCGTTTGCTGTAATATTAATTATTCCAATTGGACTATAATCAAATTAGTATACTATTATATAAAACTTTTGTTTCTGTGATTTTGGCACACCCGTCCAAATTTGCCAGTCATTTTGTATCTTATACAAAATGGAATATATTCTGATTAGTATAGATTATATATTTAAATTTTATTATTGTAGAAAACATATATTTTTTATTCCAATTGGTATATATTCTAATTAAGATAGTATTTATAATTTTCCTTTTAAATACAATCTTCTCATTATTTTATTACTTATCGAGAGTAACAAAACGAAAAGCTTAAATACTGGTAGTACGATATACTACTAAATACACTACTTTATGGTACTGACATTTGTTGGGGTGTGCGCAACATGAAACCAGCTGCTGAAAAAATCAGCATTAGCCTTGAATTTGAGACTGTTTCTAAACTACTTGCAAGGCTGGCCAAGCATCGGAACAGATTCCCCACAAAGAGCCATATCATAAGGCATGCAGTGCACGAATTTCTGAATCCGGACAAAAATGAGGGGGATGCGTCATGAAATTGAAGATGAGCATTACCCTGGACAATGAAACATTAAAACTCATTGAGGAGCAGGTAAATTCGCAGAGATTCAGGAACAAGAGCCACGCAATTGAATTCGCAGTAAGAAAACTTCTGGAGCAAAAAATTGGCGATGCCAAAGGCACTGCGAAATCGCAAAAGTCGCTAAATGCCTATCTGGAGGGTGATAGCCATGGCTAGCAGCAAACCCTCTGACCTGGGCGAACTTGTAAACCAGCAACAGGCACCTCCATCAAGCCATAAAGCCGGCGGCCTGGAAAAGGAAATACAGAATGAGCCCACTGACAGTGGATGGAATTTCAAGCAGGTTGCAAAAGATGTTGCCAAATTCTCACCTTTTGCCATTTTCAACTACCTTGCATCCGGCGGCCTTGCCTACTTAACAGGCGGAGCCAGCTTCCTCAGCTCAACAGCTTCCTTGATGTCACCTATTGGCTATATGTTTGGCAGGCTAATAGAGAACAGGAAGGCCAAAAAGAAAACAACATGGTACCAGATGCGAAAAGAACTCGGCACTGGCAATTTTGTGGGGAATCTTGCTTACTGGGTCTACCAGATCCCGGAATTCCTCAATATTTCAACAGCCACGTGGGGAGGCAAGATACTCAGGAGCCTGTCGTTCAATCCAGGAATGCTCATGCCCTTTATTGCACTTTACCAAACCGCTGTCTATCTTCGTGATAAAATCGGGACAAGGAACGCGCTTAAGGGATTATACAATGGAAAAATCTTCAGCTACATCAAAGAAGCATATCGCAATAAACTCAAGAAGGATTACTGGTCTGATGTAACAAAGACCTTTGCGACCCTGTTCCCAATCCACCTATACAGCCTCAATTTCGTTAAAATGCCTGCACTGCGTGTGGGCATTGGCGCGATGAATGATATACTTTTCAGATTAATAGCCGGCAGGCCAGAGGGAAATGGCCAGCAGCTGAAAAATCAAAAGGTCGAAACTGAGCAGCCTGTCCGGGCAAAATATGAGCCGCTGGGCAAGTACAAGGGCTTCAAGGAAAAGCTGGACCACTTTTTCAGGGCGCCAGGATACGAGCCCTTCAGCTACCAGCCGGCTATGAAGGGTGCACATTGAGTGAGTTACCATGGCAGATGAAGAACACAACCAAAACCTGGAGCATGAAGTGAATAACCAGGAAAGCAAGGGCTTCATGAAAAAAGCCATTGACACAACATTCAATTTAGCGGTAGCTGGCGGGGCTACAGCCCTGGGGCTTGCAACAGTCGGGCCTGTTGCACCAATTGTTGCTGCATCATTTGGAGGCGGCGGCCTGATTGGCGGCCTTATTGCCAGAAAAAAGAACAAGGAAAACAGGAAGCCAATATCAGAGATTGTAAACTCCTCCCTGAAAACATACTCCGCAGTCAACACTGTCTTTTACCCAATGACTCTGCTTGGCAATGCAACATACCCTGTCGCGGCAAACCTGGGCGCACAGGCATTCGGAACAGGAATAGGAGAATACCTCGGCAGATCAGCCTGGGCACTAACTGGATTCAACGGCGCATTTGTAGGATTGTTCAAGGGGGCGTACCACCTTTTCGACAAAAAATTCAATCCCAAAGGAATAGGAAAGAGTATAGCTGATGGTTATGGGTCATTGGCAACCAGAATAGGGACTGTATTCGCGCCAGGCTATATCCTCGCGGCGAATGGAATACCGGACCTCAGCATTGGGCCATACACAGCGCCGACTTTTGCAGTAAATGCATTGCCAGTGGGAATCTACAACGAAATTAATCCGCCTGGCCAGGCCAAGGAAGAAAAAAAGCCTGATTTCAGGTCCGCGGCATCCCAGATTTCACCCCAGCAGCTCCAGCAATACCAAAATCTGCTTGCACAGAATCCGGGATTGGCCAAACAGCTTGCGCAGCAATATCGGGCATCGCCTGCTCCTGCATAGGGAAAAGCAAAATGGCAGACCAACATCCACCACAAGAAGTGAAACATGATGACGAAAAAAAGATAGCGGAAGCTGCGAAGAAGCAAGAAGCGCAGAAAAAAGCAGCAGAGAAACAGGCAAGGCAGGCAGCAAAACATTCTGCAGAGAGCCCAGCGGCCGATTCCCGCTCCAGACAGAATTTGGAATCAAGGGTCAATCACACCATCCTTGAGAATTTAGGAATTGGAATGTTGGATGGAGCCAAGGTAGTGGCCAAGCCATTATATACTGCAGGCTGGATGACTGGCGGCGGACTCGTCAGCTATGCACTTGCCGGGCTGAGCCCATTTATCCTCGGCGGCGGCCTTGCAACAGGACGCTTTTTCCTGAACAGGGCAGCAAACAAGCCGTTTACTTTCAAGGATTTCAGAAAGGAATACGCAAAGGGGCTATTCAGTGGACTTTTATACTATCCTGCAGCAGTTGACATTAGCGCTACACCCTCAATTCCAATAAAGCTCCTGAAATTTTTTGGATATGGCGCGCCAACTTTCATGGCAGCTGACAATTTCGTGGACCATTTCTACCAGAAGTACCAGACACCATCAAGTCTGATTAGTGAGGTTAAAAAAAGGCCAATCGCGAAAATTGTCGGTGAAGGAATTGCCGACACAATCTCTGAAACCCCTGTCAGCTACTACAACTGGGTCAAGCAGACCAAAGGCATACTCCCGGCAATTGTTGCTGCAAACTGGAGTGCATCATACCCCATGGAAGCGAAGTATGGTGTCTCTGTCGGCACTGCATCTGCTTACAGGTATTTCACTTCAAAGGAAGCCATTGCAGCAAGGGATAGTGCAAAGAACAATAAGGCAGTGCATTAGGATAGGCATATCTCTTTACCCTATGGCAAGCTTTAAAAACACCCCTTTTTTCCATTAGCACCATGAAAGGCGTAATTGTAAATTTCAGGGGAGGCAAGCACACGCAGACAAACAACCAGATGGTTGTGCTGCCAGAAGGTGTGACATCCAAGGACAAGGCTGTTTCGCTAATAGGCAAAAGCGCTGTCTGGACCTCGGCCGGGAAGAACAAGAAGGACATCAAAGGCAAGATAACCAATGTCCATGGCAGAAATGGCGCAGTCAGGGTTGTATTTGAAAAGGGCATGCCTGGCCAGTCTGTTGGGCAAAGGGTTGAAATTAAATAGCAATAGCAGCCTCCGATTTCTCGTATCAGTCAATTTCCATATCAGTTAAACCAGAAAATAAACCATGACAGGCACTGTGAGGCATGCCATTGCATGTGTTCTCGAGATTTTCTTGATGGCAGGAATCAGCCCAATGGCAGTCGATACGATCATCACAACCAGTCCCAGAATGCCGGTCAGTGCCAATCCGATGAGGGCAATGAATGCTATTATTGTCCAGACTACTTTTTTATAGGGCATTTTTGTCATAAGCGATGAAAAGACTTTTGCAACTGCAAGGCTCAGCCAAACTCCGATGCTGGCTGCTATTAATGCGGATGCAAGCATAAGCATGATGTCATTCATCTCCATCCTCCCCATCATTTCAGCCAGAGCCACCACAACCCCATTCCTTGCCTTGCTTATTGTGTAATATGTGGCGAGTGATAGAACAAAGTTGACCATGCCTATTGCGCCCATTAAAATCATAAATCCATGGTCGCCGAGCTTTCTGGTAATTTGCATTGAGATTACTGCTGCAGTGGATGCGCCAATGCCAGGAAGGACTGCCGTGATAAAGCCTGAAAACTGGCCTGACAGAAGCGCTTTCACACCTTTTTTCCAATCAATGTCAATTTTACTGCTTGTTTTTTGCGGAGGTATTTCCTGGTTGTCATTCAGGCTGATTAGAAGCGTGGATATCCCGAAAAGGCCGGAAAGCATTGGAAAAAGCGGGTCTTCCAGCATAGGCATGTCCAGTACAATCATGCCAAGCAGGCCCGAGAGCAAAACAACAATTATTGCCCATATAAGGTTTTTCTCCCTGATCACCATAAATACCAGAATTACCAGCAAGAAATACCCAATATACTCCACAATATAATCATAAATCTCCCCTATCAGCGCAATGGCAATGGGAAAAAGCGCTAAGCTTAGCAACAGGGCAAAATAGTTTCCAACAACAGTGAGCTTAATAGCCATATAGCCATTCCCCTGCAATAAGTATCGATGCCCGGGCAAAACACCCAATGCTGTGTTGGAATCAGGCGCGCCAAGGTAAATGGACGGGACAGCATCCAAAAAAACATGCGTTATTGACATTGCCACAAGAAATACGGCAATGTCCATCAATGTGAAGAAGGCAAGCAATTTTCTGTGAATTGCCAGAATGAAGACACTTACCAAATTGACATGAATGCCCGGTGTAAGGCCTGTTATTATCCCAGCAAGAATCCCAATAACCAACGCTAAGACAGTTTGCCAAATCATCCTCAATTAATCCTATAAAAATTCTAATGATTAACTGCTTTTCAGCCGAAAACTATCCGGAGATTTGAGCAATATCCTGCCTGGAGCTTAGCAAATCATCGCATTCTTTTCTGATCATTAATGCGGTTTCATGCAAATCCACCTGGAATCCTGCAAGGTCATTCTTAAGATTGGCAACCTCATTGGAATTTAATGCTTTGTCATATGTTTTGGACTTTCTTTCAACTAGCTCGATGTATATATTGCCGCATGGAACAACATTCCTTTGCACAGACAACAGCAAGTCCTTTGCCTGATTTGTATAGCCCATACTGGTGCCATCGACATTTATCACTTCGTTCCGGATTTGGTAATCGTAGATAACACCATAGCCTGATTCCACAACATCTCCAGTTTGATTTTCATAGGGCAGCTTATAAATTTCATTCTTGGATACATTATGGCTTCCGTAAAATAACTCCTTTGTGACTCCTGGTCTGAACTCAGGCTTAGCCTGGATTGATTTTTCCAATTCATCGATATTCCTTTTTATCCATTGGGAATCATTGGCCTCATTCAGGCGCATAAATCCCACTAAATCTGCACTTTCCATCAATGTCAGGTTTGTTTGGTTGGTAATCACAAGCCTAATGTCCTGGGTGCCAAATGAGCTGTAGGTGTTTTTGTCCTCCCTCATGAAAATTATCCGCTTTCCCATCACCTTATTTATGAATTCCTCAACAGCCAGGCGATGGCTGCAATCCTTGCAGGATACCGAAGTCCCGAGCGGGCACTTATCAACGATTTCCACAGCACGCGGCAGAATATCATCGATGTCAGTTCTAAACTGGTTCACTGCACTGAGGGACGCATATCTCTCAGAATAAAAATAATTATTTTTCACAGCCCATTCAGGGGATAGCCTCAGGTAGAGATCCTCACTGCAATAAATATTGAAATTGTGGAATATCACCCCCTCATTTTCAGATGTTTTCCAATATCCAACCTTTTCATTGATCCGGCCCCTGCTGGTCTGATAATCCTCTTCTTCCAGCGTCACTTCCCAAGTACCGGCAGGCAGTATTCCCTCCTTCGGCCTTGGAAAAAAATGGAATGCCGCAAATTCCTGGTAATTTCTCAATATTGCAGCTGGATTATTTATTTTGGCCATCTGCACAATCCCATTTTCGAAGTAAATGCTTGTAACCTGGCTTCTCAGGTCGAATTCTTCTGTCCATTCACCCTGACCGTAGACTATCTCAACAATTGCCTTTAGGGACTCGGGAGTTATGCAGCTGCCGCAATCTGTGAAGCAGGCCCCGCATTTTTCACCCTGCTCGCAAATATCATTGCCGCAGCACGGGACAATAGGCTGGTGCGCACAAACATAATCGGTTTCAGGGCTGCACACATCCTCAGTGCATTTGTTGTTGTCATTGCATTCACTCTGGCAGCTGCTCAGGCTTTGTGTTTTCTTTGCCAGCTCCAGCATCTGGGTCGTGAATGTGTTGTAGCGGTCGCAGATTCCATCCAAATTCAGATCTGTGCAGCAGAAATCCCCGAATTTAGTGTATCCTTCGTCACACCGCTCGCCTAAAAATTTGCTGTGCAAGTAATGGTCGCACCTGCAGTCGCAGAATTGCTGGCTTCCGATTGTATAAGCAGCAGATGTAACGCTGTCATATGCTTTTTTAAGGCAACCGCCAAGGCAGACCCCTTCGCAATCTGAGCTCGCAGAACAATTTCTGCATTGAACCTCAAATATGGTCTCACCCTCCCTGAGCACCATTATTGTGGCCAGCAGGGCAATAAGGGAAACAATGACTACATCAACCAAGATTTTTTTGCGCCTCTTTTTTTCCTCGTCCGGCGTCTCATCAAAAATACTCCTTCTCTTTTCATCCTCAGGCATAACCTTAATTATTTACGGCTTTATTTAAATATTGCCCTGATTTTGGACTCTGCCAAGATTGCAAAATTTTAATAACATACCTTCCATCATGGCCGTATGACCGGCAAGATAATGCTGCCCAAGGGCAAACCAATGCTTTTTTATTCGCTGCCTGTTTTGACTATTTTGATCATCGGCTTTCTTCTCTGGGCAAAACCAGGCATCACAGGGCTGGCAATTGCCGAGCCTCTTGCTCCTGAAAAAATAAAAGTGACTATCCATACAGCAGACAATGAGGTCCTGCCTGAGCTTGCACAAGTCACAGTCAGGATAGGCAATGATGCAAAAATTATCACAGCTGAGGAATTCGTACAGCTGTCTGGAGTGAATCCAGTGAGGGTACAATTGCTGGGTGAGGCAGATGCATATGGCTTTACTGGTGCAAACCAATACAGCATAACTCTTGAACAGCTCGGGTTTGCAGATAAGTACCTTTTTTCAAGAACAGATTTGGAGGCATCTGTGACTTTTGGCGGCTCAGTGCTCAGAACTGCGAAAATCACAATAGGGCCGGATTAATGCCGTTGCCATTTTTTGCCCCTGACCCATTTTTTAGTCATAACTTATATTTATTATACTTAGTTATATTTATTTTATTATATTTAGTCATAGCCTGTAATAATTATCTTTTCAGCTAATACCTCTAATTCATTCCCAAACCTTGCCATCTCACCTTTTACTTCAATATTGGTCCCATTGGGCATCTTTAGGCTGCCTTCACCCTCCTTGAAATACACAACTTTGTAAGCCTGTCCGTATCTTTCCTCTTTGACAGCATACTGGATAGTCTTGTCGGTTTCCCTTGAATTGATGACCGTTCCAGAGAGGGTTATTTGCTTGCCGAGAAAGCTTTCCGCCCTTCCACTTTCAACACTTGGCACTTCTGCTGAGGCGGAAACATAATAGAGCCATGCCAGTCCAAGAATCCCGGTAACCAGGCTCATTGCAAGGAGGTTGCCTTCATCCATGCTTTTTCTAGGTTGGCTAAAATTAATATTCCTTCCTGTGAAAATCAGACCATTCTTCCGGGCATATTGGAAAAGTTTTGGGCCTGTTGCCCATTTAATGCGAAAAATAAATAAATACCGCAATGCAAAATACAATGATGTCAGACCAAATTGGCGTAATTTTTGCAATCCTTGCCATGGTGCTTTGGGGTGCCGAAGAGCTGTTCCTGAAAAAAGCCATTGACGGATTGAAAAGCCTGACAGCTTATTTAATCAACACTCTTACCGGGGTGGTATTACAGGTTGCAATTGTGCTTTTCCTGTTCAGCGAAAAAATCAGGCTGCTAACTTTTCCTGAATTCTGGCTTGTCCTCCTCGCCAGCTTCATTGGGTTCCTGGGTTATGTTTTTTTATATCTGGCTCTTGAAAAACAGGAAGTTTCGCTTATTGCCTCGCTCGATGAAAGCTGGATCATTGTTTCGGTCTTGATTGCAATCATCTTTCTGGGTGAAAGGCTAAGCCTTGTCAATACACTGGCCATACTGGTCATTTTAGCTGGCGCAGCATTGGTAAGCCTGGATTTTTCCAAAATCAGGCGTATCAAGATGATATCTGGTGCAGGATACGAGTTCATTTCCCTTATTTTTATCGGCACTGTCGTGCCTTTGGAAAAGTTTGTGGTAGACAGGATTGGCGAAGCAAACGCAATTTTCTATTTGGTTATACTCGTTGTGCCAATGATTTTTGCCTGGAAGCTTTTTTTGCACCAGAAATTTGTCAGGCCTAACCCTAAAATGCTGGGGATTGCCATGCTATCAGGGATTTCAGACGGAATAGCATTTGTATTTTATTTGCTGGCTATAAACAGGGCAACAGTCTCCATTGTCGCGCCGATTGTGGCTTCAAGCCTTGTGGTCACTGTAATCCTTGCCAGAATATTCCTGAAAGAAAAAATGACTGAAAAGCAGATTGTTGGGACAGGCTTAATCATGGCAGGCGTTTTGGTCTTGTCTGTTCTTTTTGGAGGGTAAGCATTCCGGAATATCCCTCCCAATTTCGGTTTTCCTTCATACAAAGGAGGCACAAGCATAATCATAGAATTTCAAATAAGATTTATTATCCTTATAGATAAGCTTTTAATATTATGCTCTTTTCTGAATCACCATGCCAAAAGCTAAATCTCCCGGTGGCAGCCCTGCTAAAGCAAGGAATGCAGAACCTGTTGGCCAAAAAAAGACCAAGGCATCAGTCAAGGCTAATAAGAAAGCCAAAGCCTTGGACGCCTCCAAGTCTATCTCCAATACACAGGAATCGCCTCTCAAATTTGCTGATACTTCCAAAATTGCAGTTTCAGCCAGGATAATAGAACAGGTAATTGGCCAGGAAGAGGCTGTTAATGTCATCAAGAAAGCCGCTTCCCAAAGAAGGCATGTGCTGCTGATCGGCGAGCCAGGCACTGGAAAATCCATGCTTGGCCTTGCACTGGCTGAGCTTTTGCCAAAGGAAAAACTGGTTGATGTTCTTTCATTCCCAAATGCAAATGATGAAAACCAGCCTTTGATACGGACTGTACCTTCAGGGAAAGGCCGGGACATTGTAATGCGTGCACGGCTTGAGTCCATGGGGCTTCTGAAAAACCAGAACATGCTTATGTTCATACTTGCGGTCGTGGCGATGATAATCCCCTGGTGGATCAGGTCACATTACAAATCAGACATAATGTTTGCCGCATTTTTTCTCGGGGGAATGCTTTTCCTCGCAATCTTTGTGATGTTCATTAATTTTAACAAGAAAAGCAGTGAAAAAGCGCTTGTTCCAAAAGTGATTGTGGACAATTACGATAAAAAGCAAACGCCTTTTTACGATGCAACTGGCGCGCATGCAGGCGCCCTTCTGGGAGACGTGCTGCATGACCCATTCCAAACAGGAGGGTTGGGCACACCTGCGCACGAACGCGTTGTTGCAGGCATGATCCATAAGGCCAATATGGGCGTTTTATTTGTGGATGAAATTTCCACACTCAAGCCGCATACCCAGCAGGAATTGCTCACGGCCCTGCAGGAAGGCAAATATTCTATCACCGGGCAAAGTGAGCGCTCTGCCGGCGCCATGGTCAGGACTGAAGCAGTGCCATGCAATTTTATCCTGGTAGCTGCCGGAAACTATGAAACCATAAAGCACATGCATCCTGCATTGAGGTCAAGGATAAGGGGCTATGGCTATGAAGTGTATATGAAAGAGACAATGAAGGACACGCAGGCGAACCGCGACAAAATTGCAATTTTTGTCGCGCAGGAAGTGGTAAAGGACAAAAAAATCCCCCACTTCAGCAAGGATGCGGTTGATGCAATCATTGAGGAAGCCAGGCGCATGGCAAATAGAAAAGGCCACCTGACGCTCAGGTTCAGGGAACTTGGCGGCTTGATAAGGGCTGCTGGCGACATTGCAATTGAAAGGGGAAAGACACTGGTGGAAAAGGACCATGTGCCCAGCGCAAGAAACATTGCCAGGACACTGGAACAGCAAATTGCAGACAGCTATATCGAAAGGAAGAAGGAATATGAAGTCATAATCACGAAAGGCAAAAGAGTTGGCAGGGTCAATGGCCTTGCCGTGATTGGCGGCGGCTCAGCCTTTAGCGGAATTGTGCTGCCAATTGAAAGCGAAGTCACATCCGGAGGCAAGCAGCTTGAAATCGTTGCAACAGGAAAGCTGGGTGACATTGCCAAGGAAGCTGTTAAGAATGTGCATGCAATAATCAAGAAATACTTTGGAGAATCCATTAAGGGCAGGTATGACTTCCATGTGCAATTCCTGCAGACATATGAAGGAGTGGAAGGCGATTCAGCATCCATCGCAGTCGCAACTTCAATTATCTCAGCGCTCAAGGGCGTTCCGGTGAAGCAGAATTATGCCATGACCGGCTCCCTGTCAGTGCGCGGGGAGGTCCTGCCTGTTGGCGGCGTCACTTCAAAAGTGGAAGCTGCCATAGAAGCCGGCATGGAATTTGTCATTGTGCCCAAGACAAACATGATGGACATAATCATAGACAAGGACAAGCTCAAGCGCATCAAGATTATCCCTGTAGAGACTATTGCAGATGTTCTCAAAGAGGCCCTTGACTGGAATGGCAAGGAGCCAATATTAAAGAAAATAGCTGGAGCACGCTAGGCTATTGGCGAGCTGTTGCTTAGTTCATCCAAGACCATCCAACTACAGAAGACCGTGAACCACCCTGAGGTCAAAGCTCTAGGTATATACCTCATATCCGCAAACTATTTAAAGCCCGGTCCAAAGGAAGTTCAATATGAAAAAAAGGAAATCAATGGGCAAAAAGCCGGCTCTGCCGAGAAAGGCAGGGAAGGGAGGGAAGGCCAGGAAAGGCAGCCCCAGGCCAGGCAAATCAAGTGCCCCTGACAATTATAGCCTTCTCAACTCTCCACATGTGGTGCCCACAAAAGAATGCCCTGTATGCGGCAGCAGAAACGTGCATTACAATAAAGAGCGCGCTGAGCTGGTATGTCGGGAATGCGGGGAAATACACGCTCAAATAGTCTAAAATGAAATAGCCTGGAAGGTGTGGTCATTTTCTGACATAATCAAACATAATGCATAATGGCATTATCTTGCCTTTGTTCCTAATTGTTCATATTTCCTTTCAATTTCCTTATCCTGCGCGCAGCCAGGAATATCAGGAAAATTACAGCAATGAGCAATACCCAAACAGCATATCTGGCCACCTTCTGGCCATTTTCCTTTGCCGGAACATCATAAGAATAGATTTGCAGGCCCTCCTCATTAAGTATGACAACCTTTTCTTCATCCGGATATGTCGGCAATGTCAAGGCAAAGTCATTTTCAGTGAGGATGGTCAATCCTCCGCTTATCTCGTCCTCATTATATTCGTGCAAGTAAATTTTCGCAGGTGAAATGAATTTTATGCCAAACAATTCATTGTCATTTTGGCCAAGGATTTTAAGGGAATAGCCCTGTTTTGGCTGAATCCTGTAATCAGGATAGTAGCCAAGCCTTGTTGTTTGGGAGGACAGGACTAATGAAGCTCCGGCATCAGATGCACTTTGGTAGTGGAATGTCATGATTCTTACTGTTTCCGGCCTTGCCTGGACCGGCGAAGCTGCTATGATTATGGCAATTGCCACGATAAAAAGGCAAGCCGCATTCTTCACATTTTTTGCACGGGAAAAAGGCTTCATTGATACCCCTCCAGTGCCCTTGCCATTGCATCTTCATTAATTGGGCCGTAGCTTGTATCAGACAAATCCCTCATAACCGAAGTGAGCGTGCCGCGGTAGTAATTTCCAAGCGTGCATCCTTTTTCACAAACCGGATTTATGCTCCATTTATTGCATCCGCTATAATCACAATTCGGGTAATCAGCCGGGTCATAGCCAGGATACTGGCTGTAATATGCCTCATCCTCATATTCCTCAGCCAGGTTGCCAATGGCATGGCCCAATTCATGCAAAATCACAGAACTCCTGTCACGCGTCGTGACCTTGACAAGGTTCATGATGCTGCTCGACCTGGCAGTCCCCAAAAAGCCTTCGTTGTAAATCACAAGAACAAAATCATTGGGGCAATGCGAGGCAAGGCTGTTGACAACTGATTCATCACACTTGATAATCCTGTTTTGGGCATTGCAGCTCAATGCCTCAATATCCTCAACCCTGAAATAATTCATCTTGTCATTATATCCTCCAAAAAATTCATGCCCCCTCAGCTCACTTATGTAGCTGTCTGAATCAGCGATAAAGTCATCAATATTCCCGTAGTTTGCAGGAATGACAACTATATCCAATTTTTTTTCCGGATCTCCGCTGTAATGCACATTTGTGCAGTCATCGCCGCTTCTCCTGTTCTCCGAAGTTATATCCTTGAAATCACCTTTATTTTCCAGCTTAAGCTCAACCTTCCTATTTTCCACTCTGATGCAAAAGGGATTAGACTCCTTTTGCAGCCTTAAGTCAGGAACCTCATAAGCATGGTATTCGCCTTCATAGCTGATGAAAACATTGGCATTCGAGAAGATATCCACAACTGCAGAAAGCCTGTTGTTCAGAAATTCATCGTATTGCCTCTTCCTATCGACAAAGCAAATTTCGTCAGCGCTGTTTGGCATTGAAAAGCTGATGGCCTCGACATTACCGATATCAGATGAGTCTGTTTTCAGCATTTTTGCAAGCCGGTCCCTGAAAACCAGGAGATCTGCCTCATTGCTGTCCTTGCCGATTTTGACCAGGTAAAAAGTGCCCAGTGCCCCTATTGCCAGAATCACTATTGCCACGCTGACATAAATCAGCGGAGTCAAGGCTTCCTGTCCTCTTTTATCCATAAACATGTGAAAATATTCTGTTTATGGCTATTTAAATTTTGTTTATCCAGAGGCCTTGCCCGAAAACTCGCCTTCCGGCTCGGTTTGGACATCCGCTCAGCATTGCGGCTTCCCGCGAATTGCATTTTTCTCCTCCGCAACCCCGAAAAATGCATAATCCCTCCGGGAATGTGCTTCGCAAAATTGATGCCCAAACTCACTTTTCTGACAAGACCTTATCCAGAAGAAATAACCTTATCGCCAGGCTACCAGCACATCGTCTGTCCTGAGGTACGGGTCGATTCCAGCATTTTTGATATCTGTCCTGATGCCATGTGTGCTTTCAAGTATCCCGAGCCAGGCAATCATTGCAGCATTGTCAACAAAAAACTGGTTTTGCAGGACAAAGCTATTCGCACCCCTCTCCTTACACATTATCCTGGCCATTTCCTGAAGCCTCTTGTTGCATGCAACCCCTCCACCGAGCAAAAGTTCCTTTTTGCCAGTATGGGCCAAAGCGCGCTCGCTAACCTCAATCAGCATGGCAAAAACAGTCTCCTGCGCTGAATAAGCCAAATCCTCATTCCTGTATTTTCCACTCTTGATTTTCTCCTTGATATTTGTCAGCAAGCCGCCGAAGGAAACATCCATTCCTTTCACCGTGTATGGCAATTCTATGTATTTCCTGCCTTTGGATGCAAGGCTTTCAATAATCGGCCCTCCTGGGAAACCAACACCCATCTCCCTGGCCAATGTGTCCAGGAAATTTCCTATTCCTGTGTCCAATGTTTCGCCGAAAATCCTGTATTTCTTTCCTTCGTATGCAATAATCTGGGTGTTTGCTCCAGAGGCGTAAAGAAGAATTGGGTCTTTTGCATCAGTCAGGAGCCTGCCGATTTCAAGGTGGGCAATGCAATGGTTCACACCAATGAGGGGGATGCTGTTCTGCACGGCAAGGCTCCTTGCTGCCATGGCACCGATCCTGAGGCAATGGCCTATGCCGGGCGAGGCAGAATAACTAATGAGGCTGATATCCTTTATCGAGACTTTGGCGGTTTCCAGCGCTTCGCGCACAATCCTGCCGCAGTTTTCCGCATGGTGCAATGCCACTTTGTGGGGTATCATGCCGCCTGATTTGGTCGTGAAGCTGCTTTTGACATTGCTGAGCACTTTGCCACTGTAGGTGACCACGGAGCCTCCAAATGTGTGCGCAGTGCTTTCAATCCCAAGGCAAAATTTATCCATTTTTTCCATAGGGATATGACATGGCGGGTTAATTATAAACCTTGCTAGAATTTATTTTCCTGTTACCTTTTTGGACTTTATGAGCCTGTAAATACCCCTCTCAATTTTTTCAGGGTCCTTGACGTGAAACAGGTAAATGTTTGGATTCGAGTCATCTGTGGTGCTTATGATAATCTGGCCGGCATTGCACATCCTGTCCCATAATCCCATTTTCATTGTAATGTCCTTTATCCTCTCATAAGGCGCGGAAATTTTCGTTATTTTCACAAGCTTGTACTCTGTTATCAGATGTGTTTCGAAAAAATAATACCTTGTGTGCATAAGCTTCACAATTTTCAGGGCTACGGGCACGATCCCCAAGATAACAACTATCCCTGCCAATATGCTGATTTCAGTTGTGGCTGATATCTCAAATATGCCCACTGCGCCGAGCATGGAAAGTATTGCAAATGCCACCAGGGCTATCAATATGCCCAGCCCCAAATTCTTGATTACCGTAGGCAGCAAGGCATTGACAATGCTTGGCCTGACTGTCAGCAATGGCTTGTCCATAAGAACACATCACCATCTGCCTATTAAATATATTTTGTTTTTTGACGCCGAAAACCGGCAACCTGGATTTACTTATCACCGGCATTTTCAACTGCAGAAATCATCCGTTCCAATTCCCTGGCAATTCCCCTGCATTTCTGGTCCAGCTGGTCCAGCTGGTCATTTGTAATATACCCAATATCCCTGCTCATCGTGCCTAATGCAATTATGCCGTTGGCTGATGCATTGGCATATGTCATGAAAAAAAGGAACTCCCTGCCCTCGCGAACCGCAAGAGCCTTTGAAATGTTGCTGACAACAGACAATGCCAATTTTCTGAGGAGGGGAATCATCACGTGCGCTTCATATTTTGGAAACTGCACCGTGAGCGTGTAAACTTCAACCGCCATGGAGTTGGCTTTTTCGGAAAGGCCGTTTTCCGGGATTTCATAAACTTCTTTGCTTTTCATCCACCAATCAAATTTCATTGCCTTATTATGCATTTGGTGAGATTATTCGCAGATTTTCCGTATGTTGCCCTGCTTATCACATTTTTTCCGGAAATGCAGAAAAGAGGATTCTATCTGACCATCCCGAACTTCTTGTTTTTCCGTGTCATTTTCAGGAAATTTTCGAGCCGTGTCCTGAACATTTTTGGATTTTTCCGATAATATTCTATGCCAGCAATCCTTATTCGCTTGTAATGGTCTGGGAAACTCCGGAAATTATTCCAGACTGTTTTGTCCTGCTTCAATGCTTTCATTATGTCCGGCCTGATCTTGATATCTTCAGAGGTGTCATTGTCATGGAAATGTGCAAGGCCTTCCGGAGCCATCTTGTTCTGTTTTATCATCATCCTGGCCCTTTCCATGTTCATCTGCGACATAGGGCTGCCTTTTCTCCTTGGAGTATACCTTTGCGCAGTTGCATCCTTGTTTATTTTCTTGACTATGCTGTCAATCCAGCCAAAGCACAATGCCTCCTCGACTGCGTCGTTGTAAGGAATTCTCGGCCTGTTGCTTGCCTTGTTGTAGTAAATCAGCCAGATTTCCTTTTCCTTTTTGTAGTTCTTCTTCAGCCAGGAGCGCCATTGGCTTCTTTTTGTGAGGTAAAGTGTTTTGGTGATTTGCATTCTCTTGAGAATTATTTAACTGGATGGGATAATTCTTATTCCATCCTTTTCCTTTGTTAGCGTGCCATGCTTTCCTTCTGATATATTGAATTCATCAGCTATTTCACTCGGTATCCTGACTGCGATGCTGTTTCCCCATTTTGCAAATGTGATTTCTTTCGCTTTCCTCAATTTCCTGTATTTCTGTGCGAGTTCATTCAATTGCTTCATGTCCATGATTTCTTCCTGGCAATTCGGACATCTATATGCATCAAAATCTATTCCATCCTGCTCAATTTTTCCCCTTATCTTTTTCATTATGCCTTTTTGGCATGCCGGACATTTCATTTTAATTGCCTCTCTCCACTGTTTTTATGATAATATAATTTCCTAAATCTTCACCGATGCATATTATTGAGTCTTTTTTCCCTTTGCTGGCGAACTTTATACCTTTCTTTCCAAATCTTTTTGTTTGCCCTGTCATTATAGCATTATAAACCTGGTCTGGACATGCAATCTCCCTTTCCCTTCTGATTGCATGGACTGTTATGATTATTGGCTTGCCGTCAAAATAAATCTCGCTCATTACGTATACACCTGTATATACATGTATATTATTTAAATGTTTTGGTTTTGATATACTATACTTTCAAGAATTAATAAGACTTTATTGTGAAAAGACGGAAGAATTGCGATTGGCAAAGGCTTTTATTGTAGGTTTCCAATATTGGTAGTATGAAGATACAGAACTCAAAGAATAAAACGTTTCCCAAGAATAAATATGAGGTTATTTTTTTAGTGTTTGTAAGCTCCTTGGTAATATCATTAGTACTCACATCAATGCTTCTTGAATTACCTTCATTTATTCGCAATTTCGATAAGTGCTCGAATAGTGAAATCGGATGTGGGATATTAGTCTACTCTTACTCAATTATTTTTCTGTATTGGACCGCAATTATACTGTTTGCATTTTCTATAATCCTTTTACCAACAATTTGGTTCTATGCAAAGTACAGAGAATCAAAAGCAAAGTAAATATGGATTGTGACAACTTTCCACATTCTCATACCTACCTCTCGACATTTCTCGACTAAAATTTCATTCCTCTATCAAGTCAAATCAAAAAATTACAAGAAATTAATGAATCAGACCATAGGCAAAGTATTGGAAGGTATGAACTATTGGTAACAGCATGCTGAACACCTCGTTACCTTGGTGCTTACACATCTGTCCCATCAAGCGAGTGTTGTACTCATGTTCTACGGTGTCTATTTTCACGGGGGGTTTCGGGCTTAGATGCTTTCAGCCCTTATCCCGTAAAGCGTAGCTGCCCGGCATGCCTTGTCAGACAACCGGTCTACCAGAGGCTTCGAAGTACCGTTCCTCTCGTACTAGATACTCCTTCCGCTCAGACACCAACATTTCCAGTAGATATCAAACAAACTGTCTCACAACGTTCTGAACCCAGCTCACGATCCCTTTTAACGGGTGAACACCCCCACCCTTGGCCGCTTCTGCACGGCCAGGATAGGAAGAGCCGACATCGATGTAGCAAGCCGCGCCGTCGATATGAGCTCTCGGGCGCGACAACTCTGTTATCCCCGGAGTAACTTTTTTGTCATCCCAAGCCCCTATTAAGGGGGGCATTGAGGTTCGCTAGGCCGCACTTTCGTGTTAGGATTGCTTATTGTTCACATTCCTATCAGTCCGGCTTTTGCCCTTACACTCTACGATGGATTTCTGACCCATCTGAGCCGAACTTTGGGCGCTGTTGATACCATTTCAACAGCGTGCCACCCCAGCCAAACTGTCCACCAATAGCTGTCCCTCTTTCGAGGTTAGCAGCGTAAACCCTAAAGACTAGTGTTTCATTTGCGTCTACACGTAATCTAGCGACTACGCTTTAGCGACTACTAGCTACCCTACACATCAGGGTTCACGTTGCAGCTACAGGCTACAGTAAAGTTTCACGGGGTCTTCGCTTCCCACTGGAAATCTCTGGAATTTGCACCAGACATGGAGTTCGGTGGAGTCCGTCCGGGGACAGTGATGATCTAGTTACGCCACTCATGCAAGCCGACATTCAATCGGCAAGGTATTACGCTACCTTAAGAGAGTTATAGTTACTCCCGCCGTTTACCAGCTCTTAGCCCGGTTGAACCCGGGTTTGAAGTACTGGCACTGGGCAGACGTCACCTTGTATACACAGCTTTACAGCTTCGCACAAGGTTAAGTTTTTGTTAAACAGTCCGACCATCCTAGTTATTGAACCCTGCGTTCGCATACATAATACACAAAAGCAGGGACCCCTTATACCAAAGATACGGGGCCAATATGCCGAGTTCCCTCGAACGGATTAATCCATCACACCTTAGGCTTCTCACCAAGGGGCACCAGTGCTGGTTCTGGGTATGGTTATGCACGATCCATCCCTGTTCCTTTTTTACGAGCTCCAGGCATTAGCTGAACAATGCAAAGCACTGCTGTTCTCAGCTTTAATCAGGTTCTCATCGTTACGATACTCCCCTGATATATGCTGATTAACACAAACGACTATTTGTGTCAGCCTAGCCCAAAGCGTCAGAAACAAGGCCTGCGTTACCGCGTGTACGCGCATAGTACAGGAATATTAACCTGTTTCCCTTTCCCGTGCTCCATTTTCTGGGCACAGTTAGGACCAACTTACCCTTGACTGATCTACATTGTCAAGGAACCCTTGCCCTTTCGGTGGCAGAGACTCTCACTCTGCTCAGATCTTACTACCGCCAGGATTCTCATACTTACAAGGTCCATGCCCTCTTTCGAGGACACTTCTACCCTCACAAGTCGCCATACCTACCACTGTTCTTGTTGAACGTCTGCAGTATCGGCAGCTGATTTAGCCCCGTCCATTTTCAGGGCTTATTCTCTTGACGAGTAAGTTGTTACACACTTTTTAAAGGGTGGCTGCTTCTAAGCCAACCTCCTCGCTGTCTTGGAGAATAAACACCTTTTACCCTTTAACACTCAATCAGCATTTTGGGGCCTTAACTGCAGTCTGGGCTGTTCCCCTTTCGAGGCCCAAGCTTACCCCGGACCCCCGTTTACCAATATCTACGACGCTTGAACATTCGGAGTTGGACAAGGAACCGATCCCTTTCGAGACCTAAATCCCTGATCCGTATCTCTACCATTCAAGCTATCTCCTTTGGCACTTGACTGCGGCCAACTTCGGTAGGAACCAGCTATCGCCTGACTCGATTGGCTTTTCACCCCTAGCCCCAGGTTAGAAGAACACTTGCACGTAGAACCTCTTCGGGCCTCCACACGGTTTTACCCGCACTTCACCCTACCAAGGGCTAGATCGTCAGGCTTCGGGTCGCACCTAAGTGACTCCACGCATTTTCATACGCCGCCCCTAATTGCTTGCGGGCATGTCGCTTTCGCTTCGGGTCCTTCTTTTGGAATTACCCTCGCCACTTAAATGCACTCCCTGGCACGTTATTCGAAACGAACGATAGAACGCCTTAGCGCCCTATCTCTAAAATAGCTATTAGGTTTCAGGATCTTTTTACTCCCTGTTAAGGGTTCTTTTCAACTTTCCCTCACGGTACTTATCCTCTATCGGTCTCCAGACGTATTTAGGGTTGGAAGTTAATACCTCCCAAATTCCTGCTTAATATCCGATAAGCAGTACTCAAGAACTCTTCACATCCTCTTGCCTTTCCCTTACGGGGCTATCACCCTCTATGGCATTCCTTTCCAGAAAACTTCTGGTCAGGCTCAAGGATTAAAAGAAGGTCTTAAAACACCACATCTCCTTACCATTGCTGGCAGGATTCAGTTTGCCCTCTGCTGTGTTCAGTCGCTCTTACTGGCAGCATCTCAATTGATTTCTTTTCCTACGGGTACTAAGACGTTTCAATTCCCCGAGTTCCCCCTCCTTACGGAGTGCTAGGTGAAGTCACATTAGGAAATCCATGGTTCAATGGCTACATGCGCCTTCCCATGGCATATCGTTGCTTGTCACGTCCTTCTTCAGCGACTGGAGCCAAGTCATCCGCCTAATAGCGTATGATTCCAAACTCTTTGCCTATGGTCTTTCATCAATAGGAACTGAGTGATTAATTCAGGCTATCTAGACCCTTCATACATTACGGGTTGCGTAACGTATTGCATCTTGTCTCTCATTTGTGATGAGCATGATTTATGTTAAGTGAATATGAAATGGACCCGTCGGGACTTTCAATATGCCCCCGAGGTCCGTGAGCATAATTTTTGAACCCGAGGCCTCCGCCTTGCAAGGGCGGCGCTCTACCGCTGAGCTACGGGCCCATTGGTGATTATTATCATATTATGAATCGAGCTCTGTTCTTGCCATTTCAAATCTTGGAGATTTTTTATGATCAAAAACATCCCGGTTATATGAGGAATATGAAATGAGCCATGCAATATCCTGAAATTCTGCACAAGAAACACTTGAAAAGAAAAAAAGGAGGTGATCCAGCCGCAGGTTCCCCTACGGCTACCTTGTGACGACTTAGCCCACCTCACTGACAAAAGATTCGACATAACCAATAAGCTATGTCTCACCCAAAGCCTGCTCGGTTGGCTTGACGGGCGGTGTGTGCAAGGAGCAGGGACATATTCACCGGGCGCTGTTGACACCCGATTACTAGGGATTCCATCGTCATGAGGGCGAGTTACAGCCCTCAATCTGGACTAGGATAGGGTTTAGAGGTTTAGCTTCACCTTTCGGTGTTGCATCCCATTGTCCCTACCATTGTTGCGCGCGTGTAGCCCAGAGGATTCGGAGCATACAGACCTACCGTTGCCCGCGCCTCCCTCCCGTTTTCACGGGCAGTGCTCATAATGTGCTCAGTCCATCGATGATGCCGTTAGCAATTATGAGTGCGGGTCTCGCTCGTTGCCTGACTTAACAGGACACCTTACGGCACGAGCTGACGACGGCCATGCACTACCTCTCGGCTCGTTAGGTAAGCCATTCAGACTGACCTTCATCCTGCCGTCGCCTCTGGTGAGATGTTCTGTGTTGAGTTAGATTAAACCGCACGCCGCACCCCTTGTGGTGCTCCCCCGCCAATTCCTTTAAGTTTCAGTCTTGCGACCGTAATTCCCAGGTGGCGAGCTTAACACCTTCGCTTCGACACTGCACATTCACGAAGAATGTGCAACACCTAGCTCGCAGCGTTTACGGCTGGGACTACTCGGGTATCTAATCCGGATTGCTCCCCCAGCTTTCGTTCCTCACCGTCAGATCCGTTCTAGCTAGACGCCTTCGCCACAGGTGGTCCTCTCAGGATTATAACATTTTACCGCTCCCCTGAGAATACCTCTAGCTCCTCCCGGTCTCTAGTTTGCTAGTGTCCCCTGCACACTGTTAGGTTAAGCCTAACAATTTCACAGAAGATTTGTCAAACCGGCTACGAACGCTTTAGACCCAATAATTGTGGCTGCCACTCATGGCGCGGGTGTTACCGCGGCGGCTGGCACCCGTCTTGCCCACCATTTATTCGCCAAAGTATTTACCTTTGGCAAAAGCCTACGCTAAATCGCATAAGCACGTAGGATTCCCTCCTCACGCTTTCGCGCATTGGGAAGTTTTCGCGCCTGCTGCACTCCGTGGAGCTAGGGCCAGTATCTCAGTGCCCTTCTCGGGGCGACCTCTCTCAAGGCCCCTACGGATCTCTGGCTTGGTGGGCCGTTACCTCACCAACTACCTAATCCGCCGCCATCTCATCCTTAGGTGTTGCCTTTAAGGGAAAGAACATTCCAGTGACTTTCCCCTATCCGGTATTGACCTCAGTTTCCCAAGGGTATCCCAGTCCTAAGGGCAGATTAATGACGTGTTACTGAGCATTGCGCCGGCATTGCTGCCTGACTTGCATGGCTAAACCGAATCCTACTAGCAGCAGCCGCCCGCAGGATCAACGGGTATTGATTATACGGTCGACTGTTTACTATTATTGTTCTAGTACGTTAAATTTCAGAATTGGCATTGCATGGTCTCATTCATACTTGATTGTTGCATCAAGTACACACTGATTGTGAGAATGGGAGATGATATTGCGGAAAGTGTACCGCAGAACCATGCAGGAAATTCGGCCCGTTTATAAAGCTTTCTAACCCGTATATGAAATTTTTTAGGCAATCTCATGAATTTTAATACGTTGTTACTATATAATAATCACTATATAGTAGCGAAAGCTTTAAAAAGCTGGATTACGATGTGTAGTAATATGGGCAAATATGTGGCAATTATTTCAGATTTGGACGGGAAAGCCTCTGTACTGAGAAGGCTAAAATCATCTATACCTCATGGCTCTACTGTTATTTATGATGGTGATATCCACGGGGAACCTGACAGGACTTTCAATGAAAAAATTGGCAGGCAGGTCAAACATGATGCAGTTGGGTATTATGCAGAATTACACAGGCAAAGCAGAGAACAGACACCAGAATACATGCAATGGCAACGAAATTCTTATTATACAACCAAAGACACCCTAAACGAAATCATTGAATCAACTCTTTGGTCAGATCCAATCCTTGTCACGGGGAACCGGGAAGTATATCAGTCTGACCTGTGGAATTATGATTCTGGAATGGAAAGCCCTTCAGACATTTTTCGAAACAGCAGCATCCCTTATGTCGAGAATTTACCAATCCTCAAATCTTATAAAAATGGAAGGGAGACAAAAGATGAAAGGAATGCAGACACTGCAGTTGTAATAGTGCCTTATGTCCGGTCAAAAAGCCTGGATGAAAAACTTTCCATGGCAAAGGGCATTGAGCCAACGGGCACAGATGCTGAAAAATCCGCTATCTATGAGCTGATAAGGGACGATGGGATTGTTGACAGGATAAAATCTATAGACCCAAAAAACATTTTTGTCGTGATGCATGAAAATCCCAGCCCTGAATTATTCGCCCCCTTCGGAAAGCCATACGAATCTGACAACAAAAACCTCTATTCTGTTTTGGCCAGCGAAATGTCAGCCATCAAGAATTCCGGGAAGAGCAGGGCCACCAGGCTTCTGTTCATCTATGGGCATATTGGCCCGGACAAGGGGAAATTCTACAGGACGGTAAACCTCGACGGCAACAACATTGACACCCTGCACATGAAAGAGGGTGAAGAATTCCTAATCATTGATACAGAATCAGGAGAGATTGTTGACGCCGGAACTGTAGGCTATGATGCCAATGCAGCGTTTGCCGAGATTGAATCGGATAGGGATGGCCAGGCAGTGCATGGCCTTGAGGCAGTAATTGCCGGAGCAGAAGGCGCATCCGGGGATTCCGGAAGCGCTGAGTAAAGTCTAGCACTGTAAAATTAATATGTTAAAAAAGAAAATAGCGAGATGCCAAAACAATCCATTACTTGGATCGTCTCCTTTTCTCCTTCTTCATCCTTTTGCGCTGCCACTTCCATCTCATCTGTTTTTTCTTTTTCCAGCGCCTTGAACTTCTTTTCATTATACGACCTCCGATTGCATCAACTTTTTGTTCAACTAATATGTTCAGCTAATATAATGCTCCGTCCGGCAGCTGACCTCAGCTGGCACGGGAGCGTATTAATGGGATTTCGCTTTACTCCATCCCATAAACTCACTACACCTTTTTTCCACTTTACTATTTAATGCTCCGTCCGGCAGGAGAAACCTTGCGGTTTCTGGCGCCGTACGTCGCATTCACTGCGTTCATGCTCCGTCCGGGATTCGAACCCGGGTCGCGGCCTCGAAAGGGCCGCATGATTGGCCGGACTACACTAACGGAGCAAATGACACGATCATTTGACACTCGAATTAGTCTTGAGGGGATTTCGCCTTGCTCAATCCCCTGAACTCCATTCAAGCGTGATGAGCTTTACAACCCGATTCTCGGCAGCAAATCCATCCTTTCGAAGAAAGGACTTTTTTGGATGTTAATCCTCTCTTAAAAGGCTATTCGTTGACGGAATATAATAGGGGCCGTCTAGGCCCCTTTTATGGGCCTGGCCGGATTTGAACCGGCGACCACCGGCTCTCTTCGAGCCGTTCATTGTAAATGAAGCGAGGCCATATAAGACCGGCGCTCCACCAGGCTAAGCTACAGGCCCGGAGCTGACCTCAGCTCACACGGGAGCTGGTACGACACTCGCGTTGCTCGGTCGTACGAACTGCGATTTCAGCATCTCTTCGATATGCGGCTGCCGGGATTCGAACCCGGGTTACGTCCGTGGCAGGGACGTGTCCTACCGCTAGACTACAGCCGCGCAACATAGCAATATCATTCTCATCAAGCCAATTTGCATGTCAATTGCCACGAGAACGGTAATTGCCACTTTGGAAAAGAATACTAAATCTGTTTATAAAGGTTGGGGAAAAGAAGGCCTAGTAGAAAATCCCATCGGCGACAGCCGATGTTGTAGGCTATCAGCCTACAAAACAGCTCAGCTGCCTGCGTTCTTATGTGCCTTGACCTTA
>Ga0209541_10001439_pt1 | contig 47371 bp, 43 predicted proteins | sample RifCSPlowO2_01_FD_184027 | JGI IMG/M metagenome (GOLD analysis project Ga0209541, IMG submission 184027) | Groundwater microbial communities from Rifle, Colorado - Rifle CSP2_plank lowO2_0.1 (SPAdes) (version 2) | ecosystem: Environmental > Aquatic > Deep subsurface > Groundwater | place...
CTTCGGAAGTATTCAGAATATAGAGCATTGGTTTTAGGGTGAGTAAATTTAAAGATTTTATTTTAAATTTTTCTTCTTCATTTAAGCCGGTTTCCGTTGCCATTTTTCCTTCCTCAAAAACTTTTTCTAATTTTTTTAAAATTGCTTCTTCTTTAATTATTTCTTTATCTCCCTTTTTCATATCCTTTTGAATATTGACAATCCTCTTAGAAACAATTTCCATGTCCGACAGAATAAGCTCAAGGTTGATTACTCCAATATCTCGCGCCGGATCAATTTGATTCGCCACATGAATTACGGAATTATCCCGGAAAGCGCGGACCACATGAGCAATAGCGTCCACTTCGTGGATATTTGATAAAAATTTATTTCCCAAACCCTCTCCTTTGGATGCACCAGCCACCAGTCCGGCAATATCCACAAACTCAATCACTGCTGGAATTGTTTTTCGCGATTGGGAAAATTCTGAAAGTTTCTGGACTCTCTCATCCGGTACTGGCACAATTCCCACTGACGGATCAATAGTGCAAAAAGGGTAATTCTCGGCCGGGACACCCTTTTTCGTAAGCGTATTAAAAAGCGTGGACTTCCCGACATTCGGCAGACCCACGATTCCTATTGATAGTGACATAGAAAGAATATAACAGAAATAAAGAGATTTTCAAACTAAAATTACCTATATTTTATCTCAAAACTAATCCTGAAAATGTTCTATCTCCGGATTGTCGTGCTGAACCACTTCCAAATTCTACATAATTATCGCTAAACTCTGATTTTGGAATCATTGCATTCCATTCTTTTGCTTCTATATATTCAACATTTTTTATCACTTCACTTAATCGTTTTTTCAAAATTTCAGAATCTAAACCAACACTAGACATTGCTTCATTAGAAATTGTAATAGAAATATGAGCTTCCGGCATTTCTTTTTTTAATGCCTGATATTTTTTAAATACAGAAAGTATATTGCTTATTAAAACATCAGAAGACTTTGAGCCGTAAACTCTATCTAAAACAAATGACATCTCTTGATTACCATCAGGTGTTTTGATTGGTACAAAAAACAATATTTCATCTGAAATACTACCCTTTTCTTTCTCTCCCTGATTCATCATGTAAAATTTATTATAATCGCTAAAAGCAAGATTTGTGTCATTGTTTGTTTCTTTTCTCATACACCCAAGACAGGCACGCATATTTTCAATAATCAAATTCAAATTTTTTGTCATATGACTTACAATCATTGCATTAGAATCTGTCGAATAGATAATCTTCTCAATATCAGCTAAACGATTCTTTAAAAGTTCATGATTTTCTAAATGAGCACTTTTTTTTATTTTATTAAAATATTCTCTCACTTTATCAAGTATATTTTCAAGATCTTTCATTTTTTCTTTTATCGCATCTAAGTAAGATTGGACTTCCGCTTTTTCTTCTGGGGTTATTTTCTTATCATCTTTTACTATCAAATTTTCAAGATAAGTAATATCCTTAGATAATGCCATAGCGCCAGATTCTTGTTTAAATTCTTCACCAAGATGATTAAATATCTCTATAATTTTATTAGGGGGAATGAGTCTTTTTTGAAGCTCTTCTATATTTTCATCTACTTTTTCTTCCTCCATTTTATTTATCATATTGGCAATCAAACTAAACGGTTGAATTGCATCTTGTATTCTCTTCACTTGCTCCGCATTCCATAGACTTACTCCAAATATTTTTGCTATCTCTATTTGGATCACTTTTTCGACTTGGGTCATTTCTATTTTTTTGCCAGATACTTTACTAAATGTTTTTGCCAACACTCCTCCGACAATTTTTCCTTCTTTCAAAAGAAGGGCAAGGATATCTTTATCCTGCTGATTGGGATAGATGTCCAGATCAGCCAGTTCTTCAATGTTTCGTTTTGCATTTCCTAATTTAACATCAATGGTTTGGATATTTCCCATCATATTACTAATGGTATCTTCTTGCAGTATTTCTTGAAATCTTGGCATCTGTTCTTTTGAAATACTTAAAGTTTCTTCAAGTATTTTATAGCCTTTCATTTTTTCCTCTACTAATGGTCTAATTAAATCAAGTTGTTTCCCTGAAAAATAATCTTCAAGTTTTATTTCTTTCCCTTGACGAAATGCATCCCATTCATCATTAAGTTCGAGGCCAAGATAAAATGCAATAACTGTTTCTCTTTTAATGTTTCGCTCACTAATATTGCCAATATATCGAATACAATTTTGAATAGATCGTAAATTATCTTTACTAAATTCTTCTGGAATTTTAATAAGACCAAAACGATCCTTAAAACCACTTTTTACAATTTCTAAAAGTCGAGATCTTTCTTCATTAAAAATATTTTTCCTATCTTCAAAAGATTGCTTCATTTTTTCTGCTATATCTTTTAAAGATTGTCGAACATTGACAAGCTCTTTAGGTTTATATTTAACATCATCATCACTAATTTCCTGAATAATTACCAATTGCGCTTGATAAAATGGAAAAACTTCTTTCATAAAAGTTTTCATATCTTTTGGAGACATTTGCTTAAATATTGGAGAAAAAGCAGTATATAAGCTCGGAGCCGCTTCCATAATATCCCGAGAGAGATTATAAAATTCTGAACAGTCATCTTGCGACCATTTTTCTTTTTCAAACTTTTTTTCTTGTTCTGATAATAAGCTTCTTATCTCATTCTTTGTCTTTTCTGTCGTTTTGGGATTTTGTAAAATAATATTCATCTGATATATAAGATTTCCAAGTGATTCAACGTGTTTTAAATTGCCCGCTCCACCAACATTCTTAATTAATTTACTTATCAAAAAAATACCTGGGGGGAAAAATTTATCTTTACTTTTTAAAAAATTCTTCCATTCTCCACTCATACCATCAAGAGCAATATTCTTATATTCACCTAAAAATAATTCTATAACTTTTTTCTTTCTCTCTTCATCTTTTGATATTAAATTCTCTGCTTCTTCAACATCATTCACATAAATTATAAGATTTTCCATCCAATTATTTTTTAAGAAATCAATAGTATTAAAAGAAGGATTTTCTTTTAATACATTAAATAATTGATCTTGTTGTTCTGATGTATATGATAAAAACTGTTCAAATGCTTTAGGAAATGAAATGTTTTTTAAAAAAACAGAGGAAAGGTGTGGTACAAGTTTCTGAATGAAAATTCTTTGTCTTTCCATTTCAACGCTGGATAACACACTAAATTTTTCATAAAGATACTTGAAGTTTTTCCACGCAAAATCATGAGGCACATTTTCTGAAATCTTTTCTATAAAAGTTGCGAACTCTTTTTTTTCTTCTAAAGTTCCATGTTCTTCAAATTTGGAAAGATACAGGATAAGCCAATCTTCGTTTGTAATTATTTTTTTATAATCTTTTATCTCTTCTAAACGCTCAAGTATTTTTTCATAAATAACCTCCGGCTCTGAAGAATTAAAAACTTGCCTAATTATTTTTTTCCCCACAATCTTAATACTCTCAATTTTAGAAGTTTTAATATTGTTTATTACTTCTTCTGATTTTAAAAAATATTCTGGGATTTTAATATATTCTGATATTTTTCTCACTTTTGAATAATGGTTTTCGAGATATGAAGAGTTAAGGTCATGCCAACCATCTAATTTCAATTTTGTAATTCCTTCTATTGCTAGTTCTCTGATTTCTTCTGAATCAAGGCTGGCCTTCTCTACAGGAAGTAGTGTTAATATTTTTATAGAATCATCCAAGTTTCCTCCTTTAAGTTTTGTTTTTAACATTTCAAAACCTTTTTCTTTTATTCCTGGCTGTTCTAAAAATTCTTTCCGAAATGCTCCTTCTTCTATAAGAGTTTCATTTGTGCTGGAAATATATTTTCTATTTAAGTCATTCGCTAGTTTTGTCTCTAATGCAGATCTGAGTTTTTTGGATGCAGTAATATTTGGGGAATTAAGTAATCCTGTCAGCATTTCTGTGTTGACTAAATCTGTGTTTATTGGAATGTTTTTAAGAAAAAATTCTTCAAAATCATCCAAACTAAAACACGAATAAACTTTCTTCATGTTTTCACTTGTATTATATGAATTGTTTGAGCTATTAAAATTCAACTCTGAAATATGACTTTTCCATAATTCCTTAAAATATTTTCGAATCTCTGGTTTACTTTCAATGGGTAAATTTTCAGGAAAAAGATAATTCAAATCTGTATTCTTTTCATTTATTAAATATTTAAAATCTTCTACAGTAAAAATCCTAAAAAGAATTCTCTGAGAATGATAATCAAGTGAAAAAATATTTTCTTTTTCCTTTTCTTTAACAAAATTTGAAGTTCTTAAAACCTCTTCATCGCTCATTTCTTCACCTAGTAAGTCATTTACCTCATAGTCGTTTTCCATATCTAGTACCTTTTGTATCATTTGGGCTTCAGGGGTATTTTCTTTAATCGCTATAGCAAAAAAAGTTTGATTTGACCGTATTCTCTTAATGACATCTCGATTATAATGAAGTTTTGGAATAAATTTTTTGAATAGCTCATTTTTTTCAAAATCTTGAGTATAACCAGAAAAATTTTGATTTCCAGAAAAAATTGAATATGGCAACTTTCCACGAAGCACTTCTTCCTGTATTTTCTCTTGGTAATTAAAACTATTATTTAACCTTGGCAATATATTATTTGGCAAATCTTTTTCTTTAGGTATTTTATAAGAAGAATGCAGATTATCTAAAATTATTTCAATTTTTTTAGTATTATACTCAGCCATATACTTTTCAATATTTTTTTTGATAAGCTTTTCGGGTTTTGAGTCTAAATAGCTCAATCCATAATGTTGTCTTGCAAATTCAGGTAGCTCCTCCCCAGAAATAAGCAATCCGGCTTTTGCTCTTATGGCATTATCTTTCTTTTCCTGATCTTCGATAGACATATTATGGGCGACACTTTTATTAATATCCTCCAGAACAGCGCGAAGTCGCGAGGTTAAGATATGTTTGGCATTGGCAACAAAATCTTTTGAGTTCTGATATAATTTATTCTGAATAACTTTTATTTTTTCTGCGTCATTAAACAATTCGTTAAGTATTTTTTCTCTATAAACATCAAAATCTTCCCCTTCTGGACAAAGCACTTCTAAAATTGGATCAATCTCTCTTTCAATTTCTTTTTCTAATACATCCTTTTCTTCTTCTTCTTTATTTTCTGAATTTAAATTCACTTCAAATTGAGAAACTTGTTCTTTGGGTTCTAATGTTTGGTTTTCTGTCTTAATTTTCATAAATAACCCATATATTTTAACACATAAAAGTGTAAAACGAAACCCTTGTTATTTCAATTTATATTTATAGTGAGAATGTTTATTTGGTGAAATTTTTATTGTAAGAGTAAAAAGAATTGCTTTAGTTTTATCAAAATAAAAATTATTTTTTACACCTTGACAATTTCAATTTTGAGAGATATGGTAAGAATATATCAGAAATATAGTTATTTTCAAATAAAAAGGAGCAGAAAAATGCCACACTTTTTTGGTGTGGCATTTTAAAAAAGTTGAAGAAGTTTACATTATTCCCTTAAGTTCATCCTGATGAGCTTTCATTACTTCTATGGTAGCCGTCATCTGATCTTTTCCTTGTTTCATTTTCTCTTGGACTTCACTCCCTATTTTCTGAAAAAGCTCCGGGTTCTCGGAAACTAATTTTAATATTTTTTCCTGCTGATCTTTAGGAACATTTTTCATCTGTTGTTTCAGCATTTGTTTCATTAAAAATTTTTTAAACATATTATTCTCCTAATCCTAATTCAGATTTAAAAGATTCAACCTCGCAACCACCTTTAGTGCGACAGAGAGTGCCACATTTTTGGCAAATAGTAATAAGACCATGATGGGTTTTATCGGAACAATCACACTTATGAAGGGGTTGCCCGTTTTTTAAACAATTTTTATTTTGACAAACTCCTTGATTATCCGAGACCTCATCACATCCTCCTGTACAAACATAATGATTCATATAATCCTATTATATAATATAATTAAATTATGATCAAAGGAGAAAATGAAAAAAGAATAACTAAAAAAATAGAAGAATCTAATAATCTTCGCCCAAATATCAGTCTAAAAGAAGCTGTGACAATAGAGGCAATATTAGTATTTATTATCGTTGTCTTCACAATATTGATTTCTGTTTGGAAAAATATAGTAGTAAGCGAGATAAGTAAATTCAATTTTAAATTATTACTAGATATTCTAAAAAATGCTGGAATTTATACAATAACATTTGTGGTGGGTTATTCTATCGCTAAACGTATTTATTATTATATTCACCAAACAATAGAAACAACTTTGAGTTTTTTGAAAAACTTAAAGTTTAATAAAAAACAGATTTACGTATTTCACACATATTTAATTTCTTCTCTGATTATCGCTTTTACACCCATACGACCAATAATTCAGTTTCCTATCTTTTCAGACACTTTTGATATAATAAAGGCCATTGAAACTGATTTTGTTTATTATGATTTTATAGAAACAATATTTATAATTAGTATTTTATTTTTAATATCTTCTTTTCTTTTATTTATTTTCAATAAAAATATTGGTTATAAAGTTCTTATTATTTTCTTCGTAATTCTGGCTTTGTTTGGTGGAATAATAAGTTTAAATAATCTAAGATCAAACTATGAGGCTAAAATACTTGAGTCTAGAGGATTGTTTCATTTATTATCAGAAGCTGGATCCGGCGAATTAAGTGGTTCTATAAAAAATAGAACTTACTTTTTTAATGTTGGTGAACAAGTGAAAAATAAAGCCAGTGAGGCATTATTAGTCGCCAATAATAAAAAGGAAGAGGCTTATGCTCTATATTGGATAGCAAATGGATATAGTTATATGGGGAAACAAGATGAAGCTCTAGAAAATATATTAAAATCAATAAAATATGATCCAACAAATTATGCTTATGGACATTTATCTTATATCTATATTGATCTAGGAAAATATAACTTGGCGATAGAGGCCGCAAAAACATGTATTAAGATAAGCCCAGAATCTTTTTGTTATGGGCCATTAGCTAAAGCGCGGTGGTATATGGCAGAATACCAAGAATCAATAGCCATCCTTAAAAAAGCTCTAGAGCTACACCCAAAGTCAAAATCATTAAAAGAAACCTTGGAATTTATAAAAGATGAAAATAAAAGACTTGAGAAATATTTTAACTTAACAGAAATGGAAGCCCAATTAAGGAAAAAAAATGAATCACTAAATGCTTGTCTTGCCGATATTCAAGAAAATTTATATCATGAAATGTTCAAAAACTTCTGCCTAATAGAAGAAAAAGAAAATAATTGTGTAGAAATAAGTGGTGAACATGGAATAGAATTAAACTATGAAATGTTTCTGGCAAAAAATAATTGTTACAAAGATTATTAAAAGATATATTAAAATCCATAATATGACCAAACAAGAAAAATTGGAAAAAGTTCATGAAAAATGGCTAAAAAAATGTAAGTGCCAATTAAAAGAAGAAGCTACTCAGGGGGTTCCCGGACATGGTAACCCTGATTCAGAAATTATTTTTATTGGTGAAGCCCCCGGAAAAGAAGAAGATCTTCAAGGAAAACCGTTTGTGGGAGCGGCCGGAAAATTTTTAAACGAAATGCTGGAGGATATAAAAATGAAACGGGAAGATATTTATATTACCAACGTGGTTAAATATCGCCCACCTAATAATCGCGATCCCTTACCTGAAGAAAAAGAGTCTTGTGTTGAATGGCTAGAAGAAGAAATAAAAATTATTAATCCAAAGTTGATTGTTTTTCTTGGGCGACATTCTCTTCAAAACTTTTTTCCTAATGAAAAAATTTCCGAGGTTCATGGAAAAATTTTAAAAAAGAAAACAAAAATTGGAGACACTTTTCTGGCTCTTTACCATCCAGCGGCTGCCCTTTATAACGGCTCAATGAGAGAAGTGCTTATCGAGGACTTTAAAAAACTCCCCAGAGTATTAGAAAAAATTAATTCAACAAAGTAATTGAATGAAGAAGGTAAGTAGCTCCTCCTAAAAATATCGCTATTACCATTCCAACTACTAGTTCTTTATGATCAAATTTTTCTGGTTTCAAGGCCAGGTAGGAATTAATGACAATGCTAATCATTAAAATTTTTGATATTTCACAAAAAAGACAAAAACTTTTTATGAGAAAAATTTCAGTTCCCGTTAGATAGAGAGCGGGGCCGAGAAATAAAATTGAAAAGAAAATAACTTTTTTGAGAGTAAATCTGTTATACCAGCCAATCCCCGCCCCCAGAGTTCCCAAAAAATAAACAAAACCCAAAACAGAAAAAGGGATTCCTAATATTTCCGAGTAATGACTTTTATTAACCAAATCACAGGATAATTTCTCTCCAAATTCACAGATAGAATTGGCTTGATTAGTATAATGGAGAGAAATTAAATATCCCATTATTACCGCCCCCAGAACCGCCAAAATGATAAATAAAGTTCTTCCTTTTAATTTTGATTTTTCTTGGATATTTCTTTGGGTTGCTTCTTGTCTTTCCATGGTTTGATTTTATCACAAAATATCTTCATTAGAAATAAAAAGGCACCCGAATTGGGCGCCTTGTCTTTTAATAAGACATCTTTGTAACTTCCTTTAGAAAGTTTTCTAATTCTGGACCAGTAACTTCAGAAGTCACTATTCCGGAACTTTTAAGGAATTTAATTACCCCTAACTCAAACGAGATAAAAAAATTATTTTCCTTTGCCTTTTTAAAGATATTTTTTAAAAAAACCATTGGATCCGGAACCAATGGTGGCGGCGAAATTTTCTCAATTAAATCTTGATCTATAATTGTTAAAATCTCTTCCTGAAGCTCGCGGTCGTTTTTGATTGCTTCTTTAATTGATTTAACCAAAACAGATTCAGTCCGGGGGGAGTTCCTTTTTTTTCTTGCTTTTTTATCCTTTTTTTGAGATTTGATTGGGATAATTACAGCTTTCCCTCTTTGCCTGGTAGTCGTCATTGTAGTTGGTAAAATTATATTAACAATCAATTCTTTTCCTATGATTCCTTTAGTTTTGGCTATTCTGGCATCAAAACCTTTTTTTATTAATATATTTTTCAATCTGTAAGCAGATCCTGTTCTGAAGGTTCTCATTTTTATCCCTCTTGAAAAAATTCTAATAGGACGAGAAAGTTTAATTCTTTCTTTATTCACAATATCTTTCAATATTGTTATCAATTCATTTGAGTTTTTTCCTCGGATAATTTCATCTTTTAAAGGATATCCTTTTTTTTCTTGAGGAATTTTGGGAAGATTAACCTCAAATAACCACAAGACTTTTAGCAATAAACTTTCTGAATTCGAGATTACCTTAAAAAGATTCTCGTCAAAAAGAGTTTTTACCTGTTCTAACTCCTCTCTGTTAGAAAACTTCATTGCTATTCCAATATCTTTCTTGTTGTTCTTGGAAAAATCAAAAACCGGAAAAGCAAGATTGAAACGAAAAGTACTTTTCCGAACAATATCACGAATCATTTTTCTGGCTTCATACAGCGAGGGAATAATGGGATTTTCTTTTTTTTCCATATTAATTTCCTTTTTTAATTTGTTTGGACTATTGATGATTAAATATGGCCCTTCCCACAAAGAAATATAGAGAAAATCATTTTTGATAAAAGCTCCAAATTTCTGTTGCCTAAAAAACTCAAATACACTTTGAACACTAAAATCATTGGGGTTAACAATTTTAAATTTCAACCTAATATATCCAGTCTTATAAGATACTAATTTTCCTGACAAATAAGAATTAATACTTTCCCCAAAACTCTTAATATTGAGTTTATTTTCAATGATATCTAAAATTTGCATTGCTCTCATTTTTCCAGTAATCTGAAGAATTTTTTTTGGTGAATATTCGCTAGGAGAAAAAATTTGTTCTTTTTTTTCATCCATCTCAACTATTTCAAGATCGGGAGTTAAATTATTTTTTTCTCCCTTTTCTGTTGGCATAATAAGCAACACTTCTATTTCGTGAATTTCCTCTTTTAAACTAGTAGCTGGCTGACTATTGTCAGCGACACTAATATCATCAAATCCCGCCCTTCTTAAAGCTTTTTTTGCTCTGACTACCAGGCTCTTTTTAGAAAATCTGAATTTTTTGCTGTCAGTGGTTTTTGAATCTTTTTGAGTTACGTTACTACTCCAAATGATTGGGATGCTATATTTTTTAAATATATTCCCAATTAAGTTTTCAACCATTTTGGCATATTCAAAAGTTTTAGAGTCAGCTGGAATTTTTTCTCTTTTGTTTTTTGGTGACGGAACTTCTTTTTTCTCTTCTACTTCAGTTATCTTTGTTTGAAGAAAAGTTTTTCCTTTTAGAAACTGGTCTGATTGTTTCTTTTTCGGGTGGATAATTTTGTCAGGAATTAATTGAAACAACCTTATTTTTCCTTTTGAACAGCTAGTTTTTGATTTTGGAAAACCCATAAAAATTAAAAATTCATGAGCTTTTTTTGAGGTAGATTTACAATTAAAAGAAACAACTCCATAAAAACCGGAGGCCTTAGATTCTTGAAGGATCGCTCCTGAAAATAAAAATTGTTCCTTTGTTAAAATATTTTTAATATTTTTGAGAGCCTCTTTGGCTTCATGAAAAGTTAATCTTTTTTTAACTGCCTTGTTAACAATACCTGTTTTTACCATAAATATTAATTTTAATGAACAAAATAATATATTACTTAAAATACCACAATATAATCAGAATAGCAAGCTATTAAAAATATTTCAATTAATCAAAAATTTGGTAAAGCCATTTGCGAATTTCTTCAAAAATAACAACAGAAAATCCAACTACAATAATCAAAAGCCAATCTATAAATGATAAGGGGGTTGTGTGTAATATTTTTTGGAAAAAAGGAGTGTAAACAGCTAATAATTGAAGTCCGATAACTAATAGGGTCGCTCCAATAAGAAATTTATGTTGAAGAATTTTTTCCTTAAACAAAGATTGTGTCTTGGAAATACAATTCCAAGCATTAAGCCATTGAAAAGCAGCTAGAACTGTTAAAGAAACTGTTAAGGCTTTAATTGAATCAATTTGTAAATAATATTTGAATAAAATTAAAGTCCCAATAACCATGGGGGTAGCCATTATAATCATTCTTTGAATCATTAAAGAGTCGATAATTTTTTTTCGGTGGCTAAATTTTTCATGATAAAAACTTTGACCCCCTTTTGAATCAAAAGACATGGCTAAAATTGGAAAACTATCTGTCACTAAATTTAACCAAATAATTTGGGCTGCTAAAAGAGGTAATGGTAATTTTAATATAATAGCCACTGTGATAACCATTATTTCTCCAATTCCAGTAGAAAAAAGATACAGGATGACTCTCTTGATATTTTTATAAATATTCCTTCCCTCTTTAATAGCATCGACAATACTGCCAAAATTATCATCTAAAAGAACAAGGTCTGAAGCTTCTTTAGCTACTTCTGTTCCAATCTTTCCCATAGCCACTCCTAAATCAGCAGCTACTAAAGACGGGGCATCATTAACTCCATCACCTGTCATAGCAATAATCTTTCCATTATCTTTATAAGCTTTAATAATTTTTAATTTATGCTCTGGACTAACCCTAGCAAAAACAGTGGTTTTTTCTAGTTCAAATTTAAATTCCTCGTCAGATAATTCATCAATGTCTTTACCTGTTAGGATACTATCTCCTTCTATAAAAATGCCTGCCTCTCGAGCAACTGCCTGAGCGGTAATTTTGTGATCACCGGTAATCATTATCACTTTTACCCCGGCTAATTTTGTTTTTTTAACTGCTTCAATTACTTCTGGACGCAAGCCATCTTTCATCCCGAAAAGACCAATGAAAGTTAATTTTTTTGTATCTGCTTCTTTATATTCAAAAGAAACATTTTCATTTATCCCTACTGCTAAAACACGAAGTCCTTGCTTAGACATTTTTCTGATCATCGATTCAATTATTTTTTTTTCTTCAAGTGATAACTTATAACAAAGGGATAAAACTGTTTCTGGAGCTCCAACTATCTTTAAAAGTCCTTTATTATCAATCAAATGAGTAGTTCCATGATATTTATTAGCATGACTAAAAGGAATATCTATTATTAAAGGATATTTTTCTTCTAATTTACTTTTATTAAAACCAATTTTATGTCCTAAAACCAACAAAGAGGCTTCGGTTGGTTCTCCGCTGACTAACCATTGATCTTTTTCTTCAGAATAAAAAACACGAGCATTAGCGCAAAAAAGGGCTAATTTCCCCATCATCATGAGTTCAGGATAATTTCGAGGATTAATTATTTTTCCATTAAAAGAAATTTTTCCTTTGGGCTCATAACCGATACCCCCAACTTCAAAAAGTTTATTATTAGTATATATTTTCTGGATAATCATTTCATTTTTAGTAATGGTTCCAGTCTTATCAACAGCAATTATTTCCGCTTCTCCCAAAGACTCTACTGCTTGAAGCCTTTTTACTAAAACATTTTGTTTACTCATTTTAAAAACACCTCTGGTTAAAATTAGAGTAATAACAATTGGTAATCCCTCAGGGATAACTGAAACAGAAAGAGAAACAACAATCTTGAACATTTCTCTAATATTATTTCCTGACCAGATCCCTATTATAAATAATAATAAACTTATTATTCCAACTAGGGTAATGATTATTTTGGCGATATTCTCAATATTTCTTTTAAGCGGTATCTCAGTATTTATTGTTTCAATTTTTTTTGAAATTTTCCCTAGAATAGTATTAAGTCCGGTGGCAACCACAATGGCTTTCCCGTTTCCGGCCACAATATGAGTTCCTTTAAATACCATATTATTTTGGTCGGCTGGGCTTAATTTTTTATTTAATGATTTAAGATTAACTTTGTGAACTGGGACAGACTCTCCGGTTAAAGTAGATTGGTCAAGAATTAAATAGTGGGAATCAATAATCCTAGCATCGGCAGGAATTTTATTTCCATCTTGTAAAATAATAATATCTCCTGGAACAATTTCTTTTGATGAAATGATTATTTCTTTTTCTTCGCGTAAAATTAAAGTATTAGTTTCGGAAAACTCTTTTAGTAACAAAAGAGTGTTTTGAGCTTTTCCTTCTTGGATGGTTCCTATTAGAGCATTAAAGAAAAGAACAAAGAGAATAATAAACCCATCTGTCAGCTCCCCCATCAAAAAAATTATTAGACTGGCTAAAAATAAAATATAAATAAGAGGACTCTGAAATTGTTTTAAAAATATAGAAAAAAAACTATCAACTTTCGGATCAGGTAATTCATTAGATCCGTATTCTTTTAAACGTTTTTGAACCTCAGAGTTGTTCAGACCACTTTCCCTAGAAGATAATTCTTGGATTATTTCTTTGTAGCTCTTGGTATGCCAAATAAGTTCCATCATTCCATTTTACTACAATTTAAGCTAAAATGGCTTATATCATAAGGTAAAACTGTGTAATAAATGCCTTATTGGATCGTCATAATAGATGAAAGTAAATAAACAAAATAGTGAATTTTTAAGGGCCTATGATGAATATTCAGATGCTATTTTTCGATTTTGTCTCTTTAAAACCAGAAATCGAGATTTATCTTTAGATATTACTCAAGAAACATTTATGAAAACTTGGGAATATCTCTCTGGGGGAGAAAAGAGGGAGATCGAAAATATTAGAGCTTTTTTGTATAAAGTAGCTAATAATTTGATTATTGATCAATCACGAAAGAAAAAAAATTTTTCCTTGGATGAGATGGTAGAATATGGATTTGATTATGGATTTGATGAAAAAGAAAAAACTGAAGAAGTAATTGATGGAAAAAAAGTTATTAAGGTCTTAGACCAAATTGACGATAAATATAGGGAAGTCATTATTATGCATTATGTTGATGACTTTTCTATAAAAGAAATCGCTAAAATTATAAAAGAGACAGAAAACAATGTATCTGTTCGTCTCCATCGAGGATTAAAGGATATAAAAAGTATTTTAAGAGAATATGAGAAATGATATTTTTAAAAAAATTATAGAAAAGATAAAGAAAGTTGTTCTTCAAGAAGATGAAAAAACTCTTATTAAAGGGAGGCTTTTGTCATTTATGGAAAAAAATCCAGCTCCAATTAATTCTCCTTTTTTTATTAAATCACCATATTTTATTTCTTCAAAATTATTTAACTTTTCTTTAATAAAAAAACCTATGCGAATTATTATGGTGACTAGTCTTGTAATCACTCTTTTGACTGGTGGCAGTTTTTCTTATGCGGCTGAACAATCTCTTCCCGGAGATGCCCTTTACCCTATAAAAGTAGAAATTAACGAAGAAATAAGAGGTATTTTTATTTCAGGATCAAAAGAAAAAGCAATCTGGGAGATAGAAAGAACTGAAAGACGTCTTCAAGAAGCAGCCGAACTAGTGTTGAAAGATAAAATGACCTCCAGTGCCAGTGAAAAAATAAATAATCAGTTAGATAAACATGCGGATAAAATAGATAAAGAAACTAAAAAAATTGAGGTAAAAAATCCTAAATTAGCAGTAGAGATACATTCACAGTTAGAAACTTCCCTTGGAGTTCATACGACAGTTTTATTGGCTATAAAAGAAGAAACGAAGAGCGAAAAAAATATAGATGATATTCTTTCTAAGACTTATGAAAAGACAATTAAATCATCGGAAAATAAAAATGAAAGTAAAAAACTAATAGCTGAAGAAGGAGGGATAGATACTGATGGGGAAATCAATATTCAGAAAAAAATTAAAGAAGCAGAAAAAAAAGTTAATGAGTTGCAATTTGTGGTAGACAATCTAAAAATACCTGCCTCAAAAACATTTGCTAATGATATAGATGAAAAACTAGCTAAGATTCAAGAACTTAAAGGAAAAGTTGACAAGGAACCTGAGGTTAAAGATAATGATGCAGAAACATTTCTTGTCTTGCAGAAAATAAATCAAAAGGCTGACGAGTTAAGTCTTCTTTTGTCTCTAAAAGATGAAATAAGAACCAGTGAGGGATTATCAAATTCGTTAGAAAATATAATTAATGATGTCGGAGAAGTTATTAAAAAAGATTTACAAGAGCTAGAGGAATTAACTCCTGTAACAATAAAAGAAGAAACTTTAATCGATGATTTTGAAACTATCGAAATTATTAGTCCTCTTTCCACTATTCCTGATAAAAAAAATGGAAAGGACAGCCAAACTGACTAGACCAATTAAAACTAGAAACCAAATATAAGAATTACTTTTTTTGTTATTAACCCTGTTCTCAGGTAAAGTTTTTATAATACTTGCTTCAAGGGGTATTTCAGACAAATTAGAATCCAGATTGGTTTTATTCTCTACTAAAATATTATTTTCTTCTTTAATTTGATCTATTTCTTCTTGAACAAATGTTTTAGCCACTGAATTTTCGTAAACTATCTTTTGAGGAATTTTCTTTGGTTCTGGTTCTTTTTTGTAATCAGAAGCAATTTTTTGATTAGGGTAAATTAGGGCCATTTGATTTAAAGCGATATTTGTAAAACCAGTCACTGAGGGAGAGAAAACGAGTTTTTTTCCAGATAGAATAAATGTATTTTTGGGAATATTAAAATAATTGTCATTAGATTTAAGTGACCATTTTCCAATATTAATTTCATTATCTGATTCATTAAAAATTTCAATGGAACCATCTTCAAAAACATTTGAAATAGACAAATCAGCTGGGATAACTTCAATTACTATCCGATCAGTAACATCAGGATTTAAATTATAAAAATTCTTGCGATACTCTAAAATAACAACGTATTCCCCGGGATGCGAATAAGTATATTCAAAATCTTTATTTTCTTGATCTTCCCTTATTTCTCCATTTCCAAAATTCCATGTATATTTTCCTTTAATTAAAATTTCTCCTCCAGAATTCAAAGTTTTACTACTAAAAATATAAGGGGCTTCAGCGATCATTGATTCGGGAGCAATTATTTTTGTTGACATTTTGGTGGGTAAAGAGAAAACAGGAATGTTTTCATCTATAATAATCAATTCTTTACTACTGCTACCACCACTTTCTCCTCCATGATTAGAAGAACTGCCTATATTTGTCGCTCTTGGGGTAGCTTCTCCGGTCTGCCAAACAGCCCCATCCCATTGCATTGTCTCTTTGGTTGCATTATCGCCAGCCAACCAACCGGTGGAAGCATCTATTTGATTAATAATTTCTCCTAAATCATTTTTTAAAATTAAATGTTCTCCATCATTAGAAAGAGCTCCTGTATAAATAAAATCAGCAGAAATGGTTGGGGCAGAACTATCGTCAGTTCTTTCTAAAAGAAAAAAATTAAAAGAGGGAAGAAATCCTGAGAGGGTGATACTGGGAGAATCATCCGTTGCTTCAAGGGTCCAATTAGTTAAATCAATATCACTTCCGCCCAAATTATACAATTCAATCCACTCATCCGAAGAAGAATTACTGTTCCCCATCCAAGCAATCTCATTAATAATTACTTGAGCAAAAATATTATGAGTAAATAAGATAATGATTAGAACAAAAAAAACTTTTATTAAATTTTTCATTATTTTAACTTATTCTAAAATCTTTTTTAAAACATCTTCAGGCACTTCTTTAGGAGGGTTAAGTTTTTTCTCTGTTCCAATTTGTGATTCCGTTGAAATCGACAATCTTTGATTTTGTGAAGGGGGAATAGAATTTTTTTTGTTTTCTCTATTCTCAAGAGCTTTGTTAAGAACCTCTTTTAATTGTGATAAATTTTGAGCAGAAGGATCTTTTTGAGGAACTTTTTCTTTTAGTTGAGAAAGAGGGACTGTTTTTCCGTAATTTTCATTTTTTTCTATCTTAACTTTTTCGTCAGTTAAAAACTCTCTATTTTTAAAATTAGAGTCGGGGTTAGTCCCCCCTTCGAGTTTATTGAGTAGTTCTTTAAGTTTGGGGGATGATGGTTCTATTTTTTGCATTTGAGATCTTTGTTTTTTTGGATGATTTATTGTTGTTTGAGTTTGAATATTCTTATCAGGTTTCCAGGTGGTAATCGGGGGGTTATTTTTTATTTCTGTTTGAGATTTTTCAGATCTTTGGTTTGTTAGTAACGATTGAGATTTTTCATATCTTAGAGGTGTTTGGGATCTTTGGAATTTCGTATCGTTTTGTCGCGGTCTATAATTAGGAGTGGGTAATTTTGTTGTTGAATTAAATTCTTTTTTTTTGAAATCTTTATTTAATAAAGATCTTTCATCTTTTTCTTCTTCGATAGTATCATGCCAAGATTTTATTTCTTCCTCCACAAAGGCACGTTGGCGCGAGTATGCTTTTCTTGAATTAAGAATGATTTGCTCTTTAAAATTAATTGGCGGTTCTTTAATAGGGGGAATAGTAACAGCTGAAAACGGCTTAGAACCAATGCCATTGATTAGAAGTTTTAAATAAATCTGAGCAAATCCAAGATTAACAATATCATCTATAAAAAAATAAGGAGAGAATTCTTTTTCAAAGATTTCCGCATCAAAAGAACCAACTCTAAAAATAATCATTGTCCCCACGTTGCCAAAAACAGCGGCTCGAACTTCTTCCGGCATTTGTTCTATGTATTGATGGGCAATAGTTAAATTAAGTTTATATTTTCGAGCCTCGGATAAAATATCAGCAAAAGATTCATTAGCAAAAGACTGAAATTCATCCACATAAAAATAAAAATTTGGAAGTCTTTCTAAGGCTCCAGCCGAAACATCCGCTCGAGACATGGCTCCAAGATAAATTTTTGTAATCAACATTCCTCCTAATAAATTTGAATTCTGCTCGCCAATTTTTCCCTTAGAAAGATTCATTATCAAAATCTTTCTTTTGTCCATTACTTCTCTAATATCAAAAGTTGATTTTGGTTGACCAATAATATTACGAATAAGGGGATTAGAAACAAATTGACCAATTTTATTTTGTATAGCGGCTCCGGCTTCTTGCATATAACGATCTCCATATTTAGCAAATTCGTCTACCCAAAAAGCTTTAACTGATGGATCAGAAATGTTATTAACTACTTTTTTACGATAATTTTTATCAGCTAACATCCGGTTCACTCCTAAAAGAGTTGCATTTGGGTATTCAAGTAAAGCCAATAAAATATTATTCAAAATATATTCCATTCGAGCTGACCAAGCATCCACCCAAATTTTTTTAAAAGCACTCATTAATCCGCTAGCTACTAAATGGCGTTTATCTATTCCGACATCTTCCATCACATTAAAAGAAACTGGGTAATCCATATCAAAAGGAGCAAAATAAATGACATCTTTTATTCTATGTTCGGGAATATAATCAAGTAATTTTTCGGCAGTTCCCCCATGAGGATCAATAAAAGCCATTCCTTCTCCTTCGATGATATCCTGAATGGCCATATTCTCTAAAAGAGTAGATTTTCCCATTCCTGTTTTTCCAATTACATAGACATGTCGAGTACGATCTTTGGCCTTAATCCCAAAGGGAACTTTGTTATTGCGATAATCAGTTTCAGCAAAATAAGTAATTTTTTCTGGGTCACCCAACATATTAGGAATTATAGCCTATTTTAAAGATAAAATCTAAATAAGATATTGGCAAAAGGATTGACAAATTAGTATTAGGTATGGTATAATTAGGAAGTTCTTTAACACATTTTATAACCATTCTGCGCAAAGCGGAATACAAACAAAGGAGGATTTAAATGTTACAGAAACAAATCCCTATTGGAATTGAATATGTGGTAACACATAATAATCCGCACCTAGATGAGGTAGCGGCTCTGTGGATCTTAAAAAAATGGGGAACGGAGGAATTCCCCGGAATCAAAAAGGCTAAAATTCTTTTTCATCCCGACCGGCATATAGGACCAAACGGTACCTCGTTTGAGGAGTTGGAGAAAAAGGGTTATCTTTTTCTTGGGATTGGAGGGGGGAAATTCGATGACCATCAGAAAAAAACAGAAAAAGAGTGTTGCGCAACCTTGGTTGCTCAATATTTAGAAGCAGATGATGATCCTGCTCTTAACTATATTTTAAAATATGTTTTTCAAAATGATAAAAAAGCCGGCGCTCACCCATGGGAATTTGCAAACCTAATAAAAGACTACTTTGATCTTCACGAAAAAGAAGATCATCAGGAAGTAGTGAGGTGGGCCATGGAACCACTAGAAGTTAAATACCGGAAGCAACTGATGTTTCTTGAGGCAGAAGAAGAGTTTGAAAAAAAGTCGGAAATCTTTAAAATTACTCTAGTGAGTAATTTTAATGAACAAAAGATGATTTCAATTGCCTTGGTTTATGGAGACAATATTATGTTGTCAAAAGTGGGGTTGAGCAAAGGAGTAGGAATCATTGTTCAAAAAGGAGAGAGTGGAAATGTCCAAATTTATATAAATAAAAAAATAGGCATTCCTAAAATCTCTCTAGCGTGCGCCTTTGCAAAAATTCGGTTTGCCGAACAGGTGGCAAACAAAAAAGTCATCACCAGTAACTGGGAGGAACTAAAAGCCCCGGGATACGTAAAAGGAGCAAGTAATTGGTTCTACCACGAAGAAGGGCAGTTCTTTCTGAACGGGAGCAAAACAGCGACCGCTCCCCCGACTAAGCTAGAGATAAAAAAAATTTTGAGATGTCTTACTGAAAGTCTTGTATACAAAAAAAGAAAGACTTTCAAGGTTCTCCGTCAAGAACGGGAAAATAAATAGGACTAAAAACTCCATTGGGGACCTAGCTTAATCATAGTTAGGTCCTTTTTTTCTTCCAATTTTCTATATTTTTATGGTGACCAGAGAGTAAAATTTTGGGAACTTTATAATTCTTATTTTTGTATTTAATAATTTCTGGACGAGTATAAATCTCGGGGCTAGAAATACGATTTTCTTCTACTGACTCATTTTTTCCTAAAACACCTTTGATCTGACGAGTGATAATATCAATTATAACCATTGCTGGTAATTCTCCTCCTGTTAATACATAATCCCCGATTGATATTTCTTGAGCTCTTAAAACTTTTTTAACCCGAGCATCTATTCCTTCATAACGACCAGATATCAAAACTAGATGCTGATGTTTTTTTGCTAGGGTAATTGCATATTTATTGGTAAATTTTTTTCCGTTTGGAGATAAAATCATGATTCTTGAATCTTGATTTTTGATTCTTGATTTTATATGAGCGACCGCTCGAATTATTGGTTCAGCCATCATTACCATTCCCGGACCGCCACCATAAGGTTTGTCGTCTATTTGTTTGTGTTTGGCTTGTCCCGAGTGGGGTCGAGGGATAAAGTCTCTTGGATTATAAAATTTTATTTTTATTATTTTTTGTTTAATAGCTCGACCAAGAATAGACTCCTTAAAATAGGAATCAAACATTTCTGGAAAAATTGTAATAATATGAAAAGTCATATAAATACTATAATCTAAAATAATAAAAAACCACAATGACACATTCTCCGCTATGGCAGAGAATGTGTCATTTTTTATAATGTGTCATTTTTTATATGGGTTGGTAAGTTTAAAGGTTTTAATGTAATTTTTGAGTTTTATTTCTTTCAAGTACAAAAGAAAGTCTGTGGGTAAGGGCGACGGTCCAACCCATACGCTTTTTTGAATCATAATATAACCAAATTTTTTCAAATGAAAACGAAGCCATTCCCTTTCGGCTTTTTGAGCCACCGGCACGTCAAACATTACTAAAAGATTTTTAGATGAATCTTTTATGGGAAGTTTTGAAAAAGACTTAAGTGAATCTTCTTTTTTCTTTAAATATTTTTTCCCATTAATGGTTATGATAAAACCGTTCAATTCTTTTCTGACTAACTTATCCTTAAACAAACGGTCAACGGTGGAACGTAGGGTTCTTTTTGAATAAATTCCCAAACGAGGAATACCGAAAAGATTAACGGACATACCTTTATATTTTATTTCCTTATCCCAAAGCTCTCTTAAAATCTCTCCAACTATGGACATAATGTAATTTTATACTGAAACCAAAAATGACACAAGTTCTGCCTAGGCAGAACTTGTGTCATTTTACTCAATTGCTTGATTATCTGAATTGTCTGAATTGTCTGAATTATTTAAAAATTACAGATTTTTTTTCTTATTCACATACTTACTCCGGTCAAAACGGGAAATGTTCATTTTATCTAAAGATCTGGTGCATTTTTAAATATTTTCTTTTTGCTTAAGCTCTCTTTTTTTATCTAATATTTCTTTATATGTTTTAATCATATCAACCCCCGTTTGACAGGACTCAAACAAACCAGGTATGATATTAGCTCCGGCTAAACCAATAACGCCAGAGGTAATTTTGCCTCTCCAATCTTGGTTCAAATCTTCGTCAGAGAATGACTCCAGTAATGGGTATAGGGGTATGGCCTCTTTTAAATTGAAAACCATACCTCTTTTAAAATTTTTGTATTGTCTAGACAACCCTTCCAACTCTTTTTTTAATTTTTCCACCGTGGCTTCTTTCTCGTTTTTCCCGTTTAGGGATGGTGTTCTTTCAAAATTATTTGTCATAAAATTTATTTCTTACTGTTAACTTTTAATATCTCTGGCTAGAGATGAAATTCTTTCAATTGTTTCCGACATTTCTTTCAAAGCTTGCTCAAACTGTATGTCCTCTTCCGATGATGTATTTCCCGCCTTAAGTCGTTGTATAAACTCTGAAAAGTAAACTGGGTCTTTAAATTTATCATTCATATCATTAAATTAATAATTAAAGTTAATAATATTCTTATAGTACTCTCTCTCTCTCTCTCTCCGCGTCAAGAGCCGGTGTTTATAATTCCCCAGCCAGCACTTTTGGTGTTGTTTAACAAAAACCCCCGCCAAAGCGGGGGTTTTTGTTATAATATTTGAGTTTATTTTTTAAGCTCTTCCATCGCTTCATCAACCGCCTCAGCTGGATTAGCAGCCGCTGGTTTTAAGGATCCCTCAGGCTCATTAATCTTCAGATTAACTCGAGCATTGTTTTTCATTCCAATTACTCGCAAGAGGGTTCGGATAGCTTTGGCTGTATTTCCCTGTCGCCCAATTATTTTCCCCATGTCATCTACATGAACATCGAGAGTCATTAGAACGCCCATTTCATCAACCTTTCGGTTAACTTTGACATTCTTTGGATTGTCGACTAGAGACTTAACAACGTACTCAAGAAATTCTTGATCTAGCTCCATTTTTCTATCATCCAACTTATCTTTTAATTAAGTGCACTATCTCGACTTTATAATAGTACAGCTATTGTATATTATATTCTATTCTTTTTTAAAAGTCAATCCTTACTTGTTTTTTTCGGCCCCTTTGGGTGCTGGAGTTTCTACTTTGGGTCCAGCTTTTATTTCTTTTTTCTTCAGGGTAGAACTTTTTCTAGGAAGAACATTTATTTTCTTTCCTTGAATAATTTTTTTATCAATTAAAAAATTATGAACTGTGTCAGAAACCTGAGCTCCATGAGACATCCAATGTTTAATTCTGTCTTCTTTTAAATTAAGGTCTTTTGTTTTTGGATTATAAAAACCAAGGATCTCTAAAAACTTCCCGCTTTTTGGCCCAATTTTGGAATCAGCCACCACCACCCGAAAATGAGCTTGGTTTATTTTTCCTATTCTTTGTAATCTAATCTTTAACATAGAAATCATACTACCAAATCTCTACTAAAATATCAACTTCATTACTAAAAAACAATTCTTTCCTAAAAATAATAGTCAACATATCGATAAAATAGAGTTTTTTGTGCTATATTCAAGTAATGAAGAGAAAAACAAGACCCAAAAGGAAAACAATTAGGGAATCAAAATATCTCGAGGGAACACTTTTTTTGACTTCTAAGGGGGTGGGTTATGTTGAGGTTGATCAATTAGAAGATGATATAGAAATAGCTCCTAATCTTTTAAATACCGCTCTTCATAAAGATAAAGTAAAAATTTTACTTCATTCTAAAAAAGGAGGGCGAAGAAAAAGTGGCGAAATAATAGAAATAACAAAAAGATCCAATGTTGGTTTTGCTGGTGTTTTAGAAAAAAAGAATGGTAATTTCTTTTTAATTCCTAATAACCAAAAAATGTACGCCAATATTTTTATTCCTGTAGATAAATTGAAAAAAGGAAAAATTGGTGATTTGATTTTTGGAAAAATAGTTGATTGGAAACCAAATAGATATCCTATTGGAGAAATAATAAAAATTTTAGGGAAACCACAAGAAAACGAGGCAGAGATGCAAGCAATTGCTTTAGAAAAAGGATTTTCTGAACAATTCCCTATTCCAGTGGAAGAATCAGTAAACTTAATCTTTCAACAATCTCAAAATACTTCACAAACTGAAATAGAAATAGGAAAACGAAAAGATTTTAGAAAAACATTAACCTTCACTATTGACCCGGATGACGCAAAAGACTTTGATGATGCTCTTTCTTTCAAAGAATTGGAGAAGAATAAATATGAAATAGGAATTCACATTGCCGATGTTTCTTATTATGTCAAAGCAGATTCAGTTTTAGATAAAGAGGCTCTAAAAAGAGCCACTTCTGTTTATTTGGTTGACAGAACTATCCCGATGCTTCCTGAGGTGTTATCTAATGATCTTTGTAGTTTAAAACCAAACGAAGACCGATTAACTTTCGGGGCTGTTTTTATTTTAGATAGTACTGGGAATATTTTAGAAAAGTGGTTTGGAAAAACAATAATTCATTCTCAAAAAAGATTTACTTATAAAGAAGCTCAGAAAAATTTAAATGAAAAAATCGGAAAGTTTTACAGAGAGTTAGATATTATTAATAAATTAGCAAAAAAATTAAGGGAAAAAAGATTTAACGAAGGATCAATTGATCTTGATAAAGAAGAAGTAGGATTTACTCTTGATAAAAAAGGAGTCCCTATAAAAATTGAGAAAAAAGTCCGTGGCGATACTAATAAGTTAATTGAGGAATTTATGCTTTTAGCTAATAGAAAAGTAGCTGAATGTTTTGTTGATAAAAAAAACCAAAAAAATCTTTTTGTTTACCGTATCCATGATAAACCCAACAAGGAAAAAATGAATGAATTGGCTGATTTTTTAAGAGGATTTGGGTATAAGTTTAAAATGATAAACGGAATGATTCCTTCAAAAGAAATAAACAATATTCTTAAAAGCTTAAATAATAAACCAGAGGCTGACGCTATCCAAACAATTATTATTCGCTCAATGGCAAAAGCGATTTACTCAACTAAAAATATCGGTCATTATGGATTGGCTTTTAATCATTATACCCACTTTACTTCTCCTATTCGTCGTTATCCAGATATAATTGTTCATCGATTATTAAATAATTATTTAGAAGGAAAAAGACTAAATAAAGAAGATTGGAAATATTATGAAAAAATATCTAATATCTCATCAGAAAGAGAAAAAGAGGCTCAAGAAGCTCAATGGGCTTCGATAAAATACAAGCAAGTTGAATATATGTCCTATCATCTTGGTAAAGTATTTAATGGAGTTATTACTAGTATTACTAACTGGGGTATTTATGTTGAAGAAAAAGAAACCAAGTGCGAAGGAATGGTAAAATTAAGAAATATTGATGAAAAAAAATATAAAATCGGCAGTCAGGTAAAAATAAAAGTTATCGCTACTGATTTAAAAAGAAGAATTATAGATTATAATTTTGTTTAGTATGCAAATAACTAAAAAAATAATTCATCATGGGGTTTGGGTGATCTTGGCTATAATAATTGGAATTTTAATTGTTTTTTTATTAGCCAAGGGAGGAAATACTGTTTATTCATTTGCTGATTCAAAAATAAATGAACTAAAACAAAACTTGGTCAAAAAAGATATTTTAAAAGATCAAATTTCTCCCCCCCAAGCAAGCAAAAAAACAGAACCACCCTTAGATTATTTTGCCAAAGACCCCGATAAATCGCTTGAGGTTAGCGCTCTTGTTTATTTAGTTGGGGATTTAGAAACTGGTGAAATTATTTTAAGTAAAAATATTAATGAAACTTTTCCAATCGCTTCTGTCTCAAAATTAATGACAGCCTCTTTGTCAGACAAAGACAATGAATTACTTTATCCCCTACTCTTAAAATCAAGTAATTCTACCGCTGAAAAAATAGCAAGAAACGAAGGAAGAGACAACTTTATAATAAAAATGAATCAAAAAGCGGCCTCCCTTGGTCTTTTTAATACCGCCTTTAAAGACCCGAGTGGTTTATCTAGTTCTAACATTTCTACTGCCTCTGATTTATTTAAATTTGCCCGTTATCTCAGAAAAAACGAAAACTATATATTTGAAATAACTAATAATACTACGGTAAAAGTTGGCAATGATAATTGGATAAATATTAATGGACTTGCTCAAAAAAAGGATTTTCTTGGAGGAAAAACTGGATATACTAGCGCCGCTCAAAGAACCTTAGTATCTATTTTTGAAATGCCCTCAGAAAAAGATAGGGAAATTGCTCTTATTTTACTCCCAAGTACTAATCGAATAAAAGATGTTGAAACTATTCTTTCTTATTTAAAAGATAATATTTATTACGGTGAACGGGGAGATGACGGGGTTAGCCTTGTAGTTTTAAAAGAAAATATTTTAGAAGCTGACGAAAACAGAAGTGGCAAAGCTAGTCTTATGTTTGTCGGAGACATTATGATGGATAGAGGAGTAAAAATGTCCATCCAAAAAAACTTTCTTGATAACCAAATGTTTTTGTTTGAAAATATGGAATATTTGAAAAAGGCTGATATTCTTTTTGGTAATTTGGAAGGACCTGTTTCCGATAAAGGAAAAGATTTGGGAAATCTTTATTCTTTTCGAATGAATCCAGAAACAATTTCAACTTTAGATAAGGCTGGTTTTGATGTGTTGTCAGTAGCTAATAATCATGCTGGCGATTGGGGACAAGAGGCTTTTGAAGATACATTAGCCAGATTTGAGGAGAGTAATATTTTAGCCGTTGGTGGTGGTTTAAATGAAACCGAAGCCAAAAGACCAAAAATTATTAATGTTAATGATTTAAAAATCGGTTTTCTTGGTTTTTCAGATGTTGGTCCTGATTGGATGAAGGTTGAAGGAGAAAAACCAGGAATTCTTTTAACTCGCAGTCTTGATTTTACTGAGACAATAAGGGGGGCAAGTCAGCAGGTAGACTTATTAGTGGTAACATTTCATTTTGGGGATGAATATGTTGAATATAATGAACGTCAAGAAAAATTAGCTCATTTAGCAATTGATTCCGGAGCTAAAATTATAATCGGCCATCATCCCCATGTTGAACAAGCAACTGAATTTTATAATGGTGGAATAATTGCTTATAGTTTAGGTAATTTTATTTTTGATCAATATTTCTCTGATAAAACAATGAAAGGATTAATGTTGGAAATAGAGATTGAAGAAAAAAAAATAAAACAAATTATCAAAAAAACTGTTCAATTAAATCAATTTTATCAACCTAGTTTAACAAGTTCAGAGATAATAACACCCCCAGAAGATGTTGTTAATTTATTCTTAAAAAATACAATCAATGATAAAAAGGGAGAAATAAGTATTGAGATTGGTTGGGTGGGAGATATTTTTCCATTTCCAAATAAGGAGACCCAATTAGGAGAAGATATTTTTAGTGATGTAAAAAGTGTATTAAAAGAGCCAGATATCATGATTGGAAATCTTGAAGGAGTCTTGACCGACAATGGCACATCAAAATGTGACTATGAGTATTTCAATAAAGAGACTTGTTTTACTTTTCGTGGATCTCCCTCTTTTGCTAATGAGTTAAGTCAAGCTGGCTTTGATGTTATAAATCTATCTAATAATCATAATTTTGATTATGGGCAAGATGGTTATTTAAATACTATCAGTGTTTTAGATAGATCTGGCCTAAGTTCTGTAAGAGATAAAAATATTATCACAAAAAAAATTGACAATTTTGACATTGCTATTGTTGGATTTTCCACAAGTCCAAGATCCGCTTCATTATTAGATTATAATGAGATAGAAAATTTAATAAAACAAGCCAAGAAACAAGCTGACTTAGTAATCGCTCTCTTCCATGGGGGAGCGGAGGGGGTAGATAAAGGAAATATCCCTGATAGTAATGAGTTTTATTTGGATGAAGACAGAGGTAATTTGAGAAAAGCTGCCCGGGTGGCTGTTGATTCGGGAGCTGATTTAGTAGTTGGCTCTGGTCCTCATATTTTAAGAGGGATGGAATTTTATAATGGAAAACTTATTGCTTATTCACTAGGCAATTTTGCTGGAGACAAGAGTTCTAGATGGGATAAATCATTAGAAACATCAGCGATGTTAATGATATCTTTAAAAAACAATGGCGAATGGAATAATGGGAAAATAATTCCCATTAAAATTGATTCTGATGGTCATCCTAAAATTAGCAAAACAGACGAAGCTATTTCGCAAATTAATAACCTCTCGAAAGAAGACTTCGCCCAAAATTCCGTTATTATATCTAAAAACGGAGAAATCTCCCCGCCGATTATTACTATCGAATAAAATTATTTAAATTTATTTCGCTATTTGAACGGCTTGAGAGAGATTAACTGAAAGAAGTTTAGAGGCTCCGTCTATTCCAATAGTTACCCCATATAAAACATGAGATCGAGACATTGTTTCTCGATTATGGGTAATCAGAATAAGTTGAGAATGTTTAGATAAATTTTCCACCATATCTCCATATTTTCTAGAGTTAGCTTCGTCAAGAGCAGCGTCTGTTTCATCCAAAATCAAGAATGGCGGAGGGTTAACTTGTGAAATTGCAAATAATAAAGCAATAGAAGTTAAAGAGCGCTCCCCGCCAGAAAACATATGGAGATCCTTTGATTTTTTTCGAGGAAGAGAAACATTAATATCAATTCCTTGTTCTATTTCCCCTTCTTCTTCAATTAAAGTTGGAATATTTTTAAACTCTATATCTTCTTCGTCTTGTTGTTTTTTTTTTCTATTTGAGGCATTAATAACTGACAAACTTGCTTTTCCTCCTCCAAACATTAACTCAAAGAATTTCTGGAATTGTTTATTTATTTTATCAATCCCCTCTTTAAATTCTCCATCTATTTTTTCTTTCAATTCTTTTATTAAAATTTTCAAAGATTCAACACTTTTATTCAAATCCTCAATTTCTTTTGATAAGAATTCATCCCTTTCGGCTACTTCTTGATATTCTTTTATTACTTCACTACTTCCAATACTTCCAATATCTTCTAATCTTATTTTAATCCTTTCTATTTTTTTTCTTCTAATTTCTTGAATTTCTCTGCTTTCATTTTCAGATTCAATCAAGAGTTTAAATTTTTTATAAGAAAAAATAACTGGACCAATTAATACCTCTGCTTCTCTTATCTCTTCTTTGAAATTAACTTCTGTTTTATATAAATTGTCCTCTTGAATACTTATTAAATTATCTTGAGATTTGATATCTTTTTCTTCTATTTTTAATTTAAATTGCTCTTTTTCTTCTTCCCTTTCATCCATCCTTTTTCTATCTATTGTCGTTCTAAATTCTTTTATTAATTGGTAAAATTTTTTTTCTTCAGCTTCTAAGGCGCTTAATTCCTTTAAAATATCATTTTTAGTTTTAATTAATTCATCATTTTTATAATTAGTTGGTTTTTCATCCTTAAGAGACGGGTTAAACTGATCAACTAAAACTTTTATTCTTTCCAAAATATCAAACACTTCCTGGAGTTCATTTCCTAATAAAGCTTGATCGAGATAATCTTGTAAATCAGAAATAAAAACATCAATTTCTTCCATAGATACTGGCAAAACAACAAGATTTTTAGAATTAATCTCTAGCCTTCCTTCAATTCTTCCAAGTTTTCTTGATAATTCATCTTTTAAAATACGGATTTTTTGAATTTTTTCTTCTGTTGGTTGTAGTTGTTCTTGCTCGGGGATAAAATTATTTTTCTCTTCTTTTTTTGTTTCTTCAAGAGCTTTGGTTATTTTTTCTAATTTCTGGTTAATAATTTTTTTTTCTTGGTTCAATATGTTTTTTTCTTTCTCAATATAATTTTCTTCTTTTTTAAAATATTCTTTATAAAGTAATTCTAGTTCTGTTCTCATTTTTTCAGTTTTTTCCACTTTCTCAACTTGTTTTTTTAAGAAATTTATATAAGGAGCAATTTCCCGACGTAATGATTGAGCTTCCTTAATATTGTTTTTTGTTTTCTCCAGTTTTCTTTCGCTTTCTTTTAAACGATATTGGTAAACTTTAAGACCTAGTGAATCTTCTATCATCTCTCGACGATCTTTTAATGAGGAATTTAAAATTCGATCAGCTTCTCCTTGTGAAATAATCTGGTGTCCAGAACTTCCGACATTAACCGAAGCTAAAACAGATAAAATATCTTTTAGACGAACTTCGCTCCCATTGATTAAATAACGATTTATTCCATCACGATAAACTTCTCGACTAATAGTAATTTGGTTATAATCTAGTTTTATTTCTTTTTTAGAATCCGCACTAGCTAGAGTAAATTTTTTATCTTTATTATCAAAAACAACTGAGACAGAGGCTTTATTAAAATGACTTAAATTTTTTGAGCCCTTAAAAATAAGATCAGCTCCTGATTTCCCTCGAAGAGATTTTATTGATTGTTCTCCTAAAACAAAACTAATTCCTTCGGCAATATTTGATTTTCCAGAACCATTAGGACCAACAATTGAGACAATGGGGTTATCAAATTTGATAACTGTTTTTTTAGCAAAAGATTTAAACCCTAGAAGTTCTATACTTTTTAATTTCATATTACTCCCAATTTTTTACTTTCAAGGCTAGTTGAGCAGCTTGTTGTTCGGCTTCTTGTTTTGAATCTCCCCTGCCTTCAGCCATAAGTTCTTTGTCAAAATAAATACCAACTGTAAATTTTTTGTTATGATCTGGTCCCTCTTCGTCTATTACTTGGTAAAAAGGAGTAATTCCTATATATTCTTGGGCCTTTTCTTGAATTAAACTTTTAGCATCTCTCCATAATCCTTTTGAAACTATCTCATTTGTCCGGCCCAAAAGATTAAACTTTATAAATTTTTGGGCTGGTTGATATCCTTGATCCAAATAAACTGCCCCAATAAAAGCCTCAAAAGTATTAGCTAATATGTATTGACGAGCTTTTCCGGCATCTTTTGTTTCCCCTTTTGATAAAAGTAAAAAGTCATTCATTTTTAATTCTGTAGCCACTTGAGAAATTGTAATAGTATTAACTAGGGCTGATCTAAGAGAAGTTAGTTCTCCCTCAGCTTTGTTGGAATATTTATTAAAAAGAAAATCAGTTACTACTAATTCTAAGACGGCATCACCTAAAAACTCAAGACGTTCGTTGTGAGAGATTTTTAATTTTGGATTTTCATTTAAATAAGAACGATGGACAAAAGCCTGCTTTAGCAAGTTTTTATTTTTAAAAGTAATTCCAGTTCTTTTTTCAAATTGAGTAAAATTAATCATGTAATTTTTTCAACAGTCTTGGCAATAAGCGGAAGAATATCGTCATAAATTTTAAGATCACCTATTTCTTCTAAATTAAACCATCTGGCACCATCTAGTCCTCCGGATTCTGCTAATTGTAATTCTTGAAAAACTGACTCGGCCATAAAATAAGTTACTTGTTTTCTTATTTTTCCTTCTTCTGGATGAGAAGCAATGTATTCATTTTCTCCAAGTTTAGTTTTTATATTAACATCAAGACCAATTTCTTCTTTTATAGCTCTTTTTGTTCCATCTTCATCTGTTTCTTTTTCTTCAATTCCACCCTTAGATAAAGTCCAGTAACCAAAAACATCGTGGACTAGGGCTAATTTTATTTCATCTCCGTCTCTGGTATAAATAACTGCTCCTCCCAATCTTTTTATTGGTAATTTAGAAATATCAACTGGTTCATCTTTTTTCTTTTTACTTATCTGATCTTTTCCGGGTTCCCCAATTTCTTTATAAACAGTTCCCAAAACCCCATTAATAAATTTGCTACTGCTTTCTCCTCCGAAACTTTTAGCTAGTTCAATTGATTCATTAATAGCTACTTTTGGAGGAACTTGATCATGATCACTAAATAAAAGTTCATATAATCCTAAACGCAAAACATTTCTGTCAACTCCTGAAATTTTATTAAGAGGCCACTCGGGAGCAGCTTTTTCTATTATTTCGTCAATAGATTTTTTTTTCTCTAAAACACCCAAGAGAAGCGTCTCCATAAAAGAAGAATCTTCCAACCCAGGACCAAAATCTTTAGTGTTTCTGTTTAAAATAGAAAGAGGACTTTTTTGGTTTTGAACATCAAAATCCAACTCAAAAAGAGTTTGGAGAACAATTGATCTTGAAAGGTGCCTATTAGCCATAGTTAGTATCAATGGTTATTATTATTGTTGTTGTTTTTCTTTTTCTTTTATTCTTTGTTGTTTCTTTTTTAATTTTTTAACAACATCAATAACTTGTCGGCCTCGATACGAACCACATTTCAAACAAGCTTTGTGACGAATATGAGATTCGCTACAATTACTACACTTGGAAACAGCCGGTCCCTTTAAGGCATGATGGGATCGTCTGTTTTTAGTATGAGCTCTTGTGTGTCGCATTCTAACTGACATATAATTAGTATACTTATTTCAGTTAAAAAAGCAATAAAACCTTTAAATTATTAATTTAAAGTGATATGATAAATAAATATGACAAAAGATAATTTAGAAAACAAAAGACATTCTTTGACACATCTGCTGGCGGCGGCGGTTTTAGAGCTTTATCCGAACGCTCAGCCCACTCTCGGACCGGCCGTGGACGACGGTTTTTATTACGATTTTGACAACCTAAAAATCAGCGAGGACGATTTACCTAAAATTGAAGCTATGATGAAAAAAATTCTGCCAACTTGGAACAAATTTGAAAGACATGAAATTAAACCCGCCGAAGCCAAAGAATTTTTCAAAAATAATTCGTATAAATTAGAACTAATAGAAGAAATTGAAAAGAACGGCGAGCCGATTACTTTTTATAAATCCGGCGATTTTGAGGACTTGTGCCGTGGCGGGCATATAGATAATATGTCAAAGGTGCCATTTGGCAGTTGGAAATTGGATAGAATAGCCGGCGCCTATTGGCGCGGCGACGAAAAAAATCCGATGCTTACGCGCGTTTACGGATTAGCTTTCAAAACAAAAAAGGAATTGGAAGAATATGAAAAGATGATAAAAGAAGCCGAAAAAAGAGATCATCGCAAATTGGGCAAGGAACTGGATTTGTTTACTTTTTCAGAACTAATTGGTAGTGGTTTGCCTCTATATACTCCAAAAGGCGCCCTTATAAGAAGATTACTTAATGATTATATTGAATCTTTGCAATTAAAATCTGATTGTACTCAAGTTTGGACACCACAAATTGCCAAAGCGGATCTTTTTAAAACATCTGGTCATTATGATAAATACAAAGATGGAATGTTCAAAGTAATTTCTAATTATTCAAAAGAGGAGTTTTATCTTAAACCGATGAATTGCCCTCAACATACTCAAATTTATGCTGGCAAAATGAGAAGTTATCGAGATTTACCTTTACGATATACAGACTTTGCCATGCTTTACAGGGATGAAAAACCGGGGGAATTGAGCGGTTTGGCTAGAGTTAGATCTTTTTCACAAGATGATTGTCATATTTTCTGCAGAGAAGATCAGGTTAATAAAGAAATAGATAATATGTTGAATATGATTAAAGAAGTAATGAAAACATTTGGTTTAAAATATAAATATAGACTTTCAACAAGAGATCTTAGGCGCCCTGAAAAATATTCAGGTGATCCAAAAGTTTGGGACAGGGTTGAAAAATGGACTGAAGAAATTATGCAAAGAAATAATATTGAATATTTTGACGGTCCGGGAGAAGCCGCTTTTTATGCCCCAAAAATGGATTTAATTGCCACCGATGCTCTTGGGAGAGAGTGGCAACTTTCAACTATTCAGATTGATTTTGTGACGCCTCAAAAATTTAGTCTTGTTTATACGGATAAAGATGGAAAAGAAAAAAGTCCCGTGATGTTACATAGGGCAATAATCGGTTCCCCGGAGAGATTTATCATGATTTTACTTGAACACTATGTCGGAGCGTTTCCAGTTTGGTTGTCCCCTGTTCAAATAGCCATTCTCCCAATTTCAGAAAAACAAAATAGTTACGCCGAGCAAATATACAGTCAATTTAAAAAAGAAGATCTTCGAGTAGAACTTCATAATGAAAATGAAAGTCTAGGGAAAAAAATCAGAAATGCCAAGACACAAAGAATCCCCTACTTAATTATTGTCGGAGAAGAAGAAATAAAAAATAAAACTATTACCGTGGAAGGAAGGAATGATCAAAAATTAAAAGAAATAAAAACGGAAGAATTTATTAAGAAAATAAAAGGAGAAATAAAAGAGAGAAGATAAAAAACACCGATTGAGACAACATTCTCGCTTAAATACCTATTTCAAGATAAAGAAACTTCTTTTCCCCAATAGAAGTTTTTTTTTGGATTTATTTAAAATAAACCTCCGATGAAATTGACAATATCATTAAATATTTGACCTAGGGGAAAAATTTTTGCTAGAAGCCAAATAATTATGATAGCGATTATTATTCTAACAATTATCATATTTCTATCATATATCAATCTCAGCCATTTTGGCATGAGTTTGAATAAATATTTTACGAGGCAAAACATCCGACCCCATTAAGGTATCGAAAACTTTATCAGCCATTTGAGCATCTTCAATATTTACTTGTTTTAAAATCCTAACTTCTGGATCCATCGTTGTTTCCCAAAGTTCATCAGGATTCATTTCTCCTAACCCTTTATAACGTTGAATTGTAAAACCTTCTTCATCTCCTCTGGTAATTTTATCTTTTTCTTCTTCAGTATAAACATAAGAAACATCTTTCCCTTTTTTTATTTTATAAAGAGGGGGTTGAGCAATATAAAGATAACCAACTTCAATAATTTGTCTGAAGTATCTATAAAAGAGAGTTAGGAGCAAAGTTGTAATGTGGGCACCATCAACATCGGCATCAGTGGCAATAATAATTTTGTGATATCTGATTTTTTCTATATTAAAAGTATCTCCAATTGAAGTTCCTAAAGCGATAATGAGAGCTTTTATTTCAACAAAAGCCATCATTTTATCGATTCGAGCTCTTTCTACATTTAAAATTTTCCCTTTTAGAGGTAAAATGGCTTGGGTCTTTCGGTCTCTTCCCATTTTGGCAGAACCACCGGCAGAGTCACCTTCAACAATAAAAATTTCAGCTTGTTTGGCGTCTCTTGTCTGACAATCAGCTAATTTTCCCGGGAGAGTTAGACCTTCCATAGCTCCCTTTCGCAAGATACTATCTTTAGCTGCCTTGGCTGCTTTTCGTGCCTTAAGGGCCAAAAATACTTTATTAACTACTCCTTTGGCCACTTCGGGGTTCTCTTCAAGAAAAGCGGAAAAAGCATCACCAAAAACAGTTTCCACGGCTCCCCTCGCTTCAGGACTTCCCAACTTACTCTTAGTTTGTCCTTCAAATTGAATTTCTTGTAATTTAACCGAGACAACAGCTGTTAACCCTTCCAAAACATCTTCTCCGGTGAAATTTCCCTCCGATTCTTTCAGAAGATTATTCTTTTTACTGTAACTATTTAAAAATCTAGTTAAAGAAGTTTTAAATCCAGTAATATGAGTTCCTCCTTCGGGATTATAGGTATTGTTAGCAAAAGCGACAATTCGAGAACTGATATCATCAACATATTGCAAAGATACTTCAACGATTACTCCTTCTGTTTCTTTCTCAACATGAAAAATTTTATCATGGATTGGTTTTTGAAATTTATTATAAAACTGAACGAGAGAAACCAATCCTCCTTCAAAATAAAAAGTGATTGAAGGAACTTCTAAACTAAGTTCTTTGAAAAAAAACACATTGCTATCATCAATTTTTTCTTCAACTTCTCTAGCATCAATAATCACTATTCTAAATCCTTTGACTAAATAAGATTGTTGTCGTAAGTGATTAACAACTTTATCAAAATCAAATTTAAGATCACCAAAAATTTCTTTATCTGGAACAAAAGTAATAATAGTTCCTATATTCTTTGAGGCTTTAATTTTTTTTACTTTATTTTTTATCTTTCCTTTAGCATATTCTTGCATATATTCCCCTCCATCACGATGAACTTCCGCTTTGGTAAAAGAAGAAAGAGCATTCACGACAGATGCTCCAACTCCGTGAAGTCCTCCAGAAAATTGATAACTTCCCTGTCCAAATTTTCCTCCGGCATGAAGAGTAGTCATGATTGTTTCTAGGGCGGAAACTTTTGTTCCTTGATGAATATCAACTGGGATTCCTCGGCCATTATCAGTAATGCGAACTCGATTATTTGGTAAAAGAACAATTTCCACAGTATCACAAAAACCAACCATCGCTTCGTCTCGAGCATTATCAAAAATCTCCCAAATTAAATGATGAAGACCTTCTTCTCCGGTTCCCCCGATATACATTCCCGGTCTTTTTCTAACCGGTTCTAGCCCCTCCAAAACAGATATATCTTTGGCTGTATAAGACCCTCTGTCTTTGGTTTTTTTCCCTTTCTCCTCTTCCTTTTTCATAACTCTATTTTACTAAAAAAATCCTTTAAAAACAAGGATTTTCTCCAAAATTGTGTATAACTTTTATCCCTAATTTACCTTACTTCCCACCCTTTATTTTGAGCTATTTTGGCTTCTATGTTTTTCATTATCTTGCCTACTTCTTCATCAGTTAGAGTGCGCTCTAGAGATTGAAAAACCATATTAAAGGCATAAGAAACTCTTTCCTTTTTATGAAATTCATCAAAAAGATTTGGTCCAACAACTAACAGTTCTCCGGCGTTTTCTTTTATTAACTTTTGGGTCTCTTCAATTTTAATATCCTCTGGAACCCAAAGAGCAATATCTCTTTGAATAAATGGATAAGAAGATATTTTCTGATATTTAATTTCTTTGGCAGATAATTCTAAGTTCAAATCATCATAAGATTTTGGGTCTGGGAGTTTTTCTATTAGCTCTGTTAAATTAGTTTCAATTCCAAATTTATTTCCAAATTGTTCTGAGAGTTTTTCTGTTGTTTCTTTTTTTTTATCTCCAATTAAGGCTAAAGATAGATATTCTTTATTTTTATTAAAAACTTTTCCTATTTCAAAAATTTTAGTTTTTTTTAATCCAATCAATGGTAAATTTTTGTTATTTAATTCATTACTTTTATTTAATCTCTCTGTTAAATTACTTCTTAAAAATTTTTTATCAGAGGCGAGCGGATTTCTTATTTCAATTTCTCCTTTTTCCACAAAAGAATAAGTATAAACTTCTGAAAACCCATGTGAAACCAAAATATTTCTAATTTTAGTAGTGTAATAAAACTCTTTATTTATTTCTGAAATTTTTATGGATTCAGGAATTTTAGCTTCTATTTTCTCATAACCATAAATTCTCCCTATTTCTTCTATTAGATCTGTTTTTATTTTTAAATCAAGCCGGTAATTTGGAATTTTTATATCAAACTTGTTATTTTTTTCAGAAAATTCAAAATTAAATCTCCTAAAAATATTTTTTATTTCTGTTTTAGAAATATTTGATCCAAGTAATTTATTTATTTCCTCGGTTGTTATTTCTATTTGCCAATTTGAAACTGGTTTAGGATAAATATCTATTGCTTCCATAATTTCAGTTTTTTCGGTTCCGGCAATATCTATAATTAATTCTACTACTTTAGCCATTCCTAATTGAGCTAATTCGGGTGTAATTTCGTTTTCAAACCTTTTTGAAGCATCAGTAAAGAGATTTAGTTTCCGAGAGATTTTCCTGATATTAACTGACTCGAAATTAGCTGATTCCACGACAATATTCCTTGTGTTTTCGTCAACTTCCGCCCCTACCCCCCCCCTTATGCCCGCAATAGCTAAGGGAGTATCTCCGTCAGAAATAACCAACACTGAGTCGTTTAGCTCCTTTTCTTCTCCGTCTAGAGTAGTCATTTTCTCTCCATTTTTAGCTCTCCGAACAACTATCTTTTTACCCCTTAATTTACCAGCATCAAAAACATGAAGGGGTTGCCCAAATGAAAGCATTATATAATTAGCAAGATCAACAATATTATTAATAGATCTTTGCCCAACTATTTCTAATTTTTCTTTCAACCACGCTGGAGATGAAGCCACTTTTATATTTTTAATTTCCGTCCCAATATATCTTCGGCATTTATCTTTATCTAAAACTTCAACTTTAAATTCACTTTTAGATAGTTTATATCTTTCTAAATTTTTTTCTGTTTTGTCTTCTTTTAATTTTTTGTTTAAAATAACTGAAATATCTCTGGCTATTCCATAGTGGGAGAGGCAATCATGTGATCTGTTTGGTAAAACATCTATCTCTAGAATAAAATCATCATTCGCTTGCCCTAGACCTGTCGAATGAGAAATAATTTCTTCTACCTCAAAAGACTTCATTGTCAAAATTTCTGCCAATTCTTTTGGTTCAGGCAACTTATCACTAAAATAATTTTGAATCCAATTATAAGAAAAACGCATATTAAAATTGATTAACTAATCTTAAATCTCCTTGATATAATAATCGGATATCATCAATCCTATATTTAAGCATTGCTACCCGATCAACCCCCACTCCAAAAGCAAAACCTTGATATTTTTTTGGATCAAGGCCAACATTTTTTAAAACATTAGGGTGAACCATTCCTGCCCCGAGAAGTTCAATCCAGCCAGTCTGTTTACAAAAAGAACATCCTTTCTTTTCACATTGAGAACAAGACATATCCACTTCAAAACCCGGTTCAACGAATGGAAAATAACTTGGTCTAAACCTAGTTTCTATATTTTCGTTGTTAAATATTTTTTTAAGAAAATAATTTAAAGTTCCTTTTAATTCGGCGAGAGATGTTTTTTTATCAATTATTAATCCTTCTAATTGAAAAAATTGGGCTTCATGAGTAAGGTCGGTGGCTTCGTAACGAAAAGTCTTTCCTGGAGAAATAATTCTGAAAGGGGGTTGTTTTCCTCTCATGTATCTAATTTGAACCGGCGAGGTGTGAGTTCTTAACACCTTCTGTTCTTCATTTTTAATAAAAAAAGTGTCCCACATATCCCGAGCAGGATGGTCTTTGGGAATATTTAATAAATCAAAATTATTTTCTTCTGACTCAATTTCTGGACCAAAGGCTACTGAGAAACCTAATTCTGAAAAAATAGTCACCATATCTTGGATAATAATTGTTAGGGGGTGGAGATGTCCTTTATTTTTATCCATATTAATCAATTATATAACAAAACCAAGCTTTTTTAAACTAAATAATCTCAAACTTGACAAATTTATTGTATATTGTTATTATATAAGCATTATGGAAAATCAAAGATTAGAAAAAAGAATAACTGCCTTAAATGGGATAGTCTCCCCTTTCCAAAATGTTTGGGCAATTTTTGTTTTTCAAAACTCCTTAAGATATTAACAAGTTATTTGGTTTAAAAATAAAAACTGCCCTAAGATTGGGCAGTTTTTATTTTGTTCATTTAAAAATTAAAAAATGAAAGAAAAAAAAGAAAAAATTATTTTCCTAGAAGGAAATAAAGTTATCCTTCGCCCTATTAGAAAAGAAACAGATTTAGAATTATTTACTCGTTTTTTTAATGACCCAGAGGTTCGTTTTTATCTTTCTTCAGTCTTTCCTAAAACAATAAGGGACGAAGAAAACTGGTTTGACAATCAGGTGGGTAAAAACGATAATGTTATCCTCTCAATAGAAACAAGGGAAGATTCTCGTTTAGTAGGATTAATGGGCCTACATAGAATTAACTGGATTAGTAAAACAGCTTTTACCGGAGCTTGTCTTGGAGAAAAAGAATATTGGGGGAAAGGTTATGGAACTGACGCTAAAATGATTTTATTAAATTATGCCTTCAATACTCTTAATTTAAGAAAAATTTGTTCAACCGCTTATGATTTTAATAAAAGGAGTCAAAAATATAATCAAAAATGCGGTTACCAAATTGAGGGGTTAAGGAAAAAACAATTTTTTGTTAGAGGAAGTTATTGTGATGAAGTTTTGCTAGCTGTTTACAAGAAAGATTGGCTTCCGCTTTGGAAAAAATATCAAAAGGAAAATAATTTGAAGTAGAACTAATTTTAAACCCCGCTCAGCGGGGTTTTTATTTATTTTCATCAATTTTATTATTTTTATTATTATTTTTTGTTATTATCATAAACTTTAAAATCTTCCGCCTAATTATTCGACCCAAAAATAATATCAAAATAGTGGTGATTGCCAAAAAACCAATGTGTCTTATGGTTTCAATTCCAGCAAAAATCTTTTCAAACCGAGATTGAAAATAAACACCAATAAATACCAAAGAGAGAACTAGAATAATAATGGCCGAGAGATCATAAAAAATAAATGTTCTAAAAGAAACTTTTTTAAAACCAGCAGTAAATAACCCAATAAAACGAAAACCGAAAACAAAACGGGAGAAGAATATAATTTTTCTGATATGTTTATCAACAAATTCTTGGTTTTCATCAAAGTTTCCAAATAACTTATTAGAAAGACGAATAATATATTTATTTCCACTTTTAATCAAAGAAAAAATAATAACATCACTAATAATTAAACCAAGAATTGCCAAGGGAGTAGCAATAAAAATATTAATTGCCCCCATTTGACCTAAGTAACCAAGCCCAATAATCAATAACTCTTCCGGAAAAGGAATTAGCGCATTGATCACCGTAAATAAAACAAAAATGCCACCATAGGGGAGGGCACCAAGGGATTGAATTACTGATTGCATTTCGCTCATTGTTTATTTATAAAGAAATTATATCATACCTCCCTCCTCAATCAAGTTGTGAAGATATTTAAAAATTTCTGACATGGCTAAAGTGTCCAATTTACAATATTCAATAAGATTATTCATAATTTTTTCTTTTAGATCACTATTTTTCCCATCAATTATTGTCTCCATCCATTTTCGTTGAGCCGTATTTCCTTCTTGAATATCAAGCTCTTGATAAGATAAATTAGGAATAATTACAGGAAGCACTTTTTTAATGGAAGCGCTCCCAAAAAATTCCTTATCACAAAACCAACCATCGGCAAAAGGAATCATTAAATCAACAATTCTCTCATTTATCTCTGTAAGAAAATCTTTATATACTGGAAACATCTCTCCCATTTCTTTGTTTCGTCCTTTTTCAAAAACTTGATACCAAACCAAAATTGACCCCTTTGTTCCAATATCTTTTTTTAATTGTTCTACTAGTGGTTTGATTGGATTAGTATTTTCAGTATGTAAATATTCTTTATGTTCTAATTCTGCTTCGGGGCTTCTTAAAATATGGAGAGAGTATTGAAATGGTATTTGTTGATATGGTCTGATCCCATCAAAGGCTGGTATCACTCCTGAAAAAGTTTCGTAATCCAAAAAATAAAGAGGGTATTTTAACTCATTAAGAAAAGATTTAATACTTTCTTTTTCAAGATGACGGGATCCGTTCTTGGTGACCATTGTTTGTCTTTGCTGTTTAATAGTAAGATTAAAATCATCTGGAATATCAGATATTAGTTTGACTCCCAAATCTTCTAATTCTCCAAGACGCTTAACTCCCGGGGAACATAAATTATAAATGCTATATTTCTCTGGTTTACCTTTGATTATTTCATATATTTCCATCCAATCTTTTAAAGCTCCTAATCCAACATAACGCGGAGAGGGATCAGGCATTTCTTTTTGAGCTACTATTTCGTGAGCCATTTTTATTTTTTCCTTAGTAATTTCTATTTTTTCTCTCACTTCTTCATTTAGATTTGTGATGGTAGTGAGTTGTTTGACATCAATCTTCCCGTCTCTTTGGTACTCATTATTTACATGAATAACCGAAATATTTCTTATTTTCAATCCTCTTTTTTCAAGAACAATAACTTGAAAAGCAAGATCATGTTCGTGATCTATTTTAGCTTTAGTGCTTGATTTAATTTCATAGAGATCAAAAGTATTATCTTTTACCCTGTCAAGCACATCGACAATACAAGTTATGTCATTGGCTTCAAATCTTCCTTGGAATATTGTTTTTTCGCCTTTATCCAATAACTCTTGTGTTCTCTTGGGAAGACTAAGATAATCCCCATAACCAGTAAATCCTAATTTCACCCCGTGGGGAAACAATTTTTCAGCATATTCTTCAAAAAGTTTCCCGTCATCAAATAATGCTTGAAGAATAGCGTTGGGTTCGGGAATTTTTTCTTTGTCATGTTTCTTTAACCATAGCCAAGCCGGGTGTTTAAGAAACATGATATATTCCGATTTAGAAATAGTCATTATTTTATTATAACCTAAAATAGCCTGATTGACTTTAAAATGTAAATAGACTATGATAATAATGAAAATATTTTAGAACTTAAAAAATATATATGGGTCAAGAAAAAAAGAAATTAAAACAAAGAAAAGCATTGAATCAAAGAATGGGAACAGCTAAAAGAAATATTGGCAAATTGAGGAAAAACGGAAGCAGAAACAATTTACAAATATTAACAAGTCTCAAGGATTTTATCAAAAAAGAAAATATTCCTTTAGAAGAACTGGGGATTAATCAAGAAGAGTTAGAAAAATTTACAGAAAAATATGGAGATGGGAACAACTTTGTCCGTAAAATAGCTTATAAAAATAATGGTAAAATTAGATAATTACTAAACTATATAAATAAAACCCCGTTAATCGGGGTTTATTTTTTATATAATACTGGTAATTTTGCGGAATATTTCTTTCCTTTTTAATCTTTTGTTTTTTTATAACTTCTTTCTCTTTTTGCCATTTCCCTGTCTTATAACAATAGTGATAATAATAATTTTTACCCAGACAAGAAAAAATAATTTTGAATCCAAAAATACTAATATTGTTAATTATAATTTTGCATTCTAATATTTCTGGAGGTAATTTTATTTCACTCCAATTATTTTTTGTTTCTTCGAAAACAAAAATTTTATAACTAGTTCTGCAGGGGAGAATGCCTAATCCTTGAATAATTTCTTTTTGATCTTTGTTAAGGTGGTAAAATTTAAATTTTTTACTAGCTTCAAACTGACTTTTATAAGAACATTTTTCCCATCCTGGGATACAATCTATAACATTTCTTTTTTTAGTACAAGCAGAAGTTAGTAAAAATAAAATTAAAAAATATTTAATTTTCATTGGCTTTGATATTTAAATAAACAATGTTTCTTTTATTTTAACATACTTTGCATTAATTCTCAAATAAAAAACCTTAAATCTTGATCGGTGTTTTTATTTATTAGGAAATATCAAAATTCTTCTTGTTAATATTTTTTTCTATGAGCAAAGACAAAAAACTGGCTATCATCAAAACTACTAGATACACTAGAAATAAATTTGAAAAACTATATTCTGATAAATAATTCATAATAAAGGCAAAATACCAAGAAGAGACAGTAATAGCTCCTAGAACAAATAATGGTTTTTTTAATGTTTCAAGCGGTGAAAGATTATTATTTTTATCCTCTCTACTACTAAAGGGAATGATGGAAAGCAAGGGAGCAAAAATTATTAGTAAAATAGCTCCCGTAACAGCGACCACCAAAAGAGCTAGCGTTTCAATTAAAAATAAACCAGACGAAGCTAAAAGATTTGGATAAACAACATAAGAAATAAATTGGCTTACTAAAACAAGAACCAACCCGAGCCAGACAAATTCTGAAATTCCTTGGAGTATTTTTAATTCAGTTTCATCAATCTTAAAATCACGCAAAAACTTAAAGAAAAGAAAGAGGGTTATGGTTGCCCCCCCCATTCCAATAACAAAACCAAGAGTATGAATTATTTCAATAATGGTTTCCACTTTCATAAAAAAAGTCACAGCAAAATCTACCTTAGCCAAAGAAACTATAAAAATTCCAATAGAAAGCATGGCAGAAAGAAGACACCAAATACACCATTTCTTTAAAATAAAAGCTTGGACAAACAAGAGGTAGAGAGAAAAAAGAAAAGCCCCAGCCGTCAGTATTATTAAAGCGGACGATAAATTATTAGAAAATATGTGGGGAATAAAAATTAGAAAGAGATAAGAAATAAGAATAATCGCATAATAAAACATTCCGCAATATTCTAGAGGTATTCCTAGAAACTTAGCGTATTGACTATTAATAACAGCATTACAATCAGAACCAATAGGACAAATAAGTTGTTTGTTTCTTCTTTTGGTGTAATAAATATTAACGGCAACCCCAAGCCCTCCAACGGCAGCAAAGGCAATAAAGATATAGAAACCTATTGCTTGAGGCCAAATAACGGCAAAAACAACTCCGCTCATTCCGAGAATTACTAGAAAAAAATACAAGATGATATTAGTTGGGATAAAACGCATTTTTGTTTTTCTGGAGGATTCAATAAATTAAAAGATAATAGTTTTTATTATACCAATTTTCCCTTTTATTTTCACTATTTTCTAACTCTTGACTTTTAATATGTACTGTGGTATCATACAAGAGAGGTTTTTTAATTAAAATAAAATAAAAATTATTATACATGAAGATAAAAAATGTTTTTTTCTTAATCATAATTTTTATTTCAATATTAGCTTCATCTTGTTCCAGACACACTTGCCATGGAAAAAGCACAAAGGGGCAAGGAAATAAAAATTATTCTTTATTGGGATTCAAAAATGTAAGATAAGAAGATAAAAAAACAAAAAAGCTTCCGTTCGGGAGCTTTTTCATTTGGAAATATGGAGAAAATAGGTTATTTTTAATCTATTGGAGGGTTCGCATAGTGGTCTAGTGCGCTCGCTTGGAAAGCGAGTAGGGGGCAACCCCTCATGGGTTCAAATCCCATACCCTCCGCAAATTTAGAATTTCAGAAGTTTCGGAAGTTTTACGCACCTGCGGTGCCTTTTGGTTGAAATTCTAACCTTTTTTGAACAGAATCCAGAATAATGAGGTGCGTTTCCGCTTGCCTCCGCTCCGCTACGGCAAACCAAAACAGAAATTTTTTCATTACATTTTTTATTTTTTTCTGCCCCCCATTTTTTTCTTTTAATAGGAAATGAAAAATTTTCTGTTTTGGTTTTCTCTTAATCAGAGAAAAGCGGAAACGCTCTATTCTAATTCGTAAAAGGGCAAAAATTCCTTCCCCCCAACCCCCTTCCTTTTTGCCCTTTTGCTTTTCGGGCTTCGCCCGATTTTTTTCGGCGGGCGGGCATACAATTTTGACTTTTTGTCCTTTTAGATGTAACATTGAAATAGTTGAAAAGATTTATATACTTCCATTTCAATGTTACTACTATACTAATAATATGTCAAAGAACGAAAATTTAGCAAAAAATGTGGAAAAGTTGCGAAAGCAAAAAGGTCTTTCGCAAGAGAAATTGGCGAGATTGGCCGATGTCGCCAACAATACGATTATTAAAATGGAATCAGGGGAAAACAAGAATCCAACACTTGAAACCTTGCGAAAGGTCGCCAAGGCGTTCGGCGTTTCCGTTGATGAGTTAATCAATTAAAAATATGCATTGTTCAAATTGTGGTACAAAAATTGAAGAAGGCGCAGTTTTCTGCCAAAACTGTGGAGCAAGCGCAAAAGACGAAAAAGGAGCGTCTGTTAAATCGCAACCAAAAAATTCTGCTGGAGAGATTTTATATTATGGTCAAGATTGGATAAGAGCAAAACATTTTGCGATTGCTTCACTTCCGTATCACGACATTTTAGTAACTAAAGATAAGTTTTATATACTCCAATTTCCAAAAACAAGTGGCGGTACATGGGGTTTGATTATTGGCTTGGTACTTTTCAATATCATAGGTGCGGCGATAGGAGCTGCTATTGGAAATTCAAGCGATCGGAAAAAGCGTCAAAATGCTCGCAACGCTTGGCTTTTAGAAAATAACCTCACATCTGAAAATTACAGAGAATATATATTTGTTGAAATCTCCAAGGATAAGCTAAAAAATCATTTATCCTTTGAGAAGGATAAATACATTGTCGTAGGTGATGGAGAAAAAGCGATCAGACTTAAGAAGAGCAAAAAGGAATTTACTAATTTTAAGACATTTATAGATACTTATGTTTTGTAAAAAATGCGGGGAAAAATCGGAGGGAGATCAGAAGTTTTGCACTAGCTGTGGCGCACCTTTTTCAACATCTGCCGAAAAAGGTGAGCCGATATTTTCTCAATCTTCTCCCCCCAAACCAAAAGGGTCGCCAGTCGGAAAGATTATAGGAATAATCGTAATTCTCGCTATTGTTGGGTTGGGTATCTGGGGCTCTATGGACGACGGAGCTATAGAGAAGAACAATCAGGCAATATCCAATTTTGATTCTGGAGATAGTGAGCAAGCAATTAGACAATTTCAACAGGCCTCCCAAGAAGCCACTGGTTCCGACACAAAATTAAATACCCTAAAAAATCTTGGCTATGTTTATTTCAGTGAGGGACAATATGCCCAAGCGTTGCAATCCTTTAAGGAAGCTCTTACTTATGCAAGTGCAGGATCATTTGACCACTACCTAGTTTCTGGAGAAATTGCTTTGCTGGAAGGAAAACCAAATGCCGCTCAAATAAGCTATAACAAAGCGTATGAATTAAGTCCTAGCGACTTTCAAATCAACAACGCTTTAAATTTATTCTATCTCGATTTAGAGAGCATCGCCCCCAACTATGTCAATTATCCAAAAGCACTGACTCATGCTCAAAAAGCGTTTGATGTTAGTACTTCTGATGTAAAAAATATTGCGACGCAGAATCTAGCGATAGCTCATTTCTTTAACGAGAACTATGATCGGACAATTTCTTTGCTCTCCTCACAAGGTAGCGACCCTTATATTGCTTATTGGCTTGGTTGGTCATATGCGATTAAAGAAGACGAAGCCAACGCAAGATTTTATTTTCAACGAGCAATAGACGGAGGGGTTGAGGTAGAACAAGAAGTTTATGATTACTTATATTCCTACTAATTATGTTTTGCGAAAATTGCGGAAATAAATTAAAAGATGGGCACAAATTCTGCACAAAGTGTGGCCATTCAAACACGCTCGGAGCAAAAGAGGAAAAAACTACTGCACTTTCAGATGAAAAATGGTGGTACCGGTTAGCAAAAGTAGCATATGTATTTTTGTATTTACCTCTCTTGCTCGTAGTTCCTCTTGTGTGGAGCGAAAATAGCTCAAATTACGATTATTACACTCGCTCGTACACCGATACAGCGGGAGAAGCATTTTGGTATTCACTTCTCACACTAATTATTTGGGTGGTTGTTGTAAGGTTAATCAAAATAACTTTTCTTTACATTGCGCTCGCAAAGAAGCCACAATGGAAAAAGGAGTTTAAGAAATTTTTTTAAATAATATGATCTGCGGAAACTGCAAAAAACAAATAAATAATGATGAAAAATTTTGTGGTTATTGCGGTGCCACAACAGCAGAAAAAATACCAGATGACCGTATCCAATATAGTGCGCTAAACGAAACTCACAATAGAAAAACTAGCTTTGATTTTTCAGACCACGATAACTCTAGTAGTAGTTCTGGTAATGGTGATATAGCGGTAGGTGTTATCACGTTAATTATTGGTGCCGCACTAACTTGGATAACTTACGAGTCGGCTAGTGAGGGTGGAACATATTTTGTATCATGACTTTAGCGACTCCTAGCGCATCCAGGGAATCATTTTTCTCTGGATGTGTTGCATTTTGTCTCTGTCTGTCCACCAAAATGCTCGGCACATGATATACAGGATATTTATCGTACAAATATCCTGACAGTCTTTCTCCGTACCCTCGCACATCTTCCAGCCCAAAGAATGGTGAAAAAACTCCAGAATGTTCCTTCACCTTCTTGTCGAGCGCTTCAAAATCTTCTTTGTAATTACCGACCGTGATTTCAAACAATTTCTCTCCATAGGGAGAGATTCCGACTGCTGTATGAGTGTCCTTGTGGACATCGATACCGACAAACATACAACTTTGTTTTTGAGCTGTTGTCATATATTTAAAACTTACATTGTTAATTTGCTTCTTCGACAAGAAACAATGTGTACGAATTGAAACCCCAGTATGCGAGAGTCATGTGCCTTACGGCTGACCATCCGCTATTTGCTCATGTTCGTGCACAGAAGAGATTTGGAGCAATCCTCCGTGAGTCGTCCCTTTTCAGGCGACAGGGTGCGGGTATGCTATGCCAAATCTCATCTCTGCACTCTACCAAATTTCGCTTCCTTAATTTAAATACAAAAACCCAGTAGATTCTCTCATACTGGGGTTTGGGGAGGAATTTTCCATTTGCTCCTCTTTTTGTTTTGGGGGAATTCGGGGCGGGCTATTTTTTTATTCTATTCCAAAAATTT
>Ga0209541_10001442_pt1 | contig 47252 bp, 38 predicted proteins | sample RifCSPlowO2_01_FD_184027 | JGI IMG/M metagenome (GOLD analysis project Ga0209541, IMG submission 184027) | Groundwater microbial communities from Rifle, Colorado - Rifle CSP2_plank lowO2_0.1 (SPAdes) (version 2) | ecosystem: Environmental > Aquatic > Deep subsurface > Groundwater | place...
ATATAGGCCAAGCTCCTGAATCGCAACATAAGCATAATTTGCTTCGATATGCACTCCAGATCCTGTGCCGGGAAGAACAAATTCTGCTAATTTATTTGGGTTTTTTGGATCAGCCACATCTGCTATAGCAAACATCCTGTTGCCAACAAGATAAGCAGTATTCCCAACAACTTTTATATCACGCATGATTGTTGATTTGTTTGTTAGGTTAAATGAACCAGCAAGTTTAGGGATCAGTGGATTTGTGACATTGATTATCTTAAAACCACCTGTGCCGACGACGTAAGCAAGATTTGCCTGTGCAATTTTGGCAGGGCAGGTTCCGCAGTCGGATTGGCAATTTGAGCAACTGTCATGGCCATTACAGATAGCATCGCCACAAATCGATTGTGATTTTGTGTTTACTGTGACAAACATTTGCGCAACTTGTACGGCTGACTTGTTGTCATCGATCATAATACCAGCAGACAGATTGTTTATGAAAAAATGGTCTAGAGCACGGCCCATGGAATACTGATCAGGCAATGAATCAACAGTTATATTGTAATAACTCCATACATCAGAAGCACAAACTTGCTGAGTAGATATATTATAATTATTCAAAGCATAATAACCTTTAAAACATCCAGTTGTTTGATTAACATATTTTTTCGCATAATAATTTAAGGTGAAGCTAGAAATATTTGCATAACTTGATGTCAAATCAGTGAATGTAAATGACTCCTTGTAATAGGCCACAGCATATAAATAGTCAGAAGTGTCTGGAATAATTTCATCAACACATTGATGCTCATTACTAGATGGACAGCCGACATTTATCCAGCCATTTGATTTTCCCATGCCATTTGGCCTTATGATAACAGAAGATGGTACACATTGCCCACAATCAGAAGCACAGGAAGAGCATGATTCTGAGGTATCACAAACCATATCACCACATATAGTATTCGAGGTATCAGGTTTATAGATAACTTCTGCATAAACGTGATCCATAGAGATACCAGAAGGGTTGCTTCCTATTTCCATACCAGCTTCCAGACTATTAATTGCATCAATAGTCCAATTAGATCCAGAAGGCCTAGCCAAATAAGCATCTGATTGATGATTTGAAAAAGATGTGTTCGGTGGACATATGTTAGGAGTGCCCCTATAATCGATTTGTGATTCCACTAGTATAGGATAAAAACAAGTTTCATAAATAAAACCACTATTTCTGGCACGATAATGCAAGGTAACACTTTCAATTTGCCTATCAATGAATGAAACATTCTCAAAGTTCATAGTCTCTTTTATGTTAATCCGAGCATTAGTGTAAAGCACACCACCCCCTTGTGCAGCAACACATTGCCATTCTGATGCACCAAGAACACATCCCATGTTATCCCAATCAAAATGGCTGCCTGGACCGCTGGGATTTAATAATTGAAAAGAAGCGGTTTCATTAATCTGACCGGATTTACAAGTACCACAATCTGAAGAGCAGCTTGAGCATGATTCATTAGATTCACAAACACTGTCTCCGCATACAGAATAATTTCTTCCAAGAGGTAAGCAAGCACCAGATGCACAGCCTCCCTCACAGATACTATATATAGGTAAAGTCATATTGTTTGCATCACACGTATATTCATAGACGTTGCCGTTGCTGCAAAAATCACTCCGAATAGAAAGTAAATAAGATTCTTGATTGCCAATTGTTGTTCCGGACTGATTCAGATTATATCCACCGTCAGAATCAGTGCAAAAGTTTTGGTTGCAAATATAACCACAGTCTTGGCTGCAGGTGTTACAAGTCTCACCATTATTGCAAATGTTGTCACCACAATATCCTTGTTCAGATTGATCAATACATTTTCCATCTGAGCATTGGTATGGACACCAAATCATTTTTAAATTTTCGCTCGATGAAGAACAGCTGTATTCTACAAGAAAGTTTTGATTGTAGCAGTAATCCTGATAAGATCTTTGTTCAAAACCAAGAAATGCTTTCTCAAAAATATCCAGACCACCATCATAATCATAGCAACCAGGAAAGTCTTTTCCATGAGCCCAGTCACAGTCTGAGCTACAAATGTCCGGGTCTTCAGAATAAGAACAAAAGCCGTCGCCGCATCTTGGTACAAAACAAGTATTGCAATCTTCTGAGCAGCTTAAACAGTTCTCTCCATTGTTACAGCTTAAGTCTCCACAATACAGGTCATCAATTGGCGGGATGCATGCACCATCCTTGCAACCGTTTGGACAATCATATTTTATGCTATCTCCACGCATCAACCCACTCCGCCGAGGTGATTCTGGACTCAGGCAATTGTATTCAACTATGGTGTTATTGTTAAAGCAATAATCAGACAAAAGCTCATTAAGCAAACCTGAATCTGGTTGGCGAGACGTATCCCTGACTGTTGTAGCTCTTAATAAATCGTTTCCACCATCTGGATCATAACATAAATCTGGAGAGCTCCCGCAATCTAGAGGACAGTTAACAGTATCTTCCCATGCGCCATAGCATTTGCCGTCTCCGCATGAGCTAGTATTGGTCACAGGATCGCATCGCCCATCATGACAGCCATTTGGGCATTCAACAGTCACAGTATTAGAACGGCTGTATGGATTTGATCCATCGATTAATGTATAGTACATACAATAGTATTCTGTTAGATATCTTGAGTCGCTGCAGGAATCATTGATCCATTGATAGCTATAAGTCAGCGAGCTTCTGCCAGTCGTGAAATAGTTTAAACCACCATCTGTATCAACACACTCTGAATAGGGAGCGCAATCAACTGAGCAAGAAGATTGATCCTCACCGGCGTGACAAACGCCATCGCCACATGTAATGTTTGCAGCATTGCATTTACCGCCAACACAACCATTCAAACAGAGTAAATTATGATATGCATAGTCGGCACCAACACAATAAAATTCCTGGACAGTTACATTATTAACGCAGACTTCACTTCTCAGATCATTATAGCCAGATGTCCAGAAACCGATGGAGTATGCGTTATCCCCATCCGAATCATAACATACCTCCGCACTAACAATTTGAGAAAACAGCATCATACTAAATAATAAAATCAGAAGTTCTACTAATAATCCACCCCTTATTTTTAACATCCTAGTTTAATTGATTAAATTTGTGTTTTGTTATATGATGTTTTGTTTAATTATATCCTAAACTATTTATTAATGTTTGTATTTTTAGTTCCATAAAATCGGATTGGTACTTTAAATTATTTCCCCTCAGCCTTTTTCTCGCCGCCAATCTTTGCAAGACCTGCAAGCTTTCCCATCAATCCAGTTTTTTTCTCAGGAGCAGGCATCGGCTCTTCTTCACCAGGCTGCTTTATCTTATCAACCTTAACGTCAGCTGGAGCTTTTTTGGCCTCTGCATCAAGCAGTTGGAAATATTTGTCAAGGTCAGGAGTCTTTTGGACAAGAAGATCAAATCCTTTAAGCAATTTGTCTGTCCTTTCAAATTTCTTGTCATATCTCTGGTTGAAATCTTTTTCAAACGAGGAAAACTTGTTGTTTAACAGGACAAGAACATTTCCTGCATGCTTCTCAAAATTATCAACCCTTGTAAGGAGGTTTTCTAATTCTTTCTTGGAAACAAAATCGCCGATCTTGACTTTAATCCCATCAAAATCAGAAGCTACCATCTTAAACGACTTGTCAAGGCCTTTAACTGTGTCGTCAACAACATTGAAGTCTCGCATCTTCTTCTGCATCTCCATGTAAAATGTCTCAACCTTATCAGCATGCCTTCCAATTACTGCATTGATCTTCTTCATCTCCATTAATTCATTCTTGACTTCATCATTAAGCTTCATGACACCTTCGATACCTTTAAACACATTCATCCTATTCCTGATCTCTTTCATGTCATTTAACGTATTATGGACAACATTCTCATTGCTTTCAAGGCTTGCCTTAAGAGCTTCTATCTTGAAATCCATTTTCCTCAATTCAACCATGAACTTATCAGGCTCAATGCTCTTGACAAGGTCAATTGCCTGAGTTGCCTTTGCCTCTAAAAGCTGGGAACCTTTTTCCTTCTCAAGAATCATCGCCCTTAGTTCACCAATCTGCTCATTAATCCTCGTGAACCTTTCAGAACTTGCTTTCTGCATCTCATAAAAAGAGCTGAACTGAGCTTTTAACTTCTCAAGATCAGCGCCCATCTGTCCTGCGTTAGCTGAGCCAGAATCTGGCTGAGAATTCTTTTGATCTGGAGCAGGCTCTTCTGGAGCGCCACCTATTGCTTGTTCTTCCTGTTTCTTTTTGCCGAAAAATGCCATATTTTCCTCTTTTTTTATCTCACAAAAAATAATGTTGCAATCTGGGTATTTAATTTGGCTGGTTAGTTATTAATTTTGATGACTTACTGTTTATTACTTAATTGGTATTACTTAATTTTGATTATTTAATATTTATTACTTAATTTTGATTATTTAATATTTATTACTTAATTTTCATTACTTAATATTGATTACTTCAAGTTTTCTTCTTATCACCATTTACGTTTTCATCTTCGACATCAGCATTTGAAAAAAGATCGTCATCAGCCTTATTTTTAGCTTCTTCGATCTCTTTTTCTATATCCAAAATCATATCTTTCAGTTTATTTAAGTCTTTTGGGTCTTTTGTAGCCTCGACAACCTTAATCTTATATGGGACGTCAAGCATTTTAAGAGAAACTATCTCAACATCTTTGCCTGATTTTCTCAATGAGCTGATAGATTTTTTCAAATTGTCAACTTGTGCCTTGATAGATTCCAAAGATGCATGCATTGGGTCATTTTTATCTGTTTTTTCAGCCATTAGATACCCTTCTTTATCGAGCCAAGCTGGGCATATGCCTGCTGGCAATAATATAATACTCTTTTTTTGTATTCAGGATTCATATCCTTATAGATCTGCTGCAATTGCTGGTAATTCTGCAAAGCTGCATTATAATTGTTTTGTTTTGCTGCGAGAGAGATATTTTGGACAAGAGCAACAAGCTTTGCCACAGAATCAGCTTGCATTTGTTCGTTAACTTGACTATTCTGAGCAGATGCAACTGACCTTGCAGATTGCGTTCTAGCAGTTGATTGACTTATGGTTTGAGAAGGTTTTGTGGTTTGGACTGCTGGACTAGGGTTGATAATATTTGGGGTTTGAAGAATCTTAACTTCTTTTTTGGTTTCTTCTTTTTTAACTTGATTTGATTCATTTTCGCCTAAATTTTCTTTCTTTTCTTCTTTCTTCTCCTCTTTAATTTCTTTCTTTTCCTCTTTAACCTCTTTTTTTTCTTCCTTGGTTTCTTTCTTTTCCTCTTTAGCCTCTTTCTTCTCATCAGGCTTTGCTTTTTTGTTTTCTTTCTCGCTTTGCTTCAATTCTTCCTCAATCTCGTCAGGGATGACAAGCTTTTTTTCAAATTTCTTAGGCTTCTTGCTTATCTTTTGCCATTCTTTCTCTATTCTTGGAGTAAGACCTTCAAGATAGATGTTTACCATGTTAAAATTTCCTGCCTTAACTTTGTCTTTTGCTAATTTTAATTCGAGCTCAAGGTCAAAGACATCAATTCCAAGCCCTTTAAGCTGCTCTAACTGATAATCAATATCCTCAATAATATCATTGAATTTTGAATAGCCTTGGAGTTCCTCATCAGAAAGTCGTTTCTCGCTATGAAGAATTGGCCTATAGGCAACGAAATAAGGCTTACCTAAATTATAGGCAGCGTTTTCAACCATTCCTGCTCCGACACCAGCCTTAACAAGTGATTTTAGAATATCCTCACCATACTCATCCTTGATCTTCTTAAGGTCACCTTCATCTCTTGTCCTCAATTGGATTTCAGTATTGATGTTAGCTAAAACCTGTGGAGGGAAATCTGACAATACCTGGGATAATAGTATAATACCTACACCCCACTTTCTAAATTCTCTGCATGCCCTTTCCAATTGAACAAATACTTTTCCAGTGCCTCCATATTTTGGCAGCAAGGAGTGCATACCATCATAAATCATGAGGAACCTCAACTGGGGAGATTCTGGAAGATTGGCATGGAAAATCTCCTTAATTGTATTTGCTGTGAAAATTTCCTTGCCATTTGTGTCAAGCTTATTGGTTACGAAAATATTTATCTCTCCTGGCTTCATGAATTTCTTGAAATCAATTAATTCATATGCGTTTTCGACTTGATGTATATTTCCGCTGAATGCTTTAGCATCACTCTGCTTCATCCCGTAAGGAGTATAATTATCAAGCATCTTCTTATCAGTGCATTTCCTTAAGAATCCAGTCCATTGGCCAGTTGGGTCAAAGATTGCAACTGCTGTCCCTTTCATGAGAGCTTCTTCTGCCAATACCTGGGCAGCAATTGTTTTACCTGAACCAGATGATCCTGCAATCAAGGTGTGGATCTGGAATTTATCAAGGTCAAAATATGCCTTGATGTTTGTATCTGCAACTTTTCCCACAAATGCTGATCTTGGGCCATCTTTAGGAAGATTCTTTGCGCTAGTCTCACTTTTATATCTCTTCTTTGACTGGGCCCTTTTATTGTAAACAACTGTCCCAAATGTTGCTGAACCTAAGAAAAACATTATCATCAAAAGAATCCAAAGAGGAATGCCAAATATCGAATATTTGTAAAGCGGCTTTACAACTTTGAAAACAGAAGTATAGTCCGAAGATGATCCGAGATATTCAACATGAGCTTTAATGAGATATTCTCCTGGCTCAAGGTCTGCAGGAATAACTGCGGATTTCAGGAGCGATTTTGAAGTCTGAATTTGCACAGTTTCCTCATCCAATGGCAGTGAAGCTTCAGAACTAATGCTGTCAATGCTGTAAGACAAAAAGACCCTGTATTCTTCTTCTTGAAGCAAATTCTGGAGATCAACTCTGTACCTAAAAACGCTTCCCTGAGTCACAATCTTATCTACAGCAGCAACTTTAACAAGCAAAGCTTCGATAGGAAGCTTTTCTGTCCCATAAACCAAAATGTCAATAGGAATAGTCTCCTCAACATCTCCGGTTAGCTCTAATTCACCGCTGTAAATATCTGGATCCCCTTTTGCATAGATCGATACAATAATTTCACCAGACTCTCCTGGACCAATCGATAAACTTGAAGTGCTAAGCTCAACAACTTGCGTGACAGAACCTTTTAGATTAAATGCTACTTCAAGAGCGTTAGTATTAAAATTTTCAATTGAGATAGGAATTTCAATATAATTGCCAACTTTAAGTTTTCTCAATATTTTTTTGATTGACAGCTGATATTTTTCTCCTGCAGAAACTGGAGCAACTCTTCTCGGCTGTTCAACAACTGCTGCAGAACCTGACCCGCCTCCTGCAGAGACTGCTGAGACTGTTCCTGGACCTACACCCACTGTCTGTACCAGAGCCATTGAGATATTATGGATATTCAATATGCTGGCATTTACAACAACTGTTGAAGCTGATGTATAATATCCAGACTTTATAGCTACAATATTATGAGTTCCTTCTGTGATATTTATGGAATAATTTCCATTCGTATCTGTGGTTGCTGTAACACCACCAACACTGACAATAACTGACGACAGAGGAGCATTTGTCGAATTTGAGATTACAATACCTTCAACTGTTCCATTTTGAAGCAATGATCCATTAATTGAAACTCCTCCATCAACAAAGGTATTAAGATATATATCCTGCTTGATATTCTGGAATGAAGTAACATTTTTCCTAGTGATGTAAGGAAAATAGCCAGACTTAATACCAACCAGATTCTGCTCGCCTTCATAGACGATCAACCTATAAACACCAGAAGAGTTCGTGGTCATTAGCTGGCCGCCCATTGCAACAGTTGCTCCGCTCAAAGGAAGATCTGTGCTGTTATCATAAACAGTGCCATTAATTGTACCATTTTGAAGAGGAACAACAAGAGTAAGGTTTACTGGAGCAAAGGTGACATTTTTCAGCGTAGTTTGGTTAACAGCTATAGTAACATTTGCCACAAATGTCTCGTAATTCTCCATGAAGCCATGCAAGTTGTATGTTCCATTGATCAGTGTGGAGAAGTTGTAAAAGCCATTCTCATCTGAATAATTTATCTGGCCTTGGATATTTACTGTGGCATTGCTCAATATCAATCCTGTCTGGTTATCTTTTGTGTAGCCTGCTAGACTTCCAATCCCAAAAGTCAACTGACCTGCACTAATTCCCCTGAAAAGAGTAAGCGAAATGTTGTGTGATATAGTTGCAGATAAGTTTATCTCCACTTGTGATACATTTGTATTATAACCCTCTTTCATAGCTACAAGAACATGGTCTCCAATTGGCACTGTCAGGTTATATAGTCCAGTTTCATCAGTAAAATTAGATTGGCCTCCAATAGCCACGGTAACATTTTCCAATGGCAGGTCAGTCTCAAAATCTGTAACATAACCATTGATAACACCATCGCCTAATAATCCTGTGCCAAATCCTGCAGGACATTCATCATTAGGATCTGTATAAAAGTAATAAGTCATTGAGTTATTGGGAACTCCAACAATCATCTGATATTTGCTTTTTTGGCCTTTAAAACCGCTAGTGAGATTCAAAATGTGGGCAGCAAATACAAGCTCACCAGAAATATTTAGGATTCCTGTGTCAAAATAACTGCTCGGCTCATCATTTATGTAAGTGTATACTCCTGGAACATTCGTAACCAACTGAGAGCCAACAGTAAAGTTAAGGTTGTCTGTAAAAGTAAAATTGGCCGAATCCCTTCTGCCGACACTCTGATTCAGGAAATCATTAACCATCTGAATTGATGCTGCGCTTACAGAATTGAAATCCAGTGAGGAATTTGTTGAAGCATAGATTTCGTGTTCGTCTTCAGAAGGCGATAAGCAATCAAAAAACAGATGTTTTTCATCAAGGCCACCTGGCTCTGCTCCAAAAGTTTGGGATTCTGTATAGCCGCGTTCCATATTGGCAATTCCATAAAAGCCCTGCCAAAAGCTGGTCTGGGTTTTGTCCACAATAACAATCTTGGTTATATAGCCGCCTCTGCCGTCCACTGACGCAACTTTTCCTAGATAGATCTTGTCATTTGACTCAAGATAGCTGGATAATGCAATTATAAATAACACAACCAGCAAAATGATTATCATAGGATGAGAAATAACATCATAAATCGTAATAATCCGGTCTTTTAAGCTGGATTTTTTTGAGCCTTGTTTTTTTTGGTTAAGATTATTGCTACTTAAATTTTTAAATACTTCATTTTTTACCTTATTTATTTTAGCGTTCTTATTTTTCATCATTTTCAATATTTTCTGATTTGCGAATCTTCTCTTTGGATGAATCTATCTTGATGATTTCCACACCACCATTTGCACCTGGCCTGAAAGTGATAACAGAACCTTTGTTTACATCAAGAACTTGAGCCCAAACACTTGGCAAAGTAAGTATGAACTGCCTGTTTTTCAGCTGCTGGACCTTGATATTATTCTGAGAAAGCCTGCTGCCTTTTTTCTGCTGTACATTAATTTTTTTGTTAACCATGCGAATCCAATTTTTAGTTAATGACAGCTTTCAATATCCCCTAAGGCTAATTAATATTAATCTTATTATTATGATTATATATAAATCTTTTGGTCATGGATTTAGATTGAGTGATTAATTAACTAATAAACTATTTAAGTTAATTATATAGTAGATTAAAGATGCCAAAATTGATTAAACCAACTTAACTAAGAATACAGCAGGTTAGAATAGTTAATCTCACTAAGATATTGAGCAGACCGAATCATTCAGTTTACTCAACCAAGAATTACCACCAAAAAATGATCAAAACAAAACAGGAGTTATAAACACTTCAATCAAGGCAGCAATAAATAATATGAAAATAGACAGGATTATCAGATCAAATGAATCCTTGATGACTTTTTTGAAATTAGGACTTCCATAATCATGGCGAATAATTGCAATAGAGATAATTCCGCCAGCAAGGCCGCCTGCAAAATAGGCAAATATTTCAGGAATGCCATGAAGCAAGTATTTTGACATTCCTATTATTCCTATAGAAATATTTGACAAATGGCTTGCAGTCAAATTTGTCCTGATAAAAATCCCTATGGCTGCGCCTATCACAGAAGCATTCCAAGTGAGCACAAAGATTGAGCCAACGCCGTAAAAAAATGAGAAGACAAGGCAGAAAAAGAGCACTAACAAGTTGTTTAGGAATATATCACTCAAAGCCTGGTCATAATTGATCACATTACCTGAGATGTCATATTTCAATTCCTGCACATAATTAATGTCCCTAATCTGTGTCCTGAAAAGGTCTTGGACAGTCCCATCAGGAAGAAAGCTGAACCAGAGCAGATAGGAAAAGACAAAACCAAGGAAGATGTACATGAAAAACAAAAGAGTCCTGCCATGCTCCTTAAAAAGAAACTTCCTATCAACAATATTCATTTCCTTGACTTCTTCTATCTTAATTGCGCCATACATGAATTGCGCGCAGGCAAGCACAGTTAGAAAGATCATAACCAAGCTCGAATCTTCCCTAAATATCAATAGGCTCAGTAGAATAGCAAAACTGCTGTAAAATGCGCCGATAAAAAACATCTCAACAGGCCTTCTATTCGCTTTCAACGGGTTAATCAATGATTCTATTACCATTTATACACCAAAACGTTTGTTTGCTCTTCAAAATTCCAATGCGACAATATATTATGTTCAATACCTGTATCATATTAAATACAATAGCCGCATTTATTAAAGGTTATCATATTTTTGATGATAATATTCAAGTACTAGTGTTTACCCGGATTATACTATTTATTTCTTTTCCTTTGGAGGCTTGTTTTTGGCTTCTGTTAATATGGCCACCAGCTCTGCTTTTGTTTTTGCATTCTTAACTTTGTCACCTAGCGCAGCATCCACGTTAACAATCCAGTCAGCAAACTCATTCTTCTGGGGAGTAATGTGCTGCTGGAAGGTTGCCTCATTCATTGTTGACAAGCCATCAAGGAGCTCTGAAATGCTCAAGACAACTATTCCTGTTTTTAACCGCAATGGAGGGATCTCTTTCTCCTCTTTTTTCTCCTTAACTTCAGATTCACCTTTTTCCGCCTTTTCTCGATCCCTCTTAGCTTTTTCGTATTCCTTTTTGAGCTCTTCTTCAGCAATAAGCTTGATCTGCCTTACAGGCACAGGTTTTCCCCGATTCTTGAATTCACCATGCACTCTGGGAGTTAAGCCTTCGAGATAGATTTTTGCCATGTTAAAATTTCCTGACTTGACTTTTTCAAGAGCCATCTTTAGCTCCAGCTGCATGTCAAAAACATCCAAGCCAAGATTCTTGAGCTCCTCAACCTGGAAATCAAGATCATCAATCATGGCGTTGTGCTTGTTATAATTCTCAAGCTCTTCATCAGTCAATCTTGCGTGCTCATGAAGAAGCGGCCTGAATGAGACAAAATAAGGGTCTCCATTATTATAGGCAGAATTTTGGAGCATGCCTGTTCCAGTAGAAGCCTTCAACAATGATTGAAGCATGTAGCTTCCATATTTATTTTTAATCCTGTCAAGGTCACCTTGATCCCTTGTCCTCATCTGTATTTCAGTATTGATGTTAGCTTTGGTCTCACCAACAAAATCAGTCAAAACCTGAGAAATAAGGAATAAGCCAACACCCCATTTTCTAAACTCCCTGCAAGCGCGCTCAATCTGAAGAAAACCTTCTCCAGAACCTCCAAATTTTGGCAATAACCTGTGAACCTCATCAAAGATAATCAAGAGCTTAAGTTCTTTGCTCTCAGGCAGGTTAGCATCAAATACCTGCTTCATGGTATTTGCAACAAGAATATCAATATCTTTAGGATCCAGCCTGTTAATTGCAAATGAATTGATTTCACCTGGCTTAACAAATTTCTTTATGTCAATAACTTCCCTTGCATTCATGATCTCATGCACATTGCCGTTAAATGCCCTTGCTTCTTCTGGCTTCATACCAAAATTGGCATAGAGAGCCAGCATTTTTTTCTCTGCACATTTTCTTAGAAACCCAGTCCATTGGGCTGTCGGATCAAAAACAATAACTGCTGCACCTTTCAAAAGAGATTCTTCAACAAGAACTTCTGCGGAGACTGTTTTGCCGCCGCCAGTAGAGCCAGCAATTAATGTATGTGAAGTCAGTTGATCAATATCAAAATAGGCTTTCTGGTTTGACTCTGCAAGCTTTCCAATGCAGACAGTTCTTGGCCCAAGTTTTGGCAAAAGGTTATATCTGAGTTTGCTGACATATCTCTTGCTTTTTTCCTTCTTCTTCTTGTAAATCAAATATGCAATCATTAAAAGTATGAGCAGGACAATTGAGGAGAGAAGCCACTTCAATGGAATGCCAAGAATCTTGTACTCAAACAACTGTTCATGCACTGAAAATGCTGCACTTGAGGTTGTTGATAAGCCAAGATAGTCTGCTTTTACCAATAATGCATAGTCTCCAGGAGCCACAAATTCGGGTATGGCAAATTTTTTTATCAGGCTTAGGGAAGTATTGAGAAAGATCTGCTCCTGCTCTGAAAAAATGGAGTCGTTTGAGGCAGAGCCTTCAAAGGATTTTACAATAGAATATGTTAAAGTTAGGTTATATTTTTTTTCAAGCAAAAGATTTTGGATGTCCAGCTCATAGCCAAATTCTTGTCCAAGATACACATCATTAGGATAAGAATTGATTTCCATTAAGATTGACTCAACTGGTGTTCCCACAAATGCTGAAACTGTAAGGTTGACTGGAATCAACTCAATTATTCCGCCAGTTAATGCTATTGAGCCGTTAAAATTGCCAAGCTCGTCACCAAGATATGATATATTTATCTCTTTTTCCTGCCCTGGCTCAATAACAATCGTGGGGTTTTTTATTTTGATGTATTTGCCCGCTGGGCCTTCAGGAGACAAAGTGACTGAGACAGAATTTGGCCTAAGATTATTAATCTTAATGCTGCGCTCAATAAAGTTGCCGATCCTGACACTTTCAGACGAGGAAAACCCTTTAATTGTATAAGCAGGAGTCTCAATGGATGATGATGATGCTAAAGCTGAAAAAAATAATGTTAGCATTGCAAATAATGCGAACATCAAAATTATTTTTTTAAAACTGGATCTGCCCATAATAGATAAAAACTGACTCATTTTGCCACATTAAGCTTTTTGTAAAGATCATCACACTGCTGATGCACCTTTAGCTTCTGGTCCTTGGATATTTTCTTATAGAGCTCTCTCATCTTGAAATAAATCTCATAAGCCTGCCTTTTCTTGTCTTCTTTTATCAGGCCATTTGCCTGGTCAACTAAGTTTGAAATGTAGAGGGCATCAATCTCGTTATGAAGAGAAATCATCAATGGTTTGGCCTTGCCCTTAATCTTTGGAGGCAATGAGCTAAAAGCCTTAGATGCATTCTTGTAATTCTCAGAAGCGGCATCATATTTTCTGATGGTTATATTCTGCTTTGCAAGGTCAATCTGCTGTTTCAGCAACCCAGCATCCTTATTTGCCCCAGGATACAAAAAGTAAAATAATACGAGGAATGCAACTATAATTAATTCAAACAGTACTCTGGTCTTGTTTTGAGTCTTTATGAGAGAATCAAAGCCAAATATTGCAAAGCCTGTCAGCGGGCTTTTTGACAAATCATCCATCTGCTTTGGCATAATCAATGAAACAACTGCCTCGAGTTTTGCCAAATCAACCTTTTTTTCAATATAATACGCAAGATGTGTGCTGCCATCTATCTCAAACTTGATAAGAGGATCTTTCTCAACAATTTCGACTTGTGAAATAAATTTGATATCATCTGTACTTTTCACAATGTCTTTAGGAATGTATTCAATAAGGAAGTGATCACTGTCATTCTCCTCAAATGTGATAGACTTATCGATAAAGCTAACAATCTTTGATGCAGCATCCATATAATTTATCTGGGCTGAAGTTGCTTTTGTAGATATAATTGCAAGACCCTGCATCTTCATTACTCTGCCGGCTATATTTTTTATTTCTGAATCTTTAATATCTGGATTATCTTTCTTAAGGTAATTCTCAATAGCAGCTGATATCTCATCATTATTAGGATATTTAATGAACTCCCTAGTCTCTAATATCTTAACTGATGCAGGAATTTTTGACTCTATGTCATTAAGATTGGATGTCAAATCATTTTTCGCTTTATCAATCTCTTCACTGCTTAGATCCTTAAACTTTAGATTGAAGAGGTCTCTTTTGATCCTTTTGACTTCCAATTTATATTTTTCAAGTTCCTTGTCAAGCCCAAAAGTACTTACAAATTCCTTAACTTTTAGATCCTGTGAATTTAGAGAATCAATGATGCTTTGGATAGTATTATAGAGGGTATCTGCATCTGTCTCGCTTTCAGTCACGGCAATAGCAGAACTGCCTACCACAACTTTTGTGATCCTGCTTGAGCCAGTGTTGCCTGAGCCATCAGAGCACTCAACTTTTATGTATTGATCACCGTCTTCAAGATTCTGAACAAGGTACTCTTTTTCAGAGCCAGAATTAACACCTGTCTGCACACCGTATTTTTTCCACCAGACTTCATCAGGGCTTGTATATATTGAGCAGCTCATAACCGAGTTATCATCTGCCCTATACCTTAGTTTAATGCTGCCTTCTTGAGTCCCCTTCCCGTCAGATGGCTCTATCAATTCAACATTTGGCGTTGTAGAATCTATGATTACTTTTTCAAGCGTAAATTTTTGGCTTATATTAGTGTTCAGGTTAACTGTCTTGGTCTGGGAAAAATAACCTTCTTTTGAAACAGAGATTGAATATTCATCTTCAATCAATTCGAATATAGCAATGCCCTCTCCATTTGTTGTCTGTACATTATTAGCTACGGAAACATTCACTCCATTAAGCTTCAACGCTGTGGTTTGTTCTTCGACAACAACTTCCAGGCGATTCTTTTTTCTAACTTGAATGTTTTTTGTATCTGTTGCGTTATGCGATCCATCGCTTACAAAAAGCTTTGCTATGTATGAACCTGGAATTGCATATGTTTTTGAAGGCTTGCTTTCAATGCTGTCATATATTCCATCATTTTCAAAGTCCCATTTGTATGTTACAGCTCCTGTATTTCCTAATATCGTTGCATCAAACCAGATGGTGCCATCCTTATTTATGGTTGTATTGCTTGGAACTATCAATACGCTAAGCGGATTTGCTGGATTCTTGACTTCAAAATTCAATGTGTAAGTTTTTGTAGCAGAGAGATAACTTAATATTGAGAAGATATTGTAAGTTCCACTCTTTGTTGTATCTGAAAACAGATAGGTGATTGGGAAAGGGCCAGATGTCGAGTCGCTGTAAGGCTGTTGGCCACCATTTACTGTCAAAATAACTGTCGAGCCATTCGGAGCCTTCAAGGTTATCTCAACCTGCTCGCTTATATTGAATTTTTCTTTGTTCACAGTTATGTTTAACTCAGGATTATCTAATGTCTGATCATTGCAGTCATCATTAAGATTATTGAAGGGTATTTCGGTTTTTCCAGGATTTACCAAGCTGTCTGCATCATCACAGTCTGGAGCGACTGAACAGACAAAATAATTGTCTGCATCCTGGTCATACCCTTCATCTGTGTTGCCATTGCAATCGTCATCTGCCAGATTGCAGGTCTCAACAGCTCCTGGATTGATGGAGTTGTTGTCATCATTGCAATCTACTGTGTTGTCATAAGTGTCATTATCATTGTCGATTATGCATGACAAATCTGCATCGATGCAGTCCTGGTCGATTAGGTCACCGCAGATTTCGGTTGCGTTAGGATTGATGGTGATATCAGTGTCATTGCAGTCTGTCAGGTTATCAAAACCATCGAAATCTAAATCAACAGCATCATTAGATGCGTCATTATGCGCATACACAACCATATCACCATATTTAAATTCAAGATCATGTTTTCCAGACGTCATGACTTTGCTAATCTCATATCCTGTTTCGCTGCAATCATAATTTTCAATAAATACTGAATCATCTTTCCACTGATGGTTTAATGTTTCATCTCCGCATCTAATCTCTAGGAATTTCAAGTCCTCATCATATGTATCACTCCAAGTTGTGCCATCGATTGCCCTCACTGTAAGATCTGATGATCCTGTTGTAGTGAATCTTACTTCCCAGTCTCCTCCAACAACTGGGTAGCTCTGGACATTGATGATATTTATTGCGACCTCTGCATATCCTAGATTAGAGTTATCCAAATTAATATTATAAAATTCTCCTGGCACCAAGTCCATGCTTTTCTGCCATTCACCAGTACAATACTCAAATTCAAAATTCCATTTATCACATTCATAGAGTTCGCTTCCTTCAGCTTTGACTTTCAAGGTTGCATCTGTAAATTCTAAACTTGATGGATCAACTGCAAATGCAGAAACTACGTTTTGACCTGTGATTATTACTCCGCCGGCGTCTGCATCTTCGATCTCATCAACACCAAGTTCAACTTGATCATCGTTTTGAAGTGTTAAATCATTTATCTCAAGCTCTTTGACTGACATGCCGTTGAAATAGATCTTGACATCATATTTATTTCCATCAGTTATATTATTTACAGGATTATTATTCTGATCATAGATCTTAATATCTGTTTCAACAGATGCTTCATCTGAATTATAGATCTGGAATAAGGATTCTGGATCCTGAATCTCATCTGCTGGCTCAATAATCTCAGGCACCTCAGGGATAACTGGAGCATCAATCACTTCTTCGTTAGATTGCTGAACTGTTCCTACAGCTTGAGGTTCAGATGTGGAATCTAAAGAGTCTTGTTCAACAACTTGATCTATACTATCTGTAGTTTCAGAGACTTGATCAATATCCCCTGTTCCAGATGCTTGATTATCATCTTGATTTCCTGAGACTTGCACATCATCCTGGATTTCCTGCCCATCAATCAATCCATCTGGAAGGATTATATCATCTGCATCAACCAATAAGCTGTCTCCTTCAAGGTTGACATTATCAATATTTATGTAAACGCCATCGTCAGAAGGTACTAATTCTTGAGTTGAATCCGAAGCAGTTGGATCTGCAGCTGTTTCAATTTCCTCGCTTGCTGAATCTACATCAGTTTGAGTTTCAGCCAAAGTGTTATCTGGTGAAGCGCTTTCTGAAGATGAACTTGCAGTTGAATCAGTTGTAATTGTATCTGATGCTTCTGAAATAGTATCAGTGTTAATAGTATGGGATGATGAATCTGAGCTAACTGCATCTGCACTTACTGAGCCTGAAGTTCCTGAACTTGATGCATCGGAAGTTTCTGAGCTTGAGGATGTTGAACTTGAAGTACCAGAATCTGCACCTGTTGGACTGCCTGAATCACTTGAACTATCACCCGATGAACCTGAATCAGATGAAGAGCCAACACTCGAAGAACTATCACTTGACGAACCAGAATCACTTGAACTATCACCTGATGTGCCTTCTTCGGACAGAGCGATCGCAACATTGATCATTATTATTACGAATAGGATTAATCCAAACTTCAGGAACATGCTCAATCTAGCCTGGGATTTTTTGCTCATTTGAACAACTCCTGGCCTTTGATCATCTTTTTGATCTTCTCAAGCTCAGAAACCATGTCATGCTTTAATTTTTCAGCACCTTTTTGCTTAATTTCATCCATTATGTCTATTCTTAACTTCTTTATCTCAGAAAACTCAGGGCTTGATTGCCTGATCCACTCATTTCTTATGACAGACCGTATCAATTCGCTCTGATCCAAGTAATATGATGAAGAAGGAATCCTTTTCAGATCATCCAAAAGCTTTTTTGGCATCCTAACTTGTACCAGAACTTCAGTCATTTGAAACCTCTTTTTCAACTGATGAAGCTAGGCGATTTCTCAAGAAGTCTCTAATTGCTTCAGAACGGCTCTTATAGACGCCTTTTTGCACTAAAATATCTAACCAAGAAACAATCTCTTTTGGCAACCGCACATTCAATACTTCAATATCTATCATATCTGCCATTATTATGCTAGTAATCCTGCTTTTTCATTGTATTTTATGAGTATTTATTGTGTATTTCTTATAATTGGTATATAAAACTTTCCATTTCCTAAGCTTTATAATCTAAATTAAAGATATTTGTAATTGTTTTGTATTTGATTTGTATTTTTTATGATGGGATTAATATGAGTCTAGAAGCAAGTGAATAAATGAGATGGATTGTTGTAACTACTATTAAATAGTTAAAATAGAAAAGTTTAAATAGAAGCTTTACAATGAAGGCTATATTGGGGTTACTTATGATACAAAGAGGAATTGATGAAAAATTTCTGGAAGCAGAAGAATGCATAAATCAAGGAGATTATGTTAGAGCTCTTGGCATTTATTACACATTTGATAGTTCTATCAAGATAAATCCTGAACAAAGGTTTAGAGTTTTGAAAGGAGTTATAGAGATTGGATTAAGGACAGATGATTGCGAATTGGTTAAAACTATGTATGAATTGGCTGTTGCACAGCAAAAATCACTTCCAAACATAAGAGAAGTTGGCTCATTAGAACTTGAAGTTCAGCAAAGCCTGCAAACACTGCAAGATAGATATACAGATCAAGGAAAAAATGGTGGACAAAAGTGATACAAAGATCAATCTCGATACTGAAAAATATGCAGCATAGTTCTGGCTTGATGTCAGCTTCGCACAAAAATGTCAAAACAGGCTATAATGCTGCATGGTTGAGAGACAATGTTTATGAAGCGATGGGATTTGAAGCAGTAAAAAAACACAGAGAAGTTAAAAAGATATACAGGGCCTTATTGGATATCCTTCTAAAACATGAATATAAGATTGACCACGCAATAAGGGAAAAACCTGATGCAAGGCACAAATATATCCATGCTAGATATGACCCTGCAACTGGAAACGAGATCTGGGAGGAGTGGGGCAATAAGCAAAATGATGCGATCGGCGCTATTCTTTTTAAGATAGGAGATCTTGAGGAAAAAGGGATAAAAATTCTAAGAAACCATCATGACAAAAGGATAATCCAGAAATTAGTCTACTATCTAAGATCAATAGAGTATTGGCATGATGAAGACTCTGGAATGTGGGAAGAAAATGAAGAGATTCATGCAAGTTCTGTAGGAGCCTGTGCTGCTGGACTGAAGAAAATTGGAAAAGTACTTGATATTGAAGTTCCCAAATGGATGATAGACAGAGGAATGAATACGCTAAATGTTTTATTGCCAAGAGAATCTGCCACAAAAGAGACAGATCTTTCGTTATTGAGCCTTATTTATCCTTATAATATAGTAGATGAATCACAAAAGAAAATGATTTTGAGCAATGTCGAGAACATGCTAGTCAGAAAAAGAGGAGTTATCAGATATACTGGAGATGTCTATTACAATAAGACTGGTGAAAAGGGCAAAGAAGCAGAATGGACATTTGGCTTCCCATGGCTTTCAAAAATATACAAGGAGATGAAAAAACCTGCAAAACATGCTTATTACATGAGAAAAACCATAGCATGTTTTAATAAGAAAAAAGAATTGCCTGAACTATATTATGCGGGATCAAGAAAACATAATGAGAATTCACCATTAGGCTGGGCACAGGCGATGTATCTGGTGATGATGAGATAATGAACATGGTTAGGAAACCAAATATAAGTTTGAAGGGGTCGAATTAATATGGACTATTATTTGGAAAATCCAAACAGATTAAACGGTCAACCTAAAAGGACAATTGCTGATTATGTGGAACAAAATGGTATATTGGTGCCAAGAAGCTTTGATTCTTTGCAAGAGGCTAGAAGATCCCATAAAAGAATTTTGCTTAGGAGTGAACATTCTCAAGAATATGACGGTGTTTCAGGCTTATTAGATTCTTTCGCCTTATCATCATCACACTTTCTAGTTAAAGGCTTGGTAAGTGCAGAAGAAATTAAACAAAGATATTTTGATCGGAAAGATGATTGTGAAGGTCGTGGAGGTTTTTCTTCATATGGGATTTATTGCAAATTATTGGGGTTGAATCAAGCGGAGTTTAGAAGACAAACAAGTTTTTCAATCTGGGAAGCTTTGCCAGGATTTAACAGAACAGTGGTTGCTGATTCCGCTGTTGAAGGAAGATATCATATTATGACTATGAGCAAAGACTGGAAAAATCGACTTCACAGTTACACTTTAGTGGATAATGGAGCTGAAATCAAAGATTATGTTAATCCGCTGCCCGAAGAATTAAGAAAAGGATTAAGTGAATTAATAGAAACCTATGAAAAGATTAGAACATTAGGAAGGTTTGACAATAATCATTGCCCGATAATGGAATTCCAGACATTTCGAGGAAAAAACTATTTTCTTCAATATCATCGGACAAGGGATTTCTCCCCAGCAGGATTTACATTAGACAGGGGTTTGCAAGAAGGCGAAATTGAGATCCCATTTGTTCGTGGAGCCACATCAAAAGAGGGCGGTGTTTTTAAGGTCACTGTCTATTATTCAGGAGACTTGTTTTTCAATCCAGAAGATGAAGATGGCTCATTCGATTTTCATCGTAATACAATTTTTTCAGACCTGCAATATAGGAAGAGAAGATTACAGGTTAGAAGTGAAGCATTTGTGGCTAGCGAACTAGATGCATTAGCAGTTGGTCATTACCCTAGGTCAAGAATGTTCAAACCAGAGGTTTCTGCAATTCTCCCAATTGAATTGGTTTTGAGAGATAACGAAGTGGTTTTTGGAGGCAGTGATAATATAGAGTTTGGTGAAGGGAGTCGTTTCATTCCTAGAAACCCAATATTTAAAGAAGGTGAAGAAATATTTGATTTTTCCAAAGAGGCAAAAAAAGGACATAATTCTTTTATGCACCTTTATTTTATCTCAGATGGAAAAAGGGCTTTTGTTAGAAGAGTTTAATTTATGGTAAAAAATAAAAGACATCAAAAAAGGAAAAAACTTACCAAATTTGCAAAACAGTCCATTGTAGATGAAAGTGCATGAGCTGCATTCTTTACGCCAATTATGGCAATAAATGAAGCGGTTTTTGCAAAAATGGACATCAATGATGTTGCCAAGGCAAGATTGTATGATGAGAGTTGCAAAGGGATTACTGTCACTTCAATGATTTCATCAAAATAGCCTCAATAAACTTCTCTTTATGTTTTCTGTATTTCCTGCCGTCTCCAATGGCTTTTTTCACCCCCTCTTTTTTGATTTTAATATATTGTTCAACAGTGTCAGGGTGTTTCCGTAAATAATTGCGGAAACCAATCATTTCTTTCCAATCTTGACCGTTAAATTTTGTGAGATGAATATGGATTCTTCTTTTTCTGTTTTTGTATGGATAATCAATTCTGAAAAATAATCTTTCAGGATAGGTTGCATTCTCACGAAATTCATAACCAGCTTTTTCAAATTTCTTTTTGGCTCCCGCTATCTTTGATTTTGAAACGCCAACTATAATATCTAGGATGCCTTTACCACCAAGATTAGGAATAGCTGTTGAGCCAACATGTTCAATTTTCGATGTTGAACCAAGAGCTTTAGTAATCTTCTTTTTTTCTGAAGTGAAAAAAGCCAGATATTCAGGATTGTATTTTCTGAAAACATATTTCTGCATACCCTATGAATATTTTGAGAACATAATAAATCTTTCTAAGATGATCTGGTAGCAATTTCATTTAACCACTGTTAAACTACCCAACGACCGGAGGGAGAAGAGCAGCGCGTCACGAGGCGATAGCCAAGCAGAAGCCCGAGCAACAATGAAACCATTATCCCAAATAAGTGTATTTTTTCTTTTGAATATCTTCCACATCAACCTCAACCACCAAAACTCCAACATAGCCGCATTTCTTGCACTTGTATTTTCCTGTCTGGCCGCCAGTGTCCTAAATAAGAATATTTTCGAAACATTTATATATTAAATGGTATCTATTGGTATCATGAATACACAAATTAATCTAAGGATACCACAAAAATTGCTCAGTTCGGCTAGATCTTATTCTGATGAGCATGGTTTTGGTTCAATTCAAGAATTTATTACAGAAACAATTAGAGAAAAATTGTTTGATGAATCGGAAATAAGCAAAGAAGAGTTAGAACTTGTAAAAAGACTTGCAGAAATAAGTGAAAAGAAAAAAATGTATGGAACTGAGAAAGAATTATTTGATAAACTCAGGAGAAAATATTAATGGAATATGAGGTTATTCCCTCAAATTTTTTTCTTGAACAAATTAATGAGCTAAGTGATGAAGCAGTTAAATTAATTGAAGAGAAATTACTCTTAACAAAGGTAAATCCATACAGATTTAAACGTATTAAAGGATACAAATTATTTCTTTTTAGGATTAGGTTTGAAAATGAAAGAAAAGAAAAAAGAGTAATTTATCTTGTTGATAAACCAAAAATTAAGGTTCTATGTATTCTTGATCGAGACAAGGAATACAAAGATCTTAGGAATTTCTTGAAGAGGTTTGGCTATCTGTGAGTTTTTGCCTCTCTTCTCATCTTTGGAAGCAAGCACAAAACAATCTCTCACTTTTTTACTCATTTTCTTACACCTTTTATGAACTTAATAAATTTTTCCTGCCCAAAAAGGATTATGCCCTTCTTTACTGCAGCAATAAAAATTTTATTTGGCTTTTCAAGCTCATCTTTAAATTCTGCTTGTGTAAAATTTAGAGAATGAATTTTCTTAATCTGAGTTTCCTGAACCTTTTTTACAGATTTTTCAATCATTAGAAATTGTTTTTTATTTGATACACCTAAAATATCAATATCATTAGCTTCCTTTGGAGAATGAATTATGCTCCCATAAATAATAAGAAAGTCCACTTTATCTTCAAGTTCTCCGAAATTACTTAACCACCTTTGGTTTTTCATGGCATCTTCAGTTAAAGCCAGAGACATTGTTTTTTCCACAAGTGGATTATGCCAGTTCAAGCTTATTATGTAAGTGCTTGTTATTCCAACCCCGATTGGAGATAGGATGATCAATTTTTCTAATTCCAGCTTCTTAATGATTTTCCAAGTTCCAACCCTACTCATACCTGTTTCTTTAGCTAAATAGGTTATAGTTGGCTTTATCGCAAGATCTTTAAGCAAGATTTTCAAGATTTTAGTGTTTTGCTTTGCTGTTTCCATGTTGCCAAAAACAAATTTTTTAAGCATGCTCAGAAATAGGTTTTAACTATTTCCGACATGTTAATAGTTATTAACTGATCGTTAATAGTAATATTTAAAGGTTTCGGTCTTAACCTCCTGCATCTACAGCTTGAACATTTCCTTTAATTAGCGAAAAGCTTATAAATATCTATCTATTACTATAGATATCTTTTAGGTGATAAAGATAATATTTGAAGATTTATACTGGAAAGGCAAGCTGCTGGTATTCACATGGCATTTTAAAGAAGAGTTTGACACATTAAGAAAACCGCTGGAATTTGTATTAGAGGTGTTAGATGGCGGAGAGCATGTATTAGTTTCCAAAAATCAAAATAAATATAATGTTTTTTACCAATTTCATGGAAAATATCTTTGCTTATCATATGTGGAGCACGAAAATGTGATCCTAATTCATATAAAACCTACAATTAAGAAAATGGAGGCAAAAGGAAAATGAAAAAATTCATGAAAACTTGCTATAAATGTAGAACAGATGTACGGATGGGTAAATGTGTAAAAGAAGGAGTTACTCTAGACTGCTTAAAATGCCCTAAATGTGGGGAAGAATATTTTAGTTCTAGCGAACTTATAAAATTTGATATAAAAACTGGAAGAAGGCAGTTTGTCCGGAAATTTGGAGTTCTTGGAGACTCAATGGTAATGAGGTTTCCTACAAGAGTTATAAAGGATTTTAATATTAAACCTGGAGATTATGGAGTTTTTGAGAAGAGACCAGAAGGAATCCTGATAAAACCAATTCATGCTAAAGAAATCAATTAGTTAGACAAAAATTTACCGGTTATTCAAGAAAGAGGGATATCTCAAGAAAGAGTGGTATCAATTGTGCATTATAGAACATTAGTAAAGGACAAAAATAACTCATAAAATTGTTTGTCTTGTCAGAAATACTTTGTATTTCTGAGCATGATCAGAATTTCCAATAAATTCTGACATTTACAATATAGTTTGCAGAAAAGTTTATGTCTTATTATTGTCGCAAACTATAATTTAGTCACAAATTATAATCAAAGCAGAGTTCTGGCGACCTGTGTCCGTTGAGTTTATTATCACAATAAATCGCATTGGATACATAGTTTCCGAAAACTTTGAAAAGATTAAGTTTCTGATAACAAATTAGGATTAGGTGGCCTCTTCTACTTGCCTTTAATCATCTTAATCAAGTCTAATTTTCTTCCAAGAGATTCAATTTCTTCCTCTGATAGCAAACCATATTCTCTGCCAAAATAAATGGCGCTGCTTAAATCAAATTCACGAGAATCTTTCAGCCATTTAGACATATGTTGTTTTAGGGCTTTTTTAAGCCATCCCTTATGTGGATTTAAGTTAAATTCTTTTATAGCATATTCAACCCTTTCCCCAATACAAATCGGTCCTCTCTCAATTTCATTTCTTATAGATTCTTCACGTAAAGCTCTAACGTTTGGATCATTCTGTAAATCCTTAAATGCAAACATAGCGTGATCTGGATGAAGCCCGTATCCTTCTCTTAACTCTCCGCCACTCTTAACATATCTATTTAAAACCATCAAGATAATATCTCTTGAAAATTTAACGGAGGGAATTGTGCTTAATCCATTGACAAAATAATATAAATGAGATGCAACATCTCGTGAGTTCGCAAACTCTGTTGGCATATAATCTTGGATAGCTTTTACAGCCCTAGAGACTATTTTCTCACCGCCAACATTCTCTCTCTGCATAAAAGTCCATAATTTTAGAGATAAATCATCTATGAACCTTAAATGATCCACGCCACGCTTGAAAAAACTGTCCAAGTAAGAAGCAACAACCTCTTTTCGAGGAACTCCGGTACGTTCTGCCAAATTTGAATAACCTGTTTCTTTAAGCCTTCCTAAACAAAATCCCAATACCTCATCATCTGCATATGATGGATGGGTTCTCTCTTCTCCTTGTTTTCTCAGTTTTACAAAAAAGTCCATTCGCTCTTCTTCATTAAGTCCATGAGCTTCAAGAATAGCATCTATAGTTTTTACACCATCTTTGGATGGCCTATCCTCATAAATATCCATATGGGTGTTAGCTAACCCTTTTTTAACAGCCCCGGAATCATAAGATATGCCTTTCTTATCAAATTCCTGTTTTTGGATTAAAACCTGCCAGCATTCTGGACTATATGGAGAAAAGGCTCGAGGACCCTCTCCAAAATTAACTCCCTCACAAATTAAGAGTTCATCAGCATATTCTTTAACCAAATCAGGGCGATTAGCAAGCTGATATGCTTTTATTCTTTCCTCACCATACATACCCTTGGCAATAGCCAGTATTTCTTTTTGCTCGTCTTCAGCAGATATTAATCTTTTCATGGTATCACCACTGCTAAGAAGTATATATTCCAGTATATATTATTTATCTCCTACTAAGTGAGGTGTAATTAAAAAAGTTTAAAAATAAAGAGCAATTCTTAACAAAATATGAACGAGAAACTACTTGAAGAAATTGGACTAACCAGAGGAGAGATTGTTGTTTACACAACCCTCCTAAAACTTGGAGAGACTACTACTGGCAAGATTATCGAAGAAGCCCAGATATCCAGTGGAAAAATCTACGAGATTTTAGAAAAGCTGATTAAAAAAGGGCTGGCTAGTTATATTCTTATAGATAAAACAAAATACTTCAGCGCAGCCTCACCTAACAGGATTCTGGATTATTTACACGAACGAGAGGAAGACTTAAAGCAAAAAGAAGAAGAACTGAAGAAAGAACTGCCACTTTTCATAGTTTTAGGAAATGCAAAAGTGAAGAAACATGAAACAAGGTTATTTAAAGGTATCAAGGGATTCCAAACAGCAATATTTGAAGCGTTGGATGCTTTAACTCAAAAAGATGAAGTTTTAGCAATAGGCATCATTTCTACAAAAGGGATTCAATACGAACTCCTCTGGAAACGTTGGCATTCTCAAAGAATAAAACGAAAGATAAACTGTAGAATGATCTTCTCTGATAAAAAATCAGAATATTATAAACATTTTACAAAAATGCCTTTTACGAAAGTAAAGGTTCTTAAAGGAGTAACACCCGCGGCAGTTGATGTTATGAGCAATAGAGTTTTAATTTTAACACATGGAAAAGAGCCTTCTGTTCTATCAATCACTAATGATGAAATAGCACAATCATTTACGACATTCTTTAATAGTGTCTGGAACATTTCTAAATAGTAAAAAGACATTATTAAAGTCTATCAACGCTCTAAAGCTGGCCAGAGCTAAATTTTTCAGAGTGAAAAAGTTCAAAGCCAGCAGAACGAGAAAGTTACTTCAGCAAAATGACTTAAACATTACATATAACAAAACATAATCAAAATGTGCCAAAATACTAATTTATCAAGGGGATAATAGAAGTAAACTAACTAATTTCAAAAAATAGCATTGAGTGAAAACTAGTAAATTTTCTTTATATATTATATAATGATTAATTTATTTCCTCTTTTCAACACATTTCAAATCAACATCCTCTTCAACCACCAAAACACCAACATAGCCACATTTCTTGCAACTGTATTTCCCAGTCTGGCCGCCAGTGTCAAGAATGATATCAGAAGAGGTGCATTTTGGGCATTTTTTTATTTTCATGACAACTAGAATAATCAAAAACTATATTAAATTTGCTAATATTAGTTAATTGGATTTACAATTGAGAAAAATAAGATGGTGATTTCAGCAGCAGCATATAATACTAAATTATTCCATAAAGATAGGTTAATTAGTAGAAATTAGGTTCTAGAAATATGTTTCGAAATGTTTATATAATCTCTTATATTACAATATTTAATATGATAGAAAGTTATTCCAATTATGAATGGTTTTTGAAAAAGGACTTAAAGGAGTATTCTGGTAAATGGTTAGCTATAATCGATCAAAGAGTGGTCACTAGTGGAGCGAATGTTGAAGAAGTGATTCGCAAAACAAATCAAAAATACCCTAAACGGAAACCGTTTATAACCAAAGTAAAGGATAAGTTGTCTATTCTCTAAGTTCCTAATGAGCTTAATCTATCATTTTAAAAAAGAGAAGCTAGAAAGCGGAGCTTTTGTAAGCAGGCCTAGGATTCTGGTTGAAATAAGCGGTTCAAATGGAGCAATAGTTGTACCAGCGCTAATTGATTCTGGATGTGATGCTACTGTAATTCCAGAGGGAATTGCGAAAGCGATAGGTCTTAGCCTAGATGGTGAAAAAGACAAATTATATGCTTTTAGGGAAATGAATGAGGTAGTGCGAAGCAGAGCAGCAATTAGTTTTTTAGGTAAAGAGCATAGGCAATCCATTAAACTTCCTAATGTTCCGGTGTTAGTAGTTGTTCCAAAAAAGGGAGATAAAGAGGAAGAAGATATAACTATAGGAATAGAGGGTGTATTTGATGCATTTGACATTACTTTCAAAAAAAGTCAAAACAAGATAATACTTCAAAAATCCGTTAAACATTTATTCTTGACAAGAAATTAAATCAGTTAACTTAACTATATTTCTTTGGCTTGGTTTATTGGAAAAAATATAACTATTCTCTGAACTCATTTCCTATAAATCTCCTCAACAAGCTCAACAAACAGAGCAGAGCTCCAGAGCTGAGAATAACAGCCAGAGGGCTTTTGCTCAATTGCAGAACTGATCTCAGAAGCAGATGCAATTGCTCCCTGGAAGAGAATGTCATTAATGCTCGCACTAATTATCTTGTTGATATAATTTCTATACCTATTCTTATCAAGCCTATACATTGAAATTGCCGCAATGCAATTAATCCAATACCAGACATCACCCCTATGATAACTCCTATTGTCTTCACCAGTAGACAACGGCTGGAAAAGCCTATTTGATTTGTCAATAGTGCTAAAGCCACCAAAATCCTGCCAGAGCGACAATAATGCATTGTCAAAAGCAGTTATCCATTCATCATTAAAAATAAGTTTAGGATAAACATAATAAGCGATAAATAGGTTTGGCCTAATTGTCTCATCATCTTTGCCGTCTTTCAATATAAAATGATTCCAGAAGGCAAGGACAGTGTGCTGCCAAAGCTCATTCTCTAATTTCTTGATCTTTTTGTCTTTAGTCAGATCATACAAAAAACTTAATGACCTCAAAGTCAATGCCTGGATCTCAATCCTGTGGCCCTGCCTGTTATCATTCGCATAGTCTGTATCCATCCAGGTTTCAAGAGCATTATTGCTGATAAGGCCTTCATCAAAATGATTAAGGTACAGATCACTTATAGATTTTTTAAGGAGTTTAATGTTTTCAGCAAGTTCCTTATCATCATAATATTTGCCAATATGCTTTTTTTCTTTGAGGCTTTCAAGAAATTCTTGATATCTTAAAAAATGGAATCCTATAGAATCAGCATTCCCAAGGTCTGTTGCAGGTTTTCTGTTTGAGAGCCTGCCATTTTTTGTCATGAGCGAGAAATTTTTAGCTAAGATAGCCTTTACAAAATCTGGCTTATCATGCTCAAACAATGATTTTATAGAGATTAGCTCGTCTCTTGACCAAAGCTGGACAAACCAAGGGATTCCAGCATACAAACCCTGATCAGTTTTTTTAATAGACAATGAATCAACTGAATTTAATGCGCAAAGATAAGCCAACTTCAGATTTTTGTGAGGAATCTTCCTGAAAAACGGCTTTTTTATGGCTTCATCAAATAAATGTTCAACTGATCTCCTCCGGCTCTCAATATATGTTGAAAGGTTTAGGGCAACATCATCATTTTCTTTCATTGCCAAAGATTTGTCTGTGCCTTGAGTAATGATAAGTTTAGAACACTTGACCCTAAATGCTGAATACCTAAAGCGGTCAGATGGATAGCTGTGCCTCAAGGCATCGTGCTCATAATAATAATGATTCCAAAGCCTTAAAGCTTGCATATCTGAGAAATCACCTGAAATAACAACAAAAATCTTGTACTCATCCTGAAAAGGCTCCTGCCAATCATTTTTTTTGTCAAACTCAATAATTATCTTATTCTCTTCTGTATAAAGGCTGTAAAACCTGCCAAAGCTCCTGTTGTCAAATATTTTCCTGCAGTCAAGAACTAACTCAACGACGCTGGGCTTATTCAGGTCATAAAACATTGTGTTAGTGCCATTAAAATAAAAAAAGGTTTCTGTTAATGGACTTAGGCTTTTGCCATGCACAAACTGCATATTCCAAAAATGGTTCCTCAATTGTGATACAGGCAAGGAATTGAATACCAATATCGATTCAATAGTCTTGAACAGATCGTCTTTTTCCTTAAAGAACAAGCCTTGATATCTTGTTTTTACCTGAGGCGAGAAAAAAGCAAAGCCGCCTTGCTTATTTGTGATTATGAAACTGGATGAATCATCTGCCTTACCTTTACAATGGATGTTCTTGTATCTATGATCAATCCTCAACAAAGCCACCTCTTTATCTTAATGCTAAGAAAGTGTTGATTTAAATATTTTTGCAATGCAAACTGATCTATTTACCTATTTCATAAAATCAAAGCAACTAGGATGACTGCCTCATCTTTTTCTTCAAATCCTCAATAAGGACAACAGCTTCTGGATCAGTGCCTTGCTTTAATGCAAGAAGATAAGCAAGCCAGTCACCTATATAGACGGCAGATAAAATCTTGGAAAGCCTTGAAGTGCCTGTAAGATTGATCTCAGCAGAATCTATCTTATTCTTTTTAAGCAGCTGCTTTGTCAAGCTTATCCTCTCGCTAATAGCCTTATCATCAGACTCATCCTTGATGAAGAAGACAAAATAATTCTTGTTTTCATCAAGAAAACCCATAAGCTCATTATGGTTCATCTCAGGGAATACATTACAGAAGGCATGCCTCTTCGCTGTCTCATTAAAGTTTATTTTCCATTTGTATCCAATCGCGCTCAATGATGAGGAAGTATATATCAATGGAGTTTTTTCAAGCAATGGCAAGATAAAATCAGATGCCTTGTCTTTGAAGGCTTGAGCATTCTTAAGCAAAGAATAAACTTTTTCTATATTCTTCTGTTGTGATTCAATTATGCCGGAGTTTTCAAGAATCCTGAGTATTGCAGAAAACATATAGCCATAAGCCATTCTAGGTGGCAATCCAGGAGGAAGCTCAACATATTCTGAATCCTTATCCTTGGCCAAGTCAATCAGCTTGCCGCCAGAAGCAAGTACAACTGTATGGCAACCTTTCCTATAAGCTAACTTAAAGGTTTCAAGCACCTCAACAGTATTGCCTGAATAGCTGATTGAAAATACCAAAGTGTTGCTATTCACATGATTTGGCAATTGATAATCCTTAACAACGAAAATTGGGATCTTGAGGTCAATAAGATATGACCTAAGAAGTTCACCTGGCAAAGCTGAACCGCCCATACCTGCTATAACAATTGAAGACGCGCTGTTAGTTACCTTAATCTTTTGGCCTAAAGCATAGCCTTCCTTGATCTGCTCTGCAAAATTCACCAGAATATTCTCCATTGATAAAATCTCTGCTTCCATACTAAGCCTCCTTTGCATTTTGTGAGGTTTTCCTTAATTCCTCAATCCTTTTCTTCAAGACGTCAATAAAAGTCTTTTTAATCTTGCATTTCCTCAACTCGTTGGAAAGCTTTTTGTCACCAAGGATGTCCCTAATCCAATCGCTGAAATCATTCTTGTCCTTATTCACATGATACATAAACTGGGCATCATTCATCTCATTGATGATCTTTGGAAGGGTTTTTAGGTTATTGACTATTGGGCCGTTATTCACCCAAAAGCTCTTTTGAGGCCTTACAGTACTAAGAATCCTCTTTGCCTCCGCAGGAGTTATCTTTTTTGGCATATGCCTTATTTAAAAACCCTGACTATAAATATTTTACTCATCCAAAGGGAAAAATCAGTAAATTTAAATAGATTAGAAATTGGAAACCGCTTATGAATGAGCTAAGGAAAGACTATATGCTTGACAGATGGGTCATTATATCAGTAGGAAGAGAGAACAGGCCCAGGCAATTTAAAAAAGAAGAAGTTGTAAAGGAGGACAGCATTTGCTATTTCTGCCCTAAAAATGAAGCAATGACTCCGCCAGAGATAGGAAGGATCGGAGACAAGAACTCATGGAAACAAAGATGGTTTCCCAACAAGTTTCCGGCAGTCCAGCCTGAAGGGGCATTCCAAAAAGGGAAAAAAGAGTTTCTGGAGAAAATGAATGCTTTTGGATATCATGAAGTGCTTGTTGAGACGCCTGACCATAGCAAACAGATGTGGGACCTTCCAAAAGAAGAAATTGCTGTAGTGCTTAAAGTCTATGCTGACAGGATAAAGGAGCTAAGCAAGAAAAAAGATGTGAAATATGTATTTATATTCAAGAATCATGGAAGAGAAGCTGGAACATCCTTGATACATTCACACACGCAAATAGTAACGCATCCTGTGATGCACACATCAATAATAGAAGAACTGAAAGCTGTCAAAAAATTCAAAAAATGCCCGTATTGCAAAGTCGTCAAAGATGAAGCTAAATCACCAAGATTTGTTTTTGAAAACCAGAACTTCATAGCGATATGCCCATATGCATCAAGATTTAATTATGAAGCGTGGATATTCCCAAAAAAACACATAAAAAACATTGGACAGCTGGATGACAAGCAATTTCTTGATTTTGCTGAAGCATTGCAGAAGATCCTTTTGAAGCTGAAAGAGATGGGAGCGTCATATAATTACTTCTTGCATTACAGCCCTGAAAAAGAAAACCTTCATTTCCATCTGGAGATAACTCCAAGAATTGCCACCTGGGCCGGATTTGAGATAGGCACTGGAACAATAATCAATTCTGTAAGCCCAGAAAGCGCTGCTGAGTTTTATAGGGGGAAGTGACTTTGTGATATATTCATTATTTTGCTAATCATAAACTACTCTCATCATGTTTTTGCCAATAACCTTAATCCTTGGCCGCATTCTTTCATTGAACCAATCAAGCCTTTTTCCAGAGCTGTAAAATTCAAACAAATATCTTGGAGAACCAGCAACTTTTAGTCCAAGTATTCCTTCAGGATCAATTAAACTATATATCATACTGCCAAGACCATATTGCCTAAGCAAAACTTTAAGATGACCTATCCCCAGAAGAGAATCAATTAAACATAACTGTTTATATCTATTATGTGTCTCTTCAGCTTTCCGATAGCCCGGCATAGAATAATAGAAGAAATCAGATGTTGCCTCTAAGCCAAGCTGCACAGACTCAACTCCATTCTGCCACATGCCATTTTCCTGTATTTTCCAACTAGGAACATAAGTTTCTTGAGTTCTGTCAAAAAGTTTATATTGTAAAACTGTATCATAAAACTCAAAAACAGCTTTTGGAGAGCGCTCCTTTCTGAATCCAGGCAGCTCATCTGTTTTAATGAAATTAGTCATTGCTCCACCAAGACCAGCCTGATCAAAGAATTCATGCAATCTGGGCCTGCCATCCAAAAAATCATTTAGGCTTTTGACCATTCCTGTACGATCTCCAGATTGCTCAGCCATCTGAAAGCCATCAATCCTGTGCAAAGCCTTTCTTATTAATCCCAAAACAAGATAGATTGAGTCTTCATTTTTCCATTTGTTAGGAATAGAAATGCATCGATATTTGTCAGGAGCTGATTTTTTAATAATTCCTGATATGCCCTCTGTTACAATTATACCGTTAAATCCCCTTTTTCTTAATTCGGGCTTCAATGATCTATTTCCATCCTGCAGAATCCCGTTTATTATAGTGTTTAGTATAGGTGTGGTTGCCTGATTTAACTCCTTAATGGGATTATATCGCGTCCCATTGCGCCTATTACCGTTAAGAAAAGCCAAATAATCGGCATAAATTATTCTTGACTCTTCTGGCAGTTGGATCAAGGTGTTTATTGATTCAATTATTCTTCCCGATGAAAAAATAGAGTCGGTGGATAAGTTTGTACGATTAAACAAATCAGTTAAAGCTTCCGGACTTCCAAACATGTCCAATAAAGAAGTAAAATGTTGCTCGGATAAATTATGACTCAAAAAATAAAGCAGATCAATACCTCGATTATTGCCAAGAACTTGATCAGTATGAAATAAAGTATTAGGATTAGCTCTTTTAACCCGATATAAACCATTGTCCAATGAGGCTAACATTTTCCGATTAAATAAACATTCGTCAAGAACAGACTCCAATGTCCTATGAAGGATGAGCTGAGTCGGCAGGCCATAATCTTCAATGTTTCGATTGACAATTTTTCTTGCTCTCCGAACCATTTTTTGCAATTTTTTTGGTGCATCAATTAGATAAGACAAATAAGAAACAAGATATTCCTCAACCTTTTCTTTAGGCAAGACTAATAGTTTTTCTTCAGTTAGATCCATGACCATCAATAACCTGGGACAGTTATATAATAATTGCGGTAAAAATGGTCTAATAAAAACAACAACATTTTTAATCATCACAAACATCCTTTAATGAATGGCTAAAGAAGATATAGAAAATTTTAAAGACAAAATCCCAAATGATGTCTATTCAGTCCTTGAAAAAGAGGAGATAAAAACATTAAGGCCGGCACAGATTAAGGCTTTAGAGCATGGACTAATAGAATTCAAGAGCCTTTTGATCTGCACACCAACAGCATCAGGAAAAACGCTGATTGCAGAAATGGCTGCATTAAATGCGATATCTAGAGGAATAGGCAAAGCGATCTATATCGTCCCATTAAAAGCCTTAGCTAATGAGAAATTTAAGGATTTCAAAAGAAGATATGGGCATAAAGTTAGGATTGCGCTATCTATAGGAAACCTTGATGAAAAAGAGCCATACCTTTCTGAATATGACCTAATAATCTGCACAGCAGAAAAATTAGACAGCCTTATGAGGCATCATTGCCCATGGCTGCCATATGTCAAAGTTGTCGTGATTGATGAGATACACCTTTTGAATGATATGTCAAGAGGTCCAACACTCGAGATACTGATAACAATGCTTAAGCAAAAAGTGAAAGATGTGCAAATTCTTGGATTAAGCGCTACAATTGGAAATCCAGATGAACTAGCAAACTGGCTCGAAGCAAAAGCGATAATTGATGATTGGAGGCCTGTCAAGCTAAAGAAAGGAACTTACTTAAAGGGGAAAATAAGTTTTGAATAATAATATCCAGATTATGTTGATGCTGAGAAAACCTAAAATCAATGATGGAATATTTACCCATCTCTTCTCAAGATTTAGTTTAAGGATTGCGACATAGCTTAAATTGATAAGCACTGGAATCATGCCCCAAAATAAAAGAGTCCAAATCTGCACTGAAAATGCAGCGATGAAGATTGAAATGTAAATCATGATGCTAAGCCACGATTCCCATATAAGAATTGATTCTTTCCAGTCTTTTGAATAATATCGTCTATAAAGATAGATAAAAAATATGTTTGCTAAAACTGCTATAACCCATCCAAACAATTTGATGTCGGCAAAGAAGCTTGAGGCAAATAAAGTCAAGCCAAGCCATAATGAAATGGCTGTTGAAGTCATCATGGTGTCATCTTTAGTGCCAAACAAAACAACAATCTCCCTGATTATCATTGCATTCATCAAGGTGAAAACTAAGACAATCATCAACCTAAAGACAATATCCAGATAAATTGTTGATAATGCCATAAAAAGTTAGATCTTGTTGTATATCTCGCCTAATAATGTAAAGGCGATTATCCAGCTTATGAAACCAAGTGCAGGCCCGAGCACCAAGCTAACAAAAGGGATAATGCCTCCAATAAAACCAAGCACAAAGCTGATAATTCCTATAACTATCCAGACTCCAAAATATTTTGAAGTAAAAGCTTTCTTGAATATCGTTGAAAAATCAAATGCATCTCCAAAGTTTTTGGACTTGACAAATCCCATAACTGCGAGAGGGCTGAAGTAACCGATAAGAATTGCCACAATCAGTGTTATCAGCAGGCCAGTGCCAGCAGTCGCTAGAATCGGCAATAATCCTTGTTCAAGGCCACCTTTCATGATCGCTGTAATGACTGAAAAGCCTATTGTTGCAAGCAACAATATGATAACTGGGATCATCCATATCAAACTAATCAAAAAAACAAGCAAACCATCAACAAAAAGCGCACCCCAATTCGTCCATTCAGGCATCTTATTCTTGCCTTTCATGGATAACCTAGAAACTTCAACAGAATAGCCAATAGAAAAAAAGTTAATGATCGGTATGATGTTTAACAAACATCCAATAACCAAACTCTTAATATCTGAAAACGGTTTTTTAATAGCTCCTTCATAATCTGTCAAGATTACCACCCCTTAAGATGATATTAGAATGTCTAGTATTTAATGATTTCGGAAGGGATGCTCAAGCCAATCCTAGATTCTTCACAACAATCTCTGGGTCAAACTGCTCAATATCTTCATAATTCTGGCCTGTTCCAAGATAGAATATCGGCTTACCAGTTACATAAGAAACAGAGAGGGCAGCTCCTCCTTTCTCATCAATATCTGCTTTTGCAAGGATTATCCCATCAATGCTAATAGATTCATTGAATTTCTTTGCCTGCTCAACGCAGTCATTTCCAGTTATGCTCTCACCAACAAATATCTTGAGGTCAGGTTTTGCAACCTTGATTATCTTTTTCATCTCATCCTGCAAGTTCTGGTTTGAATGCATCCTGCCAGCAGTATCTATCAAGACAACATCTGTTTTTTTTGATTCTGCATGTTTGATCGCATCAAAGGCGACAGCAGCAGGATCACTGCCATAATCATGCTTTATCAATTTTAGATTTAATCTGTCTGCATGCTCCTGCAATTGGTCAATTGCAGCTGCCCTGAATGTGTCAGCTGCAGCAAGAACTACTGAAAAACCTTTGGATTTAAGATGATGAGCTAATTTTGCAATTGTTGTGGTTTTTCCTGATCCATTGATCCCAACAAAACAGATTATATAGGGTTTTTTGGCAGAATTTTTTATTTCATTGTCTAAGGAAAATGCCGGCTGTTTAAGGATTTCCTCTACAGAGCTTTTAAGGCTTTTTTGGATTGTGTCTTCTAATTTTCCTCGCTTAATTGGCTTTCCAACAAGGCTATTCTCCAAATCCTTCTTCACCTTCTCTATGACTTCAACTGCAACATTATTTTCAAGCAATGCAACTTCAAGATCCCAGAAAAGCTCGTTGAATTGGTCAGAATTAATTGAAGTAGTCTGAACAGCTTGTGTGATTCTCTGGAAAAAACCTTTTTTTTCAGCAGGCTTTTCTTCAATAGGCTTTGAGATTGATGGTTTAACTATTTCAACTTCTTTTTTAACTGGTTTTGATTCCTTAACAATTTGTTTTTTGGCTTCTGATTCAACAAGTTTAGATTCACTAACTAGTTTTTCGATTTTTTTTTCAATCGGTTTTTCTTGATGTTTTTCCAGTGGTTTTTGCATTGGTTTTTCAATCTCTTCATCAAGAAGGTCCTGCATAGAAAAAGATGTATCTTTACCTACCGATTGTTTTTCTTGAGTAGTTTTATCCTTGGCAAGTATTTTTGGCGCAGTTCTTAATTTTTCCTGCCTGATTGTTGGCTTGGATTCTTTTTCTAACTTTTCTTCTTCAAAATCTTCTGTAGAATCAACTTCCCCATATGATTTAAATTGTTCAACTGGTTTAATTTCTTCTTCAAATGTCTGATCAATAGTTTGATCTTCAACAGGCTCATCAATTAAGCTATCAGTCTGTTCTTCTGGTGATATCTCAATGTTAAAAATTGGTTTTGTCTCGATTTCTGATGATATGATTTCAATTGCTGGCTTAATTTCTTTTTTATTAGGTTCAGGTATCTCCTCATCAAGCTGTGGCTGTTCAATAAGTATTTCTGGCTCATCAATTTCATGCTGCGATTCCTGCACTGCATCCTGCTCAGGAATCTCCTCCTTTTTGCCGAGAATCTTCTCGCTAATTCCAGAAATCGTGTTCTTTATCTTATCCTTAAGAAACTTAAACATTTTAAACCCTAAGACAATTCAGATTCCAAGCTGTTCATCTGCAATGCCAATTGCTCCATTCCCTTCATCATCTCATCCCTCATCTCAGTAATTTCCTTGCTTTGGCTCTCAAGTATCTTTTTTACATCTTCTGAGCTCTTCTCAACGGTGACATTTGCCCCCACATTAACAATAAAACTATCTGTATCCTTAAGTTCAGCTTTGACAAATATGCCAGATGATATCGGAGCAAGCATCTGCGAACCTGGCTTTGAATTTTTAAGGTCATCGATCGCTGCCAATGTGTTTGTTACCTCAGCAATGTTCTGCTCCAAAAGCTGCAATTGCTGCTGAAGCTGAGCCATCTGCTGCTCAAGTATCCTGTAATGAAGGATCTTCTGCCTTCTTGCTTCATCTGATTTTTCTGCCATTATTTCAGCCTTTTTTTCAGATCCCTAAGATATGTATCATACTGCTCTTCGCCTTTCAAGAGAATAATGTCATGCCTAACTATATCTGCATCTTTATCAAAAGCTTCAATCTCCTTCTCAATAAGATGCTTCAATATTTCTTTATCACGATTGTCAAGACCCATATAACCACCAAACCAAAAGAATAGATGATAGTATTAAAAGGTTTTGGTTGGGGTGAACAGATTATTTACGGTTAATTAACAATAAAGCTTAAATACCATAAATATTGGAAATAAGTTTGGATATTCATCTAAAAGGAGGCGAACATATGGTAAATTTTGGCAAAGTTGGCAAATATTTTAAGAAATCTGTTTTGGTGTTGTTGGCTGCTTCTGTAGGCTATTATGCAGGAATTAAACAGAAACCTGATTTCCAAAAGTTTCCATCAAGTGTACAGCAGACAATAAAGGTTGAACATGATACATTACAATTAGAATTAAAAGAATCCATAACCTTATTTTCTCAAGGCAAATTCCAAGAAGCAATCAAAAGATTTGAAGCAGCTAAAGCAGTTGCCAAATCGATGGCTAAAATTGACCCAAGATACAAGGAGTTAGGAAAAAGGATTGATTCATTTGAAATGTTTATTCGAGGTCTTGAGATGATGACAAAGTATGTCGACAGTGAAATAAAGAAAGGATTCAAAATGATATCAATACCACCAACAGAAATGGATTTACAATATATTTCAATTCAAGGAACAAATCCAACAATGAATGCAATTTATCTGAATAAGTTAATACAATCAGGCACATTTAAAGATGATAGGGAGCTAGAAGATGCAGCCAAAAACACAATGATACTCTTATTGGAAGAAGAAAGAATAGCTGCCCTTCTATTGCGTGAAAAATTGCAAAACGCATTAGACCAAGGAACTCCTGATCCTAGAGGAGCATTCAAAAGTGGTATTAAAAATATTGACCAAATTTTTATTCCGAGTATCGAAAGGATTACAAGAAAATTGTAATCTTTAAATTTTAAGCTAGAGATAGTATTCAATCGACTTACACTTCCTCCACATATTTAGGAAGTGGCTTCTTAACATCTGAGAAAATGCCCTGCTTTCTGTCAAGATTGTTATGTAATCCTTATCGTCTATGACTTCTTACCTGCCAATAGTTAGTGTTGATGATCCATCGGCAAACCAGAATTAGGGGATTGGGCAGTTTACACAGGAATGGAAAATATAATTAAAACACTAGAAAAGCTTAAAGAAAAATTCTAAGATTCTGGATTAGCCAGCTCCTGCTCGATTTCTTTCTCAGTCCTTATGATAATCTCGATATCGCTAAAGGGAATGTCCTGCTTCAGATCAATCTTCCTAAGATGAGCCAGGTGAAGCAAGGGTATAAAAGTATAAACCTTATCTTCTTTGCTCTCGGAGGGAAGAAGCTTTGTAAAAGTCAAAGTTTTTCCGCTGTTTATCGAAAAAAAGTGCTTTATTTGATAATAAACATTCTTTATTATAGAAGTTATGTCTTTTGATTTCTTTGGAATCTCTATAGATAATTCAGGCATGCTCTGAAAAACCCTTCTTCTCTTGACTTCAAGAGCTTTTTCCAAGGCATTCACAAGATCATAGACGCTGACTTTTCTTTTCCTTGGTTGCGGTGTCCTAGGCAGCAAAAAAGGCTTATTTTCCTGAAACAAAGCCCGCTCTGGAAACGGTACTTCCTCATCAAACAGATCCTGGATGTCATCTTCATTCTTTTGGGCAAACAATTGGTCAAGAGCTTCAAGATCCTCACCAACAAGCCTGTTAGATTTAATCTTTAACAGAATTGAAGCAGCAAGCACAACCTTGCCAGAAATCCTGAAGTCAAGCTCTTTTAGCTTTTTAAGCATTGCAATATATTTATGGGTTAGAAGAGAGATATCTATATCCCACGGATCCATCTCATCATTGTTGATAAGCTCATAAATGATGGTCTGCCAGGTGATCTCATCCTTGTCAAAAAGAATATCAAAGATCTTTTCATTGCTGCTAGACTTTCGTTCAGTCAACAATGCAGCATTCCTTTCTTCATCCATAAGGAATCCCAGGAAAATGAAGTATTTAAAGGTAGTGATTATCTGGCTCGTTTGCAAGTTAAGAATATAAGTGGGTTTCCCCCACTTAATGTTTTATGAACAATAAAACGTTGAGGGTGGGGAGAACCCATAATGGTAACATATGTAGTAGACCTTAAAAAGTTAATGAAAATAACTGCCAAGTTTCTGCGTAGATATGACGTGCCAGAGCATTTCAGCAAAAGCAAAAATGAACAGTATGCATTACACCAGATGCTTGTTTTGTTCGTGCTTTATTGCCTCTTAGATATAGCAATAGACCGTTTTGGTGAGCTTGTCAAGGTTATGGACTTGTCATGCATTGGCTTAAAGAAACCACTACATTACTCGACGATGTGGCGTGCGTGGCGACGCTTTTCACCTCGCTTCCTACATCAACTCGTACGCTTAAGTGGAAGAGGTGGTAGAGATAAATGTGTTGCCCTTGACCCAACCCACTTTGAGATTACAAGGCCAAGTATCGCATACTGCAAAAGAACAAAACGAAACATCATGCGAGAACCAAACAGAAAAACCACCATCGCAACAGGAACAAGAAGCCTACGAATTGTCGACGCCATAATCGCCAAAGACAGCCACAGAAACGGGTTAGATGATTTCGAAAAAATGGCAGATGATTGAATAACAAACAAAACAATTGTGGCAGATACAGAATTTGATGCTGAAGAACGATTTCATGAACTAGTGAATACCTATGGCGGTAAAGGCATTGCGCCATTAAGACATAAAAACATCCCAATTTGGAAAACACACGGGTCGCGACGCAAGGAATTAAGACGGAAATGGCCCGGCAGAAGCTATCACAGAAGACCACTAGCTGAAACTATTAATAGCATGCTTAAACGCGGCATGAGCGCGTTTTTGCGCGGTCGTACCGTCTGGCAGCAATCAAGACATTTCTACGGAAAATGTTTTGCTCACAACATGATTATGAGGTGTCAACAATGAACTTGCAAACGAGCCGATTGGAGTGATTGAAAATAATCAAAATGTATAGCACATTAAGTATAATCTTATATTTCTTCATAAGAACCAAGAATCCAGTTGAATTCAAGTTTTTGAAGACAAATGGAAATAAATTAGGATACACTGAATTCCCAGTAGCTTTCAACTATTGGTCCAACAGGAACTGTTGGTTCAAAAATAACTCTTATTCTATAATTTCCTGTTTCTCCTAAACTTGCACCAACTTGTTCATTAAATATTTTATCAAGTTTAATTAAACCCCTTGCAGGAATTGTATTTAATTTATTGTAAGGCTCTCCATATTCCCACCATTTTCCATCAATATTTTTTTCAATTTTGAAGATCAGAGAACCTGTAACCTCTTTGTTTCCTATATTTACGATTTTTGATTGCGGCCTTATTGGAATGGGAATAGGTTTTTTGCAACCAAAACATCCTGAATGCTGAAAATCATGATGAAACATTGGCCAATCCATTGTTTCTGGATTGTAGGGGGTGTTCAAATTCCAAACATAAATATCACTATAGTGAGAAGAAAATAAAATATCTACAAAACCATCTTTATCCATATCAAAGATTATGGGAGTTGACTTAATGTCCCAACTGCGTTTCTGCTCATCAATCAAATAAACGGTGGTTTCTCCTAAAGAAGAGATGATTACCAACTTGTCTAGCACACGAATTAAGATTTCTTTATTTGAATTTCCAGATATATCTCCAATAACAAAATCAGAAGCCATATCTAAAATAGTGGGTATCTTAATTGGGAAATTTTGAAATAATGAACCATCATGATTAAAAACATAAATTATTCCATTAGTATCTGGGTTCAAAGGATCCATAGCTTCCAAACCATACATAACTATCTCAAGATCATTATCTCCATCCAGATCAGAAAATGCAATCCTGCGGTCATAAGGGATTTCTATTGGAAAACCTGATTTGATTTTGCCATTATTTGCAAAAAGATAGAGTTTATAATTAATTCCAACACCTACCTCTAAATTTCCATCATTATCCACGTCACCCAAAATTGGTGGAGATTGAGATTGATAATCTGCCATTAAACTAATTGGCCAACCATCAAGCATTTCTCCTTTGTAATCAAAGGCATAAATCTTATTATAAGTTTTAGCTAAAATATCTGGAAAACCGTCATTATTTAAATCACCTAAAGCAGGATCAGAAAGTCCAGAACCAAGATTTTTTGGCCATCCCTGAAGAATCTGCCCATTATAATCAAAACCATATAGTTTTCCATCAAAATCCCGGACCAGAATTTCCAAAAAACCATCCCTGTTAATGTCCCAAAGAACGGGTGATGATGGTCGATTTAATTTCAATGGAAACCCATCCATTACATTACCAAAAAGATCATAAACATAGACGTGGTCCCAGCTTGCTACAACTAATTCCAAAAACCCATCATTATTAACATCACCCACTGCAGATGATGAAGATATCGGGCTAGAAATAGTTTTGGGCCAGCCATTTTTTTCAATTCCATCTCTATCAAGCAGATGTATGACCCCTTCATATTTACCATAGGATGGAGAGAAGGTAGTAACAATCAATCCAAATTCTCCACCTATATCAAAATAAACAGGAGAACTTAGCATTACTGCATTTGTTTTAATCAGTTGCGTGCTTCTCAATTCTTTATTAAAATGTAAGTTTGTAATACTACTTCTTTCAATTTCATCCTTCATAATCCTAGCTTTAAATTCGTAATCTCCTGTTTCCAAAATATTTCCTTCAGGATCAAACTCAGCAATAATTCCACCGCTCCCAACGATTATCAGCCCACCTGTTTTCCAATTTTCTTCCCCTTTTTTTCTATATTCCACTGACAAAGAATCATAACCTTCTGGGAAAATTCCTTTTATTACGACAGTATCATGAACATTTCTAATAAATAATCCAACATTAGTATCCACCTCATCCAAAATGTCCAAATCCCAATAATCATCTAAAGGCTGATTCAATTTCACCACTTTCTCAACATCAATCATTCCTGCTCCTTGTTCTGTTTGAGACAAACCTAAATCCACAGCAGTTGATTTAATAGAAGATTTTATTTCACCAGGAGTCCAATCTGGATGAGCTTGTTTAATTAAAGCAACAGCTCCAGAAACATGTGGTGTTGCCATAGATGTTCCCGAAATTACTATATGTTTATCGTCTAGACATTTATAAACCCGCATGAAAGAGTCATATTCTGCAGCACAAATATTAACGCCAGGAGCAACAATGTCTGGTTTTATTAGAATTTGTTCATTTCCATCTTTATCTTGCCAAATCACAGGACCTCTTGAAGAAAAGTCAGCAAGAACATTTCGTTTATTTGCCGCTCCAACAGTTATTGCCTTTATTGCTGTCCCAGGAGATCCAATTGTCATTTCTTGCGACCCACGATTTCCCGCAGATACAACAGCAACAACTCCATTATTAACTATGTTGTCAATTGCTCTAGATGCAGGATCATCAGGATTTCCCTGTCCTCCCAAACTTAAGCTAATAATATCTAAATGATCAGAATAATCACTGTCTTGGTCAGGATCAGCAGATCTTTCTATTGCCTCAATAATACCACTAGACCAACCAATCCCTTGATGATTTAATACTTTATACGCAACTATTTTTGCATCAGGAGCAACTCCTTTTAGGATGCCATTTCCAGCAGCAGTTGAAGCAACATGAGTTCCATGTCCATTATCCTCAAAGGGGTCATTATCTTTCTCTTTAAACTGCACACATGCAAGTGAATCCCTATCAAAAGTATAACATGTTGTAAAATCATAACCCCCAATAACTTTCTCACAACTTCCAGATAAAAATTGTTCCGAAGTACATGAACCTAAATCTTCATGAGTATAATCAATACCAGAATCAATAATTCCTATAGTAACTCCTTTTCCAGTTATACAATCATTTTCTGTATTGTCGTCGTTATCATTACAAGTATTTCCATTTTTATCAATTTGCCAAACCCTATCTGCTCCTATCTGAGGAACAGAATCCATTAATGTTGCTTCAACTTTATAATTAGGCCAAGCTTTTTTGACACCAGAGATTTTCTCGATTTCTCTAGCTTCAGAATCAGAAATATCCAAAGCAATTCCATTAAAAACTTCTGTCCACTCACTAATTAGCTTATTTTGTGCAGAGCCTGCTTTTTGATTAACTACTAATTTAGCCAGCACATTTTTTTTTGTTTCCCCATGCTTAGTATTCAATATATTCTTGTAATTTTCTAATTCAGAGGAAACAGAAATCAAACCTTTTTGACTTAGCCTTGCCTGTTTATCAAGCTCTGCTTTTTTTGCCAAAAGAGGCGCTTCATTAAATTCGATAATATATCCCTTATACTCTAGTATAGGAGTACTTGAAGTGGAGCCTGCGATTGACTTCGTATTATCAACTGCACCAACTTGTAAATACATTTCAGCAGCAATTAAATTATCTGGCGGGTCAGTCAACTCAAGCTTTTCTCCTGGCATATAAGTGTCCTTCAAGGTTGCAATTGATGCCTCTAAATCATTGTAGCATAAACTAGAAGTCAGAATATTGCTATCAGCATCATCCACTAAACAATTATTATTAATGTCTGCAGTATATGAGCAAGCGACATAACTGTAAATCGCACAATTACCATCAGATCCACTTGCATATCCGCTCGCATATGCCATATCGTCAATAGGAATATCCCCATTTCCATTTAATGTTTTGAGATCAACCTCTTGCCTGCAACTCTCAATCATATCAGAATCTTTTTGGTTAACTTTTCCATCCTTATTTATATCATAAAATGAACAGTCCCTGATACCGCCACCAAATATTTCATCAGTGCCAGTTGCATACGAAGAATCATCATAATTGCTTTCTGAACTTAAACCACTCTTCTTCAAACCATCATTTGCAATAAAAACAACCAAAGCAAAAACCACTAACAAGCTTCCAACAACTGCAATAGAATTAATGCTAAAATTGCGATGAATATCCCTAATCTTAGAACTACCAGAACGCCTATTTACAATAAAAAACACCTCATTATTTGAATTATCAAAAATCAAGTATATAAAATTATCTGAAAATCGATAAATTAATTCAATAGTATTATCTCAGAACAGGCAGCTTGGATTTCCTAGGATCAATAAACATTTGCTTGTAAGGGTACAATGAATTGTCAAATGGATGAGGAAGCGTCAGATCAACTGCCAATGAAGCAATCTTTTCTTTAGATTTTATTCTCAAGATATTTATCCTCTTGATCATATAAACCCAAATTTCTTAGGATGGCACGCAAGTCAAATCTAAACTCCTCACTACCACATCATCCCAATCAGCAATCGGTTTCCACCAATTAATCAGAGGTTTATCTTGATACGACAAGCCATTACCCATTCCTGGAAGGTTTTGCATCCACCAAACCTTAAATGATGCACCACCATCATCCCAACAATTGGTATTTTGATATTTCTGTAAGCTAGGTAGCTGCAACAGATTATTCCACCTTTCACAATTAACTTTCATTTTTTCTCCAGAACCACTAGGCTTCCAATCCTCACAATCAGATAATTCTAAATTAATATTCCCCCAGTCATAATCATGGCCGCCGGCATATTTCATCACATTTGGAGGATAATGAGTCCAGCCGCATCTGTAAAATTCTCTAGCACCATTTGGAGTGCCTATAAATTGATTACTAAACAGTTGATTACCTTCCTGCCCATTTTCCAACGCCTGCAATTCAGATTCTATCTGATGAGTGTGGTCCTCCAAGGCTTCCCCTAATCCCCTTGTCGGGTTATATTGATAAAGAACGTAAGTGTGCTCGCATTTTGGCAGAGTTTCTGCAATCCAATCGCTGCCAGAGAATGAACATGGACTATTTGATGCGCACAACGATTGAGGTGACGACATTATAGACTCATAATGACCGGTTAAACTTCCCCAATTGACCCATGCCCACACTTCTTTAACCCCATGACTATCTACCCAATCACAAATGTTCTCTTTTTCCAAAAGAGCCTTATTGTTAATTTCTTTGGAATAAATACTTGAGACGCTAACAGGGGAGTTAACTGTTGAAGATTCAAGATTGATGTTTGTATTGTCTAAAAAAAGTTCAATCTTCGACATAAATATTTGTTCGGAAAGGTCGATAGGTGAATCTAGAACAATTCTAAAATATTTAACTTTATAAGTATTGTCAAATGCATAGGTAACTCTTGTCTGATAGCCTTGGGAACCAGGAGGCAGTAATTTAGGGGTTGTGCTCAATAGGTTAGCATTTGTGGCAACAGTTCTTTGCTCACCCTCAAATTTACCAGTATCAGATATTTGTAAATGGAAATTTTTTGCTTTACGACTCCCCGGATAATAATAAGCAAATCGATTCATTGACTCTGGAGCATCCAGTATTATATTTAAGTAATAATTGCTTTTCCACGGACCCCAAACACTCCATGCACCTGTTGAGAAATCATCATCAAGAATGCTAACTTTTCTGAAAGTGGGTTCTTCAAAATGTTCTATAGTGTCAACAATGTCATAATTTAATGAAGGTTTCGCATTAGAATCTTTGTATCCATGATACCTACTGCCTTGAGTTAAAGAATAGGCCAGATCATTTTCTATCAATTTCAAACGATTCCTAAGCGATGAAACAGTACCATCACCCAAATTTTGAGCATTCAACTCTATTTTATTCTTATCAATCTGAGCGTTTTGATCAGAAGGATCTTCACCCTGTTTTAGCGGAAAATACCTAATAACCAAAACTGGCATTTCATATGAACCCTCCAAGTCATCGGCTGTGCAATGAGGAGAGACAGAACAATCATCTGGGCAATTTGTTGTTGTTTCACCAATATTACAAACATTATCTCCACATTTAGGAGTCGAACAACCGCCATCATTACATCCAGATGGGCAATTATAAGTAACTGAAGTAATTCCATTATTTTCATCTTTTTGGGCATCCATGATTCTGGAATCAGATGATGTATCCACATCATTACAAGTATATTCAGTTAAATAATCTGGATTAGATGATAAGCAAGCATCTTGAAAACAAGTAGAATCTCTGCTAACAACACCCATATTTGAATAATCCAAACCAGAATCAGTATCCTCACAATCCATTCCAGTAGGAAACATACACGGAATACTACTATCATCAGTAGGAAAAGCCTCATCAGTTGGCCCAGCACCCATATCAGATAAACCAGATTTATTCATGCCATTATTCGCAACAAATAAAACCAAAGCAAAAACAATAAATATACCGCCGATAACAGCGACAAAACTGCCACTAAAATTATGCTGAACATTCAAATGATGAACTTTAGAACTAACAGAACTTTTCTTTTTTGCCATTCAAAAACACCTCATACATTAATTACTAAAAGGAAAGTATATAAAATTAACTATAAGCAAATCAGTTTAACCCTAATATTGTCTCAACTTAAATAGTTAGTTTTTCGCTGATTAACAAGAATTTGCAACAATTGTTATATGATTTTCCGCAAAACTTATAAAACGAATTCAAATCACCATATAATATGGGCCCATGGTCTAGTGGTTATGTAAACCACATATGACGGCACCCTTACAAACAT
>Ga0209541_10001443_pt1 | contig 47228 bp, 60 predicted proteins | sample RifCSPlowO2_01_FD_184027 | JGI IMG/M metagenome (GOLD analysis project Ga0209541, IMG submission 184027) | Groundwater microbial communities from Rifle, Colorado - Rifle CSP2_plank lowO2_0.1 (SPAdes) (version 2) | ecosystem: Environmental > Aquatic > Deep subsurface > Groundwater | place...
GCTGTCAGTTCCAGCGTCAGCGGCAGGGCTGACACCGCTGCCTCGCTCAGGGCTGAGGTACAGCTCGCCGCGTATATGAGGACGCAGATTCCATCAAGCACCGAGCTGTTTGCAAAGCTCGATTGGCTTAAGGGCAAGCACGACAAGGAATTTGCATTTGCTAATGGGTTTGACCCTGAAGCAGCCGTGAAATTCCTCGATAAGCATCCGGAGGTTTATTCCGGTAAGGACTATGCGGGATTTATCAGGTCAATTTACGCATACTACCTCGAAACAGGAGATAAGGACGGTGTTAAGAGCACGTTTAACGCTGTTACCGCCGTCCTTTTCTTTCGTTCCAAGGGTGATAAGCAGATTAAGGACGGCCATCTGTATTACCTTTTTCCGGTAGGAGTTGACTTTGGCGTGCTGGACCTTGAGTTATGCGACCTTGGGTACAAGGTTTATGACCTATGTGCAGGTTACCTCCCCCAACAGCTGGCATATCAGGGCCGCACAGCCGTGAAAGCTGAAAGCTGGGTGCCTCTGGCTGATAACAGGATGGCAAGGGTTGAACTGTTATACTATCCGGAGTTTGAAGCGTGGCTTCAGGGGCCGTGAAGCTTGGGTGATGGAAAAATGCTGGAAAAATTTGTGAAGAACAGGAAAGGGCTTGACTACTACCCGCCGCTTGTTGCAATAATCGGCATTTTCGTCCTTGGGGCGATAATCTCAATGGTTTTCCTGAAGCAATACCCCCTTGCTGCGCAGTTCAGCCTTGGCAGGGAGCCGCTTCGCCTGTTCCACACCTACGCAACGGCTGACAAGGCGCTAGCGTTCGTTGACGAATCAGCAAGCATTGCGCTTGAGCGTTCTGCTTACATCTCCGGGAAAAGCGGCTTTTACGATTCAACTCCTTCCTGCGGCAGCAGGGATGGGTTGAACCTGTGGTCTATTGGCTCCATGGAAAGCGACTGCACATTCCCTCTTACTACGTGCTACCCTGGCGAATCAGGCGCCGCTTCCCAGTTTAAATCCAATTTTGAAAGCGCTCTCGGCGAACTTGTTAAAACATTCAACGCCAAAGGCCCTGTAATAGTTAACGGCAAGCCCGTTGTGCTCCCGGACAGCTACAACCTGAAGCTTCAGCCTGTTCCCGGAAGGACTGAAATCACTGGGACTGCTGACAAGCCGCTGGTAATCGCATATGGCGTGACAAACCCTCTGAAGTATGAAGTGAAAGCCGGTTTCAGGGTCGACCTGCCGTTTGACTTATTGACCAACAGGAAGGCGATTGTTGACACGGCCCAGCAGGCGGCGGGCAAGTTGGAGAATGACGCAAGGGATGTTATTAACTCGGCTGACGGAGTCGGCGGCCTTGACTGGAAGGAGGATTTCAACTTGGAGAGGATTGGAAGCATCTGCCTGCATGATGTTGGCACGTGCTCCTGCTGCCAGGATGAGCAGGAGTGCAACAAGTTTGACAAGGATGGGTTTTGTGTGGAGTGGGGTGATTGGGTGACTGTTCCGGCCGGGGACGGGACAGTTGTGGAGAAACTGCCGTTTGACATCATAACTGCTCCGATGAGCGTGAAGGTCGATGGTGCTGGCGGCTCTCATGCAAGGTTCTTCATTTATGATGATGCCTCTGGAAAGGTTTCAGGCAGGGACATGACCTACGAGTTTTCCCTCAGCTGGATGGAACCCCACCCCGAAGATGCTCAAACTGCCTGTGAATGCTCTTCTGGCTACCAGTGCTGAAACGGAATCCACAACAAATATATATTAGCCGCTGCCTGGCATATCCTGCAAAAATGATTCAGTTGTCCTATGAGGAGATTATTGCAAGGATAAGCGAGAAGAGCGGCCTCGGCCAGGCAGAGCTTTCCGACCGCGTCACGAGGAAGATGGCTCAGCTCGCCGGCCTCGTCAGCAGGGAAGGGGCAGCCCACATTGTAGCTTCAGAGCTTGGCATCCGGCTGGTTGACCAGCTTTCAGGCCGGCTCCAGATAAAGAACATCCTCAATGGCATGAGGGATGTCGAGACTGTTGGCAAGGTGATGCAGGTGTTTGATGAACGAAGCTTTACTGCCAATGGAAAGGAGGGCAGGGTTGCTTCAATCCAGGTTGCGGATGAGACTGGAAGCATAAGGATTGTTCTGTGGAACGAAAAGGCGGATAACGCCAAGCTGGCAAAGGCAGGGGATATCATCAAGGTAAAGAGCGCTTACGTCAGGGAGCGCAACGGCATAAGCGAGCTGCATCTTGGAGACCGCAGCACCATCCTTATCAACCCGCCGGGGGAGTCGGTTGACGTTGCCATCCCGACAACAAGTCAGAAAAAGGATGCACCGGCCAGGAAAAAACTTTCAGAACTTTCAGAAAACGACCTATTTGCAGAGGTCCTTGGGACCATTGTGCAGGTGTTTGACCTCAGGTTTTTTGAGGTCTGCCAACAGTGCGGGAAGCGCGCGCGGCCTGCAGAAGGCGGCTTTGCCTGTGAACAGCACGGAAAGGCTGCCCCGGCGTATTCTTACGTGCTGAATGCCGTCATTGATGACGGCTCTGAAACGATGCGGGTCGTGCTCTTCCGGAAAATGGCAGAACAGCTCCTCGGGAAAACCGAGCAGGAAATTCTTTCCTACCGGCTTAACCCGGATTCTTCCCAACAGGCAAAGAACGACCTCCTTGGGATGTTCGTCAGTGCCATTGTAAGGGTCAACAGGAATGACATGTTCGGCCGGCTTGAACTCGTCGCCCAGGAGGTTCACGAGGCAAGCCCGGATGATGAGATTGCCAGGCTCAACAGCGGGCTGGATGCAAAAGAACCTGCACGATGATTTTTATCACTCACATTCTCGGGGGCGTCGTGGCGATTGTTTACCTGAGGAATTTTCTTGGCAGCTACAGTGACAACATCGAAGGAACGATAGCTATTTTTGTTTCCGCGGTATTCTCGGTTCTTCCGGATATTGACATGGCCAAGTCAAAGACAGGGAGAATCCTGCAGCCGTTTTCAACTGTCATTTCATTTCTTTTCACGCACCGCGGCTTCCTCCACAGTTTTGTTTTTGCCGCCCTTGTTTACGCCGGGATGCTTTACTTGTTTCCCGGAGTTGCTGCCGCAGCGGCAATCGGCTACTCCTCACATCTTCTCCTTGACGCTTTGACAAAGGAGGGGATAAAGCCACTATCCCTGCTGTCAAAGTGGAAAGTAAGGGGCTTTATACGCACGGGCAGCCTTCTTGAGAAGCTGATTCTGGGTGTTTTTGTGATCCTTCTGCTGTTGAAGTCAATTTGAAAGTGATTTGTCAATCGAAAACCAACCACCGCCGGCCAGAGACCGGTGTGGCATGAACAAGAGTCACTTCTGACTGTTTAAGCATCGGAGCTTAATGATAGCAAGTCATAGTCGCTCCGATGCATATAGGAGAGGAAAAATGATTTATGAAAATCTGGCTCCTCTCTTATAGGTAGTTCTTGACTGCTTATAGGAGAGGAACTTGATGGTGTGCGAACCCGCTGGTGAGAACACCAGCGGGATGCACGCATTCAAAACATTCTATAGACAACTTTGATTATCCCTGTTCTATAGCAAAGTTGTCTAAGAGAACTTTGAACAAAAGTCATAAATGATGGGGTTATTCAAAGTTCTCTATAGACTACACGGATACGTGGATTTCCTGATTGGCCTCTTCACCACACCAAAGGAGGCCATACAACTGGACACGCTCACAGCGGTTCACTATCAGGTGGCAGGGCCACTGGCCACTGGACAACTGCCCGGGCAGGATATTTAAATGGGCATCCGCTTGTATAGCCCAACCGGCTCGCGGGAGGCCGAGTAGCAAAGCAAAGGTGATTGAGATGAGTGGAATGAGCGGATTTGGCGGAAGTGCATCGGTCTTGGCGGCCGTTGGGAATTCGTCTGTTAATCTTGCTGCGGCAGGAGAGATAGCAACGCCGAGGGTGCCTGACAAGAAGTTCAAGGTTGGCGGCCTTTCAGCAACTATTTGGAGAGGCGTTTCTGAAAAAGGAATGGCCTACTTCAGTGTCCAGCTCAGCAAGAGCTACAAGGACAAGGACAACAACTGGAAGACGACTGACTCGTTCAAGGATTACGAGGTTCCAAAGGCAATGGTTTTGCTCCAGAAGGCTTACGAGTACGTTATTTCGCAGCAGAGCAATTCTGCGCTGAATTAACAAAAATTTATAACAATGAGGTGATTGCGGTGAGGAGGAGACAAGAATCTGTTTTGGTTGGAGAGGAAACAATCCTGGATGAGGAGGATGCCATGGCTAAGGAGGAAACTGGAAGCAGGGGTTCTGAACTTGAACAGTTGCCTGGCGTTGGTGCTGCCACGGCTGAAAAGCTGATGGTTGGGGGATATGATACACTTCTTAGTATAGCAGTTGCCACTCCTGGCGAGCTTGTTGAGCTTACCGGGGTAACAGAGCTTGCTGCCCGGAAGATGATTCAATTTGCCCGTGACAAGCTAGAAATGGGATTTGTTTCAGGAAATGATGTACTTGCCCAGAGGAAGGGGATTGAGAAAATAAGCTCCGGCAGTTCTTCTTTTGATAATCTGCTTGGCGGGGGTTTCGAAACAAGGGCAATCACGGAATGCTTTGGCGCCTACGGGAGTGGTAAAACACAGGTTGCCCATACCCTTGCTGTGAACTGCATAAGGCAGAACCCTGAAGCATACGTTGTTTACATAGACACGGAGTCAACTTTCAGGCCTGAAAGGATTGTTGACATTGCAAAGGCGCATGGCCTTGAACCTGAGAAGGTGCTCCAGCAAATCAGGATAGCAAGGGCATTCAACTCAGACCACCAGATGCTGTTGGCTGAGAAAATTGAAGATATAATCAAAAAGCAGGGGCTTTGCGTTAAGCTTGTGATTGTTGATTCCCTGACCGCCCACTTCCGTGCCGAGTTCATCGGCCGGGGCACTTTGGCCGACAGGCAGCAGAAAATTAACAAGCACATGCACACTCTGATGCGGCTTGCTGAGCTGAATAACCTGTGCGTTTACGTGACAAACCAGGTCATGGCAAAGCCGGACGTGTTCTTTGGCGACCCGACTGAGGCCATTGGAGGCCACATAGTGGCTCATGCTTCCACTTACCGTCTCTATCTGAGAAGGGGCAAGAAAGGAACAAGGGTTGCCAAGATGGTTGACAGCCCCAGCTTGCCTGAAGGCGAGGCAACATTCGTCCTTGACACCGCAGGCGTCAAGGACGTCTGAGAAGGGAAATCCCCTATCTTGACTTTTCACAGCACGGTTCCGGATGCAGACATTTGCGGGAGCCGCCTGCATCCCGGTATCGTGAAAAAGTTTAAATACATCAAGTGGGCTTCAAAATATGCTGAAATGCGGCTTTTGAATTGTTTGGATGGCTCGACAGGTGGGTTTCTCTGGTTATTGGGAGCTTGTGTTTCAGTAATTGATATACGAACTTTCGGGAGGTAAATGCAGATGCGGCAGGGCGGATTTGGAGGAGGAAGAGGATTTGGAGGCCCAAGCAGGGATTTTGGCCAGAGCAAGATGGCTCCAGTCAAGGTGGGTGAGGAAGTTGATGTTACCATAGAGGCGGTTGGCGCCAAGGGGGATGGTGTTGCAAAGAAGGAGGGTTTTGTCATATTCGTACCTGGAACGAGTCAGGGCGAAAATGTCAGGATAAGGATTACCAAGGTTCTTGCTAATGTGGCTTTTGCCGAAGTTGCTGGAAAATCATCAGGCACTGCTTCAAAAGCCAGGAAGTCTGAACAGGAAGGCGAGAATACCGGTGCAGATGCTTACAAGGGAGAAACAGAGCAGCCTGTTGACACCGAGAACTTTGGCGAGGAAGAGTAGAAAACTTTTTGATTGGCATTTCCCAAATAAAAGGTCATATGAGGGTTTCAATAGGAATTGACCTCCCGCAGGAAGCCAGGGTGAGATTGTGGGCCTGCAGGAAAAGTTGCCAAAATGAAAAATCCAACCGCAGCAGAACTGCGGGGTATTATTTATGAGTGTCGGGATTTGTCAAGAACCACCGGTCAGAGACCTGTACAATTCCACCCATGACGGAATGCACAATCCTACCCTGTAGGATTTGTGGCGTGAACAGCAACCACTTCTGGCTGCTTAAGCGGTTCTTGACTGCCTATAGGAGAGGAACTTGATTTTCGCAAAATGATATCTTTCTCTCCTATAGAGAACTTTGAATAACCCCATCATTTATGACTTTTGTTCAAAGTTCTCTTAGACAACTTTGCTATAGAACAGGGATAATCAAAGTTGTCGATAGTCAAGGACAGGAATGAATGAGCAAAAAAGCTGTCCTTGACTAATAGCGAAGGGCATATCGCATGCTCAACTTTTTGTGCCCTTTGCTATATATGCGACGGAGCGTACTATTGGCATGCGATTATTAAGCTCCGTCGCTATAATGAAGCTAGTATGCGAACCCGATGGTGAGAACACATCGGAATGCACGCATTTAAGCCTCAAACAGGACAATTATGCCACAGCAGAACTGTTGGGTATGAAACCCATTTGAGCAATCAAAGCAGCATTCTATTTAAATTTTTGTCAAAAATGCTGGAGAGCCGGCGATTGCAGACCGGGGCTGCCCCCCAAAAAAGTGAAAGTTTTATATATGGCCTTTTCATCCCAGGTTTCATTGCCCAAACGCCGAAGTGCGGCGTTGCCTGCGACGGGCGAGAATAAGTTGCAGTTCAAGACTTCTTGGACTGTTAAAAGTTGGAGCGTGAAATTAAATGGCTGAAGCTGAACAGTTTTTGGTTGCACAGGATGCTTACCTGAAGGCTGGAATCCACATCGGGACTAAATTCCGCACGAAGTACATGGAACGCTTTATTTACAAGACCAGGCCTGATGGCCTGTCAGTCCTGAACCTCCAGAAGATAGACGAAAGGATAAGGCAAGCCGCAAGGTTCCTTGCCGGTTACAAGCCCGAGGACTTGATAATTGTCGGGAAAAGAGAAAACAGCTGGAAGGCCATCAGGGCGCTGAACAGGCATACGGGTATAAGGATATTCGCCGGCCGCTACCTCCCAGGCATACTCACAAACCCTGCCCTTGAAACGTACATTGAAGGAAAAGTCATAATGGTCATAGACCCGTGGCCGGACAAGAACGTCGTTGAGGATGCGGTGAAGATGGGCATGCCGGTGGTTGCTCTTTGCGACACGAACAACAACGCCAATAACATTGACCTTGTCGTTCCATGCAACAACAAGGGAAAAAAGAGCCTGGGCCTGCTGTTCTGGATTCTGGCAAGGGAATACCTGAAGGCGAGGGGTATAATAAAAACCCATGAGGAATTCACTGCTCCGCTTGAGGAGTTCACTGAGGAGTAACCTTAAGTTTAAGGCCCCCCCCCACTGTAAACGAATACATAAGATGTATAAGCGGATGCCCTTTAATCGGAACAATAATGGCGATGAAACCCGAGAGAGATATTCTGGCTGCGCTTGACCAGCAAATTAAAAACGATGAGATAATTGAGCTTAGGGAACTTGCCGCCGTTACTACGCTTTTTAGGATTTCACCCAATCGCGGCATAGTTGATTATTTGCACTCACTAGTTAAAAGTTCTGTCAATTCTCCCTCAGTAGAAATGATGCTCGGCTTACTAGAACCTTTAAAGAATAACGTGGACAAGATGATTTTGCTGATTGAGGAAGCAAAAAAAACTGCTGATGACCTTGAAGCTCGTGCCAAGACCATTGCAAACAGAGTAGTCAGTAAAAACTTGATTTTGCGGCCAGAAGCGAGAGCGAGCATTAATGAAGTCAAATCTGCTGGTTCTATCAGAAAGAGATTTGACAGACTGAAAACCGCTCTTGAGAACCTGAATAAGGCTCTGCAAGATGCACTGGTAAGGCAGCAAATGAATGCTTACTTCAATGCTGAATCCCTGGCGCACGAGGTTATTAGAGAAGTGACGGCAATAAGATTAAACTTCAGGGAGATTATTTACTGTGAGAGAATACTGGAGCGGCTTGAAGGGCTGCCATGATTGCTGCCAAGAGTTCACTCCTCGTAGTCAGACTCGTATCCGATGATGAACGCCTCTTCCGCTGCATCAAGCGCGTCGTCCTCGACCATTCCTGCAATGCTGCTGTCCTCACCCAGTTCTGCTTCAGATTCGTCTTCCATTTTCGCTCACCATGCAGAGGCGCAAAATATTAATATATATGCTTATGCCCTATATTAAATATACGCTATATTATGAGGAAAAATAAGCATCATCAATACTTTAAAGTTTATATAAATATGGGGGATGACGGGATGACTGAATTTCGCAAGCTTATGGCGTTTGGCAACTCGTCTTTTGTGGTTTCTGTGCCAAAGGACTGGGTGAAGAAGAACCGGCTCAAGAAGGGCGACGTGCTCGTGGTTGATGAAAGGCCGAACGAACTCATCTTCACTTCAAAGGATTCAAGCGAGAGGAGGAACATGAGGGAGGCTGTCGTGAGCGCCGCTGGCAAGAGCGTGGCCGAGATTAAGACCGAGGTAACCTCCTTTTACATAAACAATTATGATATAATAACCGTTACCGACGTGGGCTCTGCGGCCAGGGAGATAAAGCAGGTCTTCCATGGGCTGGTCGGGACGGAAATAGTGGATGAGACGACCTCAAAGCTTGTCGCGAAGGACATGCTGGACATCCAGGAAGTTTCAATGGGCAATATTGTCAGGAGGACCGACATCATAATACGGTCGATGCTTGAAGATACGAGGGACTTCTCAGGTTCTGAGGCAGAAAGCGTTTACGAGCGCGACAATGAAGTCAACCGGCTTACCCTTCTGGGCTTCAGGACTGCCAGGGCTGCTGCAAACAACCCGCGGCTGCTTCGCCTGTTCGAGACCACTTACTGGAACATAATGGTGTCCAAGCAGATACTTGCGCATCTTGAGAGATTTGGCGACCAGCTCAAGCGCATCATCAGGTTTGCCAAGGAAAACAACAGGGAGGTCAAGAAGCTCACTGAGTTTGGGAAACTTTATGAGGGCATTGCAAAGCATTATCTGGCCGTCATGAAGATATACTACAACGGTGACAAGACGCAGGCGTTCAAGACCGAGACGAACTCGAAGATGTTGCTGAAGGAGTGCGACCGCCTGCTGGAAAAGCGCAACTCATTCGCCGCTGCGAGGATGATTGAGTATTTCAAGTACATGATTGTCTCAATCAGCGGCGTCCTCAGGAACAGCATGGAACAGGAGGAGATTGAGAAATAATCAAGACTCTGTCAAGAACCACCGGTCAGAGACCGGTGCAATTCCGCCCAGGGAGGAATGCACAATCCTGCCATGCAGGATTTGTGGCATGAACAACAGTCACTTCTGGCTGTTTAGGTAGTTCTTGACTGCCTATAGGAGAGGAACTTGATTTTCGTAAAATGATATAGTGAACTGCGCAGGTTATACGACAGACGAGACGCAGTTCACTATCAGACAACTGCGTACAAGACATGACACAAGCTACGCAGTTATCTATACAGAGAAGCTCTCGAAAGATGGTGGAAAAGTCCAAGGCACCTGTAATCATGCTTCCTTATTCTGCGACAGGCGGCACTGACATCGTGCAGCAGATTCGCGACAGCATACTCGTTGCGCAGCAGGCGGGCAAAGCAGCCAGCTCTTAAGCTGAGGAAATCTGTTTTGTGCTAGTATAGCAAAGGGCACAAAAAGTTGAGCATGCGATATGCCCTTCGCTATTAGTCAAGGACAGCTTTTTGCTCATTTATTTCTATCCTTGACTATAGCTTTCCTCAAACCCTTTTCCCACAATCCTGAATGTAATCTCCCTTTGCGGTATGCTCCTGTGCTTCACAAGCGTTGCCGTCCTCGTCCCGTTCCCGTTTATCCTTAATTCCATAAGGCACTTGCTGCTGTATTTCAGGATGTCACCCCCGACCATCTTGACCTTTGTTTTGTCGGCGAAGTCTGCGTAAACAGGGGTTGTGACAACAACTGGCGTTTCCTTTGTTCTCGCTATGGCCAGCAGCACGGAAAGCTGCTTGCCAAGCTCCCTGTTCAGGCTTGCGTTGTCCTCCCCCCGCTCTATCCTGTAAAGGGATGAGATGGTATCGCATATGATTATTGCGATTTTTGAGCTTATCTGCTCTGCTAGGGTTTCTATTGCCTTTTTCTGCTCTGCGAAGGTTGTCACCTTCAGCAGCATTACCCTCTCAAGCGTTTTTCTTGCCTCTTTTTCATCTCCGATCAGCTGTTGCATCCTCTCGGTTGAGAAGCCGCCTTCCGTGTCAATGAACACGATTTTTTTGTCCTTGTTTTCCTTCGCTGTTGCTGAGCTGATTGCCGCAAGGAGGCAGGTTGTCGTTTTCCCTGAGCCAGGCGGGCCGTAAATTGCTGTTATGACGTCTGTCTCGTAGCCGCCTTCAAGCAGCTTGTCCAGTAATTCTGAGCCCGTATGCGTTTTCGCCACGGCCTGCATTTCTGGCCCGGCTTATTTAAATGCATTCATTCATCTGGCTTTAGAACGTCTGCATTTTTAGTGCGACGGCTTCTGCTGAAAAGCATCCAGACAACCCGAAGGGCCCAACCCCAGTCTGGCACACCATCTTTACGCTGCAAGCGAGCCAGGGGAAGCTCAGCATTCAGCACTCTTAAAGTCTCAACCAGCTTAGCTCGTGTAAGTTTCATACCTCCATTTTCTACACCGAGATAAAATGGTTTCGGGATAACACGCCCGGAACTCATTACAAAATATTTTTAAACCGCTTGGAAGAACCTCACATTCATGCCCGAACATGCCGAAATTGCCAGGTCGCCTTCCTCCGCTGCAATGGAAGAGGTCAGGAAGGCAGAACGTGAAGCAGGCAGGATTCTTGAGGAAGCAAAAAAGAATGCTGCCGCCATCTTGGCTGAGGCAAGGGAGAATGCTGCTTCGTTGCAAAGGGAAAAGGAAGGTGATTTCTCAATGAAGAAAGCCGAATTGCTTGGGCGCGGGAAGGAAAAGGTTGCGGCTTTAAAGGAGAAGTCCCTTGAGCAGGGGAGGGAAAGGATTGCGGCTTTCGTTAAGGCAAGCAACAAGGGGCAGGACGGTGCCGTGGCTTTGGTTCTTGAAGCATTTGAGAGGGAGATTTCCCCGAGTTGAGAAAAAATGCTTGCTCCTGAACGGATGAGAAAAGTAACCGTGATTGGACCAAGGACAGTTATGGATCGCGCTGTCAAGGAGCTTTACAGGCTCAGGGCTGTGCACATTACAGACCACGTGAACGGCTCTGAATACCTTGATATTGGCAGCCCTTTTGAGAGGGCAGGCAGACTGTCTGCAATCCTTGTTTCTGTGAGGGCGGTTTCTGCCGCACTGGGAATCTCTGGGGAGACAGATCTTTCAAACGGTTTCAGGGCGGTAGGGGTGAAAAATCTTGCCGAGCTTGAGCGTGCCGTAAAAAAGCTTAATGGCAATGTTGTAGAGGCGACGGATTCTCTCAAGGATGCCGAAAGCGGGATAAAGGGCCTCGAAATAAAGGAAGCGCAGCTGGCCTGCGTGAAAAAACTTGGGCTGGAGCCTGCTGATTTTTCGCCGTGCGGCTCTCTGGCTGCTTTCATGGGCAATGTTAGGGACGCTGCGCTTCTGAGAAAGGCACTTCTCGCAGTTACTGACCGGTTTGAATTTTTCAGCAGCGAGGATAAGGGCGGCTTCCTTGTCGCTGTTTTTGTTGACGCTGCAAGGAAGGTTGAAACGGCAGAACTTCTTTCCAGCCACGGGTTTGTTGATGTCCCATCGGGCGAGCTTGCGGGGATTTCCGGCACGGCTGATGGCGCGCTTGAAGGGATTGCCAGGGCGAAGGAGCGCCTGCATAAACAGGCTGAGGCGGCAGGAAAAACCCTTTCCCGCCTTGCGCTTAAGTGGAATGATTTCATCCTGTTGAGCGAGCAGCTTATTGCTTCCGAACTCGAGAAGGCAGAGGCGCCCCTGAAGTTTGGGGTGGGCAGCGGCTCTTTCATGATTGGCGGCTGGGTGCCGGCAGGCAATTTAGGGTCGCTTGAAGAAAATCTCATGAAAGTGACCGGAGAGAAGATTTACGTTGAAACCGGCATTCCCGGTCACGGGGACAGCGTTCCTGTGAAGCTGGCCAACCCAAAGTCGGCAAGGCCGTTTGAGTTTTTCATGCGCATGTACGCATTGCCGATGTATGATGAGATTGACCCCACCATTTTCACGCTTGTCACTTTTCCTCTTTTTTTTGGGTTCATACTTGGTGATGTCGGGTATGGCCTTGTGACCTTTTTCCTTCTCTTATGGCTCAAGGGCAGGTTTCCTGCTTCGGCAGGGCTTGTCAATGTTGTCATTCCTGCTTCAGTCGCGTCCATAATTTTCGGCTTTGCGTTTGGTGAAATATTTGGATTTGAGCACGCATTCGGCATTGAATTCCCCCGCCTTATCGAACGGGCCGAGGAAGTCACCCAGATGATGATAGTTTCTGTCATCATAGGGCTGCTGCACGTTAATCTTGGGTTCCTGCTGGGTTTTGTGAATGAGGCCCGCCACAGGGGGATTTTCAGGGCGTTCGCGGCAAAATTGTCATGGGTGTTTCTGCAGTTGTGCATTGCCCTGGGCGTTTTGTCTGCCATGGGGAATGTCAACCTGCCAGTTTACGTGCCTGTCCTGCTCGGGGCGCTTTTCTCCGGGCTTATTGTCTGGACAGAAGGCTTCAGGGGGGTCATTGAGATTCCGGGCCTTCTGAGCAATCTCCTGTCATATACCCGTCTTGCTGCTGTCGGGCTTTCTTCTGTCATCCTTGCTGTAGTTGTCAATGACCTGGCTGCCGGGATGGCCCGCTCAGGCGCGGTGGGGGCGGTTGCTGGCGTGGCCACCCTTTTCATCGGGCACACCATAAACCTTGCTCTTGGCCTTCTCGGCGGGTTCCTTCATAGTTTAAGGCTGCATTATGTTGAGTTTTTTACAAAGTTTTTTGAAGGAGGAGCTGTTCCGTTCAGGCCTTTCGGCTCAAAAGCGAAAGGAGAAGCATAAAATCTCGGAGGTAAACGAAAATGGTGGCAGAAGCGGGTTTGGTTGCGATTGGGGCTGGGCTGGCAATAGGCCTTACGGCAATAGCTGCCGGCATTGCTGAGAAGGAAATCGGCTCTGCGGCTGTCGGGGCCATGGCTGAGAAGGAGGAGGTTTTCGCGAAGGGTCTTATCCTTACGGTAATCCCTGAAACGCTCGTAATCTTCGGCCTTGTGGTTGCAATCCTGATACTGAACCTGGCAAAGGGTTAGGCTGTTCCTGGAGATACGTTGCATGGGACTTGAAAAGGTTAAGCAGGAAATACTTGAAAGCGCAGTCAAGAAGGCAGAGTCAATTACAGGTGCTGCCTCTTCTGAGGCAAAGGAAATAGCCAGGGCTGTCGACAAGCGCCTGGATGAATATGGACGCTTAATTGAAGATGAGATTGAAAAAGCTGCCGATGCCCTGAAGAGGCGCGAACTGGCCGCGACCGAGCTTGAGGTACGGAAGGGCATGCTTGCCGCCAAAAGCAGGGCCATTGAAGCAGTCTTTTCAGATGCCAGGAAAAGGATTGGCCAGCTCAGTGATAAGAGGAGGGAGTCTCACGTCAGGGCATTGCTGGACAGCGCCAGAAGCGAGCTTGCCGTGGCTGTGGTAATCTGCAACCCGAAGGATGCCGATGTGGTTGGCACTTTTGGAAAGGTGAAAGTTGTCGAGGACGGGTCAATGTTGGGCGGCATTATTGCCGAAAGCGGCGATGGCCGCCTCAGGGTTGATTACAGCTACGACACGCTCCTGGGGCAGGTCAAGTCTAAGGTGTTAAGCGATGTTGCAAGGGCTTTATTCGGCACGAAGTGAAAAGGGGAGAATCGCGCTTGGCAGATTCCCCTACACGTATGCAAGGGTCAGCGTTATGCGCTCATTCCTTCTTGGGAAGGACGACTATCAGCGACTCATGAAAATGGACGTTAATGAAATTGCCAGCTACCTTCAGGGCTCCCAGTACAGGAAAGAAATTGACGAGCTGGGAATAAGGTTCAAGGGAATGCAGCTGATGGAGCTTGCACTGAACAGGAATCTCGCCAACACGTGGGCAAAGCTGAAAAATATATCCCCGCCAAACCTTCGTTCTTTGATAGCCGCTTACCTTCTGAGGGTTGACATATGGAACATTAAGACGCTGGTAAGGGGCAAATACACGAAGCTCGCCCAGGATGACCTCAGGGCAATGCTCATCCCATCCGGCTTCCTCAATGAGAAAAGACTGGCTGAGCTGGCCAGGAAAGAGACTGTTGAGGAGATATTGAAGTCAACAGGCTTTATTGACTACAGCCAGCTTTCCTGGGCGGTGGAAAAATTCAGGGAAACAAAGTCCATCATTGAGATTGAAAATGCCCTTGACAGGTTTTATTATTCCTCGATGGAGGCATTCACCAGAAGGATTCCAGAGGAAGGCGTCCTTTTCAGGCAGTTTATTGACTACGAGCTTGAAATTTCTGCGTTGATTAATATCCTGAGGCTCAAGCGCACCGGCACCCCCTCAAAGGACATCACGCGCTTTCTGATAATACCGAAAACGATAAGGCCCCTGGCATCGAAGATGGCAAACGCCGCGTCTGCTTCTGATGCTGCAAGGCTGATTGAACAAAGCCGATTCGGAAAAGCTGCCGAAAGCGGAATCAGGGAATTCGTTGCCAACGGCAGCCTGGTAAGGCTTGAGCTTGACCTTTCGAAGCTCACGCTTAAGCATTCTGCGCTCCTCATACACCAGCATCCTCTCACGGTGAGCGTGATTTTGGGTTACATGTTCGCAAAGGAACTTGAGGTCAGGAACATTAAGCTCATGCTGAAGGCCAAAAGCCTTGGCATTGACCCTGATTTCGTTGAACAGCAGATTGTTGCAGTTTAGGAAGGCTAAAATGGAACTTGCAGTCATAGGGAGGGAAGATTTTTGCCTGGGCTTCAGCCTGGCCGGGGTAAGGAATGTTTTTGAGACAGAAAGCCCTGCTGATTCGCTGGGGAAGGTCTTTGAAAATGCCGGCGTTGGTGTCGTTGTTTTTGATGAGTCACTGGCTGAAAAGCTTGATGAGTTTGAAAAGGCAAAGATTGAGGCAAGCGTGATGCCTGTGTTTGTAATGCTGTCATTGAAGGAAGAAAGGGACGATCTCAAAAGGATGATTAAAAAAACCCTTGGCATTGAATTGTAGGAGCGTGGTTTGAAATGGGTAAGACTGGCAGGATTTATAGGGTTGCGGGACCTGTTGTTGTTGCAGAACTCGAAGCTGGCATGTACGATGTGTGCAAAGTTGGCAATGAAAAGCTTCTGGGTGAGGTAATCCAGATTAACGGCAGCCGCTGCACCATCCAGGTATACGAGGACACGACAGGAATAAAACCGGGTGAGGATGTTGAAAACACTGGCCGGCCATTCGTCGTTGAGCTTGGCCCTGGCCTGCTTTCCTCCATTTATGATGGCATACAAAGGCCGCTTCACGTTTTGAGGAGCGTAACAGGCGATTTCATAACGAGGGGCGCAACGGCCCCAGGCCTTGACAGGAAGAAGAAGTGGGAATTCAGGGCATCGGTAAAGCCCGGGGCGCAAGTCAAGGGCGGCGACGTGATTGGCACGGTCAGGGAAAGCGAGACAGTAATGCACAAGATTCTCGTGCCGCCAAGCAGCGGCGGGAAAATAGCAGGCATCTCTGACGGCAGCTACACTGTTGTTGACGTCGTTGGCAAGCTTGACAATGGGACTGAGCTGAAGCTTATGCAACTTTGGCCTGTCAGGAAGCCAAGGCCTGTCACGAGGAAGCTTCTTCCTGATGTTCCTTTGATTACCGGACAGAGGGTTTTTGACTCGCTGTTCCCGCTTGCAAAAGGCGGAGTCGCCGCAATACCCGGGCCGTTTGGCTCTGGGAAAACGGTAACACAACAAAGTTTGGCCAAGTGGTCTGATGCTGACATTGTAGTTTACATTGGGTGCGGCGAGCGCGGAAACGAGATGACCGAGGTTCTTACAGAGTTTCCGGAGATAACAGACCCCAGGACTGAAAAGCCGTTGATGCAGAGGACCATACTGATAGCAAACACGTCCAATATGCCTGTAGCTGCAAGGGAAGCATCAGTTTACACGGGCATAACCCTTGCCGAATATTACCGGGACATGGGATACGGCGTTGCCCTGATGGCTGATTCCACTTCAAGGTGGGCTGAGGCCATGAGGGAAATTTCATCCAGGCTTGAGGAGATGCCAGGCGAAGAAGGCTACCCGGCTTACCTTTCAACCAGGCTTTCCGAGTTTTACGAGAGGGCTGGAAGGGCAATTACTCTGATGGGTGAGGAGGGTTCAATCAGCGTGATTGGCGCAGTCTCGCCTCCGGGAGGGGATTTTTCTGAGCCAGTGACCCAAAACACGTTGCGTGTAATAAAGACCTTCTGGGCACTCGATGCCAAACTCGCCCAGAGAAAGCATTTCCCTTCCATAAACTGGCTCAACTCTTACTCGCTCTATCTTGGCTCGCTTGAGGGCTGGTATGAGAAGAACGTCGCGCCAGACTGGTCTGCAATGGTAGGCCGCACGAGGTCTATACTGCAGGAAGAGGATAAGCTTTTGGAAATTGTCCAGCTGGTTGGCTCTGATTCGCTGCCTGAAAAGGAGCAGGTAACCCTGCTTGTCGCAAGGATGTTCCGGGAATTCTTCCTGCAGCAGAATGCATTCCACCCCGTTGACACCTACAGCGAACCAAAGAAGACGTATCACATAATGAAGACCATACTTCACTTTGCAGACTTGGCAAAGGCTGCGCTCGAATCCGGTGTGAGGGTGCAAAGGGTTTATTCGATGAAATCAAAGGACAGGATAGCCGAGGTAAAGTTTGAAAAGGACTACGGGCAGTTTCTCGCTGCGGTGGATAAGGACATTGAAAAAGAGTTTGAATCTCTCAAGTGATGGTGGTTGGAATGAAAGAATACAAAACGATTAGCAGGATTGCAGGCCCTCTGATTTTTGTTGAAAAAACAGAGCCGGTGGGCTACGCCGAGCTGGTCAGGATAGCGCTTCCGAATGGTGAAGTCAAATCAGGCCAGGTTTTGGACACGAGCGATGACATAGTCGTGGTCCAGGTGTTTGAAGGGACATCAGCCATAGACCTGAATACGGGGGTTAAGTTCCTTGGCGAGAACATAAAGCTGCCTGTATCAGATGATCTCCTTGGCAGAATCCTGAATGGCGCCGGAAAGCCGATAGATGGCGGGCCCGAAATAATTCCAGAAGAAAAAGTTGACATAACTGGGGCTGCCATAAACCCGTATGCACGTGCAAACCCTTCTGACTTTATCCAGACTGGCATCTCGACAATTGATGGCACGAACACCCTCGTCAGGGGACAGAAGCTGCCAATATTCTCTGCCTCGGGCCTTCCCCATAACGAAATCGCCATGCAGATAGCAAGGCAGGCAAAGGTCCGCGGCAGCGAAGGCGGATTCGCCATAGTGTTCGCGGCAATGGGAATCACAAGCGAGGAGTCTCAAAAATTCATCGCCGAGTTTGAGGAGACTGGGGCGCTGAAAAGGGCTGTCGTTTTCCTCAACCTTGCAGACGACCCCGCTGTTGAAAGGCTTATTACGCCAAGAATGGCCCTTACGGCAGCTGAATACCTCGCCTTCAGGAAGGAAATGCACGTGCTGGTCATACTGACTGACATGACGAATTACGCCGAAAGCCTGAGGGAGATAGGCGCTGCGCGCTCGGAGATTCCTGGGAGGCGCGGCTACCCGGGCTATATGTACACTGACCTTGCCATGCTCTACGAGAGGGCAGGCATGATAAAAGGCAAGAAGGGCAGCATAACGCAGCTCCCAATACTCACAATGCCAGGCGATGACATCACTCACCCAATCCCAGACCTTACAGGATATATCACTGAAGGCCAGATTACCCTTAGCAGGGAGCTGCACAGCAAGGGCGTGTTCCCGCCGATTAACATTCTGGATTCCCTGAGCCGGCTTATGAATTTGGGCATCGGGAAGGGAAAAACCAGGGACGACCATAAGCAGGTTTCCGACCAGATATTTGCTTTTTACGCCGAGGGAAGGGACCTGCGCGGCCTTGTCGCAATTGTCGGGGAGGAGTCGCTGTCTGAAAGGGACAAGCGGTTATTGAAGTTTGCTGCTGATTTTGAGGCAAAGTTTGTCAGGCAGGGAAGGAATGAGGACCGCGACATTGAGCAGACGCTGGGTATAGGGTGGAAGCTTCTGTCTGAATTACCTGAAAGCGAGCTGACAAGGATAAGCCCTGAACTGAGGAAGCAGCATTATGGCAAGCATTGATGTCAAGCCCACAAGGTCTGAGCTTTTGCAACTCAAGAAGAAGATTTCACTTGCCAGGACAGGCTATAATCTCCTGAAGAAGAAGCGTGATGGCCTGATTCTTGAGTTTTTCAATATCCTGAAGAAGGCAAGGGACGTGAGGAAGGAGCTTGTCGCTTCTTACGCCGGAGGGCTGCAAAAAGTCAACGTGGCAAGGGCGATTGACGGGGACCTTGCGATAAGGTCAATCTCCATGGCGCTGAAAAGCCTTCCGGTTGTTGAAGTGGAGGCCAGGAACATCATGGGCGTGAAAGTGCCAAAGATAAGCTTTGGCGAGTTCAAGAAAAGCATCTTTGAAAGGGGCTACGGCATAACTTCGGCATCATCAAAGATTGACGAGGCTGCGATGGCATACGAAATTGTAATCGAGAAGGTAGTGGCCGCCGCCGAAGTCGAGCTTACTCTGAAGAAGCTGCTTCGCGAGATAGAAAGGACAAAGAGGAAAGTCAACGCCCTTGAAATAATCACAATCCCAAGGCTTGAGCAGGCGGCAAAGTACATCCGGCTGCGCCTTGAGGAGATGGAAAGGGAAAACTTCTCAAGGCTCAAGAGGATGAAGACTGTACAGCGCTAGAACGGCGTTGGCGCCAAGAAGAGGTAAATTTATAGAGAAATGCGCTGATTAGTGTAAAAAATATGCACATTTCTAATAGCAAATTGCAGGTAAAATGTTCAAATATTTTTGCAATTTGCTATAATATAGAGAACTTTGAATAACCCCAGCATTTATGACTTTTGTTCAAAGTTGTCTATAACCAATTGCGTAAATGTTCAACAATTCATCGCAATTGGTCATATGAAGGCAAGTTTTTTATAGTAGCCTTTTTCTCAGTTTTCTTATGGCAGATGAAAAGATTTCAATGCCTTCATCCCAGGGCGGCCTGGTAAGGTATTACAATGAGTACAAGAGCAAGGTCCGGATTAAGCCGGCCCATGTTGTTGCCATGGCTGTTGCAGTCATCGTTCTTGAGATTCTGCTGAGATTGCTGTGAGTCAGCCAACAGCAACATTTAATAATATCTTTCGCGCTCTTCCTGCCCGATGTTTCCGGGAATGGATAAAAGGGCGATGGAAGCTGCCATGCGCAAGCTTGGCGTGCAGCAGCAGAACATTGACGCCGAGGAAGTCATAATAAGGCTAAGAGGCGGCAGGGAGCTGGTTTTCAGGAGCCCGTCGGTTGCCAAGGTAAGCATGATGGGACAGGAAACCTTCCAGTTGAGCGGTGAATGCTCCGAGCGTGAACCGCTGCGTCAGCAACTGCAGTTCAACGATGATGATGTAAAGACCGTTGCCTCGCAGGCGTCCTGCTCGGATTCCGAAGCAAAAGCTGCCCTTGCCAGGGTCAATGGCGACCTTGCGGCTGCCATCCTTCTGCTTGGCGAGAAAAAGGAAGAGTGAGTGAAATGACTTTTTGTGGCAAGGTTTATATAAGTAGGTTGGTTTGTGTTGCCTATGGAGGTGTTCAGGCAGGAGCTTGACGAAGGGAGGGCGCATTTGAGGGTGGCGGACCACCTTGTCACCATAACCTTCCCCCTCGTCATGGATGCGCGGCTGCTGCTTACGGCAGTTGACAACCTTTTCACAGCTTCAAGGAAACTCATGGCTTCGCTGCTTCATTATGAGGTGGCTTTCAAGCGTGTGCCTGTTTTCAGTGATGATTATGACTCGATTTGCGGCTTGTTCAGGACTCAGTGCATGCCAAGGTACAACCTTAGCAGGGATTACTGGGAAGTTGCCGGAGCGCTCAAAGATGCCGTTGATGCACACAAGGCAAGCGCTGTTGAATTTGCGAGGAGGGACAACTTTGTCATTTGCTCAGACAGCTACTCTGTCAGGAAGGTCACTGCCGCGCAGCTTAAGGGATACGTTGCTGTCATGAAACGGATGCTTTCGGAAGTTGAAGGCGTGGTGTTGAGGTATGAAGGTATTTTTGGAAGAGGCACGGGAAGAGCTGAAGCGCGCAGACCACATAATCTTCGTCAGCTTAAAGTACACAAGAACGGTTGATGTAATAAAGAACCTGGTTGAGCGGCTGATAAACTGCATTGGTTCTGTCATCAACCGCTTGGTTGACCATGCCATCGAAGCGGGGCTCGCTTCGGAAAAGCCGGCCAACGTTGGCCTGAAATGCGCCCTGGTAAGGAATGTCTATGGCGACAGGTTTTCTGAAATGGTCGCCATTTACCTGCACCTGAGGAAGGTGAGCCGTGCAGAATACCGGAAGAGCAGCGAGTACAGGAGGCACGTTGCAATGACGGTCTCTACCGACGAGGGTGTTTTCACTATTGACATTGACAAATCAAAGGAGCTCTATCTCAAAGCAAAGCAGTTTGTTGAGGACGCCGAGATATTCATGGGAGGGGAAGAGGAAAGCGGGGAGTAACGAAAAAGGGATGTGATTTTGCCAGGACGAAAAAGAAAATCGGGAATGCGTACTCGGAAGGCTCCTCCAAGGCAGGCATCACATCCTACGCAAGGCGGTTCCGGGTGGGTTCTTTACTGGCTCACGATTCTCACTATTGCTGTTCTTAGCGTTTTCGCTTCAGGGGCGCTGGCTATCCTACTTTTCGCCATTGGCGACTCCAGGGCCTTGCTGGTTGTCGCTGTTTTTGGGCTCATGTTTGGCCACGTTACCTTCTCCCTGTTGAGGGCTGTTGACGCGCTTGAGGCAAGGCATCGTGTTTTTGCTGCTGCGTTCATCCCGCTTGCTGCCATTGCTAACATTGTCGCAGTCACTTCAGCTGCCAACGGCATCTCGGTTTCCTTGAATCTCGGAAGCCAACACAACCCGGCGCTTGTAGGGGCGGCTTACGGTGCTGCATTCGTCCTTCCGTGGCTTGTTGCGCCTGCCGTGAACTTCATCAGGGTCCGGCAGGGAAAAAATTAAAAAGGCATCGGTGCTGCTTCTGCATTGAATGAAACGCTACGATAAAAACAACGATAGATGGCCGGAGGAAAAGAAGGAGTTTCTCGAAATAATCCGGGAGAGCAGAACGGCTCACAAGATATCAAACATTGCTTTCAGGGTGTTATTTTATTCGATTGCCGTTGCGACTCCTGGAAACTGGAATTTTATTTCACATAGGGAGCGATGGCAGTTCCTGCTTAACAGGAGATATCGCATTGGCCTTCTTGAGGACAGCATCCTGTCCAGTCAGCTTTACTTCCCTGGCGATGCTGGGGACTTGCGGCAGGAGACGGCTCCAGCCGGGAGGTGGGTCGTGTATGACTTCCACAGGCGTAAGGAGCTTGGAAGGCACGTCAAGAATCAGTCAACAGGAAGGTTGAATTACTTCCTGCTGGACGGGATTCTCCACAACAGGAAGGATCAACATACGCCTACAGGCTATCTGGATTTTTTTGATGTTGAACACTTACTGCAGTTTGAGTCACGGGGTATAGGCGAACTTGTGCAGAACGAGCTTGTTGAGCAGACAACATACCGCAAGGCGTTTGAAAGGGCCAACGTTTTTCAGCAGCACGCAGGGCCGCTTGCCAGTGCCGGGATAGAGGAAATGCTGGTTTACCAGGTTACCCCAAAAGGGAACGGCCTTATTTTCGTATCAAAGGACACCGGGGAGAAGGACAAGATTCTTGAAGGAAAGAAAAGCCCTTTTTTCCTTCCTATTTAGCCGAAAAGCCTCCCAAGCTCGGCTCTGCGAAAAACAGCAATCTTTATAAACAACCTGCTGATTCTCGCCTGTGCCTGAAAAAGAAATTTTTTCAGTACGCTGGCTTTGGCGGCGCGGGTTTTTGATGCGGGCAGCACAGATGTGGCTGCCGCGGATGCTTGGACTCGGTTGCGTGCGGCTGTCTGGCTTACTGAGGACTTTTTCTGGCTGATTGGTTTACAATATGCCAAAGGCAAAACATCCGAGACGTGGAAGCTTGCAGTTTTGGCCTCGGAAGAGGGCTGCAAGGGCTTATGCCAGGGTAAGGAATCATTCTTTCCCCCAGGATGCGAAACTTGGGGGTTTTGCGGGTTATAAGGCCGGGATGTCTCACTTCCTTGTTGTTGATAACCGCCCAAACTCGCTATCCAAGGGCGAGTTGGTGTCTATGCCGGTGACTGTGATTGAATGCCCTCCTCTGAAGGTTGCTTCGGTCCGGCTTTATTCAGGTTCTGTTAACGGCTTGAGGCTGTTGAAGGAGATTTCAGGAAAGGTTGACAAAGAGTTTGGCAGGAAAGCCCCGCTGCCAAAGAAGGAGGCCGCTGCTGTTTCAGGTGTTGACGTTTCCTCAGTTGTTGACGTAAGGGTGGTTGTTTACACCCAGCCCAAGCTTACAGGCATTGGCAGGGTCAAGCCAGAGGTGTTTGAGGTTCCGGTTGGCGGGAAGACGGTTGATGAACGGTTTTCCTTCGCGCAGCAACTTCTTCTTGGCAAGGAAATTGCTGTCAAGGACGTGCTTAAGGGTGGGCAGCAAGTGGATGTTTTTGGCGTTACTGTTGGCAAAGGCTTCCAAGGCCCGGTGAAGCGGTTTGGCGTAGCGCTCAGGCAGCACAAGTCAGAGAAGACGAAGCGCGGCCCTGGCTCTCTGGGCAGCTGGTCCAGCCCGAGGATGTGGAGTGTTGCACATGCCGGCCAAATGGGTTTTCACCAGAGGCTTGAACGCAACAAATGGGTGGTCAGCATCTCTGACAACCCTGCTGAGTTTAAGATGGCTGGCGGGATTATCCATTACGGCGTCTTGAAGAGCCATTTTGTCGTGGTGAAGGGTTCTGTCCAGGGTGAACCCGGGCGGCTTTTGCGCCTCGTGCCTTCGAGGAAGCCGAACACCATGCTGCCTACGCAGGCGCCGACTGTTGAATACGCGAGTTTAACTTCAAAGCAGGGCAAATGACAATGAAGGTTTCCGTTATTGATGCTATCAAAGGAAATGTTGGTGAGGTTGCGTTGCCAGCCCAATTTGACGAGGAATTCCATCCCGACCTCATTGCGAGGGCTGTTCTTGCTGTGGAGAGCGCCGCGAGGCAACCGTACGGCTCTGACCCTGAGGCAGGCAAGCGATACTCTGCCAAGCTTTCGAGGAGGAGGAGGAATTATAAGGGCGCTTACGGGCATGGCATTTCAAGGGTGCCGAGGAAAATCATGAGCCATAGCGGAACGCGGTTTAACTGGGTGGGTGCTCTTGCCCCTGGCACGGTGGGTGGCAGGCAGGCACACCCGCCGAAAGCCGAGAAGGTTTGGGTGAAAAAAATCAACAAGCGCGAGAATCGCAAGGCGATAAGGTCCGCAATGGCTGCGTCCATGGTGCCCGAGATTGTCAGGAAGCGGGGGCATGCTGTTCCAAATGTTTATCCTTTTGTCGCATCTTCGGCGCTGGAGGATGTCTCCAGGACGAGGGATGCTATTGCTGCCTTGAGGAAATTTGGGATGGAAGCCGAGCTCGAGAGGATTTCAGTCAGGAAGATAAGGGCGGGAAAGGGAAAGGCAAGGGGCAGAAGATACAGGATTAAGAAGGGCCCGCTCATTGTCGTCTCAAAGGAAGACGCCGCCCTGATACGGGCTGCGCGGAACATAGCAGGAGTTGACATTGCTGTTGTCAATAGGCTGAATGCAAAGCTGCTTGCCCCAGGTGCCATGCCCGGGCGGCTTGCTGTTTTCACTGAGGCGGCAATCTGCCGCATTGGAAATGAGGGGCTTTTTGCCTGAAGAAAAATGGACACTGACACGGTTTTGATGTATCCTGTGAGCACGGAGCGCACTTTGCGCACGATGGAAGCGGAGAACAAGTTGCTGTTTGTAATTGACAGGAAGGCTACTAAGCATGATGTTAAAAGCGCTGTTGAGAAGCTTTTCAAGGTTAAGGTGGTTGCAGTCAACACATACATAACCGGGGGAAAGAAGAAGGCGTATGTCAAGCTTGGCCCCGAAAACCCGGCTATTGATGTTGCGACCCAGCTTGGAATGATGTGATATGGGAAAGAATCTTATCCAGCAGAGGAGGGGCAAGGGCACGCTTAGATTTAGAGCGCCCGGATTCAGGTACATTGGAGAGGTCAAGCACAGGAATTATGCCACGCTTGAGAAGGCCTCGAAGGTTTTGGGCATTGTTGTGGGAATTGAGCACAGCTCAGGCCACTATTCACCTGTTGCTCGTGTGAAGTATGATGACGGGCAGGAGGCGCTTCAGGTTGCACAGGAGGGGCTCAAGGTTGGTGATTGCGTTGAGGCGGGGTTTGCATCAGAAGTTAAAAGCGGCAACACCCTGCCATTGCTTCAGGTTCCGGAAGGCACGCTGGTTTGCAACATCGAGGGTTCGCCAGGGGATGGCGGGAAGTTTGTCAGGAGCACCGGCCTTGCAGCAAAGGTTGTGTCACGCTCTGATAAGGAGATTGTCGTGCAGCTGCCATCCAAGAAGCTGAAGTCATTTAACCTGTGGTGCCGGGCGACTGTTGGGCTTGTTGCTGGAGCTGGAAGGACGGAGAAGCCGCTGCTCAAGGCGAGCAACATGATGTTCAAGAAGATGGCCAGGAACAAGTTCTGGCCGCAGGTCAAGGGGCAGTCGATGAACGCTGTTGCCCATCCGCATGGCGGCTCGAGGAGTTCAAAGAAGAACAAGCCAACAATTGCCAAACGATTTGCGTCTGCTGGCGGCAAGGTCGGCCACTTAAGGCCGCGCAGGACCGGAAGAGTCAAGCTTTAATCATAAGGGTGTTTGCAATGGCAAGGAAGGAATTTATTTATCACGGAAAAAGTATGGATGAGCTCCTGAAGCTGGGACTCGCTGAGTTCACGCAGTTGCTGCCCTCAAGGCAGAGGCGGAGCTTATCACAGGGGCTGAGCGAAGAATGCAGGAAGCTTTTGGCTGACATAAAGACCGGCAAGAATCCCAAAACCCATGTCAGGAACATGATTATATTGCCTGAGATGGTTGGCAAGACCATAGGCGTCCATGCGGGGAAGGAATTCGTGCCTGTCCTAATAATGCCTGAAATGCTGGGGCACTACCTTGGCGAGTTCGCACTCACCAGGAAGAAGGTCATGCACCACGCCCCTGGCATCGGCGCGACAAAGTCAAGCGCTGCCATGTCGGTTAAGTAAAAACTTGAATGACAAAGATGAAATACGCAACTGCTTACGAGGAAAAAAGCATGGCCCGGGCCATGGGCGTCGCCCTGCCAATCTCAACCAAGAAGACTGTTGAAGTATGCAACTTCATAAGGGGCCGCGATATCTCAAAAGCCGTGCGGCTGCTTGAGGGAGTGGTTTCAGGGAAGGTTGCGGTGCCGTTCAGGAGGTATGCCAAGGGCGGAACAGGGCACAGGCCCGGCATTGGTCCTGGCCGTTATCCCATCAGTGTCTGCTCAGAAATACTGAAGCTTTTGCATCAGGCGCAGGCGAACGCCAAGGTCAGGGGTCTTGACTCTGCTTCACTTGTCATTAAGGCCGTTGTTGCCAAGAAGGGAGCGCATTCTTGGCATTACGGAAGGCAGAGGCGGAGACAGATGAAGAGGACCCACGTCGAGGTTGTTGTCATGGAAGCAACGAAGGATGAAAAGAAAACTGCCGGGCAGAAAAGCGGAACTGCCGTGAAATCTGATGTTACTCATACTGCAAAGAGTGATGGAAAATGATTGAGCGCGAGTTTGTCGAGCAGAAGAAAAAGGAGTTCCAGATACAGGAATTTGTGTCCGAAACGCTGAAGAACGCTGGCCACAGCCACACCAAGCTTCAGAGGACGCCGCTGGGAGAGAAGGTCATCATTTACACCTCAAGGCCAGGCCTTATTGTTGGAAGGAAGGGCCAGACCATTTCAAAGCTCACGGAAGTTTTGAAGAAGAAATTCGGCCTCGAGAACCCGCAAGTTGAGATTGCGGAGGTCTCAAACCCAAACCTGGACTCAAGGATTGTCGCTGAAAGGATTGCGGCTGAGCTTGAGAGGTTTGGCGCCAACCGATTCAAGGGAATCATGCATAAGACATCAGAGGATGTGCTGGCTGCCGGTGCGATGGGAGTGGAGATTCGGCTCTCAGGGAAGCTTCCCGGCGCAAGAGCCAAAAGCTGGAGGGTCGCTGGTGGCTATTTGAGGAAATGTGGTGACGCCGCCATGGCCTGTGTTAACAAGACCATATTTACCGCCCAGCTCAAGCCGGGCATTATAGGAATTCAGGTAAGGATTATGCCATCTGGCATTTCAATGCCCGATGAGATGAAATTTATCGAAAGTGAAGAAACAGCCAAGGAGGATACCGGCACGGGTGCCGACGCGGCTGTTCCTCCTGCTACTCCGGAAAAAACAGAAGTTGCGCCTGAGGGCGCGACTGCAACTGTAGCAGTTGCGGCCGAACCTGGCAAGGACGAACCGCTCAAGACGAAGCCAAAAAGGAAAAGGGCTTCTGCACAAAAGGTGAAGAGTGTAAAGGAAGAAGAATCCGCTGAATCCAAGGTGAACATCGAGAATGAAAGCAGTGAAGGAACTTAGGGCCCTCGGGGACGTTGAGCTGAAGGCAAGGATTGCCGAGCTTGGTAAGGAACTGATGAAATTCGGTGCTCAGGTTGCCACAGGGACTGTGCCAAAAAGCCCGGGCAAGATCAGGAAGAGCAGGAGGATGGTAGCCCGTGCGCTTACGATATTGCAGGAAAGGAGGCTGAAAGTTAAGGAATGAGCGACACCTGCCCCAAGTGTGGACTGCCAATGCCTATATGCGTGTGCGAAACGATAGCGAAAGAGAGCCAGCGCATAAGGATTTACCTTGTCAAGAAAAAGTTTGACAAGTTTAGTACCATTGTCGAGGGATTGGAAGCGAAGTCAATAGACATAAGGGATGTTGCAAGGAAACTTAAATCAGACCTGGCCTGCGGCGGAACATCCAAGGAAGGCAAAATTGAGCTTCAGGGTGACCACAGGCAGAAGGCAAGGAACTCGCTAGTTAAGATGGGCTTTGGGACCAACACGATAGAGGTTCGGTGAGAGGTTTTGCAAGATGACTGAAGGAAAGAAGATGACAGGTGACAAGAGTAGCGCCGGGACGCAGGATGTTGTGCAGTGCTCTGACGTTAACTGCCCCATTCACGGCAACCTCAGGATTCACGGCAGGCGCCTTGCTGGCGTTGTTGCCTCTGCAAAGATGCGGCGAACAGCCAGCCTGGTCATTGAGAGGACGGTTAAAATAGCGAAGTATGACAGGTATGAGCGCAGGAGGTCATCCATTAACGCCCATAATCCGGAATGCATCTCTGCCCGGGAAGGGGAATTGGTTGAAATTGTTGAGTGCAGGCCTCTGAGCAAGACAAAGCACTTTGTAATTGTCAGGAGGGTGCAGTAAGATGCAGGCAATCAAGGCGAGGATTACAAAGGGCCTGAGCCACGGCAGCTATGTTGAAACGTGCGATAATTCGGGTGCAAAGCTCCTGAGGATAATGACTGTCATGGGTGCAAAAACTACGGCTGGCGGGAAGCCGTCATGCGGCGTTGGCGACCTTGTGATGGCTTCGGTCAGGCGTGGCACTCCTGAGATGAGGAAGCAGGTCGTGTTTGCCGTCATCGTCAGGCAGAGGAAGGAGTTCCGGCGCAGGTCTGGCGATAGGATAAAATTTGAGGACAACGCCGCTGTCATTGTTAAGGATGCGGATGGCAGCCCGAAGGGTACCTTGATTAAGGGAGCCATCCCGCGCGAGATTGCCGAGCGCTGGCCCATGGTGGCGAAGCTTGGCACGGTTGTCGTATGAATCGGTGGATGAAATGAAAAATTTTTCAGTTGTTTGGAAGGCGAGCGCAAAGGCGGCAAAGCAGAGAAAGTACAGGGCTAACGCGCCGCTTCACCTGAAAGGGAAGATGATTGTGGCGCCGCTCACCAATGACCTCGCTGCAAAGTACTCTGTGAAAAGAATTCGTCTGCGAGAAGGAGATACCGTTAGGATTGTAAGGGGAGAGTTTTCAGGGATTTCCGGGAAGGTGAATGCAATCGTCCCAAGGCAGGGGATAGCTTACGTTGACGGGGCAGAACGTATCAGGAAGGACGGAACGAAGGCATTTTTTCCTCTAAGGCCTTCCAGCCTCTTGGTGGTTGAGATGAATCTTGAGGATAAGCAAAGGGCGGCTTCACTGGCAACGTATGCTGAGAAAGCTGCCCATGGCAGAGGCAAAATCTGAAAGCGCGGGTTGGTTTGAATGGCAAAGAAACACATGAAACGAATAGCGGCACCATTTGCGTGGATGGTTGAAAGGAAGGCGGGCAAATTCATAGCTAGGCCAAGGGGATCGTTCAGTTTTGGAACGGGAATGCCGCTTATGACCGTTATCAAGGATGTACTCGGGCTTGTTGAAACAAGAAAGGAGGGCAAGCGCGTCCTTAACAGCAGGGATGTTTTCGTCAACGGTGTAAGAAGGAAGGATGAGAAATTCATGGTTGGTCTCATGGACCTCCTGTCCTTGAAGGACCTTGGCAAGACTTACAGGGTTTTGTTTGACACAAATGGTGTCCTGCGGCTTGTCCCGGTTTCGGATTCCGATGCCTCTGTGCACCTTTGCAGGATAAACGGAAAGAGGATAATTGGCAAGGGCAAGGTCCAGCTTTCGCTGCATGACGGGCGCAGCATTATTGGCTCAAATGATTACAGGACTGGTGACTCCCTGGTGCTTTCAACCCAGGATACCGGGGTGAAAGGCCATGTCAGGCTTGAAAGTGGATGCTATGCCTACCTCATAGGCGGGAGCAATGTTGGCCGGATGGGCGTTGTAGCAAGCATTTCAGGCTCAAATGTTATCATACGGATAGGCGATGCTTCAGTTGAAGCAGCCAAGAGGTTTGTTTTTCCTGTTGGAAAGGAAAAGCCGTTGATATCTATTGCTGTTAAGGAAAAAACAAAATGAAACTGGAGGGGATTGCAGAACAGAAAGGCAACGTGATGCGTCAGCTCAGGGTAGCCAAGATCACGCTTAACATAGGGGCGGGCAAGAGCACGGAAAAGCTTGAAAAGGGCCTTAAGCTGCTGAAAGCAATAACAGGAATAACTCCCGTCAAGACGTTCACGAACAAGAGAATTCCTACTTGGGGACTCAGGCCCGGCCTTCCGATAGGCTGCAAGCTGACCCTCAGAAAAGCTGGCTCGATTGAATTACTGAAGAGGCTCATCCAGGCGAGGGATAATCGCCTTATTGAAAGCCAGTTTGATGGGGAAGGGAACGTCGCTTTTGGCATCCCAGAGTATATAGACATCCCAGGGGCGAACTACGACCCGTTGATAGGCATAATGGGCATGGAGGTCTGCGTCACACTTGAGAGGCCAGGCTACAGGGTCAAGAGGAGGAAGATAATGAAGAAGAGAATTCCCGGAAAGCACAGGATTTCCAAGCAGGAAGCCATTGACTTCATGAGGGAAAAGTTTGGGGTTATGGTGGTGTCGGAATGACTGTGAGCAGTTACAAGAAAATGTTCAGCCAGCTTAAGGCAAAACCGGTTATTATGCAGCGTTACCTTAAATTCAATAAGCCGAAGGAGCGTGAATTCGGGAAGGGCATAAAGCAGTGCCTTAGGTGTGGAAACACGCGCGGCTTCATTGAAAAGTATGGCCTGAACCTTTGTAGGAAGTGCTTTAGGGATATCGCGACTAGGATAGGATTCAAGAAATATAGCTGAGGACGTGTGGTGTGAAAAATGCTGAATGACCCGTTGGCGAATGTCTTGTCAGTTGTGAACAACGCTGAAGCGAAAGGATTCAAGGAATGCTCTATAAAGCCGTCCTCAAGCCTTATAAGGGCGGTGCTTGACATACTTGGCTCTCACGGCTATATCGGCACATATGTAGTGTCTGAAGATGGCCGGGGGGGGCTTTTGCAAATCACGCTTATAGGGGCTATTAACCGATGCGGCGCAATCAAGCCAAGGTTCTCGACAGGCGTGGAAAGCTACGAGAAATTTGAGAAGAAATTCCTCCCCGCAAAGGACTTTGGCGTGCTCATTGTCAGTACCCAGAAGGGCGTGATGACCCATACCGAAGCGAAGGCAAAGGGACTTGGTGGCCGGCTTTTGGCTTACTGTTACTGAACTGGTGATTCAAAGAATGGTTGCTGAAAAGGAGAAGATTGAAAGGGAAGGTTTCACAGAGGAGATTGCCCTTCATGCTGGCATCACGGCGGGGTTTGCCTCTGGCCGTCTCACGCTGAAGGGCTCCAAAGGCGAGGCAGGCAGGAATATCTCGGAGCCTGGCATTACTGTGAGGGTGGAAGATTCCAAGGTAATTATCTCGTCCTTGAAGGGCAACAAGACAGAGAAGAAGATTGTGGGAAGCTTGAGGGCTCATGTTGTTAACCTGCTGAAAGGCGTGACAGATGGCCACGTTTACAGGCTTAAAGTCTGCTACACCCATTTCCCAATCAACGTGTCAGTGGCCGGGCGTAAGCTTATTGTCAAGAACCTTCTTGGCGAGAAGATACCAAGGGTGCTTGAATTGGCTGAAAACGTCAAGGTGAAGGTTGAAGGCGCTGAGGTTTTTGTTGAATCCCCCAGTAAGGAAGCGGCCGGTCTGGTGGCCGGGTCAATTGAGCGCCTTACCAAAAGGTCATCTTATGACACGAGGGTTTTTGCTGACGGAATCTACATAACGCACAAGGATGGCAGGGAAATGAAATGATCACGAATAAAAATTCGGCACTGCTTGAGGCTAGGCGGGCTGTGAAACTGAGAAAGCCTGGATTCAAGGTTCAAAAGTCAAACGATCCGAAGAAGAGATTTGCAGGCAGGTGGAAGCGACCGAAGGGACTGCAAAGCAAGATGCGGGAAGGCAGGAAGGGCAATCCCTCCGGGGTAGAGCCTGGCTACGGTTCCCCAACCGCAATCAGGGGCGCAACCCAGGAAGGCCTGTTGCCTGTTGTTATCAGGAACGTGAATGAACTGGCGGCGGTAAAGGACGGATTTGGAGTAGTCATATCCGCGAAGGTTGGCCTGAAGAGAAGGGCAGAGATTGCCAGGGAGGCGTCTGTAAGATCGCTTAAGGTCATCAACGCTTCACTGGAAGGCCTCACCAAGATGATTGCTGACCTGATGGATGCCAGGAAAGTCAGGAGACAAAAATTGGCCCAGAAGCGGGCCTCAAGGCGGGGCGGCATTGCCAAGCAGGAGAAGCCAAAAAAGGCAGCTGACGACATTGAAGGGAAGCTGGATGAAGAAGAAAAGAAAAGGATTGAAAAATCAGAGAAAGACAAGGTACTGACTAAAGCACAATGAGATGGTTGAAATGATGTTGGGTGTTCAGAAGCGTTTGGCTGCGGGAATCTTGGGCTGCTCGAAAAAGCGGGTTGTTTTCAGTACTGAAAAGCTCGCCGACATCAAGGAAGCAATAACGAAAGCAGACATACGCGCGCTGATTGAGCAGGGCGTGATACGAAAGGTCCCGGCAAGGGGGATATCAAGGAGCCGCATAAGTAATGCCAATGAGCAGAGGAAGAAGGATAAGCGAAAGGGCCATGGCAGCAGGAAGGGAGCAGCTGGCGCAAGGACGAACAAGAAATCGGTCTGGGTTGCCAAGGTTCGGCTGCAAAGGCGGTTCCTTAAGAGGCTGAAAACTGGCAAGGCCATAAAGGCTGCCGAATTTGTTGATATTTACAGGAAAATCAAGGGCGGATTTTTCAGGAGCCGGCGGCATATGCAGCTTTACCTTACTGAGAAAGGAATAATGAATGCTGCCGTGCAACAGGGAAAGGAAAATCCATCACCTGACAAGCAGCAGAAATCCGGCGGTGGTAACTGATGAAAAGCGTTATTGCAGTCCCGTTTGCGAGGAAGCTTTCAGGCAGGACCAACTACAAGAGGCGCCTTGCTCTGATAAAATCCGGCATGCCGCGCATTGTTGTGCGAAAAACCCTCACAAGAATTATACTTCAGGTTGTTGACTTTGACACAGCAGGAGACAGGGTGAGGGTTACAATCACTTCTGACGTGCTGAAAAAGCTTGGCTGGAAGCATAGCTGCAAGAATATCCCTGCAGCCTACCTTGCCGGGATGCTTGCCGGAAAAGCGGCTGTTGCGGCGAATATTGTGCGGGCAGTGCCCGATCTTGGATTCCAAACCGTTACCAGGGGGGGGAAGGTATTTGCCGCGCTTTTGGGAGCAAGGGACGCTGGCCTTGATGTTCCCGTATCTGTGGAAATCACCAAGCAAAGGGAAGCAATAAGCGGAGCCAGAATTGCCGCTTATGCAACCGCAAGGCACATGAGCGCAACTGCCGGCATTGAGGGTGATTTTGAGAAACTGAAGGCTGCTATTGCTGCCGGAAAGGGAAAGTGATTGATTATGATGAAAGAACGAAGAAACATGAAGAGAAACAAGAAAAGGCGTGAGGCCTCGCCTGAAGATAGGCAACGTGAGGCAGAGGCCACGCTGAAGAAGCTGGAAACGTGGAAACCAAGGACTGACCTTGGCAGGAAGGTGAAGGCTGGCGAGATAACCGACATTGACCAGATAGTTGACTCAGGCCTGAGAATAATGGAACAGGAGATTGTTGATTCACTTCTCCCCGGCCTCAACAATGACCTGCTCATGATTGGGCAGTCAAAGGGCAAGTTTGGCGGAGGACAGCGAAGGGCATTTAAGCAGACACAGAAGAAAACTGCCGAGGGCAACAAGCCAAGCTTTGCAACAATGGTCGTGGTGGGCAACAGGAATGGCTATGTTGGCCTTGGATATGGGAAATCAAGGGAGACTGTGCTTTCAAGGGAAAAGGCATTGAGGAACGCGAAGATTAACCTCATAAAAGTGAGAAGGGGATGCGGAAGCTGGCAGTGCGGCTGCAGAACACCCCACACCATACCATTCAAGGTTTCAGGTAAGTGCGGCTCTGTAAAGATTGAGCTCATGCCAGCCCCGAAAGGCAGCGGCCTTAGGGTTGCCGAGGAATGCAAAAAAATGCTCGCGCTTGCAGGGATAAGTGATGTGTGGAGCAAGACGTTTGGCCAGACTCGGACAACAATCAATCTTGCTACTGCATGCTTCGAAGCCCTGAAGGAAATGGGCAAGAGAAAGGTGAAGGCTGTTAACGTTGAAACGCTTGGGCTTGTAGAGGGCCTGAAGGCGTAGTTTGGTTTGGAGTGTTGAGGAAGAATGGAAAAACGGAATGTGAAGGTTGCCGTCATCAGGCTCAGGGGTACTACTGGCATTCAAAAGGATGTGGCATTGGCTCTTAAGCTGCTTAACCTTGACCACATCAACAACTGCGTAATTGTTGAAGAAACCCCGACGATACAGGGCATGCTGAGCAAGGTTAAGGACTATATAACCTGGGGGGAAATCTCCCCTGAAACGCTGAAGGCGCTTTCCGGGGCCAGCTCGGGGAAGGCCGGCAGGACTTTCCGATTGAAGCCAGCAAGGGGGGGACTTGGAAGAAGAGGAATAAAGGCGCCGTTTTCAAGATCTGGTGCTCTTGGCTACAGGAAGGACAGCATCAACGAGCTCATCATGAAAATGATTTAACAAGCAACGCGTGATTTGACATGACCACAAACAGGAGAAAAAAAGACACGGGACAAAGGGGGAGCCATACCCACGGTTGGGGGAGCAAGAAAAAGCACCGGGGCTCCGGAAACAGGGGCGGCAAGGGAATGGCAGGCACAGGAAAAAGGGCTGACACAAAAAAGCCGTCAATTTGGAAGGAGAGATACTTTGGCAAGAGGGGCTTTACGCCAAAATATGCTGTTCACTTGAGGTCTGTCAATGTGGAAACCATTGATGAGACTGTTGAAATGCTTGCCAGCCAGAAACTTGCAAAGGCAGAAAATGGCGCTTATGACATTGACCTTTCACAAATAGGATTTGACAAGCTGCTTGGGAAGGGACGGGTGACCAGGAAGCTCATAATAAAGGTAAAGTACGCCTCTGCCCGCGCTGTTGAGGTGGTAAAGGCTGCTGGTGGGGAGGTAAGCACCCCAGAGGCAAAAGATTAGCTGCTGTGCAGCTTGGTGGCAAAATGGGATTCAAGGACCTGTTGCTCAACCTTCCGGAAGTTGCATCTCCATCTGAGCGCCGGCTGCCTTTCAGGCAGAAGTTGAAATGGACTGCGATTGTGCTGCTGCTTTTTTTCGTTCTTGGCCTGATTCCCCTTTACGGGCTTGGCCAGAATTCGCTGCAGCAGTTCCAGTTTCTCTCAATAATACTTGGCGCTGAATTCGGCTCCATCATATCTCTTGGGATTGGCCCCATAGTGACGGCTTCCATACTCCTCCAGCTCCTTAACGGTTCAGGGGTGCTGAAATTTGACCTTACTACGCCGGATGGCAAGCGCCTTTTTCAGGGCGTGCAAAAAGGCCTTGTCTTGGCATTTATCCTTTTTGAAGCTGCAGTCTATGTCTATACCGGAGGCCTCGCACCTGATGCTGGCGGGAGCAACATCGCTCTGGTTGTGCAGCTCTCCCTTGGCGGGCTTCTCATCCTCTTCATGGATGAGGTGGTTAGCAAGTGGGGGTTTGGCTCAGGCGTCAGCTTATTCATCGCTGCTGGCGTCTCAAAGGAGATAATGATACGGCTGCTAAGCCCGCTCACTTCTTCAGGCGGGCTGGCATTCACGTCAGGTGAGGCGCCTGTAGGCGCTCTGCTGGCGGCGTTCTACTTTTTCGTGCAGGGAGATTTCAGGGAAGTGTTTGTGAACCTGCTGGTGATAGGGACGACGCTGCTTGTCTTTGTCATGGCAGTATATGCCCAGTCGATGAAGGTTGAGCTGCCTCTCTCGTTCGGCAGGGTAAGGGGGCATGGCATCAGGTGGCCGCTCGCGTTCATATACACGAGCAACATACCAGTCATACTTACGGCTGCACTGCTTGCCAACATCCAGCTTTTTGCACGGCTTCTACAGAGCAGGGGTTTTACGTTCCTTGGCACTACTGACCCAGGAGGCGCCCTTACCGGTTTTGTCTCCTTGATAAACCCCGTTAATATCGTGAACAACCTTGCCAGCGGGGGGCTTGACATTGCTTCGGTCCTGCCAAGGGTAGTTGTTTACACTGCCTTGATGATTGGAGGGGCAATCCTGTTCTCCCTTTTCTGGGTGAGGACTGCAGGCATAGATGCAAGGAGCCAGGCAAGGCAAATCATGTCGTCCGGGCTGCAAATTCCCGGCTTCAGGAGGGACGAGCGCGTTGTTGAGAGCCTGCTTGACCGCTACATCCCTGCTCTCACAGTGATGGGGGCCATAGCCGTTGGCTTCCTCGCAGCGTTTGCTGACGTGATGGGCGCCCTGACCTCAGGCACCGGCCTTTTGCTCACGGTCATGATAGTGTACAAACTGTATGAGGAAATTGCCCGGCAGCACGCGCTTGACATGAACCCGATGCTAAGGAGATTCATTGAGTGATTCAAAATGGGAATGCTTGACTTCATGAACGCATTGCTTGGCCTGCCGCCTTTTGTTTCAATACTTATCATTTCAGCAGTTGTTTCTGTTGTGACAACAGTTGTTTACAAGCATACTACCAACCAGAAGTTGATGCGGGAAATAAAGGAGGATGTGAAGCGCCTTCAGGCAGAGGCAAAATCTGCAAAGGATCCTTCGGAGGCCGCACGGCTGCAGAAGGAGATGATGAAGCGGTCAATGCAGCAGCTCAGCTCCTCCACAAAGTCAATGCTCATCACGTTGATACCTTTGTTTGTCGTGTTTGGCTGGATGGGAACCCACCTTGCTTACGAGCCTATCAGCCCGGGTGAGGATTTCACCACTACGGCAATGTTTGCGGCCGGCGTTTCTGGCAATGCTACCATTTCGGCAACCGAAGGAATGGATATCGTCGGAAGCCAGTCGGTGGAGATTGCCGGAGGGCTGGCAAGCTGGCGGCTTGAGGCGCAGAACGAGGGCCGTTACCAGCTTGGTTACTCCCACGGCAATGAGGTGTATAAGCTTGAAGTCATAGTCACAAAAGGGTTTGATTACAAGAGCCCTGTGCTTGACAAGCGTAGCGGCATCAAGAAGGACAGCCCTTTTGAAAGGATAAGCGTGGGCCTGAAACCGGTTCACCCCTTCGGGAGCATGTCATTCCTTGGTTGGGAACCTGGCTGGCTTGGCACTTATGTAATCCTTTCGATAGCTCTCTCGATGCTTACAAGGAAGTTTATGAAGGTTTACTAGAATCATTTTTCCCAGAAAATTTTTAAACCGGCCCGGATTTGCTCAGGGAGTGATTGCAAATGAGGATGTCAGCCCATAAAAGGAAGATTCATGTAAGGACTCCCTCTTCAGGGGTTGTCGTGCATTTTGAGAGGCGGGCGTTCCCTGCGCCTACCTGCACAGGGTGCGGGGCTGTACTGCACGGGGCTTCGGCAGACAGGGGAATTTCCAAGACTGAGAAACGGCCCAGCAGGCCGTTTGGTGGCGTTTACTGCTCGCCCTGTTCAAGGGCGCGCATCAGGGCATCATCGAGGGTGTGAGGTTGTTGTGCTGTGATTGATGTTGGCAGGGTTTGCGTAAAGATAGCTGGAAGGGACGCTGGAAAGAAGTGCGTGGTCATCGAAGTAGTTGATGACCGGTTTGTGATTGTTGATGGTGGAGTGAGGCGGAAGCGGTGCAACACGCTCCACCTTGAGCCGCTTGCCCAGGTTCTTGACATTCGGCAGGGCGCCTCGCATGACGAGGTTGTTGCCGCGCTCAGGGAAGCAGGCATCACTGTCCCTGAAGCGCGTAAGCGCGCAGCATCCCGGAAGCCGGCAATTGACGCCACCCAGGCAAAGGCTGGAACCGAGAAAAAGGCGCGCGCACCTGTAAGCCCAAAGAAGGCTGCCAAAGTCAGGAAATAAGTGTCTCACCCACATTTATTTCCAATGCCACGGTTGGCATTTCTATGCCAAAAGAGCTTAATAACTCAGGGCTTACCTCACCAATCATTCCAACCGTCTTATTGTTTACACTGATGACGGCAGCCCGCCCCTTCATGAACAGCTCGTGCTCAGCGGGGGTTATGTCAAACTTCCGGCCTGCTGCCGCAAGGAGAGCTGCAAGGTATTGCTTCATTTCCGTAAAGTCCGCCCTTGAGTGGGCGGACACCAGCGCGAGTGACCGCCACTCGGAAATCCTGCCTTTCACTGCCGCTGCCACAATCCCTTCCTCGAATAGTTTTTGCGGGTAATCAACATGCTTGTTGCCGGAAAGAACTTCAAGAAGCTGGATGATTATTGAGTTCCTGACTGTGGAATATGTTTCTGACATGAAATTCTGGAGATGCACTGCCTCGCCTCCTCCTCCACCAGGGATTCCTGTGCGGAGCGTACTTTTGCCTGAAAGTATGTGGCTAAAAATCTCCTGGAAACCCATACCGGAAACTGCCTTCCGGATGGAATTTATCGTGGTTGCCGCCTTGTCCCTTCCGCCCACAGTGTAACTGGTGAGCGGCGCATCCTGTATCCTGTCAAAGCCGTATGCTATGGCAATGTCTTCAATCACGTCAACAGGGTGCATTATGTCTGCCCTGTATGCTGGGGGGGTCGCGTATCCTCCAGCGGCTTCGTAGCCTGCTTTCCTGAGAAGCACTTTTAATTCGGATTCGTCAAGCTTGAGTCCTGTAAGTTCCTCTACGGCCTTTGCGGATATCTTTTCCTTCTGATTCCTTGTGACAGGGGAAGTGATGGTCGTGCCTGGGTACTTTATTGTCACAGAGTATATGTCAAACCCTCGTTCGGCAAGGTTTTGCGCGAAGATGCCCGCTGTGAGGTTTACAGATTCCTCGTCCGTGCCTGTGGCCTCGAACAGGACTTCCTTATCCCCTGTTTCAACCTTACCGGTAAAGTTTGAGTTTATTATTGGCGGGAAACTCAGGACAGTGCCTTTGGAGTCGACAAGCAGGGGGTAACGGGCAAAGCCCTTGAGTATCCAGCCATATTCCTTCCCTTTTGGGTGCTGTTCAAGTATTTCAGAGAGGTTCGCTGGGCGCTCAAACCCAAGAGGCACAAAGCTTACCGACTCCGGGGCAACGGCCCGGTAATGAACCGGGAAAACCAGCCGCTTGTAAGAGTAAAGCCCTATGGAAATTTTCTGCCGCTTCCTTCCATATCCAGTGTCAATTTTCTCCTGCGTCTGGACAAGCTGCTTAAGGAAGTAATCGGATATTGGCTTTCCCTTTGCCACAAATGAGGCAATGAATGGGCGAACGCTCCTTACAGATTCCTCTGCTATCAGAACATACCCGCCTTTTTTTAGGTTAATTGTAGCCGGGCCTGTTTGCTTGCCAAGGACATTCCTCATCAGCCTGGCAAGCCCCTCAACGCACCAAAGATACGGCACGTTTGTATCATCAAGTTCTACTGTTGCTTCGCCTGTTGCTTCGTCGTACTTGCCAAGCTCTGCCTTCGCGTGAAGCAGGAGCAGTTCCCCAAATCTTTCCAAGGGGATTTTCATTCCAAGCAGTTGCTGGAAGTCACTGTAAGAAAAGGTGATGGTTGGCATCTAGGCAATCACCCTCGCGTTCCTCAGGAAATTAAGGTCGTGGCTGAAAAGCTGCCTTATGTCGTTAAGGCCGAGCTTGAACATGGCTATGCGGTCAATGCCGATTCCCCATGCCAGCACGCCTGCCTGCCTGCCCACAAGCGGCTTCACCATCTCAGGCCGGAATATTCCGGCCCCGGCCAATTCCATCCAGCCAAGCTGGGGGTGCTTCGCATAAAGAGATGCTGACGGCTCTGTGAACGGAAAATAGGAAGGCACGACCTTCACTTGGTCTGTGCCGCAAAACTCCCTTGCAAAAAGCTTCAGCAGGCCTATGAGCTGCCTCAGGTTCATTTTTTCCTCTACCACTATGCCTTCCACTTGGTTGAAATCGGCAAGGTGTTTTGCATCTATGACATCATACCTGAAGCACCTTCCTATGGCAAAATATTTTCCGGGAATTTTCAGGTCGGCAGAAGCCAATTTTCTTGCACTGCATGCCGTTGTTTGGGACCTCATTATGAGCCGAGCTGTTTTTTCCTCGCTGAACTGGTACCTCCACCCTCTGCTTCCTGTACCAAAGCCATTTTCGTGGGCGGACTTTACTTTTTTCACAAGTTGCTGCGGCAGGTCTGTCGCGGATTTTGGTTCCTTCACGTAATAAGCATCGTGTATGTCCCTTGCTGAGTGGAACTGCGGCATGAACAGCGCATCCATGTTCCAGAACTCGCTCTCAATTATGGGTCCGGTCATCTCCTCAAAACCCAGGGCAGCGAATTTTTCCCTGACTTCCTCAAGGAATTCCCTGTACGGCTGGAGCTTCCCGAAAAAAGCCCTCGGCGCTTGTGTTGCAAGGTTGTATGGCCTGAAGCTTGCCTTTTCCCAGCTGCCGGTTGCAAGCATTTCAGGAGTCAGTTGGTCAACGGTTTGGGCTGACGTGAGGCTTTTTCGCGCGGCCTCCTTCCCTGGCCCGGTGAGAGCCGCTGTCCTGTTCTTGACAACGTCTTCCCGTATTACATCCTTTCTTTTTTTTAATTCTGAAACAAGCGCTTTTTCTTCAGGTGATAGTTCATTCACCTTTAGCGGGAATTTCCTTGACAGGAATCTCTGCGCGGGTGTTCCGCCGTCAGACAGCTTTTTCCCTGTTTCCGTAATCCTGAACGTTTTTTCCGCAGCGGCAACATCCTCTATCGCTTTCATCCTCATCAGCGAGCCTATGCTTGCGCCAATTTCGTCATCGTTAAGCCCGGCGGCTTTTTTGATTTCGGCAAGTGGCAGCGGCTTGTTTTTAACCGTATTAAGGAAGCGCATTTCAGGCATTTTGGTTTTTGCATAGGCTTTCCCATTTTCGCCGAGCACCACAAGCTCTTCAATTGCCTCGGTTACCTTCACAAGCCCCTTGTTCTGGAGCCAGTTGAGCGCCCTCATTACCTCCACTTCCTGCATTCGGGAAGCTGCGATTATGTCGCTTACCGCGCTGTGCTTCTCAAGATGCGGCAGCACAGCCCTTTCAAGCCTGTGCAGGGAGCCTGCTATTTCTTCTGTCTTGTCATTGCTCATTTCATTTCAACAGCCTCTAGTACTTATTTAAAGGTTTTGGGACGATTCCGCGTTCATAGCTGCCCGGAACTGCATTGCCAGCGTCACCGATTTTTCTGTAACGAAATCTTAACTGAATCTCTGCATATTTCGCTGAAGTTTTAATATCCCACGGGATACTCCTCAGAGTCTTTTTGCCCGTGAACCTTAAGCATTCGGTGATTGAGTCAGGAAATGCGTCCTTGTTCCAATTTTTGTCAATCCCCGTACCCAGAGGTATATAGCTAAATCTGACTGCCTCATCCGCTATCACCACTTTGATGACTTCCTCTACAGATGAGTATTGGCGCACCTTCCATGTGCTGCCAAACTTGCTAACTTTCTCGGCGGCATATGATGCAATAAGCTTATTCCCTGGGCAATTGCGATTTTTCCACACCGTTACAATTTATGGGTCGCCATGGACCTCAATAAAGTCATTTCGCCTTTGGTAATGCCAACGACTTTCCTGCCACCTAATTTGACGGCATACAACCCATCCACCTGGCCAGCAACTATTTGCCTGGAATAAATATCCCATTTAACGGCATAGCTATTTGGGCTGGCAACTGCCGCTTCATCATTATTACTGCCAACATATTTGCCAACCACCAGAGCGTCTATAGTGCCTGATTGTTCATCTATGACCGCTATTCTCCTGCCATTTACGGTCAGGGGAATGCTTATTGCCATTAGCGGTCTTCCAACCCATCCTCCTGAAGCTGGTCGGTTTGGATCCCACCTATATTTAATTGTCCAGCCTTCCCTCTGCACGTAATCTGTAGAGTGCTGTATAAGTGCATTCCTGCTTAATAATTCGTGCTCCAAAATTCCTAAACGGCTTTGCATTCCTAATCACCTGTTAAGTTTAATCAAAATCTCCCGCTTCCGGGCACACTTCAGAAATCCGCCGTTCGCTTGCCTTTTTTCCAGCTTTTCAGGCCGAGAAGGGAAGCTTATGGCGAAATATTGCCTTAGTTAAAGGCAAAAAAGAACTCAAAGAAAAAGCCAAAGCTGCCTTGCTTGTTTCCACGTTCCGCAGCGTTGGCTGTTTGCATGGGAATGCCGGATGCAGAACTTATTTAAATCATTTAGTCTATACTTATAGAATATGGCCTGAAAAGCCCGGCAACAGGTGCGTTGCTATTGTGCCTTCCTGATTGCTTCAAGAGATGGCTTCATGGTTTTCCATGCCGCCTCAAACAGGGCTTCAAGCGCTGATGCAAAGAATGGCGTGTTCACCCAGATTCCCACATCATAGGTGGGATGCACGTCCTTGTCATCCATTACCATGAACATCATTTCCTTTCCGTCGATGATGCAGAACCGGCCTTTTGCGTCGGTGCCTCTCACTTCGGCAATCTCTGATATGGATTCTACAGCCTGCTTGTTTTCCTTCGTGATGGGCGTTGCTATTCTTATCTTGACGCCCCTTTTCTTGATTTTTTCCATTGTCGGCTTCAGCCCTTCTATTTTCCTTATGAAGCCCTGGGCCGTCGTCATTATGGTGACGGTCTTTTCTGCGTTCTTTATCATGAGGTCAAGGTGATTGTATAAGTTGTGCCTGCCTTTGAGGCTGCCTGAAAGGTCTGACGGTTCTACAAGCTCTATACCCTGCTGGTGCAGCACCTTGAGCTCATCAACTATTTCCGTGTTCCTGACTTCATCAAGCCGCTTGAGGCGCTTTTCCGCCTCTTCCCTCATGTGTTTCTTTACCCTTTCAACGACCTCTACAGGCTGGACTGCCAGATACTTGATTGGCTTGCCGAATTTCATGATTACAAATCCCTTTTTCTCAAGGCTTTCAAGAACGTCATAGCTCCTGCTTCTCGGCACATTGGCAATGTCAGAGAGCTCGCCTGCGGTAGCCACTCCTCTTGAGAGAAGCGCAGTCCATATCTTGACTTCATAAAGGTTAAGCGAGAAATAAGTGCGTAGCTTGCTTAGGAATTCTTCTTTGACTATCATTTGACACCCTCCAACAATTTTTCAGGAGTGACTTAACAACACTACTATTAATATGTTATGTTTTTTAACTTCACCCCGGTAAACAATACTAATTGCCATCATAGAACAGGTATTTAAGCTTTGCCCCGCAGGTTATGCCCCTGGCTTCTTTGCGGGGATAGGTTTAAATAATTTTGCAGCCATTTTAGCTGCCATGCGGGAAAAAACAGTTTGCTTATCTTTTTCGGACGCGATTGCGCTGCTGAAACGTGCCGGGTTGAACTTCTGCGAAACCGCCATTGCACAAGATGAAAAAGGATTTCTCAAGGCCGGAGCGAAGATTGCCTTTCCTGCTTTTGTCAAGGTTGTTTCTTCCCCTGTTAGGGGGAGCGCAATTCATAAGGCCGCAAGAGGCCTTGTGGTGAGAGTCGAGAAGGCCGAAATGCTCGTGGCGGCGTTCAGGAAGCTGGAGGCGGCTCATTCTGCGCTTGCAAGGAAAGGTGCAATAGAGCGGAAGCTTATCGTGGCAATCCAACCAGAGAATCTGGGGCTGGAGTGCTTTGTTGGGGCAAGGAACGATGCATCATTTGGCCCGATTGTTGTTTTCGGCGGTGGCGGCGTGCTTGCCGAGGTGGTTGATGATTTTGCAATGCGGCTTTGCCCAGTTAATGAGAGGGATGCATTAAGGATGGTTTCGGAAACTGCTTTTTACAGGAAGCGCCTTTCCGCTTTGGAAAACTGCGGGCTTTTGGCGCTAAATCTCGCTGCAGCAATTGTTGCCGTTTCAAAACTGGTTTCCGGAACCTCGAAAATTTCGGAGGTTGATGTCAACCCTTTGATGCTTGACATCAATACTGGAACGGTTTCGGCTGTTGATGCCAGGGCAGTGCTTGCCTGGCGGCCTGCTCAAGTGAAGCATACCGGCTGGAAATCATCCGCGGTGAATGGATTCTTTTCTCCATCATCAATAGCAGTCATAGGGGCGTCAAGGGCTCCTGATTCTGTCGGCCAGTCAATAATGCGCAACCTTACTGTTGGCTGCGTTCACCGCTGCGAATACTGCAGGCCGTTTCTCGGCAAAATCTTCCCCGTCAACCCATTCACAACGGAAGTTCTTGGCATCAATGCATATCCTTCTGTGCTTAAGGTGCCTGAGCCGGTTGACCTTGCTATTATTGCAGTTCCTCACGATACCGTACCTGGAGTAGTGGATGAATGCATCAGGAAGAAAGTCAAGGCTGTTATCATAGTAAGCGCAGGGTTTGGCGAATTCAATGATAACGGGCGGCGGCTTCAGCTAAAAATCGCTGGGAAGCTTGAAAAGGCGCGGATTCCGTTGCTTGGGCCTAACTGCCTTGGCCTCATAAGACCATCGCAGAGCCTTAATGCCAGCTTCGCGCCAAGCATGCCGCCGAAGGGTGGGGTTGCTTTTGTGAGCCAGTCTGGGGCAATTGCTGACAGCGTGATTGACTGGGCCATCCAGTCAAGATATGGGTTCAGCACCATAATCAGCTATGGGAACAAGGCCATGCTGGACTGCTGCGACTTTTTTGGGTTTCTTGCAGACGACCCTGAAACAAAGGCAGTCGCCCTTTACACCGAGGGTCTCAATAACGGGAGGGATTTCTTTGAAAAGCTCCGTGCGCTTGTTGCCAGAAAGCCGGTCGTAATCCTCAAGGGCGGCAGGACTGCTTCAGGCATCGCCGCTGCAGCCACCCACACCGCATCCATAACTGGAGGGGCGCGGATTTTTGAGGCTGCAGTGGAGCAGGCAGGGGCTTTTATGGCCTGCACGGTCGAGGAGCTTTTTGACCTTGCCAAGGTGCTTGCCGAGCAACCGGCATGCATGGGCAACGGCGTGGGGATAGTTACGAACGGCGGCGGCTGTGGCGTTATATGCTCTGACTACTGTGATGAACTGGGGGTTAAACTCCCGCAGTTAAGCAGGGACGCCCTGAAAACCTTGGACAAGAGCGGCATAATGCACCCTGCTTATTCAAGGAGAAACCCTCTTGACATTGTTGGCGATGCCATGCCAGACCGCTTCGGCCTTGCATTAGCCGCGATGCTCGGGGAGCCTGGCATTCACGGCGTCATAGTCATACAAACCCTTCAGGCCATGACTAATCCTGTGCTGGATGCCAAGGCCATTGCTGACGCCCATGCCGCATTTCCGGGTAAGCCGGTAATAAGCTGCTTTATGGGAGGCAGATTCAGCAGAAAGGGCATACACTACCTTGACAACAGGCACATCCCGGACTTCAATGACATACGCAAGGCTGTCATTGCCATCAAGGCGCTTATTGAGCGGGGGAATTACCTGGCAGGCATTGAACCTCCTGCTCAGAAGGGCAATGACAGGAAAAAGTTGCGGAAATCCACAGGCGCCCGGAAAGGCAGGAACTGACGAAAATCTGCGGCTCATTGCTTAAACGCAGATTTTCGGACTCGTTTTTCACATCAAATATCCCGGTTCTATAGCAAAGTTCTCTATACACAGCGAAAAATGAGGGAATGCTGACTAGGATATTCTGTATCTCAGCATGGCTCCAATCCCCCCCAGCGCGTCTAGTTTTTGGCCTGCCGTGTTCTCTGAGTTTATTACGACCACCTTCGCGCCTTTTTCCTCGGCTTTTTTCAGGAGGGCCTCACTGCTTTTGTTGTTGTAAACCATGGCGTCTGTTATTAGTAGCTTTTCCGCGGCCGCTGCCTCAACAGCGTTTTCCACTTCCTTCTTGCCGTATGCCGCCTTGCCTTCCCGCGATATTTCAATCATGAGCTCGTCCACGAGCTTTAGCTCCCTTGCCGCGTTTGCTGTTGCAAGCACGGTCTCCATTTCAGGCCTCTTGAGCACTTCGTCAATGGCGTTCTGGCTGACGCTGCTGCATGTCGCGAGAACAATCTTCTCCCGAAGGGCTTTTGCCTTTGCATCATTTGCCAGCTCGTGCATGAGTTCGTCTTTCCAGAATGCCGGGCTGGCAGCAATTATCCGGTCAGGGTGTCTTCGCTCATCATACTCCCTCGCTGCAACTATGATTTCCTTGTAGAAGTTTCCGGTTACCGCGGTGTCATAGTCTTTCTTCCTTACCTTTCCTTTCAGCTCAGCTATCAGCTCATAACCTTCGCGCTTGAGAGAGGCAAACAGCGCAGTTTCCCTGTCAAAAACAATTATCAGTGCATTTAGCTGGGTTTCGGTTGCGCTTTCCAGCCGGTTAATTTGGTATTTTTGCCATTTCTCCTTGACTATTGTGAGCACATCGCCAGGTTCGGCAGCTATCGCATGGTGCGCCCCTTTAGGCACATCGTCTTTTGGCTCTGTGGTTGTTCCGCTTACCCTCAGTGCCTGGTCCTTGAATTCTGCTTCCTCAACCAGTATTGACAGGATGTATGTCTTCTTGACTGCTTCCTCTGACGAACCAAGGCGGACCTTTCTTGTAGTCCTGCCTGTGACCGCATCGCCTTTCGTTATCATTCGGCTGAGCAGCCAGAGATCGTCCAGCCCCTGTGGCTGCACTACAACCCTGCCATTCTTCAAGTCTTTCCTTATTAATTTCATTCCAGAATCGGTAGGGAAAAACATTTATATATCTAACTACCGAAAATCATGTCATGAAGGGACGTTTTGGCAAGAGGGCGCAGGGGCCTTCTGGCGGGAACGCTGCCATTCTGGTTGCCGTGATAGGCATGTTTATTGTCCTTTACATCCTTTTCCTGCCAAAAGGTGAGCGTGACAAGGTTCTTGACAGGGATACTGAAAAAAGCGGGGCAGTTTCCGCACGCCTTCCCGGTTCTGTTCTTCTTATTGAAAACCCCGGCACCTTGACAAAGCTCATGGAGCGTGAGTTTGAGCACCGGCTCGCATCTTTTAACCTTTTCACTAAGAAAGAGGATACTGTGCTGAAAAGCTTTGACTCAATATACGTCGAAACGTCCAGGGGTTCTGACAGGAGGAGGGCTGTCGCCCTTACAGTCAAGGACAGGGTTGAGAACGCGCGCCTGAGTTTCACGGTCAACAGCCACAGCGGCAACCTCGTGATAAGGCATAATGACGAAGACCTGTTCACAGGGGAGGTTGAAACCTTCACTGAACCGATTTCCCTGGAATTGGCGGAGGAGAATGTCTTTGAATTCTACACCGACCCAGTGCCGTGGTACAAGCCGTTCTCCAAGAACTTTTACGACCTGAGGGATGTCAGTATAAGCGGCAGTGTCGAGCGGCTTGACAACAAGGAAGCCGTGCAAACAATAATCCTGGGTGAAGAGGAAGCGAATCTTCTGTCAGAAGCGTCACTGAGCTTTTTTGTTGACTGCAACGTCAGGGAAGTCGGACGGCTGGCGGTCAACGCCAACGGCAAGCTTATCTCGTCACGCGTTCCTGACTGCGGGAGCCCTGAGCGGCTTCAGCTTGACCCTGAGGACCTTTCGCAGGGGAAAAACGATTTCAGGTTTGTTGCAGAGAAGGGCTCTTATCTTGTTGACCAAGTCATTCTCAGGACAAAACTGAAGGAACCGATTTTCCCCGTTTACTTTTTCAGCATAAACAATTCCCTGTTCAGGAAGATTGATAACAATACGATTAACTCAACATTGAGCCTGACTTTTGTTGATGACAGGGAAAGGAAAACTGCCACTGTTGAGATAAACGGCCAGAAAACGCGTATTGACACGCGGGCGGCCAACTTCTCAAAGAGCATTGACATGTTCCTCACGGCAGGGACCAACTTCATCAGGCTCGTGCCTGAAACAACACTTCACGTCCTGGAGATGCGGGTCCTGCTTGACTGCAAAAGGGCTGAGGAGTGCGGCTGACTCTGCTTGTTCTGTTGTTTAAAAACGGAAAGGTTTAAAACTGCAAAAGCTGGCTTTATGGCTGTCAGGCGAAAATGAGGTGTGAACAGTGGCCTTAAGTGGCGTGGAGCCATGGGAAGCTGAACTCAGAAGAAGGGCTGAGGAATTAAGGAAGGTGCAACAGGCAGACCAGGGAGCAGCCCATCTTGCCAGTACCCGGGGCGGGAG
>Ga0209541_10001445_pt1 | contig 47203 bp, 52 predicted proteins | sample RifCSPlowO2_01_FD_184027 | JGI IMG/M metagenome (GOLD analysis project Ga0209541, IMG submission 184027) | Groundwater microbial communities from Rifle, Colorado - Rifle CSP2_plank lowO2_0.1 (SPAdes) (version 2) | ecosystem: Environmental > Aquatic > Deep subsurface > Groundwater | place...
ACCCACCGGCTCCCGCCACTACACCCTCCTCTTCGAAGGCACTGGCACGTACACCCTCTCCACACCTCTGTATGCCTCATCAAGCGTGACCATCTCTGCCGGCACCCTCGATGTCTCTGCCTCAAGCTACGACTTCGCCCTCGACGGCAACTTTAGAGTTGATGCCGGTGCCACTTTCACAGCCCGCTCGGGCACCACTACCTTCACAAGTGCAAGCGCGCAATCGGCAAGCTCAAGCAACTTTTATAATCTCAACCACACCGGCGCAGGTACACTAACAATTAACGGCACCACCACCATATCTGGCAATCTCACAAACGCCGGACCCCTAACCGTTTCAAATGCCGCTCTGTCCATCGCTGGCAATCTAACTAACACAAGCACAATCAACTTTGGTACCAAGACCACCACCTTCAATGGCAGTGATACCCAAGTTCTCTCGCCCGGTGGGGCTGTCTTTAGTTCAATTGACATGAGTGGCTCCGGCACCCTCCTTCTTTCCGAGGCTCTCAACGCCTCATCGAGTGTCACAATCTCAAGTGGCACGTTTGACGTCTCAAGTTCCAACTACCCACTGACCCTCGACGGTGACTTCACCGTTGCGGCGGGTGCTACGTTCACTGCAAGATCGGGGACTACAACTTTCTCGAGCGCAAGCGCGCAGTCAGCCAGCTCAAGCAACTTCTATAATCTTGCACACACAGGTGCGGGGACGCTTACGATTAACGGCACTACTACTTTATCGGGGACCCTCATTAACTCGGCTGGCACCTTTGACGCCAACTACAAACGCGTGGCCGTAACCGGTCCCACTAACATCGCGGGTGGCACATATCTAGCCCGCACGAGTATGTCTCTCTTGGCCGGCGGTCTCACGGTGAGTGGCGGAACCTTCACTGGCTCAAGTGGTGACGTGGACGTTAATGACAATTTAGTTCTAAGTTCCGGCACTCTTACCGCCCCATCTGGATCCTTCACTGTCTCTGGCAACTGGACCAAATCCGGCGGCACATTTACTCCCGGCACTGGCACCACGACTTTCGACGGTTCCGGCACCCAGACTATCACTCCCGATAGTAGCGCTTTTTATAATCTTGCCTACGAAGGCTCCGGCACACTCTCGTCCGCAGCAGCTCTTAATGCCTCATCATCAGTCACCATCTCAAGTGGCACGTTTGACGTCTCTGCCTCTAATTACCCCTTAATTCTCGACGGCAACTTCACTGTGGCGGCAGGCGCCACGTTCACAGCAAGGTCGGGGACTACTACATTTTCCGGTTCAAGCGCCCAGACTGGGAGCTCAACAAATTATTACAATCTCTATCACCAAGGTTCCGGTACTCTCACCGTCTCTGGTACCACTACAGTCTCGGGCAACTTAACCACCGATGCAACTGTCACGCGTATCACAAGCGCCATGACACTATCAGGCACGAGTACTAATGCTGGCACCATTCTGCAAGTTAGCCCGGGCCGTATCATCAAGCCCGCTCTCTCTATTACTCTTGATAAATCTGCCTACGACACAAGCGTTGACACCTCCCTCACTATCACCCTCATTGATAACGACGAGAACGTGGTGGGCACAACAACAGACACTACTACGATCACTCTCACTGACGGCACTGATACGGAAACGGTGACGCTTACCGAATCCGGCAATCAGACGTTTACTTTCTCGGGGTCTATTACCCTTGATCAAACCACGGTCGTGGTGGGTGATGGTACATTCCAGGTAGCTGCCGACGGTACCATCACCGCAAGTTACACAGACAACGAAGATCCAACAGATAACTTGCAAACTGACATGGCTACAGTTAGCGTGCCTGCCACTCCAACTCCTACTCCAACACCGGAATCAAGTCCAAGTACGGGTGGTGGCGGTGGGATACTGGGGATGTTTGGGGTGGTGAATTCTATCCCCAATCTAGTAACAGAAAATGTAATTGAGCCAATTAAGGAGATAGCGCAAGAAGTCGTATCAGTTCCAGTTAGCTTTGTTCGAGACTTGTTTGGTGACGAAGAAACTCCGCCTCCCGCAGAATCTGTGACAAAAGAGTCTCCGCTTTCCTTGCGTGATATCTGGAACCTTTTGCCAGTTGAGCAGATCAATACTTTCGTTTTCTCGCCACTGCCCCAATCACTCGCTCTCTTGTCCGATCAATTCCCAGAATTCGAAACGACTTTTGAAAAGTTGGGTGTCGAGCGCATGACCGATCTTGATAGATTGTTGGGTTCAAATTTTGTTTTGCCGCGAATTGAGAACATTGAAGAAATACCAAACGAAGTGGTGCTCACTCTCCATGGTGTGGAAACAGAAGGAATTAAGACTCCTCGATTGCTCTCTTTTGCTACCTTCCTTGATATTTCCAAATCAGGCGCGATTACTCAACGCGTCAATGCCATCTCTGGCCAGAAGTTAACTTTCGCCGTGCGTCCGGAACACAAGGCAATAAGTGTGACGGGCTATATTGTGCTCAAAGAAAGTCGCTTTAGTGACACTAACCCGAATGATCTTTCGTTCCCAGTTTCGTCACTTGCCGCCGGAGTTATCTTGTCGGGACAAGAGCAAGGTATTGTGACAGACAAGTTACCCAAAATAGAAGAGCGTTTGCTGCTCGATAAATTCACTTATCAAGATCCTGACGGTGACGGTGTCTATACGGCCGAAGTGAACGCGCCTATGGTGGCGAGCGACTTCGAAGTGATTACTGTTATTGATTACGAGGATCCCAAACTTGGCAACAAGGAATTGCGTTTCGCTCTTGTGGTTGATCCGGAAGGATATGTGTATGCCAATGTGAATGGCGGACAGCTGCGCATCGAGAAGGCCAAAGTGAGTATCTTCGTTAAGGATCCACAAGGCCGATACATACTATGGCCATCGGAAGAATTCCAACAGCGCAACCCGCAAGTTACCGGAACAACCGGCGAGTACTCATTCTTGGTACCAACCGGCGAGTACTATATGAGCATCGAGGCGAAGGGCTACGAGACTTACCAAGGAGCGTCGTTTGTTGTTACCGAAGGGAGCGGGGTGCATGAGAACATAGAACTTCTACCAGATAATAATTTACTGCAAAAGTTCGGCTGGCCTTGGCTCTTGGTAATGCTCGTTTTGCTTGTGATTCTCTTGCTCTTGGCATACAATTTTTATAAAGATAAACAACGAACTTACTAATATGCTCCCACAATCTCAATTTCAATCACAACCTACATCACATCGCTTGCATACCCTACTTGTTCTAGTGGTTATTATTTTAACTTTAGGCATTCTTGGCCTTGCTGTATATGTTGGGTCTCTGCGAAGTCAGATTAGTGAAGGACAATTAAATGTATCACCGGAGAGCAAAGATCAAAAGATTGTTAACTTTATGAGCGATTTCATAAATCTGGTCCTGCGCGCGCCTGGTGAAGTTGATTTCGAAACGCGACTTAAACTTGAGAACGAAGTCAGGGACACAGGCGACGAGGAGATAATTGCCGCCTGGAAAGCTTTCACCGATGCCAAATCAGAACAAGAAGCACAAGATAGAGTAATAGAACTCCTCGCTCTCTTAACAGGCAAACTTAAGACACCCTAATTCCCGAGAGTTAAGTGTGGCGAGCATCGAGGCCCCAGAATTTACCGGCGTTGTATGCCGCAAGTACTAAGAGCGCGAAAATGTATATTATGTGCTCGTCTACTATATATGCGTGCGCATTGGGCATGGGGAAGGGGAGCACTAGGTAGTAGAGGAGCATGAGCAGAACTCCGGCTAGGGCAGAATACTTGACCCAGACTCCTAATATGAGCGAGACACCCAAGAGAGTGAGACCCCACTCGTTGACAAAGTTTGTAACAGGCAAGAGTGAAGGGGACGAGACGATATTAAAGAACCATTTAAAATTCTGGGCCGAACCAATATAACCCGCCGCCGTCCAGTCCGGGTCAAGTACTTTGGTAATTCCCGCGTAGAGCATGAGGGAGCCCGTGCTCAAGCGCAGCAATAGAAGACTAACTTTTTGATATGTACCCATGTATTTAATGAGTAACTAATAAGAAATGTTGTATGTATTATAGCACTCCCAAAATAAGCAAAAAACAAAGTTATCAACCCCAAACGGAGAGGGTGGGATTCGAACCCACGGTTCCAATTAAGGAACGGCGGTTTAGTAAACCGCTGCTTTAGACCGCTCAGCCACCTCTCCGGAAATTTATGGAAATAATAGCACAAACATGATAATCTGCCTGCACTGCGTAGCCTTGGCGAAGCAGTGGAGGCGTGTCAGAGTGGTCTATCGTGCTTCCTTGCTAAGGAAGTAGGGCGCAAGCCCTCGGAGGTTCGAATCCTCCCGCCTCCGTTTTGTCTGTCAAGGATGCAGAACCTGACAAGAGCAAAAGTGGATCTCTGTTGAGCCATCCTCTTCTTACGTTTCCTTGACAGGTTCTTGGTACAGCAAGTCACATAATATAAGTAACTTGGTGGCCATGACTCTCGCTTTCTCTTCGCTGATCCATCTGCCGAACCCCTGACGGTAGATGCGCTTGAACTCCCGCAATTCGTCATTTGTTATTTGCATTCCAACAAACTACCACTGTACCAGGAGTTGACACACGTGAGCCGACTGCTAACCTCTCAATGATCGCCTTAGGTTCGCACCTGCTTGGGAGCGTCGGAATACTCCGACCTTCCCAACGCGGGAGAGAACGATGGCTCAGCTGGATTTTATTTATGGACTTGCTAGACTTCTGTTATTCATGCCAAAGTCTTCATCTGCGACAATGTTGATACCAATTGAGCGAGTCGAGCGTTCCATTCTGATGATCCGAGGACGCAAGGTCATGCTCGATTCCGACCTAGCCCAGCTATATGGTGTATTGACCGAGAGACTTAACGAACAGGTTAGACGTAACCTAGAACGTTTTCCTTCAGATTTCGCCTTCTATCTAACGCATGAAGAGTACCTTCGTCTGATCCCGCAAATTGCGGGATCAAAAGCCGCCCGCGGAGGTCGCCGAAAGTTGCCTCTGGTGTTCACCGAACATGGAGCCCTCATGGCAGCTAATGTACTCAAGAGTTCGGTAGCAATTCAGGCGAGTATCCATGTGGTGAGAGCCTTCTCGAGACTCCGGGAACTACTGGCCTCCCACCAGGATCTAGCCCGGAAGCTCCAATCCTTAGAAAGGAAATACGACGAACGTTTCTTGGTGGTCTTCAAGGAACTGCGCAAGCTCATGACGCCGCCGCCCGTACCGGAGCGTCCGCCGATTGGTTTTGGAAGGCCATGATCGAACGGAGGTTTTCCTCCATCTTTTCGGCGCTAGGTCCGCCGGAGGTGAAAAAGGTTCGAACATCCTTCATGAAGCCCCGTTTGTCAAGGATGAGAAATCTGCCACTTCCGACAAGTTTCTAAACCTCTGTTGGGCCGTTCTTCTTTTGATCGCTCTTGACACCATGTTGGTACAGCTGTTCGCATAGATCAAGCAGTCGAGTGGCCATCTCTCGTGCCTTCTCCCGGCTGATCCACTTACCGAACTCCTTGCGGTAGAGCCGGCGGAATTCATTTAGGTCGTTATCACTTATCTCCATGCCGAGACACTGATCCCCGGAATGGCGAAAGTCAATCGAGTTGACAGATCCTGACAAAAGCGTCGTCTAGTGACAGACTTACCCTTGCCTGGCGTCTTGGATAATGTAGTATATGAATATGGAAACACGAACATATAAAGTACACCTTGAGGCGGAACCGGAGGGGGGCTTCACTGTCACCGTTCCCGGGCTACTTGGCTGTGTGAGCTATGGCAAGGACTACCAAGAGGCTATCGCTATGGCCCAAGAGGCCATCGAAGGTTTCATCGAGGCCCTGGCCAAAGCCGGCCAACCTATTCCTCGCGAAAGTATATCGGACAGAGAAGCTTCCACGGATATCTTCTTGCCAGTGAGGTTCCCCGTTATGGCATGAGCCCGCGGCTTCCCTCAATCACCGCGGCCGCCATGGTTGCTGCTTTGCTTCGGGCTGGGTTCGTAGATCACCATCAGAAAGGAAGCCACAGATATCTCTGGCACCCTATCCGAGAAGTAATGACCTCTGTGCCTATGCACCAAGGGGACTTACCTCGTGGGACTGCTCGAGCGATCCTTCGACAAGCTGGCTTGAACGAGGAGGAGTTCCGGAAACTCTAACTTTAGTTTATCCATCAACTTATCCCTGGTTTCGCCAGAGGAGACCAAAAAGGTTCGAACATCCTTCACGAAGCCCCGTTTTTGCAAAATGCTATACTTTAAGTATGTCTGATACCAAGATACAGAATTACTTTTATGTTTTGATTTTGCTTCTGGTGGCGACGCTGTTTTTCTTTGTCATCAAGCCTTTCGTCTCGGCCCTGCTACTCGCTATTGTGATGGCGGTTTTATTTAGACCGCTTTATGAATTTATTTTGGGCAAGGTCGTTGGTAGGCGCGAGTCGCTTGCGGCGCTACTCACAATACTCCTAATCGTGCTCGTTATTTTTGTGCCACTTGGATTCTTGGCCGGCCAAATGGTTGGAGACGTGAATGATTTGTACACACGCGTCACTGAACCCGGGCGGGTGCAGGAATTCTTTGATTATGCTCGCGACGTGCTGTCTCGCTTTGGCCTAGACTTGCCGGAGGGCGACGGCAGTGTAGATGTGAGTGAGTACGCAGTGCCTGCTATCAACTGGGTCATCAATCACGTGGGTGGCATCTTCTCGTCACTTGCGGGCTTCACTCTCACTCTATTTGTGGCCCTGCTCGGCTTCTTCTCGCTGCTCAAAGATGGTCCAAAGTTGAAGGATTATATTGTTAAACTTTCACCAGTGGCAGATAGATATGACGAGCAAATTTTCGACAAGATGCGTGCCACAGTCAATTCTGTTATTCGCGGGGCGCTTATGTTGGCACTTATCCAGGGCGTGATTGCCACAGTGGGTTATTTAATTTTCAGTTTACCCCAGCCAATTCTTTGGGGTGGGCTCACCGCCATCTCGGCTCTGGTGCCTGGTATAGGCACGGCACTCGTTGTTTTCCCTGCGGCAGTCTATTTGCTCATAAGTTCGGGGTTAGTGAACGGTCTGGGGCTCATGATTTGGGGTATGCTTGCTGTTGGTCTAGTTGATAACTTCCTTGGGCCAAAACTGATGGGCAGGGGAGTCAAGATTCACTCGTTCCTGATCCTTATTTCTGTGGTGGGCGGCTTGCAGTTGTTTGGCCCCATAGGATTCATTGCGGGGCCCTTGGTCTTATCTCTATTCATTGCCCTACTCGACATTTACCCCATCCTTGCCCGTCACGGTATTCATGAGACTAATTGAGGGCAATTTTCTAAAATATCAAGATGCCTTGGTTCGGGCCATCAAACTTGGCAAAATTTTCATTTACCCCACAGACACTATCTATGGCTTGGGTGCTGATGCGACGAATGCGAAGGCTGTAGGTAGGATTCGCGAGCTCAAACACAGGGAGACTAAACCTTTCCTCGTTGCGGCACCAAGCCTTGAGTGGATCTGGGAAAATTGCGAAGTGCCGGTGCTAGCGCGACCCGAGATCGAGAAGAATCTGCCGGGTCGCTTCGCTTACTTTCTCAAACTCAAAAATAGAAATTCGCTTACGTACAACAAGGTCAATCCACTTGGTGACGGAACTCTGGGCGTCAGATTTTTTGACCACGCTTTCCAGAAGGTTATCAGTGCGGCTGGTGTGCCCTTTGTCACAACGTCGGTGAACCTGGGGGCTAACCCGCACTCGGAGACTCTTGAAGAAATGCCCCCTTCGATCAAAGAAGGAGTTGATTACATAATTTATGAAGGGCGCTTGGCTGGGCCAACTTCACAGAAGATAGATCTTACAGAATTTTAGTGAGCGATGGTATAGGTGATGCAGTATCGGGCTCCCGCAGCCCCGAGTGTCTTCATGATCTCGCTTGCCGTGGCTCCTGTCGTGTACACATCATCTATTAATATAACTGATTTGTTTTTGATTATTTCTGGTTGGATGATCGTGAAGGCGCCGGACAGATTGTTTTGACGTGAGCGTCTATCTTTGAGCGATACTTGGGGAGCTGTGTGTTTTGTCTTGGCCAGAACTTCTGTGGATAGCGGCAGACCTGTTATACCAGACACTACTTCAGCCAAGAGTTCGCTTTGGTTGAAGCCGCGCTCTCGCAACCGCTCGCGCGATAGCGGCGTCGGCACAATGATCGCATCCGCCATGTTCTCGAATAGGGCAAGCTCGGAGAGGTCCTCGAGCACAAATTCGGCCAAGTGCACACCCAGTGTGGAAGCAAGGCGCAGGCCCCTTTTGTATTTGAGCTTGTGTATTGCGGCCCTGATGCGCTTGTCTTGATAATCAAAGAGGCCACGCATACTCGGCTGATTGTCGATGGCCTGCGGTAGCCTTCCTATGCAAGGTTCACAGAGCCATCCGCCAGATCGTCCACAACCTAGACAATTCTCGGGGAAGAGGATATCAAGTAGAACAGAAAGGGGGCTTAGCATGTTATAATTATCGCATAACATGAATCGCTAACATGAATTTTGGCAAAATCTTCTCCGGTGTTTGGCAAGATAATCAAAGTGTACTTGGAATAGATATTGGCTCTTCGTCCGCCAAGGTCGTCCAGCTCAAGAAGAAGAAAGGCCGGGCTATCCTCGAAACTTATGGGGAATTGTCGCTTGGGCCATATGCTGATTTGGCTATCGGCCAGGCGGTGACTCTCTCGACAGACAAGACCGCCCTAGCCCTTAAGGACTTATTCCGCGAGGCATCAGTCACGGGCAAGATCGCCGCTATCTCTCTGCCCTTGCGCTCGTCGCTTCTTAAGGTAATCGAGCTTCCTGCGTACAAGGAAGAGCAGATCAATCACATGGTACCGATCGAGGCCCGCAAATATATTCCTGTGCCGATTAGCGAGGTTACCCTCGACTGGTGGGCCATACCCAAAAAGGACTTCCAGGGTCCCGACGAAGAGAACACTTCGAGCGCTATCCCCACGGGGCATACCGAGGTTTTGCTCGTGGCCATACATAAGGCCGCGGTGAAGAAGTTCCAGGATATTACCACTGCTATGAATCTTGATTCGCGTACATTCGAGATCGAGACGTTTAGTTCCATGCGCTCAGTTCTGGCTCGAGATATTTCGGCCATGGCACTTCTTGACGTAGGGGCTGGCACCAGTAAACTCACTATAGTTGATTACGGCGTCGTGCGTGTGTCTCATGTGATTAATAAGGGGGCACAAGATCTAACCATGGCGATCTCTAACGCAGGAAGTATCCCCTTTGCCGATGCCGAGAAGTTGAAGCGCAAGGAGGGTTTGGGATCAGGTAATGCCGGCTCGATCCTAGATTTTATTTTCTTTGAAGCGAATACAGTGATAGAGGAGTATCAGAAGAAGTATGCCCGTCTTGTGAGTAAAGTCATATGCACTGGCGGGGGAGCAGTGATGAAGAATTTCGTCACACTTGCCCAGAAGCACTTCCAAGCTGAAGTCACCCTGGGAGAGCCGTTTGATAAAGTGGAAGCCCCCGCATTCCTCTCGGATATCTTGAAGCAAGCCGGCCCCGAATTCGCCGTAGCCCTAGGCCTCGCCCTCCACGAACTCGAAGAAGTGTAAATGTTCGAGGTGCAACATCGAACATGGGTATAAGTTGTTTTGTAGTTATTTCTGTGGTGATAGAATAGAGCTAGCTATGGATATTCCTGGAACACCAGTTGGGTCGGGGGGGATACGTACTTCTTTCATCCCCAAAACAAGCCTTTCGGCGCGACCTCCTCGGAAGGAGGGTTTGGGATTTTTCACTTTCCTCTCCCTTACTGTGCTCGTAGTCTCACTCTTGGGCTGGCTTGCTGCTTATAGCTACAATTCGCTTGTTGCGAAAAAAGTTAGCGAACTTGAAACATTCCTGACCCGAGCCAGGGAATCATTCGATCCCGCTCTGCTTAAAGTTTTCGAAAATTTGGAAAGGCGCCTTACTACAGCCGAGAATTTGCTCGAGGCCCATAGTTCTGTAGGGAAGCTGTTTGACGTGCTCAACGAGCGCACTCTCAAGAGTGTGCGCTATACATATTTCTCTTACGTCAATAACGGTACAGCCGCGGCGGTTAAGATGAGCGGAGAAGCTATTGATTTCCCTTCAGTCGCTCTTCAGGCCCTTGAATACAGCAAAGATGACAAACTGATCAATCCGATCTTTTCTAATCTTGGCGTTGAGGAAGTTTCTGATACAGCCAATCGCGTTACCTTCGATGTTTCGTTTAACATAGATCCGGCGCTCGTCATGTATACAGAGAGGCAAAGGAGCGCCCTAGAAGGAATATAAAGAAATGAAACTTATCTTACCACTCATATCTCTCGTTGGAGCCGTTATCATATTCTTTGGCCCTACGCGGGGGGCCCTGCAAGCTACGGAACCGCTTGTCACCAAGCGCGCCGATCTGGAAGAGGCACTCCAGAATGCCCAGAAGATCCAGGCCGTGCGGGAGACTCTGCAGGAGCGCTACAATTCCTTCTCTAGTTCCGATCTTACTCGTTTGCATAAGATGGTGCCGTCCCACGTAGATAATGTGCGCTTAGTTATTGACGTCAATGGTATGGCTGAGAGGTACAATATGGTTCTCAAGGATATCGAAATTGGCCAGACTGTTGATGCAATCGAGAATCCGGTATCTGGCACAATTGCGGGAGATACTCCTCAACACTTGGATATCAGATTCACGGTGTCGGGCAACTATGAGTCGCTTCGCCTTTTCTTAGACGATCTTGCCAGGAGCTTGCGTATCGTTGACATTACTGACCTTACTTTCTCTGCCCGCAATGTGGATCTCTACGATTTTTCGATATCATTACGCACCTATTGGCTGCAAGATAAATAGTCACAAGTATGAGTCCCATTAGAAGTCTACCTATATAAAGTCAATACAATATGTTAAAGCAATTAGAATTAATCGTAAGTAACTTCTAACGGGATGAGTAATATCAGAAAAGTTATAATCCTAGTCGTCGTAGTAGTACTCATTGCCGGGGCCGTGTACGTTCTGGGCGGCAAGTCTAGTGACGTGCCGGCAGATGGCTTGGTGAGAGAGAATTTTGACTCGGTTAATTCTGGAGAGAATCAGGAATTCTTGCGTGTACTCAAGAACCTAGAGAATGTTTCTCTAGATGGTTCTATACTTACAACAGAAGCTTTCATGAGTCTGGTTGATTTCAGTTTACAACTTAACCCCGAACCGACGGGCAGGGCTAATCCTTTCCGGCCTATTGATATTACAGAACGAGCTTTAGCTAATTCTCAAAATGCCACCGCAACAACCTCTCCCTGATAACCCCGTTGTGCCGCTTCGTGATCTTAAGGGCAAGAAGATATCGCCTGACATTCTCAAGTATATTCCCCAGGAGTCGGCGGAGTATTACAAGTTTGTTCCTATTGGCATCAAGGATTCAGTAATGGAGGTAGGTATTGTAGACCCAGATAACACCGAGGCCCATAACGCAATCTCTTTTATCGCTGATAAACTTGGTATGCCCTTCAAGCTTTTCCGTATTTCTCCAGACGACTTCCGCTCTATCCTCGATGATTATAAGAACGTGGCAAGCGAGGTTAATAAGGTTCTTGGGGAACTGGATGCGGAGCTATCGGGGGAGGAAGGTTTGCCGGAGGCCATGGTCAAGAGTATAACCGGCGGCGGGGATGATATTGCTCTTGTTGAAGATGCGCCCGTAACTAAGATCGTGGCCGTGATAATTAGACATGCTATTGATGGTAATGCTTCAGACATCCATATTGAACCGGTGGGGGACAAAGTGCGGGTGCGTTTTCGAGTTGATGGCGCGCTTTATACGTCTCTCTATTTGCCGGCTTCTGTCTACGATTCGATAGTTGCGCGCATCAAGATTGTGGCCAGTCTCAAGCTTGATGAGAAGCGCAAACCTCAAGACGGCCGCTTCTCTGCGCCACTCGACGGGCGCAAGGTAGACTTCCGTGTCTCCACATTCCCGGCGTATTATGGTGAGAAGATCGTCATTCGTATTCTTGACGCCGAGAAAGGGGTCAAGAAGATTGACGACTTGGGTTTGTCTGCCGACCATCTCTCTGTCATCAAGAAAACCCTGGTGCGTCCATACGGTTTAATCTTGATTACCGGTCCTACCGGCTCAGGCAAATCAACCACGCTCTATGCAATGCTAAATGAGCTGGATCGCGAGAAGCACAACGTAGTTAGCCTCGAGGACCCTGTTGAATATTCTGTTATTGGTGTCAATCAATCCCAGATCAGACCGGAGATTGGCTATACGTTCGCCAACGGTCTGCGCTCAATTTTGCGTCAAGACCCGGACATGATAATGGTAGGCGAGATCCGTGACAAAGAGACGGCAGAACTTGCTATACAGGCCGCGCTCACCGGTCACTTAGTTTTCTCAACATTACACACTAACAGTGCTATCGGTGTAGTGCCAAGGCTGATTGATATGGGCATTGACCCGTATCTGATTGCACCCACTCTGCGTCTTGCTATTGCCCAGAGGTTGGTTCGGCAACTGTGCGCTGACTCCAAGGATCCGGCCCCCGTAGAGGGCGGGGTGAAGGCCATGGTTGATAAACAATTTGAAGACTTGCCTAAAGAGTTTAGAGAGAAAGTGCCTATTCCAGATGAGGTTTATCATGCCAAGAGCTCTCCTCTTTGCCCCGGGGGGACGAGAGGTCGAATAGCCGTTTTCGAGATGTTCGAGGTAGATAAGGACATGGAGGAGTTGATTCTTAAGGATCCCACCGAACCATCAATCTACAAATTGGCACGTAGCAAAGGGATGTACACAATGAAGGAAGATGCCCTCCTAAAGTCATTCGGTGGTCTTATCCCCTTCGAGGAAGTTAGCAGTTTGTGATCTTGTGTTAGAATTCGCATAAATATGGCAACTCCCAACAAACAATCTGTGCTAATAGTGGAGGATGATCGTTTTTTGCTCGATATGTATGTTATTAAGTTTAGCGAGCGCGGTTTTGGCGTGGCTACTGCCTTTGGGGGACAGGATGCTCTTACCAAGATAGAGAAGAAAGAAGTTACTCCTACGATTGTTTTGCTCGATCTTGTCATGCCTGGGGTGGGAGGGTTTGAGGTTTTGGAGCGAATTAAGAAGGAGAAGCTCTTGCCCAATTCACTCGTTGTAATTCTCTCAAATTTAGGGCAAAAAGAAGACATAGATAGGGGTATGAGTCTGGGCGCGGACGGTTACATTGTTAAGGCAAGTGCCACTCCGACGGAGGTCGTGAATAAAGTGGAAGATATTCTTAAGGACAAGCTGTCCGACTAAGTTTATGTCGTACAAAACCCAACTTGGACAACTTATCGATGCGGTGGGGGAACAGGGAGCATCTGACTTGCATCTTTCGGTTGGCCATAAGCCAACAATTCGTGTATCCGGCGCACTCATTCCCTTAGTCAATCTTCCGGAACTTGCTGCGGTTGATACAGAAGGTTTGCTATTCGAACTTCTTACAGAGGAGAATAAGAAATTGTTCTTATTGAAGAAAGACCTGGACTTCTCTTTTACTGGTCCGTCGGGTCTGCGCTTCAGAGGTAACGCGTTCTATCAACAGAACGTGATTGGTATCGCTCTGCGTCTTATCACTGCCAAGATCAGAAACTTAAATGAACTGAATCTGCCGCCTGTTTTAAGTGATGTTACTCGCCGTAAACAGGGCTTCTTCTTGGTTGTAGGTCCAGTTGGTCAGGGTAAATCAACTACTCTTGCGGCCATGGTCAATCTCATAAACCAAGAGCGGTCTGAGCACGTTATTACCATAGAGGATCCGGTTGAGTACCTGTATCCAGCGGGCAAGTCAATTATTGATCAACGCGAAGTGCGTTTCGATACGGCCGATTTCCACACCGCTCTCAAATCTATGTTCAGACAGGATGTGAATGTGGCTTTGATTGGTGAGATGCGTAACCCAGAGACTATCTCTACGGCAGTAACTGCGGCAGAGACGGGCCATCTTATCTTCTCAACCCTGCACACCAATAATGCCTCGCAGACCATAGATCGCATCATAGATTCATTCCCGGGGACGCAACAATCACAGATCAAGGTGCAATTGGCGGGGAGCTTGATCGGAGTATTTTCCCAGCGTCTACTGCCGAGAATATCCGGGGGGCTCATCCCAGTTTATGAGTTACTACTCAACAATTCTGCTGTATCGAACCTAATCAGAGAAGGCCGTACACACGAGCTTAATATGGTTCTGGAGACGGGTTCAGAGTCCGGCATGATAGATATGAATCATTCCATTGCGACACTTGTACGAGCTGGTGAGATAACCCAGGAGGACGCCTTCAAGTACACCCTCGACCCAGAATCTCTCCAGCGACTACTGTGACATATTTAAATGTTTAAAAATGCTATTTTTTTACAAAGCGGTCAGTAAGGACGGGAAGGATTCAGAGGGAAGTATAGAATCAAGTAGTATTGATAGTGCTATTTCTCTTTTGCAGAAACGTGACTTGGTAATTGTGGATATTAAACCAGTTGAGGATAAATCGGCGAGCACGCATCGGTTCCCGTTTACTGGAGGGGTCAAGATGAAGGACGTTGTCATCCTGTCACAGCAACTCTCAACTCTAATTGGAGCCAATGTTCCTATCCTTACGACATTCAGATTGCTTGCCTCAGAGACAGAGAGCAAGTCCTTGCAGGCAAAACTTACGCAGATCGTGGACGATATCCAAGGTGGTGTGTCTGTGTCGACCGCAATGGCCAAGCATCCAGAGGTGTTCTCCACTTTCTATGTCAGTTTGGTGAAGGCGTCTGAAGAATCCGGCAAAATGCCGGAAACATTCAAGTTTCTTGCCGAGTATCTTGAGCGTTCATACCAACTTGTGCAGAAGGCCAAAAACGCACTGGTCTACCCCATATTCGTTATTGTTGTCTTCACCATGGTTATGGTGCTCATGCTTGTGATGGTGATTCCCCAGCTTACAGGAATTTTACTTGAATCGGGCCAGGAGATTCCTCTCTTTACTCGCATGATAATTGGCACAAGCGACTTCTTTGTAAATTACGGGGTAATTCTCCTCTTTTTGGTTATTGTCCTTGGTATAGTGCTCTGGCGCTACAGCAAGACCGCGGGCGGCAAGTATTCGATTGATCGTTTCAAGCTCTCTATTCCTTATGTGGGCACTTTGTATAAGAAGATGTATTTGTCACGTATATCGGATAACATGAACATGATGCTTGAAAGCGGTATCCCCGTGATACGCTCAATGGAAGTGACAGCTGATGTCGTAGGGAATGAAGTTTACAAGAAGATATTGCTTGAGGCGGCAGATACGGTGAAGTCGGGAAGTGCTCTATCTGACGTTTTCGCCTATTACAGCGAGTTCCCTTCGATTGTGGCTCAGATGACCAGAATTGGCGAGGAAACGGGCAAAATGGACTATGTCTTGAAGACTCTTTCACGTTTCTACAGCAGGGAAGTTGAGAGTACGATTGATCTCCTGGTTGGCCTTATTGAGCCAATTTTGATCGTTGTTCTCGGTCTTGGCGTCGCCACTCTCTTGGCGGGGATATTGTTGCCTATATACAGTCTAACGGGGGCTCTGTAGCTCACTTATCCACACTAGGGCCAGATTTATAGCCATATCACCTATATAATAGGGTAAACAAGTCGAAAGTTATTAAAAGTTTTATTAGCCCAAATGTTAAAGAGAAATAAAGCAAAGAGAAATAGTGGGTTCACACTGATCGAGCTTCTGGTGGTCATCGCGATCATCGGTATTCTCTCTTCAGTAGTGCTCGCTTCGCTCAATACGGCAAGGAAAAAGGCAAGGGATGCAAGGCGTATTTCAGACATCAAGCAGCTTCAGCTTGCGCTTGAACTGAATGCCGACGATAATAGCGGTAACTATGCAGCTGCATTGGCCGATCTGGCTCCAGACTACATTTCCATAGTCCCGAGCGATCCATCAGACCAGAGTGCATATAGTTTCGCAAGTGACGGTACAGAGTACCACCTCGGTGCTACCCTGGAGGATGCCAACAACCTTCCGGACAACGATGCGAACTGCGATTCCGCGGACAACACTCCTGGGACCTGCTTCTCGGCTGTACCTCTTGCCAACGGCACGCCATTCGATGGTTCTGCCGCCACGCTATACGACCAGAAGGACTGACCCGACTTCGCAAATAAAAAAGACCCGCTTTGGTGGGTCTTTTTTATTTGCTTCGCTGGGCCCCAGGCCCAAGACGAAGGAAGTTGGTCGCCCCGCGAAGCTTTAGCGAAGTGGGGTAGGTTCAAAGAAGTGCGCTATACTAGTGGAATGCATTATGTTTATGTTCTGAGTAACGGACCAAAAAGGAGATATGTTGGCGAAACTGCAAATCTAAAGAGAAGATTTCTAGAGCATAATGGAAATCAAAATATATCCACTAAAAACCGTGGTGAGCACGAATTACTTTGGTATGCCGCTTTTATATCTAAGGAATTGGCCTGTGACTTTGAACGATATCTTAAATCTAGCTCTGGGCATGCCTTTGCAAACAGGCATTTTATGCGGAATTAATAAGATGATTATACTTTTCACTGTTATTTTGGGTCTTATTGTTGGAAGTTTCTTGAATGTCTTGATTTTGCGATTGGGGACTGGACGGTCTATTGCAAGTGGTCGCTCGCAGTGCCTTTCTTGTAATCACAAACTTGCCTGGCATGATCTGGTTCCAGTTTTTAGTTTTGCGTTAAGTAAAGGCAGGTGCAGATACTGCGGCTCACGGATTTCTTTTCAGTATCCAATTGTCGAGCTTTTTACGGCAATTTTATTTGGCCTGCTAACCGCCCAACAATTTGCTATTACTTATTACTTGATTGCGAGTATTTTGATAGCCATACTTGTTTATGATCTGCGACACAAAATTATTCCTGACCAGCTTGTTTATATATTTATCATCCTCTCCGGCTTAGCCGGCCGGCACTGGCTATATGGCCTTTATGCTTTCGCCTTCTTCGCTCTGCTGTGGTTTGTCTCGAGAGGTAAGTGGATGGGTTTCGGCGATGCCAAGCTTGCCCTCGGGATGGGTTTCTTGCTTGGCATAAGTGTTGTGTCGGCGCTCTTCGTCGCCTTCTGGGCTGGGGCAATAGTGGGTATATGTTTGTTGTTGCTCTCAAGCAAAAAAGTTACACTTAAGAGCGAGATCCCCTTTGCCCCCTTCCTTATATTTGGCACATTTATGTCTTTATTTTTAAATCTGAATTTGTTTTGAACCTAAAACCTAAAACCTATCACCTAAAACCTGCCCGAGGCTTTACCGTTATTGAGCTTCTTGTTTCAACCGGCATAATCATTGTCATCATGGGTCTTGTATTCGTGGGCTACCCACGCTTCAAGGCAAGGTCTAGCTTGGCAGCGCTCGCGCGCGAGGTTGGACTCCTTGTGCGCGAAGCACAGGTCTATGGCCTTGCCGTTAAGGAATTCCCTGTGCGGGATGCGGAATTCCCACCTTATGGTGTCCATATTTCAGCCGATAAACCCAAGGAGATTATTCTTTTCGGAGATATTGTGGGCGCGCTTACGGGGGACGAGGGAGATGGCATCTACCAAAGCGGGGATGGTTGCGGCAGTGCGAACACAGAATGCATAAGGCGCATAACGATCGCTGGACCCGAATTTGTGGAGCGTATCTGCGTTAATCCCGGAGGTGGCCAAAGCCAGCAAGAACCTGTCGAGCTTTGCGATATAACGGAGCTCAACATTAGTTTCAGGCGGCCAGATCCGGAGGCCTCAATAATTGTGTCGGATTCCGCGGTCAAATATAACGGAGCCAAAATATATCTGCGTTCGACTAAAGATACGAGAGAGGAACGAGTTGTCAGAGTTTGGATAACTGGTCAAATAAGTATCCCCTAACTCAAAGTGCAAAACGCAAAACGCAAAACTTATGGATTCACGCTCATCGAACTTCTGGTAGCGATTTCACTTTTTTCAGTTGTGATTATTGTGGCCGTGGGGGCGCTACTGAACTTGGCAAGGGCAGCTGATAGATCGCATGCCATACTTACTGCGATACACAATCTCGACTTCGCTATGGAACAGATGTCTCGTACGCTTAGGGTAGGTGGAAGTTACTACTGTTCGAACGGCGTGCATCCTCTGTCCAAGACTACAAAGGATTGCACGTGGAAGCAGGGCAAGATAGCCCTTTCGTTCACAGATAAAGATGAGAGGCGTCTGGTTTACAAACTTAATATTTCCAAGGGAGCGCTAGAACGAGAGAATTTGTCGGAAGTACCACATAGATCATTCAGTATTACCGCCCCGGAAATCTTTATAGAGAGTCTCGTATTTAATGTATTTGGTTCAAGTCCGCAGGATGCGCAGCAACCCCGAGTTATGATTCGCATCAAGGGCAGGACGATTATTCCTGGAATGAGAGATGAGGATCAAGTGCCGTTTGATCTGCAAACTACTATCAGTCAACGTGATCCAGATTTTTAACATCGAAATGTCTAAATATCTAAATATCCAAATATCTAAATATCAACAAGGCTTTACCTTGCTCGAAACTTTAGTGGCTCTGGCCATTATGATGATTGCGATCGCAAGCGCCTTCGGTTTGGCGCCGGAGGGGCTAGTGGGGGCGCGCTTTGCCAAGAACCAAACTGCCGCCACTTACCTTGCTCAAGAAGGCCTTGAGATTGTTCACAATATGCGCGATAGCGCCATGTTTTTTGCCCCGAATCTAGCCAATCCAGATAACTGGCTAATAAATATTTCTGGGTGCATCGGCCGCAAATGTGTTGTCAATCCAGTAGAAGAGAAGCTAGAAGTCTGTGGCAGTTCCTGTCCGCCTCTCCAGTCTGTCCAGACTCTTGACGGGGGGCTCGCTTATGGGAATGGACTAATCTTTGCCAGTGATTCCACCGTGCAGAACACTATCTTCACCAGAGAGATAACAGTGACAAAGGTTAGGAACGAGATAATCGGTCGTGACGACACAGAGGCTGTTATAACAGTGAAGGTCTCCTGGAAGGAGGGTCGTGTCACAAAGGTTACCGAAATAAGCGAAACATTATTTGATTGGTGGACATTCACCAAGTAAACTTAAAATGCAAAGCTCAAAAGTCAAAATTAAGAAGAGTATGAGAGGCTTTGCTCTACTGATCGCAGTGGTGATATCGACGATTATTCTGACTATCGGCATTTCGATTGTGAATACGGCCCTTAAGGAAGTCGTGCTTGCTTCGACCGTACGAAATTCCCTTACTAGTTTCTATGCTGCAGATTCTGGAGCAGAGTGTGTCCTTTATTGGGATAATGTGCGCGGGAATTTCACTAAAGCAAGCGCGTTTATCCCAGCCCCCCCTGGTCCTGTAATTGCTCCTATGGCCATAGAATGTATGGGGATAACCGTATCTAATATCATCAAAGGCCCGCACGTCGAATTGTGGTTAAGGGACGAGAATAATCTGGGTGACGAGTGTGTCTTCGTAACCATAGACGCCTCTGCTAACAGTAGCGACTTGCTCGACATTCTAATCGATTCATGGGGATTCAATACCTGTGACACTAAGAGTACCCGAAGAGTGGATCGAGCATTGCAGTTAAAATACATCCGACAAAGATAATCCCGCCATAGACGGATAAATGCTAAAATAGGTGGGTGACTAAGCAAGAGGCAGGGAAGCGCATAGCGAGTCTCACTAAAGCGATCAATCATCATCGCTATCTTTATCACGTCCTAGATAAACAAGAAATTTCTGACGCGGCACTTGATTCGCTCAAACACGAGCTCAAATTGCTCGAGCGGGAGTATCCAAACTTAGTGCAACCGGATAGTCCCAGCTTGCGAGTCGGCGGGGAGCCCTTACCGTACTTCAAAAAGGTTACGCATAAAGTGCACCAGTGGTCATTCGACGACGCATTCACCCCAGAGGAAATACGCGCCTGGGAAACTCGCAATCTCAAGATCCTTTTTCCGAAGGGTTACCCTTCGGAGAGAATTGAATATGTGTGTGAATTGAAAATAGATGGCTTCAAAATAGTGCTCACATATGAGAAGGGCGTGCTCGTAAATGCCGCAACTAGAGGGGATGGGAAAATTGGTGAGGATGTGACAGAGAATGTCAAAACAATCGAATCTATTCCGCTATCACTCGAGAGGCCGGTTGATATTGTGGTAGAGGGCGAAATTTGGCTTTCCAAAAAAGAATTAGTGCGTATTAATAAAGAGCAAGAGAGTAAGGGCTTGCCACTGTATGCCAATCCCCGTAACTTGGCAGCCGGAGCCATCAGGCAACTTGATCCCAAAGTAGTTGCCTCCCGTAAACTAGACAGCTTCATTTATGATATCGCGCAGCTTGCCCCACTTCGCCAAGGCTACGCGAGGCAAGTTATCCCAGAAACTCAGGAGGAGGAGTTAGAGTTTCTGGGACAACTTGGTTTCAAAGTCAATCCGCATTACAAGAAGGTTGCTGATATAGAGGGCGTGATTAAATATTGGGAGGAGTGGCAGAAGAACAAAGATAAAGAAGCTTATTTGATAGATGGGGTGGCGGTGAAAGTTAACGAGCGAGATTTACAAGAGAAGTTGGGTTACACCGGAAAATCGCCCAGATTCGCCATCGCCTTCAAGTTCCCGGCCGAGCAAGTTACTACGGTAGTAGAAGACATACAGGTGCAGGTAGGCAGGACTGGCACGCTCACTCCTGTGGCGCATCTCAAGCCTGTGCTCGTAGCCGGCAGCACCGTGGCTCGCGCCACGCTGCATAACGAAGATGAGATTAAGAGATTAGATGTGCGTGTGGGAGATACTGTGATCTTGCAAAAGGCCGGCGATGTAATCCCAGACGTTGTGCAAGTGCTCACAGAACTGCGGCCCAAAAATTCGCGAGCGTATATTTTTCCAATCAAGTGTCCGGTGTGCGGCGCTGTAGTGAAGCGCAATCAGGACAAAGCCGCGCATAAGTGCACTAACCCTAAGTGTCCAGCCCGTGATCTGCGCAGGTTCTATCACTTTGTCTCAAGGAGAGCTATGGACATTGACGGCCTGGGACCAAAAATAATTGACTTGCTTGTTGAAAATAACTTGTTGGCAGACTTCGCTGATATTTACGAACTTGAGCAAGGTGATATAGAGAGTCTGCCACGCATGGGCGAGCTTAGTGCCAAGAACTTGGTACAGGCAATAGACAAGTCTCGCGATGCAACACTGGCAAGGTTTGTATTTGCGTTGGGAATAGCTCAAGTGGGAGAAGAAACGGCAATTGATCTTGCTGGTCAATTCGGTTCGATTGACAAACTAATGCGAGCAAGCGCAGAAAGTTTGAGAGAAATAGAAGGAGTAGGGGACGTAGTAGCCAGAGAAATAGAAGATTACTTCGCCGATAAGAAGAATGTAGCGCTAATTCAGAAGTTATTGACCCATATTCGAATCCAAAAATCTCCTGCTTCGCCGAGGCTACGCAGGACAAGCAAGCTTGAAGGTAAAAAGTTTGTGATTACGGGGACACTCGAAGGCATGAGTCGCGACGAAGCAAAAGATAAAATTCGTGAACTGGGCGGAGATGTCTCAAGTGCTGTGTCCAAAGAAACAGATTATGTGGTGGCTGGGACCGAACCTGGGAGTAAGTATGAGAAAGCCCAAGAGTTAGGTGTTAGAATATTAAGTGAGACAGAGTTTTTTAAATTGATTAAGTAAACATAGCGGTTACCGCTACAAAAATTTGAAAGCACTTGATCCAGAAAGGAAGCCAATTGCGTATTCAGGGCCACGTTTCTTACGGGATATATGGGAATACCTTGGCCCAAACAAAAAAAGTTTTGTGGTGGGTTCGCTTGCGAGATTTCTGAGTGATATCATCTGGCTTTATCCCGCAGTCGCGCTAGGCAGAATTGTAGATTTTCTTGCCGACTATCATCCTGGAGACTCGCTAGATTTCGTGTGGATTGAGTTTGCGTTACTCTGCATTGCTTCAATCGGCAACCCAATTCTGAGAAATTACGGTAAGGCATTAATTTTTCGCGCGTCGATCCGTTCTAATCAGGCACTAAGACTGGCAGCGGCTAATCACTTGATGAGATTGGGTGCAGATTGGCACGAGGGAGAGCCAAGCGGCGGAAAGTTTCAGCGATTGAATACCGCCGCAGAGTCGTTGGGTGTAGTCTACAGTCACTGGGTCAATAACATTATAGAGATTTGTGTCAACCTAGTAGGTGTTCCAGTGGTCCTGCTTAGTCTGGACAGAACAGTCGGTTACTCGTCTGTGCTGTTTGTTGTTATCTACATACTGGTTCAACTCAAGTTCACTAAAGTCATAGCGAATATACAACATACAGTAAATCTAGCGAGTGAAGAAGCCGCTGGCCATCTATTTGAAGCGATATTTAATGTCCGGACTACTAGAGTTTTAGGAGCAATAAGTAAGGTTATGTCTACTGTCTCGGAGTCGATTCGCAGTTTTGTAGACAGAGTGGCTTTCCGGATTGGTAAGGCGCGAACGCAAGTAGCCATCTTGAATTTATATTTCCAGGTATATAGGGTGCTCATGTACGCATTTGCAATAAATGCAATAATTGACGGAAAATACGAGGTGGGTTTTTTGATTGTTCTAACGACATACCTGCAGAAATTGTGGGAGTCCACGGATGAGCTAGGAATGTCTTATCAGGAATTGACCGTAGCAAAGTACGGTCTGGCTCGCGTCAGAGAACTATTCGATACACCTATAATGTTACTCAGCGAGGACGGGAAAGTTAAGTTGTCACGTGACTGGCAGAGATTGAATATTGAGCGGCTGTCGTTTCAGTATGGGAATAACGAAGTGCTTAGTGACATCTCTTTTTCTATTAAGCGCGGTGAGAAAGTGGGGATTGTGGGGCTCTCTGGCGCTGGGAAGTCAACACTTTTCAAATTACTATTGAAAGAATATGAAGATTATCGTGGTGAGATAAAGTTTGATGATCTGTCACTTCGCGAAGTCAGTCCCAAAGATTACTACTCCCACACCGCAGTAGTTCTGCAGGAAACAGAAGTATTTAACTTCTCGCTCAAAGATAACATCACGATAGGCCGTGAGAAGTTTAGCCAGGGTGCATTTAATCGAGCCCTTGAGATCTCGCATGTCACTGATTTCTTGCACAAGTTGCCCCAAGGTGTGGATACTCTTATTGGTGAGAAGGGAGTTAAACTTTCTGGTGGGGAGAAGCAGAGGTTGGGTATTGCCAGAGCTGTGTACAAGGAGCCAGAACTCTTGCTCCTAGATGAGGCTACATCGCATCTTGATATCGAAAGCGAAAAAAGCATTCAGGATTCGCTGCACAAGTTCTTCGAATCAGTCACAGCAGTTGTCATTGCCCACAGACTAACGACGATCAAAGAGATGGATAGGATTATAGTAATAGAAAACGGCAAGATAAAAGAGTCGGGCAGCTTCTCGGGGCTAATGCGAAGGCCCGGAGGCCGCTTCAAGGAACTCTGGAAGAAGCAGAAGATATAGGCTATTATGGGGCATGCTTAGTATTGAGGAATTACGGAATTTGGCTTCTTTGGCTCGCATTGCGATGCCGGATAATGAGCTTGAGGAACTGCGTAGTCAACTCGATGAGATTATTGGGTTTGTGGGGGAGGTGCAAAAAGCAGACACCACTTCGCTAAAGCTACGCGGTGCAAGTACGAGTAGTGTGGGGGAGGTTGCCCTGCCTGAATTGCGGAATGTTTTCCGAGACGATGGCGTGCCGCATGAGACGGGTAAGTTTACTCGTGATATTGTTGCTAATTTTCCGGATAGCAAAGACGGATATTTGCGGGTGAAGAAAATATTAGAGAAGTAGAGATAATGAACAATGAGATAATTTGCAATTTGCAAACAATGATTCAATGAGTGAAATTAACTTAAAACAACTCACAATCAAGAAGGCTCGCGAAAGCATGGAGAAAGGGGAGTACTCTGCCGAGGAGATCACACGCTCTTACCTGGAGAATATTAAGGCGAAGAATCCAGAACTTAATGCTTACTTGGCTGTTTTTGACGATGCTATTGATGCGGCTCGAGAAGTAGATGAGAAGCGAAAGAAGGGAGAGAAGTTGGGGGCACTGGCGGGAATCCCGATTGCTATTAAAGACGTGATTATGGTTAAGGGACGGGAAGTTACGGGGGCTTCGAAAATCTTGAAGGGGCACAGAGCTACTTATGATGCTACTGTGATTAGCAAACTGCGCGAAGCGGGAGCGATTATGTTGGGAATGACGAATTGCGATGAATTTGCCATGGGTGCTTCCGGCGAGAACTCGGCTTACGGCCCAACCAAGAATCCCCTCAACACAAGTAAAGTGCCCGGTGGTTCTTCGTCTGGATCGGCTGCGGCGGTCGCAGGTGATCTGGCACTAACTGCACTTGGGTCTGAAACCGGCGGCTCGGTGCGTCAGCCTGCTGCCTTCACGGGATTAGTAGGACTTAAGCCTACTTATGGCGCAGTGTCGCGCTACGGCCTGCTTGCGCTCTGCTCGAGCTTCGATCAAATTGCGCCCTTTGGAAAAACAGTGGCTGATGCAGAGGCAGTGTTCAATGTCATTGCTGGTCAAGATCCTTTGGACTCGACCAGTATCTCAAAACTCAAAACGCCCATATCAAGTAATTTGGCAAAACCAAAGCTTAAAACTGTAATCGGGGTGCCTAGTGATTTGCCGCTTGAGGGGTGTGATCCACACGTGATTGCAAATTTCAAATTGCAAATTGAGAAATTGCGCGAGTTGGGTTATGAGATACGCGATATTACACTACCAAATCTCAAATACGCAATTCCCGTTTATTACATAATCTTGCCCGCCGAAGCTTCGGCAAACTTGGCGCGCTACGACGGCGTACGCTACGGGGCTCACAAAGATGGGGCGAATTTGCTGGAAGATTATATGAAGACTAAGGGTGAAGGTTATGGCAAAGAAGTGCGACGCAGGATTATCTTGGGCGCTTATGTTTTATCTGCCGGCTATTACGATGCTTACTATTATCAAGCTATGCGCGTGCGCGAGCTCATGAAGCAAGACTTTGCTCGCGCTTTTGGAGAAGTTGACGCCATCGTCACGCCCACCACGGCAGGCCCTGCGTTTGAGCTCGGCACCAAGAGCAAACGCAGTCCCATCGAAATGTATCTCGAGGATATTTTTACAGCACCCGCGAATATTGTGGGAATGCCGGCTATCGCAGTGCCTGAGAACCTGCAAATAATCGCGCCCCATCAAAGAGAGGACGTACTCTTTGAGATTGGAAAGAAGTTCCTAAACGAATAATTTGGGAGTAGAATTAGACAAGCATAATTATGTCGCCAGATACATTACCATCGCCCTCTATTGGGGAATTGGGACACACCAGTTGGAGTGAGCCGTTCATTCAGTTTTTCTCAGGTGCGCCGGAATATTTCCAGGGTCTTGAGCATAATGCTGCATTTATGAATCTTTTGTATTTCCTTTGGGCTCTATTCGTAGTGCTGGCAGGTTGCATAATTTATCTTGCAATAAGGGCAATGCAGTTGCAGGCGGCTGAATACAGGGCCTACTACGAGAAGGCGAGCGCGCCCAAGGAGACAGGCTCTGTTTCTAAGAAATATTCACTTGCATGGCAAGAAATAGTAGGTCATATCAAGAGCGAATCTGATGCGGATTGGAAGATCGCCATTCTGGAGGCTGACAGCATTCTCTCGGCACTCCTAGAGGATCTAGGTTATCCGGGTGATAACTTGGGCGAGCGTCTTAAGAGTGTACCCAAGGGGGAGATTCTCTCACTGGATGCGGCTTGGACAGCTCACAAGATGCGCAATAGAATCGCCCACGAGGGCCAGAGCTTCAAGATCTCCAGGAGAGAACTGGGGGAAACACTCGCGCAATTTGAGATTGTTTTTCGCGAGTTTAACTATATTTAGTTAACTTGTGCTTGCATTGAGCGAGCAAAGCGAGTCGAAATGTCGCGGGGTCTGGTAACGCTCCAGATCCTCAAGGTTATGAGCCTTGCGAGGTACTTTTCCTCCACCCCGCGTGTAGGTGATAATTGTACTTCATTTTAACTATTTTGCAAATCTGTACCTGTGGATAATTGGCGATAGTAATGTACTGTCACATGGTAAGATATAGCTGTGCCTATATACAGGAGAGTAAACAAATCCTTTTTTAAAAAATGGTCTGCAAGCATGGCCTATGTTCTTGGCCTATTTGCCGCGGATGGAACTATGATAGCAAACAATAGGGGAGCCCATTTTATTGAATTTCACCTTACTGACAGAGAGATTCTAGTAAAGGTTAGAAAAGTACTAAAGGCGGACCATAAAATTGCTATAAGAGACAGGGGGAATCCGAACTATAAGTTGGGATACCGTTTGCAGATTGGAAGTAAAGAAATGTTTGAGGATTTGATTAGGCTTGGTTTTACCCCCAATAAGAGCCTAGTACTCAAAATGCCAGATGTCCCAACTCAATATTTTAGGCATTTCGTACGCGGATATTTTGATGGTGATGGGTGTGTTTATTTTCGCAAACATTATGCAAAAGATAGGAGTAGGATGAAATGGTCATTTACTTCAAGATTTACTTGCGGTAGCAAGACGTTTCTAGAAGATTTGTGGCGCATGCTCAAGGGTCATGTGCACAAGGGTGGGTTGTATGCTAAAAGTAAGAACAGCGGATTTGAGCTTGTTTTTAGCCACCACGACAGTCTTGCTTTATTCAAATTTATGTATAATAATCTCGATACTGATCTGTACTTGGTCCGAAAACATCGCCTATTTAGCAAGGCACTTAAGACTTTGTATGGTTACGTGGGGGCGTAGCTCAGCTGGTTAGAGCGCCACTCTGTCACAGTGGAGGCCGTGGGTTCAAGTCCCATCGCTCCCGCACGTACGAAAAGAAAGGGCCGACGTAGCTCAGGTGGTTAGAGCGGACGTTTCATAAGCGTCAGGTCGTTGGTTCGAGTCCAACCGTCGGCATAAAATTTACCTTACTCAATCAGCTTTTTGTTTACCTTTCGAATCCAGTTCGGATCTTGAGAATTAAGTTTCTCCAAAAGCTCTTTCTTGCTGGGGTCATGCTTCAAAATATAATCTCGAGTAATCTTGTATCGACGCATCCTATAACGAATGCCCCATATCGCCACAAAAACTACAATCGGGATAATTATCAAAAAATAACCCATAGCTTAATTTAGCAAGTTGATAATGATATTTGATTCTTGAGCCGATGGCCAGAATTGAACTGGCGACCCCGTCCTTACCATGGACGTGCTCTACCAACTGAGCTACATCGGCACCACTTCGCTCTCTCGAGCTTCGCGGCGCAAGCTTACTATATAGCAAACATTCAATATTCTCAATGCTTGTGTATAATAGCCATATGGCAGAGAGGGAGGCAGAGCACAAGAATTTGTTTTCTTACACGGTTCCGATTTGGGTGCTACTTTTCGTTGTGCTTGCAAGCATTGGTGCAGCGGCTTGGAGCCTCACCCATCTGCGCAATCCTGTTTACAATTACGAACTCGAGGCACCACTTGCCGACAGTCCCGGCAAGATCGCCCTCGCTTACGGTTCGTCGCCCGCACTGGCCGAGCCCGATTTCTTCGCATCTGTAGAGCGACAATTCATTGCAGAAGAAGTGAGCTTCGTTTCTACTGACCTGGCTGACATGAAAGTGTCGGTTTATAAAGACGGGAAGTTAGTGAAAGAGGTGCCCATTCTCTCCAAGGGTCGTGAAGGCTCTTGGTGGGAGACGCCGGCCGGCCTGTATAAAATAGAAAGTAAAGAGCCTAGCCACTATTCCTCCTTCGGCCATGTCTACCAACCCTGGAGTATGGCCTTCCAGGGAAACTTCTTTATACACGGCTGGCCACACTACGAAGATGGTTCACCAGTCGCCGCTGGTTACTCGGGTGGATGTGTGCGCTTGTCTACCGAGGATGCAAAGGCAGTGTACGACCTTGTGGAAGTGGGCATGCCGGTGCTCGTATTCGAGCGCGACTATGCCCCTGATGGCGCGGGTTTCGAATCCAAGCAGCCCACATTTGCCCCCGATAATTATCTCGTGGCTGACCTGTCCAGCAATTTCGTTTTTGCAAGACGCGCCCCGCAGAAGGAGGCGCCGATCGCATCTATCACCAAACTTATGACCGCACTTGTGGCCGCCGAATACATCAATCTTGATGCTGACATAACAATCACCTCGTCCATGCTTGCCACAACCTCTGTGCCGCGCTTAGTTGCCGGCACTAGGGTGAGCGCATATCAACTACTCTATCTGCTCTTGCTTGAATCATCTAACGAGGCGGCAGAAGCCTACGCGCGCCACGTGGGCAGGAACTACTTCGTAAGTCTGATGAACAAGAAGGCTGCTGCTATAGGCATGTCGCATACTCACTTTGTGGATCCGTCTGGTGCCGACGAGGGCAATGTCTCAACCACAGAAGATCTCTTTGCTTTGGCTAAATATATCTCCAACAACAGGAGCTTCGTGCTCGGTATTAGTTCGGGCAGAATCCAGACAAGTGCGTATGGCGAGTCGCAATTCAAGAATCTGAAGAACTTCAACGACTTCGCTGGCACAGCTACGTTTGCCGGAGGCAAGGTGGGTAAGACTATAGCTGCAGGAGAAACTGGCCTATATCTCTTCGACATAACTATCGGCGAGAGCAAACGCCGTATCGCGGTAATCCTACTCGGCTCACAAGACCGCAAGAAAGACGCCCAAGAACTACTAGACTTCGTCCGCGAGAACTTCCAATAGTCTCAGTCTTAGGATATATTAGTCGCAAGCCACCTTAGCTCAGTTGGTAGAGCATCCGCATCGTAAGCGGAGGGTCCCCAGTTCAAATCTGGGAGGTGGCTCAATAATGAACCAGCCGAAACGACAGCGTCCTTTCATTATTGCCAATGACATTTCCTTTGAAGTAGGGAGCGGTGTTTCTGTCTTCAAAAATCTCTCGCTGAGCTTGAGCGGTGAGAAAACGGGGTTGGTAGGTAGAAACGGAGTAGGGAAAACGACCCTTCTGCGGATTCTCGAGGGAGAACTTGAACCGACCGAAGGTAAAGTCCAAAGAGCCGGCGTTATAGCGTATCTTCCGCAGGATTATCAGCTTGATCTCAGCCAAACTGTTGCGGAGGTACTAGACGCAAAGAACGCGCAAGAATTAAATATGCAAAACTTAGGTCCTGGCAGGCAGTTAAGTAGCTTGAGCGGTGGGGAGCGGGCGCGAATAGCCTTGGCCAAACTACTTCTTTCGGATCCTGACTTTATTATCTTGGATGAACCGACGAATAATTTGGACCACAGTTCGCGCGAAGATATTTATAACTTGGTTAGGAATTGGAAGGGTGGCTTGTTGGTAGTCAGTCACGATAGAGATCTCTTGAACCTGATGGACCAAATCCTCGAACTCTCAAAGCAAGGGTTGAAGACATATGGCGGGAACCATGAGAGTTACAAGAAGCAGAAGGAGGTTGAAAGCGAGGCGGCCAAGAAGCAGCTCGTAAACGCCAAAAAGGAATTGAAAAAGACAAAGAAGCAAGCGCAAAAGACGAAAGAAAAGCAGCAGAAACGTTCAAGTCAGGGGAAGAAGATGCGAGACAAAATAGGTTTGCCCAAGATTATCCTAGGCATGATGAAAGAGGCCAGCCAAACTACCTCGGCTCGGCTCCAAGCACTACACAAAGAGAGAGTTGAAGGAGCCGCAAGCAATGTAGAACGAGCCAAGGAGAGAATTTCGCCAGAGAATCAGATACATGTTGATTTATCTGGCACGGTCGTTCCTGCGGGTAAATTAATTATTGAGATGAAAAATGTCAGTTTTTCTTATGAAGGTGGCAAGAACTTATTCCAGGGATTTAACCTCAAACTCCATGGACCTGTTCGGGTAGCCCTTAATGGCCCAAACGGTTCTGGAAAAACAACCCTAATTAGACTTATGTTGGATGAAATTAGGCCATCAGACGGTGAGATTTCCTTGGGTGTAGATAAATTTGCTTATCTGGACCAAGGCGCGGCTATTTTGAGTCAAGATAAAACCTTAATTGAAAATCTAAAAAGTGTTTCGGGGCTTGAGGATGCTGCTGCCAGAAAATGGCTAGGAAGATTCTTGTTTCCAGATCAAGATGTATTCAAAAAGGTGGGCGCGCTTAGTGGTGGCGAACGAATGCGCGCTGCCTTGGCGTGCGTTCTTGCCGGTGACGAGCCACCGAACCTGTTGGTTCTTGACGAGCCGACTAATAACCTAGATCTCGATAGTATTGAACAGATAGAGAGCGTCTTATTGAACTTTCGTGGAGCTCTAATAGTGATATCGCACGATAAAAGTTTCCTCAAGAACATAGGAATAAAAGACGAGGTGAATTTGCTATAATGCAAAGATGGCAGATTCGGATAATAAGCAGAAAATAGAGAGTGAGATCAAGGATATAGAGGCGGCTATGGCCGATGCTTCTTTTTGGCAGAACAAGCCTTTGGCTCAAGAGAGGGTTAAGCGATTGGGGGAACTTAAAAGTGAGCTTCTTGGGGTGGGGAAGTATGACAAGGGGGATTGTATTGTGACTATTTTCTCAGGCGCAGGGGGAGATGATGCAGAAGACTTTTCAAGAATGTTATATGAAATGTATCAAAAGTACTGCGCGCGGGTTGGATTTGGCTGGATGGAACTGCACGCTAATATGAACGATCACGGCGGATATCGCAATGTGACGGTGGAGATAAGTGGACGCGTACCCTTCGACTCCGCTCAGGGTAAGGTTGGCCCTTATGCTATACTTAAGAATGAGTCGGGGGTGCATAGACTAGTTCGGGTTAGTCCCTTCAACGCCAAGAACTTGCGTCACACAAGTTTTAGTTTGGTTGAAGTGATCCCTAAGTTAAGTAAGACCGAGCAAGTGGCGATACCCGAAAGTGAACTTAAGATCGAGTTCGCGCGCGCCGGTGGCCCTGGGGGGCAGAATGTGAATAAGCGTGAGAGTGCCGTGCGCATAGTCCACACCCCCACAAATTTATCAGCCCACTCATCAAGTCAGCGCAGTCAGTTGGCAAACAGAGAGAAGGCGTTAGAAATTTTGACAGGCAAATTATTTAAATTGCGCGAAGAAGAAAGAAAGAAAAAAGAGATGGGGATGTATATATCTAAAACTACAGAAATAGAATGGGGAAATCAGATCAGATCATATGTTCTACACCCATACAAGATGGTCAAAGATCACAGAACAAATTATGAGACAAGCAATGTTGATAAAGTTTTGAATGGCGAAATTGAAGAATTTATCGAAGCCGAGCGTAACTTATAAGATATGCTTAAATTCGACAAAGTATCTAAAATTTATGCAGATAACTCGATTGCGCTAGCTGACGTCAGTTTCTCTGTGGCAGGCGGGGAATTCATTTCTGTTGTGGGACATTCCGGAGCTGGCAAGACTACTCTCATGAAGATGATACTGGCCGAGGAGCACCCGAGCGAAGGGGAAGTGCTCTTCGAGAATGTGAACATTCACAAACTTCGTCGCGACCGGATTCCAGAATTCAGACGCAGAATTGGCACAGTTTTCCAAGATTTTAGACTCTTGCCCAATAAGACTGCCTATGAGAATGTGGCCTTCGCTATGGAGGCGGCAGGCAAGCCTGATGAACTTATCCAGACAGATGTCCCCGAAGTTCTTGAGCTTGTGGGTCTAGTAGATAAGATGTGGAATTTCCCCGGGCAACTCTCTGGTGGTGAGCAGCAGCGGGTAGCAATTGCGCGAGCGATTATCAATCAACCAGATATGCTCGTAGCGGATGAGCCAACAGGTAACCTTGATCCAGTCAATACATTTGACGTGGTGCAGATACTCAAAAAGATTAATGACTTGGGGACAACAGTCTTCCTCGCAACGCATAATAAGGGCGTGATAGACTTCTTGGGTAAACGCGTGATCACCATGGAGAAGGGCAAGATTATTCGTGACGACCCAACCGGTAAGTACGTTTTATAAAATGCAAAACTTTTTGACTGGTATTCGCAGAGTTGCAAAGCAGGGGTTTGTTACTTTCTGGCGGGCTGGGGTGGTTTCTTTTACCGGCGTTTTCGTCAGCACAGTGACTTTGTTTATTATTGGCGCTGTTATTATTGCGAATGCCTTTTTGGGGGCAACGCTCACCGAACTTGAGGGCAAAGTAGATGTGAATGTTTATTTTGTGACTACTGCCGCTGAAGAGGACATTATGATCTTGAAGGGCAAGCTTGAAGCTTTGCCAGAAGTTGCCTATGTTGAATATGTAAACAGAGAAGACGCCTTAGCTCGATTCATCGAACGCAATAAGGGCGACGCGGATATAACGCTTGCTATAGACGAGATCGGGGAAAATCCTCTCGGTGCCGTGCTCAATATCAAGGCCCACGAGCCGAAACAATATTTGAGTATTGTCTCGTACTTGGAAACTCAAACAGAGAACGTACTGGCTGCTGGCAACCAGAGTATCGTAGACGAAGTCAACTATGCAGATAATCAGGAGATAATCGATCGTCTCTCTGCTCTTACAACGAGCGCACGCGAATTGGGCATCTTCGTAAGTCTCATTGTGATTGCCATGTCTGCCCTCGTGACAGCGAGCACGGTGCGACTGGCCATATACAACTCTCGGCAAGAAATTTCTGTTATGCGCCTTGTGGGTGCCAATAATAGCTACATAAGAGGTCCATTTGTAATTGAAGGGGTAATGTATGGGTTCGTTGCTGCAATCCTCTCCGCGGCTATCCTCTATCCTGCAACGCTCTGGGTGACTAAGACAACGGAGGGAGTATTCGGTGGGATAAATGTTGTGCAGTATTACGTAGCAAATCTTGGCCAGATCCTCATCATTCTGCTTTTGTCCGGCATAGTGCTTGGCATGTTCTCGTCATATCTTGCGGTAAGAAGATATTTGAAGGCATAATTTGCGCCCGTGTGATGAAGAGCAATAACAAATACATCTTTGTAGTGGGAGGTGTTATGTCTTCCGTGGGCAAGGGTATCGCTGCCTCTTCTATTGGCAAGATTTTGCAATCCCGCGGGTATAAGGTTACCAACCTTAAGGCGGATATGTATGTCAACCTTGACGCCGGCACCATCAGGCCCGCAGAGCATGGGGAAGTTTTCGTGGGTGAAGACGGTATTGAGGCAGATCAGGATCTGGGGAATTATGAGCGCTTCACTGGACAGACAAGCACACGAGATAACTACATAACGACAGGACAAATATACGCTGAAGTTATCAGGCGTGAACGAAATCTAGAATACGAAGGGGAAGACGTGGAAGTGTACCCGGATATACCCAAGGAGATAATAAGGCGTATTAAAGCGTGCGCAGACAAAAATGATGCCGAGATTACCATTGTTGAATATGGTGGTACGGTAGGGGAATATCAGCTGCTGCCCTTCCTCGAGGCGGCGCGGATGATGAAGTCGAAGAACCCTGCCGATGTCCTCGTTGTGCTCATCAGTTATTTGCCCACCCCAGCTCTTCTGGGTGAACAGAAGTCGAAGCCGACCCAACATGCTATTACAGATCTGTTCTCGGTGGGTTTGCATCCCGACTTTGTCATTTGCCGAGCCGATCAGCCAGCAACTCCAGATATCAAGCGTACTATCTCCAATGTTTGTAGCCTTCCCACAGAGCGGATCATCTCGGCTCCTGACGTTTATTCGATCTATGACGTGCCAGTTAACTTCGAGAAAGAGAACTTCGGCTCCACCCTTCTTGACGTCCTTGGTTTACCGCCGCGAGAGAAGGACTTATCTGATTGGACGGAGCTTGCCGAGAAAGTGAAAAATTTAAAAAAAGAGTTGCCGATCGGTATTGTGGGTAAGTACTTTAACTTCAAGTCGTGCAAAGACACATACATATCAGTAATCGAATCGATTAATCATGCCGCCTGGGCCTGCGACTATAAGCCCAGAATAGTTTGGATAGATTCAGAGAAGTTCGAGCAAGACCCTGCCAGCTTGCATGAACTAGACAATCTAGCCGGCATAATAGTTCCGGGTGGTTTCGGAAAAAGAGGAATTGAGGGAATGATTTTGGCTGCTTCTTATGCTCGAGAAAATAAGATTCCATATTTTGGATTATGTTTGGGTGTGCAGATTCTCACTATTACATATGCCCGCAATGTGCTTGGTTTGCCGACGGCGAATTCTACGGAGTTTGATCCAGACAGTTCTGACCCGGTTATTGCCACTATGCAAGACCAGATTGAGAAGATCAAAAATAAGAACTACGGAGCAACAATGAGACTGGGTGCCTACCCCTGCGTCTTAAAAGAAGGAACTACGGCGGCGGATGCGTACGGGCAGAAGGAGATTAGTGAGAGACATCGCCATCGTTATGAGATCAACAATGCGTATGTTGAAAAGTTGGAGAAAGCGGGGCTCGTCTTCTCGGGTACATCACCAGACAATAAGCTGATGGAAATAGCTGAACTCCCAAGAAATGTTCACCCATTCTATCTAGGTACTCAATTCCACCCAGAGTTCAAAACTTCTCCCCTCAAACCCCATCCGCTCTTCCTCGAATTTATCCGCGCGTCAAGTAAGCGCAAATAATCCATATGGCAAGTTTTCGAGAGAATGATTCTATCGCTCAATTTCAGAAGTTTGTTGAGAGCGTTTATGGATTACCGGATGATAGACTCTATTCTATTTGGGATCTGCTCACTCAACAGCAGCGCTTCACTATGCGTGCTCTCAAGGGTATCAGGAAGGGGAGTATCGAGAAGCTCAAACTCAATTTGCTGATTGCCTTCTCTTGGCTCATGGCCGCAGCCAACAGATTGCACATTGATCTGGAGGGGGAAACTTGGAAGCGTTTCCCCTATCTGTGTTCGTATTGTGGCAAGGCGCCATGCGTATGCAAGAGCACTAAACCTAAAGAGCGTTATAAGCTTGAGATAGGCGAGAGCAAGCGGCCAAATAGTCTTGCCGATTTCCAGGCGATGTTCGAGAAGATTTATCCGGCGGGTTCGCGCAGTCTCCCTGATGCTGGTGTGCACTTGGCCGAGGAAATGGGCGAAGTGAGCGAAGCAATACATAATTATCTTGGCGAGCACAAAGGCGAGCAGTTCGACGAGATTGCAGTTGAGATGGCTGATTTCGTCTCTTGTATCATGGGCGTAGCCAACTCTGCTCTTATAGATATGGCGGGAGAGCTGTCAGTTATGTATAAGAATAACTGCCACATCTGCCATCAGGCGCCATGTGGGTGCAGCTTCACCCAAGTAGTCACTCTCAAGACATAGGACAAAAAGACGGACCGGCCGGACGTGCCCACCCAATGCGGTGAGTAACGTCTGGCCGGTGTAGACCCGTGCGAATCGTCAGATCGTGGCGGGTAGTGGCGCCTTGCCCGCGGGGTTCTTCACCCCGAAGACCGCTTGTGGGCTGTCTTGCTCGAGCTCTCGGAGCTTGTGCTCGTGGGGGGCGATGATTTGCGGCATGACGTGCTCGCGCAGGAATCTCCCCACTAGCACCCAGCGCTCCTCCATGATCGGCGTGAACTCCTCGATCTCCTGGATCGCGACCTCGTGGGCGAAGATCGCGCCCTTCTTGCCGCCGAGTTCCTTGGTCTGCTTCTTCTTCCCGTTCCCCATGTACTCGAGCAGGGCCTCGGCAAGTTCTTGAGTGAAGGCCCCTCGGTAGTCAGGGGGTAACTTGTCCATGTTGTCCATAGCCTTCCTCATTAGGCCTCGCAGCGTGTTTCGCCTCATGCTGTCGCGATCGAGCTTCTCTGATACCGTGCTTTCGCTCATTGCTGCCACCACCTTTCCGAGAGCCCGAGGGCTGTCTATAGCTAAACTACACTTCCGCAAAACTTTTGTCCAATATGAATAAAGAACCGCCGGGCGCAACTGCTTGCGCGCCCGGTGGGGTCTGGTAGTCGTCCTTAGGTCCTGGCCCTCATGGGTAGCCTCCTTGCGGCCGTAGGGGTCTGTTAATGTCGCTGGGGTCGGAGAGGCGGTGCGGTCGTGGCTTCTCCCCGTTGCATTCAGAGCCCGCCACCACTTCCTGCTGATGCTTGGGGTTCCAGGCCATGACGAGCTGTTTACAGAGGATGTGTCGGATCTCTGGCCTTCCCTCATCCATGGGCTCGCCTCGCACAACGGCGCGGAGCATCAGCCTCATGGCCTGTCCAGGCTTAGCCTTCCTGTCGTCGCCGGCGCCCTTGAGGTACTCGGCCGCCTGAAGGAAGTTCTCCGCCTCGATGTAGCCACCTTCGACGAGCCCAAGGCCCGTCTCCATGGCCTCGAGTTGGGCGTCCTTGTGCTCGAGGAGCATGACGTAGTTCTTGATGAGCTCGTCTCGCACGTCGACCATGTTCCTAAGCCTCCAGCTGGCGTAGCCTACTGCGATGTTGAAAGCTAGAAGGAAAAGGCAAATCGCCGTCAGGGCTCCGTTCCAGAGCTGAGCTCCAAGATGTTGCTCGTGAGTCGTCACTTTTGGGGTCCTTCCTTTCCGAGAGCCCGAGGGCTGTCTATAGCTAAACTACACTCCCGCAAAACTTTTGTCAAATAACAGAAATGCTCCCCAATAAAGGGGAGCATTTCTGAATTTGGTTACCAGGTAACCAAATTAAAAGCTGCGACCGTAACCTCCGCCTCCGCCGCGATTATTATCGCGGGGTTGCATCGGACGAGCCTCATTGACTACCAAGTTACGACCACCCATGTCCTTGCCGTTCATCTCGGCGACGGCCTTGTCGGCCTCCGCGTCGTTTTCCATCTCCACAAAGCCGAAGCCTTTGGAGCGGCCAGAATCACGATCGGTAATAACCTTAGCAGAGAGCACCGTTCCCAACTTTGTGAAGTAATCTTGGAGATCAGCATCAGTAGTTGTATAAGGAAGGTTGCCCACGTAGAGTTTCTTCATCTTTTCGTTTCGTTGCGTTTCAACTAATTGCCTGTCCCGACCCTCCCTTGGCCAATTAGTTACGCCAGCGAGATACTTTAACAGGTATCGACTAGTATATACTAGTCGAGTTCAAAAGTCAAATCTCAAAGGGCAAAGCTTGTTAGGACAAAATTAAGGCCGGTAGCTGACCAGGCTCCGGCTAAGATACTTATTAGTACTCGCGATCACATCGTAAGGTTACATAGCTTGCCTCGTCAGCAGTATTAACGCGCTTTTATAAGCTAAAAACTAATTATGTTACAGACAATAGCGGTCATTTTGCTTGTTCTTTGGCTCTTTGGTATGGTTTCGAGTTATACAATAGGCGGCTTTATAAACATATTGCTTGTGGTTGCAATAGTTTTGTTCTTGATCCGGATTATCCAAGGTCGGAATCCTGTTAAGTAGGGATTCGGGAAACCGGCAGACTTTTCTTGATTAATCTCTCAATGTCTCTTAGGTCGCCTCTTTGATTGGGTTCAGCAAAGGAGATTGCGTGGCCCCCCGCTCCGGCTCTGGCTGTGCGGCCGATCCTGTGCACATAATCACCCGGGTCTGTGGGCAGATCGAAGTTGACTACTAGGCCTATGCCTACTACATCAATCCCACGAGCGGCAATATCCGTTGCCACCAAAACTCTGAATTTGCCGGACTTAAAGCCCGCGAGTGCTTCCTTGCGCTGGCCCAAAGTGCGATTGCCGTGGATCTCTACTGCACTGTGCCGCATGTCGCGAATATTGCGGGCAAGTCTCTTGGCGCCGAATTTAGTGCGGGTGAAAACGAGTGTGCTCACAGGATATTTGACTAGCAACTTTTCAAGCAAGCGCGTTTTAGAACCCTTGTCTACAATAAATATTTCTTGAGTTACCTTCTCGACCGTTGTGCCTTGGGGGGCAACCTCGATTGAGATGGGCAACTTCATATGTGAGCTTGCTATGCGCATTATCTCTGGCGGCATGGTGGCTGAAAATAACATAGTTTGACGTTCGGCTGGAGGGGGCACAGCAGCGAAAATTTTCTTAAGTTGCGGGGCGAAGCCCATGTCGAGCATCCTGTCAGCCTCGTCAAGCACAAGTATCTTGGCATGAGTGAGTGTAAGATGGCGTTGCTCTAAGTGATCTATTAGTCTGCCTGGTGTCGCAATTATGACATTAGGTTTGTTGCGTAAGGCAGAAATCTGCGGACCCATGCCTGTGCCGCCAATTAAGATGGCTACACGCAGGCCCAGACTCTGGCCGATGCGCCTGTACACTTCCTCGACTTGGAGGGCCAACTCGCGGGTAGGCAAGATGACTAGACCTTGCCCGGGCACATGTGCCAGGCGCTGGATCATGGGAATGCCAAAGGCGAGCGTTTTGCCCGTCCCCGTTTGCGCAATGCCCACCAAATCCTTACCCTCTATCCCCGCGGGAATGGCCTTCTCTTGGATGGGCGTGGGGTGCGTATATTTTAGCCTTGTGAGAGATTCCAGTAGTCCCGGGGCTATGCCTAAGTCGGCGAAAGTAGTCTTTGTCTGCATAAGATATGTTATACTATACATTATTCGCGTAATTATTGCTCACTAACATGAACGAAGGAATGAATCAATCACAAACTTCTGGAGGTGGATCGATGCCAACAGGCAATATGGGTAGTGGTTCGGGTGGTTCGTCGAAAGGGCTATGGTCAATCATTATCTTGCTTATTATAGTGGCCCTCGCCTACGGTGCTTACCAGAAATGGGGCAACTCGCAGGTCCCGGCAGAGACAGAGGAGAATACAGAAGAAGCCACGAACACAGCAGGGATGCCTGTTCCGGGAGAAGAGAACGTGACAGAAACTGTGGTTGAGGGAGATATCAACGTGGCCCTTGGTACGAAGACTTTCACGCTTGTTGGCAAGCCTTTCTCTTACTCGCTTGCAGAAATTAGGGTGAAAGAAGGAGATCGGGTTAAAATTGTTTTCCAGAACGAAGAGGGTCAGCATGATTGGGGCGTAGACGAATTTGCGGCACGTACAGCTGTGCTCAAAACCGGCGAGACTGCAACGGTTGAATTTGTGGCAAGCAAGAAGGGCAACTTCGAGTACTACTGTTCAGTGGGCCAGCACAGAGCCATGGGTATGAAGGGCACGCTAGTGGTGGAGTAATTGTCTCATAGACGACTTTGATTTCCTAATGTTACTTGTGTGCACTATCCAGATTGCGAAACGAGGCAAAAAGCGAAACTCCGGTCCCTTGCTCGTGTGTAGTGAGTGAGGGACCGGAATGTCAGGTGTTGATGACGACTGCGAGGTCTTTTGCGGTGAGTCGCTCGGAACGCTCGATCGCCTCCACCTCTGGACGCAGGATTTCCTCCCAGTGCGAGAGTACCCCAAAAGGATCGTAAATTGCCCCATCCTCTCTGACAAAGATTGTACCTCCCGGTCGCTCTAGCTCGATCCGTACATACGTCGCCCCGAAGAATTCAGAAGAGAACTCTGGCTCAATTGGTCCGGCATATTCGGTATTGTGTATAGTGGCAATAACTACCTTCAAAGCCCTCCCTATTCATTTAACTACGCAGTAAGGTCTAAGGTGTCAATCAAAAGACCACTCCCACCACACTTTTAATTTTCATAAGTTCTAGTCTACGCCAGATTGCGAAATGAGGCAAAAAGGGTAATATACACATACGCTACGCTAATTTGCCGGATCATCTAATGGTAGGATACGAGACTCTGAATCTCGTCATCTAGGTTCGAATCCTAGTCCGGCAGTTATGAAAATCCGGAAAGGATTCATCGTTGTTTTCGTAATACTTGCTGCCGTATGGGGTATTGTGCGGTATGGCACGTACACTAAGGAGAGGGGATACAGCGAGCAACGCCTTGTCGACGTGGCATATATTCAGTTGGCCATTTCCGATTACTGGGCAACGCAAGGTAAATTGCCGGATTCTTTTTATGACATACGGAGTGTCGATCCTTCTTTTCACGAGCCAGGTGATCCGGAGTGTCCGAACATAATAAAGTTCACCGGCTCGTGTGATCTTGGGTACGACTACTCTGTTGAAGGTCCTCGCAAGTACGTTATCTATTCTTCGGGAGCGGGTAGAAGTTTCGAAAATAATCTCTGAACTAATGTTTGTGGCGGAATTTGTGCGGATGTCTTTCCGGGATCGGGGAGGGTGCTTGTACGTGGTGGCGAGTGAGGATGATTGAGATGAGCCAGACTAGGAAGATGGGTAGGGCTGCGGCTACGATCGTCCACTTGGGGCCGACGAGGTTGTACAAGAGGCCGGCGAAGATGGGGCCGATGGTCCAGCCGATATCTTCGGCGAGGACTATGGCGCCGTTGATGAGCCCGTCTTCGTTGTGCTTCTTGTCGAGCCGGTCTAGCCAGTTCCATAGAGAGACAGCAGACATCTCGTCACCCGCGGTAGCTAGGAAACCTAACACTATGAACCAGATATTGAGATTGAAGCCGAGCATAGTGCCCGCGACGGCGAAGATTAGAAGGCCAAAGAAGACCAACTTCTTCTGGTCAGCTCGATCGGAAAGTTTGCCCAAGAAGAGTCCGAGCACGACTACGGCCGCGTCGAAGGTGGCCATACCAACGCCAAGGATCCTATCGCCAATACCGGCCGCAAGGATAATCGGTATGGTGAACCAGATACTGGCATAGAATATAGAGCCGGCCAGATTCTGCAGCATAAGTAGGGTGCTCGCAGGGTTTAACTTACGCAATGCCTTAAGAAGATGGGGTAAGAAATGTCGACGGATGTAGTAGGTGTGGCGGATAATCTTGCGCTCCTTGTGCACAGTTTCGCGCTCTTTTGGGGTAAGGCAGATGGAGATTAGGGCGATGAGCAGAATAAAGCTTAACAACATGCCAATGAGGAGAGGCGAGGCATCTACGACGAAGATAAGACAGAGTGTGGCGAACACCACACCAAGAGAGCGCACTGCGTGGAAGAAGCCGAGATAGACACCGGCAGACTCCCACGGCGCTCTCACTAACATATAGGCGTTACTGCCGGGTCCGAAGAAGAGCCAGCCACAGGTGCCGAGGAGAAGTGTGAGCGCGAAACTAAGCGGGGTGAGGCCGAAGAGAAGTGTCGCTGTGGCCAGCAAGAATACGAAAGTAGTAATGCGCAAGATACGCACATATCCGAAGCGGTCGAGCAAGAAACCGGCCGGTACGTCGAGGACAAGCTGGATAAATGAGGCTCCGCCGATAAGCAATCCCACAATCCAGACGGGCAAAATTCGTGTGCCAAGTGCAGATAGTAGGGTGTAATGTAGTCCTGCTCCGAATTTGAAAAGGAGTGCGAAGAGCCAGAAGGGCAGGAGTGCACCGATCATTTTCATAAACAAATTCTAACATATGTTCGACGAGAGGTGACTCGTGGTACAATAACTTACTATGAATATATCAGAGATAATTAAGTGGGGAGATATTGAGCTTGCGGGCGGGTTCAAGGGTCTGTATAAAAAGGGTTGGCAGAAGGTGGGTGTGACAAGTAAATGGTCTGCTCGGGAACTGCTCGCTCACCTGGTTTCTTATGAGTGGCTCTTAGTTGATGCACTTAAATATGTGGCAGGGCAGGGGCCGACGCCCACCCTTGATGCTATGAACGAGGATTACGATAAGTTTAATGACAATCAAGTCGAGGTACGCAAAGGCAAGAGCGCGCAGGCACTCATGAGTGAGTACAAAAAGGCTTATCGGGAAGTACTCAAGCTGACCAAGAAACTCGGCACGGCAAAATTAGAGAAGCGCGGTAGCATTCCATGGTACGGCAAGCAATACGCACTCGATGATTTCATCGTCTACGCTAATTACGCCCACAAACGAGAGCACGCGACGGGCCTCAAGCAATTCCGCAAGCGCACCAAAATTTAACATCGCTTATGGCAGAGGAACAAAAAGTTGAGAAGAAACGGGTGGGAGCGGGATTCGGAGTTATTCTTCTGCGTGATGGCAAGATACTTATGGGCAAGCGGCACCCGGATCCGGATAAGGCCGACTCGGCCTTCCGCAGTGCAGGTGAATGGTCACTACCCGGTGGTAAACTGGATTGGAGAGAGAGTATCGAGGAGGGGGCCATTCGCGAGGTAAAAGAAGAAACAGATATTGACATCAAGAATCCGGAAGTTATATCGGTTCACAATTGCAAGAACGAGCACGCACACTTCCTGACCGTTGGCCTTGTGGCCAAGGATTGGACAGGCGAGGCCAAGGTGATGGAGCCGGATGAGATGACGGAGTGGGATTGGTTCCCGCTTGATAATCTGCCGAGTCCCCGTTATTTCCCCAGCTTCGAAGTGATCGACAACTACCTGGCAAAGAAATTCTACATAAAGCGCCCGGCCCCGCTCATCTCGCGGTAGTGCGCGAGAGAGCAGGGTCGGGCGTTGGGTCGTGTGCGGGGTCAGCCCTCGAGGAGGGTGGCTGCGAACTTGTTATTGCTCAACTGTACGATCTCCGTGAATGTGCACCACCAGCCCATGTCGCGGGCTGTGAGAAGGCAGAGTGCCTCGTCACCAAACTCGGGCAGGCCCGAGAAGGACATGATTCCTGGGAGCGGGTCGGCGTCGTCCGCGCGCACTCTCGGCGGGATGACGAGGGTTACTGCTCCGCCGAAGCGCTTGATGCCTGGCGGTGGCACGTCTACGTCACGGGTGATCCAGGAGCTCAAGTCCGGGAAGCCCCCCTTGTGGCGCATAGCGATGCGCGCGGCCTTCTCGGCCGAGAACATCTCGTTGCGATAAATGCGCTCGGGCCGAATGGTACCGATCTTCATCTTGAGCCACTCGTCCGGTTCATCCAGGCTACCCGGCAAGGAGTTGAAGGAGAAGAAGCGGAAGATTCCCCCTGTTCTCCCGTTGTCGAGTTGCTGAGCGCGGAGGGCCGCGAGTACCTTCTCGAAGCTGCATTTCGCGGCGTCCTCGAGCCTCTTCCATGTGCGTAGGTTCATCTCGGGCATCGTGAGTGCCTCCCTTCCGAGACTAAAACTAGACTTTTGCGGTCTGCTTGTCAAATCTGTTATAATATGACAATGGAAAATAAAAAGGTTAAGATTTACAGCACTCCTACTTGCGTTTGGTGTAGGGCTACCAAGGACTTCCTCACTGAACACAACGTACCATTTGAAGATATCAACGTAGCCTCTGATGCAGTGGCTCGCGAATATATGTTCAAGCGCACTGGCCAGATGGGCGTGCCCGTGATCGAGATCGGCAATGACATAATAATTGGATTTAACGAAGAGCGAATCAGTGAGTTGTTAGGTATTAGTTGATAGGTACTAGTTTGATATACGATACGATAATTGCGGGATCGGGGGCGGCAGGATTAAGCGCTGCTATTTATGCTGGGCGTTACTTAATGAAGACACTTGTTGTGCGAGGCAATTTCGGCGGCGAGACGGCAACTGCCGGGCAGATTTGGAATTACCCCGGCGCTCCGGGTGTGGACGGGTATGATCTGATGAAGAACTTCGAGAAGCAGGCTAAAGATTCTGGCGCAGAAATTATTAATGGCAAAGTAACAGGGGCAAAAAATAATTCGGGTTGCTTTGATGTTGAAGTTGGCCCCAAAACTTATCACGCTAAAACGCTAATTTTCGCTCAAGGAGCAGAACGCCGACACTTGGGACTTGCGCGGGAAGAAGAGTTAACAGCAAAGGGCGTGCATTATTGCGTGACATGTGACGGGCCACTCTACACTGGCAAAACTGTGGCTATGGTTGGTGGAGGCGATGCTTCTGTGAAGGGGATTCTTGATCTCGCCAAATATGTTGATAAATTATATTTCATTGTCCGCGCAGATAAGCTCACGCGCCCCGAGCCGGTGAATCTTGAAGAGCTTGATAAGTTGGGCGACAAAGTTATCACGCTATATAGCACAGAGGTTAAGGAACTTGTGGGAGAGGGCAAACTAGAAAAAGTAATTCTGTCCCGAGAGTTTGATGGCTCAAGGGAGCTTGTAATAGATGGCTTGTTTGTAGAAATTGGAGCCAAGCCAGATGTGTTTGTGCCAACTAGTTTAGGTGTGGCGCTTGATAAGATCGGCTATATAAATGTAGATAACTTGATGCAGACGAACGTGCCGGGCGTGTATGCGGCAGGGGACACGGTCAATCACTTCGGCCCCTTCAAGCAGACGATCACGGCAGCTGCCTTGGGAGCAGTGGCAGCCACAAGCGCATATAATTATTACAAAAAGCACGGAAACTTATGTCAGACGCACTGGAAAGTCACATCACAATAGATGATTTTGCTAAGGTGGAGATTCGAGTTGGCAAAATCATTACAGCCGAGCATATTGAGGGCTCTGATAAGTTGATTAAGCTTAATGTTGATTTCGGGAGTGAACAGCGACAAATACTTTCGGGTATCAAAAAGAGTTATGCGCCAGAGAGTCTTGTGGGGCGCTCTTTTATGTTCGTCACTAATCTTGTTCCAAGGGTATTCAAGATGCTTGGCCCGCGTAGCCCAGAGGGCGAAGTGGGTGGCTTAACAAGTAACGGCATGTTGCTTGCCGTGTCTGATCAGGATGGCTTGCCAGTCCTGTATACGTTTGATAAGGAAATTTTGCCGGGAACAAAAGCTAAGTGAACTCTTAGGGCCCGGTGGCAAGTATGCTGCTTGCGCTAGCATCTTGCCCCGGGCCCCTCCCCTCTAGTGTTTCCTCCCCTTGTAGGTGTGGGGTCCCTTCTGGGTGCGCTCGAGCATCATCGCGCAGAGCTCCTCGTCGGAGATCTGGGCATCCTCTTCCGGCCTCTCGGTCCGGATCGTGCCCTTGTTGAGCCCGAGGGATCCCAGAATGGGCGATCCCGGTCGTACCTCCACTCCCATCGTTACCCGTTGCAACATCGGCGAACCTCCACATGCGAGCGGTCCCATCTTCGTGGGTTACACTCGCCTCGGTGGATGCAATATGCCTGCCTCCCAAAAGTGGGCAGGAAGAGTAGCAAGAATCAGTGTCCAAAATAGACCTCTGTAACCAATCTAACTCTAGTAAGATAGCGAGTCAATAGAGGTTGTGCATAAAAGAGAAAGGGCGATCCCTGTGTGCTCCGGCAAGGGCGGAGGGAGGAGTGAGACTAGAACTAGCCCCAGCCAGCACAGGGATCGCCCGCTTCAGGCGACAAGAGTCGAGTCCAAGAAGAAGTCAGATCCCATTATATCACAAATCTGTTTGCAGAGCAAATGTATTCTAGGACAGTAGGCTCTCAACAACTTGTTTGACAGTTCCACCGTCCGCTTTGCCCTTAAGCTCACTCATCACCACTTTCATAAGTTCGCCCTGGCGCGACTTATCAGTGATACCTAGTTCAGACTTTTTAGCTTCAACAACTTTCTTAACTTGAGCTTCATCCATCATCGCCGGCAAGAATTCACTTAACACATTCAATTCTGCTTGCTCACTCTCGGCAAGTTCCGGCCGGCCGCCGGACTTAAATTGCTCAATAGAGTCTTTGCGCTTCTTGGCCTCGCGCCTGATCACAGCAAGCGCCTCGTCATCACTAAGTTCACCCGCCGGTCCCTTGCCCAGTGTGACTGCTTCGTTAGTAAAAGCGGCAATAACCCCACGCACAACAGACAAGCGCACAGCATCTTTGGCTCGCATAGCCGCCTTCATCTGCTCTTTCATATCTAACTGCAATGACATAATGGTTTAATTTGCAATTTGTAAACAATGATAGAATGATACCAATTTTAAGAAAGAATGAAAGACGTGACATTCCAACGCGAATACAAGAAGCTAAATCCGGCGCAGCGTGCTGCTGTTGAAGCAATAGAGGGACCGGTGATGGTTGTAGCGGGGCCGGGGACGGGTAAGACTCAAGTCCTGACACTGCGCATTGCTAATATATTAAGAGAGACAGATACAAGTCCGGATTCTATACTTGCGCTTACTTTCACCGAATCGGCTGCGCATAATCTACGCGAGCGGCTCGTGAGTATTGTGGGTGCGGGTGCTTATCGGGTTGGCATATTTACATTTCACTCTTTTTGCAATGACGTAATCAGACGATACGCGCCGCACTTTCCCAGTATTGTGGGTTACTCTCATGCAAATATCATTGATCAGATTTTGATACTCGAGGAGATAATTGGCAGATCGAGATTGAACAAACTCAAGCCTTTCGGCAACACTTATTTCTACGTGCGCGAGATCGTAGGCGCTATTGGCAAGCTCAAGCGTGAGAACATTGACGCAGATAAGTTGGAGAAGCTGATCAAGCGCGAGCCAGAAGAGCGACGTGAGCGCAATCAAGAATTTCTATTTCTCTATCGCGAGTACGAGAAAGTTCTGCGCCAGAAAGGCTACTATGATTATGATGACATGATTATGGAAGTGATCAGGGTTTTGAAAACTGATAAAGAATTACTCTTGAGTCTCCAAGAAGAGTATCAATATGTGCTTGCAGACGAGCATCAAGATGCTAATGCCGGGCAGAATGAGTTGCTCAAGTTACTGATGAGCTTCCACAAGTCACCTAATATATTTGTAGTGGGGGACGAGAAGCAGGCGATTTTCAGATTCCAGGGTGCGAGTCTTGAGAACTTTGAAGGCTTCAAGAAGACATTCCCCGGCGCAAAAATAATTACCCTCACACACAATTATCGCTCGAGCAAGAACATACTTGATGCCGCCCATAAGCTCTTGCCCGGCAAATTAGTTCCTACCAACATTTGGACCTCCGGGGTCCAAATGGCAAGTTTCGCAAGCCTAGATCAAGAACTTGCTTATATCAAGCGCGACATTGAACGTCGGGTCAAGCTCGGCACAGTGCCAGGGGAGATCGCAATACTTTATCGCGACAACAAAGACGCCTTGCCACTAGCTCACGTACTTGAGAAAGGCAAAGTGCCATTTGTGATTGAATCTGATCAAGATATTTTGGTTGATGTGGACATAAGAAAATTGCTTGCGATCTTGCGCGCGGTTGAATTTGTAACAGATAAAGAATGGTTGGCAGATATGCTGCACATAGACTTTCTGAACATAGAAAGTAGCGAGATTTATGAGTTCCTGCGGTCGGGCAAGGCTACTCCAGTTATCCAGCATCTAGTCTCCAGAGTATCCAGTTGGCATAAGACTAGCAAGAACAAGAGCTTGATAGAGTTCTTCGAGATACTTGTGCGCGAATCCGGCTTCTTGTCACATATACTTGGCCTGCCGGAGGCGGTAGAAAAAATGGAGAAGTTGAATAGCTTATTTGACGAGCTTAAGACACTACTCGAGAACCACCCTAGTTATGCGCTTAAAGATTTCTTGAAGTATATTGATCTTCTTGCTAATCACAATGTACTCATTAGGATTAGCAAGAAGA